>JAABUJ010001891.1_pt1 | contig 28325 bp, 30 predicted proteins | sample 5559131 | NCBI WGS metagenome assembly JAABUJ01 (sample SAMN10711875, study PRJNA513366) | rock metagenome | isolation source: Antarctica rocks | place: Antarctica: Victoria Land, Mt New Zealand nord | collected 2016-01-07
GGTGCGCCACAGCAAAGTTTCCGCCGTGCTGAAGGCGGTACCCTACCGAGGGGTGGAGATGCAGACACATCTCCATAACGGCCCCTCGGAGGGTACCCATGGACAGAACAGAACTGTCCAGCGCCATCAGACAGGAGATGCAGGGTGTGGTGGGAGAGGCGCTGGCGACCGTGGCGCCGGAGGTGGTGACGGCGGACCTGGCGACGCTGGAGCAGCGGGTCCAACAGGGGGGCCGCGTGATCCTGGGCGGGCTGATGGAGCGGGTGGCGGCGCGGCAGGCCCAGGGGCTGCCGCGTCCGGCGCGCGGCCCGGCGTGTCCAGGCGCCCTGAAGCGACGGGAGCGCCCGCGTTCGCTGGGGGTCTGGTGGAAGCGCGGCTCACACAGGCCGGCCTGCGCTGGGGGTGTCCCTGGCCGTCAAGCCATGGCCAGCCTGCGCGCCGTGCAGCGCTCGGGCCGCTGGGCGGCCTTCGGGCAGACCCGCCCCGCCCAGTACCGGCCACCGACGGAGGAGGCCGCCCCGCCCACCCCGTGTGTGACCACCGCGGCCGCACCGCGTCCCGCCGTCAGCACAGCGCCCCCGGTCCCGCTATCCGCTCGATCATCGCGCGTCGCCGCGCTTGCCGCGGCCCCGCGCGCCACGCCCCGTCCCAAACCCACCCCCGCGCACCGTCCGCTGCTCCTGCCCCGCTCCGCCTAGGGAACTTTGCTGTGGCGCACCCAAGGATGTCTCTAATGCCAACAATCAAGCCGCTGGTCGATCACGAACAAGCGCTCGCCCTATTGCGCGAGCAGTTCGACGCGCCGATCTCCCACCTCGACATCGTGGAAGGTGGAGAAGTCGCGCAAACCTTCTCTTTTGCCGCCGATGGGCAGGAGTACATCCTGCGCTTCAACTATCACATGGAGGCCAATTTTGAGAAGGAAGCATTCCTGTATGGCGCCATCGCCTCGCCGCGCATTCCCATTCCCCCCATCGTGCGGGTCGGGCGCGTGGGCGACTTGCACTACGCTATCTCGCGTCGCATCGCGGGCACGTCGCTGACCCAATTGCCCCCCGCCGCGTACAAAGCGCTCATGCCCCAATTCATCGAAACGCTGGAGGCCATCCATGCCGTCGACACGAGCGCGACGTCGGGATATGGCGTCTTTGGCGACGACGGCGTCGGGCTCTTCCCGAGTTGGCGCGCATTCCTGACGGCGATTCGGGACGAAGATCCGGAGTGGGACTTCTACGGCCATTGGCATGGGCTGTTCGCGTCCACATTCCTCGAGCGCGATGTCTTCGACGCCATCTATGACCGCATGGCGCATCTGCTCGACCGTTGCCCGGAGGAGCGTGCGCTGGTCCACGGCAATTACGGGTTCGGCAACGTGCTGGCGCACGATGGACAGATCACGGCGGTGCTGGATTGGATCGACGCCAAGTATGGCGACTTCGTGTATGACATCGCATGGGTAGACTTCTGGTCGCCCGGGATGGGCTTCCCGGATCGCGTCCACCAATCCTACGCTCAGAAAGGCCTGGAAATCCCGCACTACACGGAGCGGCTCTTGTGCTATCGCTGCTACATCGCGCTGGATGCCCTGCGCTTCTACGCCAAGGCGGGACGGCAAGACTCCTACCGCTGGGCGCGCGAGCGCATCCTATCGTTCTTGGGATGAGCGCGCGTGGGGTATCGGTGATGTGCCGAGGGACGAAGGATAGCGCGCTCCGTCTTCATGCAGGGCTCGTGAATTATCGGCGACCGGCGTTTCTACTGGGACCGCCGCGGCTCGCTGCGCTACCCAGTGGATGACCGGCGCCCCCGGCCGATAATTCACGAGCCCTGCGTCTTCATGTGGACAGCGCGCGCGGTACGCGCTATAGTCACGGTATTACGACAATTCGGGCAGGAGGGAACGAACGTGCTACATGACAGCGACCGCGCCAAGCGCCTGTATCGCGTGCAGCGGACGGAGACCTACGAGCAAGAGGTCTACGCGGACGATTGGCAGGGGGCGGCGGCGATCGCCCTGACCCACCCATTCGATTGGGAACTCGCCGGCGCGGCCTCGCTCGACGTCGACCTCGTGATCTGCCCCGACTGCGGCGAAGCGATCCAGCCGGGCGACGGCCACGACATGGAGTAAGGGGGGCGTGATCCATGCGCCCGGATCGTGGGCGGGCAGCGCGCATAACCCGCGCCATGCGCCGGACGGTTCGGCGGCACACATCGGGCGTGTCGCAAGGGATAGTGTATGACGCATGATCGACGGACGCCCCCGCTCGGGGGATGGGTCCGCGTCGGCCTAGTCCTGGGGGTGGTGCTAGCCGTCGCCGTGCCGGTGGTCATCGCCGCGCGCGGCGCCGTCGGCCCCGGCATTCGCTCCCTGGCCGTGGCCGGCCCCCTCCCGTCCGCGCTGGCCCTCGACGATATCCACCATCGGCTGGTCGTGCTCGACCAGTCCGGCGGGGTATCCCTCCTCGACACACGCTCGAGTTCCCTGGCGCATGTGGTCCCTCCGGGCGCCTGGCGTCCCGCGTTCGGCATGAGCCAAGGGGCTGCGCTCGCGGTCGACCCCTCGGCCGGTCGTGCCGTTGTCGCGCTCTCGTCGCAGTCGCAGCAGTCGGCGACGGCGCCGCCCGGCGCCGCCCGTGTTATCGATACCGTGACGGGCCGTGTCGTCGCGACGCCCCGCGTCGGCGTGGGAGATATGGCCGTGGCGATCGCGCCCGCGACCGGGCGAGCTTTTGTCGCCAACCTGTACGAGCAGACTGTTAGTGTCCTCTCGACGCGCGATGGCCGCGCGCTCGGGACCGTCGCGGTCGCCGGCCAACCGACGACACTCGGTGTCGATGGCCCAGGCGGCGTCGTCGCGGTCGGCGGCAACAGCTTCGGGGCGACGCTCGACGCCCGCACGGGCCATGGTCGTTCCAGCCAGGCGCTCAACTCGCTGGATGTCATGGTCGTCGATGCGCGCCGCCACCGCGCCCTCGCGTACAGCGAGTCGGGCCAATTGAGTGCGCTGGACATGCGGACGGGCGCACTCGTGGGGCAGACAATACTCGGTCAGCCTGGGGTCATGGCTGGCGACGACGACGCCGCGACGGGAAAAATATTCTTCGCGGCGCGCGTTTGGTCCAGCACACAGGGGCGGGCCCTGCTGGTCGACGCGCGGACGGGGCGTCCGACGCGCACGGTCACCCTTCCGGGCGTCCCTAGCGCCTTCGCGGCCGACCCGCGCACCGGGGACATGCTCGCCCTGTTGTCCATCACCCGCCCGCGCCGGCCCGATCCGTGGGGCTGGCTACCAGCGCCAATCCGCCGCCTGCTGCCGTTTCAGACTCCCCCTGCCGGAGTGAGCGTAACGAGCACCATCGCCGTCCTCGATGGGCGCGATGGGCGTCTGAAGCGGTCGATCGACCTGCCGGCCGATGGCGCCGTGGCCGTGTCGATGGCCTTGGACGCCCGCGCCGGGCGGCTCTACGTGGCCCGCACATGGGCATGGAGCCTAGCCGCCAGAAACCGGGCGCCACAGGATGGAGATGTATTGGTGCTCGACGCGCCGGCGTGATCCCGGCGACGAATGGGTGTAAAGAGCACATCGTCGCTCCCACCACCCTGCTGGGCCTGATCACGCGTCGGGAGCGTGGGCGATCAACGCCCGGTGTGCCGCTGGCCCTGGCGTCGGCGGGCGAGGCGGACCCGTGCCCTGGCACGACGGCGACACGCGGCTGTGCTAGGGATGGCCGCGGCGCAACCGGCCCTGACGCCGCGTGTCGAGGCCGCCTGACGGGGCGAAAACAAGAGTGTCGGGCACGTCCAGCTTCGGAAACAGCGGCGTTGGCGGGTCCGTTCGTGTTCCGGGTTGAAGACCGCCCCAGCGGACGCGCTCGGCGTAGGGACACGCGGTGGTGTCCGGCGCGTTGAGTTGCGCCAGGACGAGCGCGGCGACCGATGGCACGAACGGCTCCAGGTGCACGGCGACGACGCGCACCGCCTCCAACAACGCGTAGAGCACGGCGTCGAGGGCTTTGCCGGCCTCCATGTCGCCTGCCTTCTCGGCCTTGTACAGCGTCCAGGGCTTCGCGCTGTCGACGAGCCGGTTGGCCCCCGCGACGAGCGCCCATACGGCGTCCAGCGCCAGGCGCGGGTCGAAGAGGTCCATGGCCCTGGCGATACGGTCGGGCAACGCGGCGGCGATGGCCGCGAGGGCGCCGGCGTCTGGCAAGGCCAATGGGTCGGGCGGCAACGCGGGCACGACGCCGCCGCGGTAGCGGTGCAGCATGCTGTTGGCGCGGTTGAGCAGGTTGCCGAGGTCGTCGGCCAGGTCCGCGTTGTAGCGCGCGGCTAGGCGCGCGACGCTGAAGTCGGCGTCGGCGCCCGCCGCGGCTTCGCGCAGCAGGTACCAGCGCACCGCGCCGGCGCCGTAGCGCGCCACGAGCTCGCGTGGATCGGCGGCATTGCCGAGCGACTTGCTGATCTTGCGCCCCTCCACGGTCAGGTAGCCGTGCACGAACACCGTCGAGGGCAACGGCAGCCCGGCCGCCAGCAGCATAGCCGGCCAGTACACGGCGTGGAAGCGCACGATGCCCTTGCCGATGACGTGCAGCCGCTCCTGGCTAGTGGCCCAGAAAGTCTCGTAGGGGCGGACGTCCGCCGTGCCATAGCCGAGCGCGGTGATGTAGTTGCCGAGCGCGTCGAACCACACGTACATCACCTGCGTGGGGTCGTTGGGGACGGGGATGCCCCAGCCGCGCGCCCGCGCCGCCGAGCGCGAGATGCTGAAGTCCTGCAGGCCCCGCGCGATGAACGAGAGCACTTCGTTGCGCCGGCTCTCCGGCGCGATACGCAACTCGCCAGTGGTGATGAGCCGGCGCAACTCGCCGGCGTAGCGCGAGAGGCGGAAGAAGTAGTTTTCCTCCTCGACCACGTCGGGCCGCGTGAGGTGCTCGGTGCAGAGGCCGTCGGGGGTCAGTTCATCGGGCGTGTAGAACTGCTCACAGCCCACGCAGTAGAGCCCGCGATAGTGGCGCTTGTCGATCGCGCCCGCAGCGGCGCACGCTTGCCACAGCGCGGTCACGCCCGCGCGATGCGCCGCGTCGACGCTGGTGCGGATGAAGCTGTCGTACTCTACGTCGAGCGCGTCTGCCAGTTCGCGAAAGCCCCGCGCGTTGCGCTCAACCAAGGCGGCTACCGGCAGGCCCTCGCTCTCGGCGGCGAGCACATTCTTGAGGCTATTGTCGTCCGAGCCGGTCTGCAGGCGCGTGCGCAAGCCGCGTTGCCGGCGGTAGCGGGCGAACAGGTCGGCCTGCACGTCCTCCAGCGCGTGGCCGACGTGCGGCCGGCCGTTCACATAGGGGATCGAGGTCGTCACATACGCCGTCCCGGTCGTCGCGTCACCCATCGTCGTCTCCTCCCATTGCCGTCTCCATTGCGAAGACAAAAAGAAAGGCGCCTCGACCGTGCGAAGCGCCTCGTCTGTGTGTGCCCTTGTTGGCCGCCCTATCGTTAGGGGCCGCCGGGCGCGGGCAGACGAGGACAGCGCATGCGCATAGACATGGAGATACGCATAGAGCGCGGGCGGGCGCTGCTGATGGTGATGGCGCGCTGAACTGTCTGCATGCGCCTATACTACCACACTCGACTCCAGGGCTCGTGCATTATCCGCTGGGCCGAGGGGCGCGTCGCTGCGTAGGGGCGTATGGTTATACGCCCGGTGGTCGAGCGCGGGCGTATAACCATACGCCCCTACGCTAATTCACGAACCCTGGGCAGCGGCCTTGGGCGGTCGCGCGGTGCCGGCGCTGTCGCTACACTACTATTATCGCCGCGAAAAGCTGGCAGTTGCCAGCTAATTTGGAAAGGCGTTGCAACGATGAGCCAGAGGAACAGGCGGCGATCTATGCATAGGACGCTAATCGTCGCGGCCGTGATCATGCTGACCGTCCTGTATATGAGGGCGAGCGGACATCGCGGCGGCGTGGGCGTCTCGACGGCTGTCAGAGCCATCCAGCCGCCCTCGCTGCGGGAGTGCCTGGCGCGCATCCACCGGCCGTGCCTCGCGCCCGCCCAGATACGCGCCGCCTACGGCATCGACACACTGGCGCGCCGCGGGATCACGGGCAAGGGCCGTACCATCGCCATCGTCGTCTCCTTCGGCTCACCCACCCTCCGCGCCGATTTGCACGCGTTCGACGCGGCTTTCGGGCTGCCCGACCCACAGCTCCAGATCCTGGCGCCGCTGGGGATGCGCCGCCCGCTCGACGCGGGCTGGGTCGGCGAGACGACGCTCGACGTAGAGTGGGCGCACGCGGTCGCGCCAGGCGCCCGCCTCGTGGTGCTGGAGAGCCCCGTCGACGAGACCGAGGGCGTACAGGGTCTGCCCGAGTTCCTGACGCTGGAGCGCTACGTGCTGAGGCGCCACCTGGCCGACGTCATTTCGCAGAGCTGGGACGCCACGGAGAATACCCTGTTCGACGCGGCCGGCCGCGCCATCGTGGCGCGGTTCCACGCCCTCTACGCCGACGCGGCGCGGCAGGGCGTCACGGTCCTGGCCGCGAGCGGCGACGACGGCACGACCGGCCCCGACCTCTCCGTCAAGAACCTGTACCCTTACCCCGTGGCGCAGTATCCGGCCTCGGACCCGTATGTGCTGGCGGTCGGGGGCACGCGCCTCCTGTACAGCGCCGGTGGCCGTCTCAGTGGCGAGACGGCCTGGACGGGCAGCGGCGGCGGAGTGAGCCAACTCTTCCCTGAGCCAGCCTACCAACGCGCGCTACCGTCCGCGACGCAGCGCCTACTGGGCGGGCGGCGCGGCATCCCCGACGTGGCCTATGACGCGGCGGCGGAGAGTCCCGTGCTGGTGCGGCAAGACGGCAAGTGGGGCCTGGCCGCGGGGACGAGCGCGGCCGCGCCGCAATGGGCGGGACTGATCGCGCTGGCCGACCAGGCGGCGGGCCACGACCTTGGCCTCGTCAACACGGCGCTGTATCGCCTGGCCGCCTCGCCGCGCTACGGCGCCGTCCTACGCGACATCACGAGCGGACGCAGCGCCGGCCCCACGCGCGGTCCGGGCGGGGGCGTCGTGTTGTCGCCCGTCGCGGGCCCGGGCTGGGACATCCCCACCGGCCTCGGCAGTCCGCGCGCCGATGGGCTCGTGCGGGCGCTAGTCGTCGACCATCGACCATCGACTGACAACTATTGACGGCGTGTGAGAAGGGGAGTACCATGAACACAAGATGAACGCGGCGTTGTCGTCATCTTTCAGGAGGGTACTACATGATGCAACTGGCCGATACCGATACGCCAACCTCACAGCAGCAGCCGGCCGCCGATGCGGCCTCTCCCTATAGCGAAGATCAGTTGGCCGCGCGATGCATGTTCGCCAAAGACTTCGATCTCCTCGACATCGACCACGGCCACTTCTGGCACAAGCTCTCATGGCATGGTGTGCACGTCGAATTCCCCAGCCGCCTCCACCACTACGAACCCAACCTCTACGAGCGCCAGATCCGCGACTACTTCGTCGCGCTTCCGGTCGACGTGCTCGAAGCAGCCTTTGACCGCCTACAAGATGCGCCCGCGTACACCGTGTGCCACGGCGACCATTGCTTCGTGCTGGAGTGGGACGACGAGGTGCAACGTCACCTGCACGCCTATTACGAGCGCAGCCCCGAGGGGCACGAGAAGGACCGTCGCGCGCGCGACGCCCATGTGCAGCGGCACAGCGATCAATACGAAACGAACCGTCAGTTCCCCAGCAAGCGCCTGAACGCCGAACTCGAGCAACTCAAGATGCAGCGGGCCAAGGCGCAGCAAGCCGTCGAAGCATGGGACCGCCTCATCATACAGTGCCAGGAGCGCATTGCCCACGACGAGATCCTGCACCTCGGGCACAGCAACAGCAACAGCAACAGCAACAGCAACAGCAACACGCATATGAGCGTCACTCCGTAATCACCGCCTCGTCCCATACTTAAAAACCCTATTGCCGAAGCGCCGCGTCTACCCACTATATCGACAGCGAGAGTGAGGAGCGCCTCCTCAGGAGGCGCTCCTCTTGTTTGTGTGTTACAGCGAAGGGTAGACAACTCACGACTTCCGACTTCCGACTTCGCGCGCGATGGCCGCGCCCACCGCGTCCGGCGGCATGGTCCCATCGACCATGGCGATGCGCTGGCCTTCCGCGCGCAACTGGGGGATCAGCCGATGAATGTTGTCGCGCACGCGTAGCAGCGTTTCGCGCCGCTCGTAGCGCTCCACGACGCCGCGCGCGCGCATGCGCTCCACGCTGACCTCAACCGGCACGTCGACCACGATCGTCAGGTCGGGCACGCGCGCGCGCGCGTTGACCGCGCGCAGCCACGCGAGGTCGAGGCCGAGTCCCTGGTAGGCATAGGTAGAGAGCAGGTAGCGATCGCATACGACCGACACCCCCGCCTCCAGGCGTGGGAGCACCTCGGAGGCAAGGTGGTCCATGCGGTCGGCCGCGAACAGCAACGCCATCGTCGACTCGTCAAGGGGATGGAACGTGTTCCCCTCGCCCCGTGTGTGCCCCAACCGGTGCGCCAAGGCCAGACGTGTCAGGACGCCGGCGGGGCCACCGCTCGGCTCTTTAGTGGCGTGGACAGGCGCGCCATTGGCGCGGAACCACGCCGCCAGGCGCTCCGTCTGCGTGCTCAATCCGGAGCCGTCGGTCCCTTCGAGGGCGATAAACATCGTGGCGATCATAAGTGGTATTGTACCGTAGAGTAGATACATGCAGCCGCGGGGCGCGGGCTCTTGTCGCCAGGGCTCGTGAATTATTGGGCACGGAAACCCTGAAGCGCGCGACGCGGACGTCTCCACTGGGCAGCGCGGCGGCTCGCTGCGCTGCCCAGTGGAGACGACGCCGGCCGATAATTCACGAGCCCTGCTCTTGTCGCTAGCGCGGAGGCGCTGTTCCATGTACCCTAGCACTAGGACTAGTAGTGGCGCGACTGGCGCCCTTGTCGCGGCGGCGCCGTAAGCCGTAATAGGGAAAGCAGGATCTACATGTACGTGGCAAGACGTAAGGGCGCCGTGGCGGCGCTGCTGGCCGTCGTGGCCTTGGCGGGTGGAACAGCCGGCGCGGCGGGAAGCGCGAGCGCCCCGCCGCGCCAATTGGTTATCGCGCTGCACCAGAGTGGCGCCGGCCTGCGCGCGTGGCGCGCCGCGCTCCCGCAAAGGAGCGTACCGCGCGGGCCGGTCGCGGCCGCCCCGCTATCGGCGATCCTCGCCGATGTCCCGACCGCAACAAGCACGCCGGTCGTGCTATTCTCCCCGGTCCCGACGAATACGCCCAGCCCCATCGTCACGACCGCGCCCCCCGCGACGGATACAGCCACGCCCGCGACGGGCGTGGTCACACCCACCGCCACGATCTCGACAACCCCCACGGCGACGATAGCGCCGCCCACGGCAACCCCGTCGCCATCGCCATCCCCATCGCCCCGCCCTCCCACGCGAACACCCCGCCCCCCCACACGGACGCCTCGGCCGACGGTCGCGCCGCCGACCGCGACCCCGCGTGCGCCCGGCGTCAAGCTCGTCGCGGTCCAGGTCGCCACGCTCGCGAACAACCGCGAGCAGCGCGTCATCACGGCGTCGCTGGGGTCCACGCTGCGGCTACGCATCGTCGTGTCGGTCTCGGGTCTGGCGCCTGGCGCCCACGCGCGCGTCGGCGCGACATGGGCGTTGCGCGGCGTCCTAACCTATAGCCGCGACTACTCACTGGCAAACGGGGAAATGGCGCTCTACGACGACGTGGCCCTCCCCACGCGCGGCCTCGCCACCGGCGCCTACTACTTCACGGGGACGGTCTCCTACCAGGGTGCGGCCCAGCAGGCGACGACGACGCTACATGTGGTGGGCGAGTTCGCCACGCAAACGGCGCGGCGCGTCCACTACGCGCACCTGCGCCTGACCGTGCCGCAGGGTTGGCAGCTCGATTTCCAGCGGGACTCCTCGGGGCGCGCGGCGACAGGTCAGAACAGCCTCATCATGTTCTCGCCCACCAAGCGCACGGTCATCTCGATCATCAGCGCCGGGCTGCGCGCTAACCCAACCAGCGCCGAACTTCACGCCTTCCCCCAACTCGTGCTGCAACAGGAATTCGACAAGGTCACCCACGCCAAGTCGCTTGCCTTCAAGAGCCAGATCGACGGCCACGATGTCTTCGCCGCCGTGGCCGACGTCACGCTCCAGCCCGGCGATAGCCGCACCTCACAGGCGCTGGCCCTCGTCACCAACAAAGGCCGCCAGATCTACGTCTTCACCGTCGTCGACCTGTTCAACACGGCGCCGAACGCCGAGATCAGGTCGGGGCTCGCCTCGATCCTGGGCGTGAAGCTCGACTGACGTTTACAGTTTGTTTACAGTTTTGCCATAGTCTTCTCATACTCGTGTCGTAGTATGAGAGGTACAGGGCGGTTACGGACAATGCCGGTGATTGGGACGCCACCGGCGGAGGGAGTAACCGCCTTGTTTTGTTTGCAACACGCCGGTCTATGCGACAATAGGGCATGGAACCCCCATCGTCGGAGCCCCCTATTGTCCTATCGCGCGCCCAGGCGCGCCCGTTGCTCGCGGCACGGCGCGTCGGCGCGACCACCGCGCCGGCCTCACCGGACCTAGGGCTCTCCACGGTCGCCGTCGCGCTGACGCCCGACGGTGTCGTCTTCCCCAGCGGACAACGCCTGACATGGCGCGACGTCGAAGAGATCGACGGGGACAACGCGGGCTGCTTCGCGCTCCAGGATGGCACAGTCAAGAAGATCCACACCTTCTCCACCGCGCTCAACCGCCCCTATAGCCTGATGCCGACGAGCGGGGCGCCGACGATCATCAACGCGGGCTTCACGATGCACCGCATCGTGGGTATCGACCCTTACGAGGATACGCGCCACAAGATTCGGGCGATCGCGCCGCTGCGTGGGACCGTATTGGACACGACGACGGGACTCGGCTATACGGCCATCGAAGCGGCCAAAACCGCGGACCATGTCGTTACGATCGAGCTTGACCCAGCCGTGCTAGACATCGCGCGCTACAACCCCTGGTCGCGCGCTCTCTTCGACAACCCCCGCATCGAACAGCGCATCGGCGACAGCTATGAGGTCGTCCCGACGCTCGCGGCGGAGAGCTTCACGCGCGTCATCCACGACCCACCCTCGTTCAGCCTGGCCGGCGAGCTCTACTCGGGCGTCCACTACAAGCAACTCTACCGCGTATTGCGGCGCGGCGGACGCCTCTTCCACTATATTGGCAACCTGGAGAGCAAGCACGGCCACAAGGTCGCCACGGGCGCCACGCGGCGCCTACGCGAGGTCGGCTTCGCACGCGTCGTCCGCGCGCCCGAAGCGTTTGGGCTCGTGGCGTATAAATAGTAGTTAGTAATTGGTAGTTAGTAGCTAGTGTTTCTAGCTACTAACTACCAATTACTAACTACCCGGAGAGAATGCATGAACGACCAGCCGCTGACATTCCGCGTGGCGCAGGATCGGGTCGATCAATGGATCGGGCAGTACAAGGCCGGCTACTGGCCGCCGCTGGCCAACCTGGCGCGTCTGATTGAGGAAACGGGCGAACTGGCGCGGCTGCTCAACCACATGGAGGGGCACAAGCCCAAGAAACCCGGCGAAGCGGACCAAGACCTTGGCCTGGAACTCGCCGACATCATCTACACTGTCATCTGCATCGCCAACTCCAAGGGCATCGACCTGGAGGACGCCTTCAACGGGGTCATGCGCAAAGTCGAGACGCGCGACCGCGACCGTTACGCGCGCAAAGAGGAGGCGTAGCGCTTGTCTGGATCTACACCATAGCCCGAACCTCGCTGTATTAAATGTGCAGGAGTGTGTGTTAAATGTGTAGGAGTGTGTGGTCGGCGCATCCATCGATGGTGACCTGTCTATACTGGTCACGAATAGCTCGGAGAACCTGGGAGAGATAGGTGATCTCGTTCCATGCGGGACGCGGATTCCTAAGTAGCGCTTCAACCACGATCTGGCCGGGTTCACGCGGCAACACCGCGACCACCACGGTCATCGCTCCGAGGTAGGCCGATGGAATTGGCATGCGGATAGGCTTCAGAGGCGTTGGTGGATCTGTCACAATAGTCCATTCCACGCGCCACCACCCGTCGCCGCAATCCTCGCCTTCAGGATAGGGAGCGGCCTTGATGTCAATCGACGTATAGGCGGCTAAATCCGAATAGCTCACGTTTCACCTCCCATTCCATTATCCATGATGTGCTGCCATATGCCACGTCAGGCCTTCCGATTCATCATCATCTTTCAAAGTTCACGACAATCCACTCGGCCGCACGATTCACAAAATCGAATGATGCGGGTCGGAAGATGGATTGAGTAGGCCCGATTGTATGGATAAGGGCGCCGCTTCCTTCCAAATTCCCGACAATCGATCGCGGTAGCCGGCAGATGAGGACGCAGAGCGGGCCATCGTGCCGCTTCGCCCAGAAAGCAGCAGTACTTAGCGCCGTCGGCGGATCCGATGGATCTATCCTGATAGTGAAGAAGCTGCCGGGTTCTACAGACCCCGCCATGTTCTTGAGCCCTGCCTCATAGTTGAGCCCGTTGGCCACAATGTCGGCTGCTGATGCGCGTGTCGTCCCATGCGCAAAATCGACAACATCATCCGCATTATCTCCCGAGTTCTGTGTGTCCGCAATTGAGGCCATGTGGACGGCATCGACGATGCTCTCCTCTGTCGAAGCATCGGCTACACCCAATGTCGCTGTGTCCAATGATGCGATGTATCGTCGGACGCCTCGCCATAGCTAGCTAAGGGCAGTCAACTTCGGATCGCTCAGATGACGGAGGTGGTCACCCTCCACCCCTAGATCTGGCGCGATGTGCGTACCGTCGTCCCTCGTCGGCCGGTCGGCCCTTTCCCGTATCATCGTCGTTTCCTCTTTTCAGCCGCGCTCAACGCACGATGGCCGCTACCACTAACAGTACCGCCAGCCACGCGATTTGCGCAAGGAAGCATCGCAAAGGGAGTATACTAGCTGTACCCTGAAGGAACGTGACGCCGTGATTGGCCGGGGAAAGGAGCAAAACTATGGCAGACGAGCAGGGACAGGCGCTACAGTGGCTCGTGCGCGGGCTCGGCGGGCATGCCGAGGGCAGCAGCGATCTGCGGGACCTCTACTCCGGCGCGGGCGCGCCGCCGCTCGCGCGTGAGGATCTCCCCGCGCTGCTACGCCGGGCCGCGGCTTTGGGTTTGGTCGCCTATCGTGGGCCCGACGCCGATGGGCGCACGACGGTCTGGCTGACGGTGCAGGGCGAGCAGGCGCTCGGTTCGCTGCAAGCGATGGACGAGGCGCAGTGATGACTGACGACTCTTCGGGATCGGGACCCCGGCGCTTGCCCCCCATCCCACACACCTCGTGGATCGTCCGCGTCCTTGTCCCCGCCGCAGGGGGCGACGTGTGGCGCGCCGAGAAGCGCATCCGCGCGCTGGAGACGCTGCCGACTATCGGAGACCCCATGACCCTGGAGGATGAGGTCTCCGGGCGCGTGGCCGGCGTCCGCTCGCCAGCCATGAGCGGCGCCCACGCCGACATCTATGTTGAACCTGTAGACAAGTGACGAGTGGCGAGTGGCGAGTGGCAAGTGGCAAGTGGCAAGTGGCAAGTGGCAAGTGGCGAGTTCTAGTCACTCGCCACTCGCCACTCATCACTCGTCTACTATCCCAATGATGTCTGCGAATGTGGCGGTAGCGGCACGCCGAGCTCGTCGGAGAGTTGGGTCAGCGACTGCATCACCTTGGGGTGCAGCGGCACGCCAGTGCGGCGGTACTTAGCAGCGGCATCGTCTTCAGGCTGGCCGGCCACCAGCACGCGCGCGGACGCGCGCGTCGGCGGCGTGGCCTTGAGCTCGCGCACGAACTCGTCCATGCGGCTCTCGAACTCGGAGAGATCCATGAAGAGATCGGGGCGAAACGCCATGAAGAAGTGCCCGATGTTGCTGGCCGCGTGCGTGCCCCAGAAGCCGGCTAGGTTGGGTCCGAAGCCGGCGCCCGAGAGCACGCCGGAAAGGATGTCGACAAAGATGGCGAGGTCGTAGCCCTTGTGGCCGCCAAGCTCACGCGTGCCGCCCAGCGGCATTGGGGCGCCGCCGTCGAGCGCCGCCTGCGGGTCGGTCGTCGGCACGCCTTCCTTGTCGACGGCCCAGCCTTGCGGCATCTCCAGCCCTTTGCGCGCCGCGACTTCGAGCTTGCCGCGTGGTACGACGCTGGTAGCCATGTCGAGCACCCAGGGCTTCTCGGACCCGCACGGGACCGCGACGGCGATGGGGTTCGTACCGGTCATGATCTTCTTGCCAAAGGTGGGCATCACCAGCGGCGTCGTGTTAGTGTAGGCTTGCCCGACCATGCCGTGCGGGAGCGCCATCATGGCGTAGTAGCCGGCGATGCCGAAGTGGTTGGAATGGTTGACCGTGGCCATGCCAACGCCGGTTTTGATGGCCTTGTCGATGACCATTTCCATCGCCTGGTGGCTCACTACCTGGCCGAGGCCGTTGCCGCCGTCGAGCGCGACACTCACGGGGGTCTCGCGTTTGATCGTGATCGTAGGCTTCGCCTCGATCAGGCCCTCTTGTAGACGCTTGATGTACTGGAATAAGCGGGCCACGCCGTGCGAGTCGACACCGCGCATGTCACCCTGCACGAGCACGTCGGCGGTGATGTAGGCGTCCTTCTCCGGCACATTGAGCGTCATGAACAGTTGCTGCACGAACTCGCGCAATTGCATGGCGTTCATATACGTCGGCGCGTCGGTTACCGGTACCGCCGGCGCCTTGGGCTGTTGGGTTGGCGCCTTCTGTTGAGGCTGCTGGGGCTCCGTTGCCACTGCGTCTGCCATCACGCGATGCTCCTTTTCTTCACGGCCGTTCGTCGCTGGACTGTTTGTTTAGCGGCGAACGACTAGCTCCTATCCTATAGTGACACACGTACAAGAGGGCGGGCGGTCGACAAACGACGCGCACGCCCTCGTATGTTTTAGCTATGTCATCCTATTTGGAGCGTACCACAGAGGTCTATAGCGGGCAAGCATCCAGCAGCACTCGGGTGCGCGCCAATCCAGGATACTGTTGGGAAAGTCGGAGGAGGCCGAACACGCGCGGGCGTGAGCTGCCCGGCGAGTCGGCGCCGGGGAACGTGCCGCCGGGACCGAAGCCGCCCTCGCGCCAGGCGTCGCCCAGGACGCGCGTCACGATGCCGTACGGCGTGCTCTGGTCGCCCACGTTGAAGTCGGACATCATGACGACGGGCGCGTGTTGCGCTTGCACGACGTCGGCGATGACGTGTGCGGCGCCGGCGCGCTGCCGCGTCTCCTGGTCGATCTCCGCGATCGTGAGGTTGGTGGAGACCGGGTAGACGTCTAGGCGTGGGATAGAAGGGCTTGACGTGCGTTAGCCGCTGTAGCGTCGTCTGTTGCATTATAATAAGAGTATGCACAAAGCGACGTTTCAGTATCGCATCTACCCGACGCCCGCACAGGCGACAGCTCGATGACAACAGGCCCTCAGGAAGGAGCTAAAACATGCTTATTATCGACACCCGTGCGTTCGTCCGGCGCCGCGCCGCGTCGCCGCAGCGTATCCCGCGCGTGATCGCCCCACTCGCGCTCGCGTCGCTGCTTGGCGCGGCTCCTCTGGGTTCCGTTGCGCCGGCCCACGCCGCCGCGGCCCCGCGTGTTAGCGCCCCAGACACATGCGGCTTGGTCGTCCCCTCCTCGACGCAACCCACCGACGGGCCGTTCTCGACACATATGTCCGTGACGGGCAATGGCTACAGCCTGACCCTCTACCCATATCCCGGCCACACGTCGGCGCCTGTGGGCGGAACGCGCGCCAGCATCGATCAGTTCGCCTTCGCGCAGCCCAACGGCGCCCCGACCTACGAGGGGCTGGTCTATGTGTACCAGCATGGGACGCGACAGCATCTGTGCGGGAGCGGACGGGCGGTGGCGAACCGGCAGTCGAGACCGACCTACACGACCTTCAGCCTCGACGCGACCGTCACACCGACGAGCATCGCGGCGACGATCCAGCTGGGAGCGGGCCGCTACTATATCAACAGTTACACCCAGCCTCCCGGCTCCACCTCATCGCCGTCCACTTTGGATCGCTGCGACATCACCGCCCCGGTCCTGCGCACCACCGACGGTCCCTTCTACAGCGGAACGCAGGTCATCTCCGGCGGCGACAAGCTGTGGTTCTCCCCCTATCCGGGGACGATCACCGACGGGGCGCCCATCCCCGTCGGCGCCGGGGGCGTACGCGCGACCGTGGACCAATTCGCCTTCTCACGGCCCGGCGCCCCTACGTTCGAGGGTCTGGTCAACGTGTACCGGCATGGCGCGACGCTGCATATCTGTGCGGGCGGCAGAGCGGTGGCGAACGGGCAATCCTCCACCCCAACCTACACGGGCTTCCAGCTTGAGGCGACCGTCACGTCGGCGCGCACGACCGCGATCGTCCAGCTAGGGTTGGGGCCAGGCGCCGTCCGCTACCATTTCTATCGCCTCGCGGGGCCGACCCAGACCTGGCATACGCGCCAGTAGCGCTAGCTACTCCTACGTATACGTAGGACGTCGTGGTGTCGCGAGTGAAGCGCCTTCTCTGCTTCGCCCGCGACGCGCGTAATGGCGATTCCAGCTATGAATTGTCTGAGTGCGACGCCGATAAGTGGCCGTAGACCTCGGCGGGGTCGAAGACCCGCGGCTCGACTTCGCGCCAGGCGCCGTCGGGGGCCAGTTCACGATAGTAGCAGGTGGGGTGGCCAGTGTGGCAGGCCGCGTCGCCCTGCTGATGGACGCGCAGCAGCAGGCTGTTGTCCTCGCAGTTGACGTAGAGGCCGACGTACAGTAACTCACGGCCAGAGGTCTCGCCCTTGCGCCACAGTTGGCCGCGCGAGCGGCTCCAGAAGTGCGCCTTGCCCGTGCGCAAGGTCGCCTCTAGCGCCGCGCGGTTCGCGTAGGCCAGCAACAGCACGGCATTGCTCGTGACGTCTTGCACCACGACCGGCACGAGGCCGTCCGTGTCGAAGCGAATAAGCTCAAAACTTGCTTGCATACCCTCTCATTCCACAGAGTTGCCTACCCCACGCCAGCCATGCGGCAACTGCCTTATCGAAATTGTCTCCCGGTTGTACAGGATCTTCCCCACTGATGGCGTGCAAAGCCCAAAACCAGTGGTCAGGCTGTTGCTGCAACTCGCGTAGGATCAAAGGCAGCGCCTGCCGTCCCAGGCCGATGATGCGCTGGTAAGCGGGATGCGTCGCCATCTTGTCGACGGACGACAGGAATACGGTGTCGGCGCGCCATTGCGCGACCAGGGCGCCAAATAAGCGCTCCAACTCCTCCTGATCATAGAGAAAACGGGCGGCTGAATCTCGTCGTGTTTCCGCCTCGTTCGGCGGAGCGTGTAGCTTTGCCATGTGGTCTTATCTCCAGATGTTGTTACGTAGCCGCAAGCCGTACCGGCACGTCGCGCGTGGCGAGGTAGCGCTTGGCGTCGGCGACGGTGTACTCGCCGAAGTGGAAGATCGAGGCGGCCAGCGCCGCGTCGGCCCCGCCGAGCGTCAGCCCGTCGTAGAGGTGGTCGAGGGTCCCCACGCCGCCCGATGCGATCACTGGCACGGCGACGGCCGCCGCGATGGCGGCGGTCAGCGCCAGGTCATAGCCGTCGCGCGTGCCGTCGCGGTCCATCGAGGTCAGCAGGATCTCGCCCGCGCCCCGCTTGACGCCTTCGCGCGCCCACTCTACCGCATCCAAAGGGGTCGGCGTGCGGCCGCCATGCGTGTAGACGCGCCAGCCGGAGGGCGCGGCGGGGTCGCGCTTGGCGTCGATGGCCAGCACGATGCACTGGCTGCCAAAGGCTTCTGCCCCACGCGTGATCAGCGCGGGGTCCTGGACAGCCGACGTATTGAGCGAGGTCTTGTCGGCCCCGGCGGCGAGCATGCGGCGCATGTCTTCGACCGAGCGCAGGCCGCCGCCGACGGTGAAGGGAATATCGAGGCCGTCGCCGGTGCGCTCGGCCACGTCGATCATGGCGGCGCGCCCGTCGCTCGACGCCGTTATGTCGAGAAAGACGACCTCGTCGGCCCCCGTTTGGGCGTAGTAGGCGGCGAGCTCGACGGGGTCGCCGGCGTCGCGTAGGTCAAGGAAGCGCGTACCCTTGACTACGCGCCCGCCGGTCACGTCAAGGCAGGGGATCAGGCGTTTGGTCAGCACCCTGTACCCCCCGCTCGTCTTGCTCGTCTTGCATTTCGACGATGGCGTGGGCCAGGTCGATAGCCCCTGAGTAGATGGCGCGTCCGACGATCACGCCGGCGACGACGCCGCTGGTCCCATGGAGCGCGCGCAGGTCATCGAGCGTACCGACGCCGCCGGAGGCGATGACGGGGAAGCCGGCCGCGCGGGCCACCGCGCCGGTAGCCGTCAGGTTGGGTCCTTCGAGCGTGCCATCGCGCGAGATGTCGGTGTAGACGATGTGCGTGACGCCGAGCGCGGCCACCTCGCGCGCGAAGTCGGTCGCCAGCGTGACCGAGCCCTCGCGCCAGCCCCCCGTCGCCACGTAGCCGTCGCGCGCGTCGATGCCCACGACGATGCGCTCACCCCACTTATCAATGACCTCATGCAACAACGCGGGGCTCTTGAGCGCGGCAGTACCCAGCACGGCGCGCGCCGCGCCGCCTTCCAGCACGGCCGCGACGTCGTCGGCGTTGCGCAGGCCGCCGCCGACCTGTATCGGCACGCCGGCGGTGTGGCAGATGCGCTCGATGGCGGCGGCATTGACCCTGTGTCCGGAGCGCGCGCCGTCGAGGTCGACGACATGGATAAGGCGCGCGCCCGCCGCGGCCCACTCACGCGCGAGCTCGACCGGGTTGCCGCGCCGCTCGGCGACCTGGTCGAAGTCGCCCTGCCGCAGTTGCACGGCCTGGCCGCCAAGAATATCGACGGCGGGGATGATCATCATGACGCGGCCTCCCATTGATCAGGCGCCGTGACCGTAGCGCCGGCGCAGCGCGCCACGAAGTTGCGTAACACGCGCGCGCCGTTCGCGCCGCTTTTCTCGGGGTGGAACTGCGCGCCCCACACGTTGTCGCGCGCGAGGACCGACACGAACGCGGCGCTATCGCCGTATTCCGTCGTAGCGGCGGCGACACGCTGCTCGGCTGGATCAAGCTCGATGTAGTAGGAATGCACGAAGTACAGATAGGGCCGCGGCGGCAGGCCAGCCAGCGGACCGATGGCGGACGTGCCCTCGCGGGAAACGGCGTCGACGGTGTTCCAGCCCATGTGCGGGACCTTGACGCCGCGCAGCCGGCGCACGCGCCCCCCGATGACGTTGAGGCCCATTTCGTCGTCCTCTTCCTGCGCGCCGAGCAGCAGCTGCATGCCCAGGCAGACGCCCAGGAACGGCGCGCCGCCCTCAATCGCCGCGATCAGGGGCCGGGCAAGGCCGCGCTCACGCAGCCCGCGCATAGCCGTCCCAGCAGCGCCGACGCCCGGCAACACCAACCCCGCCGCCCCCGACATCTCATCGGGCGTACGCGCCACCGTGACCGCCGCGCCGGCGCGCTCCAGCCCGCGCACGATGCTCTTGATGTTGCTGGCGCCGTAGTCTACCACCGCTACTGCTACCGTCGTCACGTCCGGTCCTCCCAAGTGTTTAGTGTTGAGTGGCTAGTGTTTAGAGAGCGGATCTAAACACTAGCCACTCAACACTCAACACTACCTATTTCACCAATTTCTCAATAGGGGCCACCAGGATCTCCGAGGCGCCGGCCTTGTGCAGGCCCTCGATGACCTCCCAGAAGGTCTCCTCCTGTATGGCGGCGTGGACCGCGACCCACTCCCGGTCGGCCAGCGGGATCACGGTCGGCTCCCTGAGGCCGGGCAGGATCTCGCGGATGCGCGGCAGCGCGCGCGCCGGCGCGTTCATCATGACGTACTTATAGCGGCGCCCCGCGCCGACGGCTTTGATGCGCATGACCAGTCGGTCTAGGTCGGCCCGTTTGGCGGGGTGTTCCAGCGTGGCGTGGTTGGCCACCAGTGCGGCCTGCGACTCCAGCACCGTCTCGACCGGACGCAGGTCGTTGAGCACGAGCGTCGAGCCCGTGGCCGTGATCTCGATGATGGCGTCGGCGAGGCCCAGGCTGGGCGCCACCTCGACCGAGCCGCTGAGCTCGATCACCTCGACATCGCGTACGCCATGCCGCGCGAAGTAGGCGCGGGCCGAGCCGGGGTACGAGGTGGCGACGCGATGGCCGGCGAGGTCACGCGGGCCACGCACGGCGGCGTTGGTAGGCGCGGCCAGCACGAGCGTACAGTAGCCGTAACCGAGGGGCAGCAGCTCGGCGACGTCGACGCCCTCCTCGTGCACGAGGTTCTGGCCGACGATGCCGGCGTCGACGGTGCCCGAGGCCACGTATTCGGGGATATCGTCGTCGCGCGCGTAGAGCAGCGAGAGCGGGAAATTGCGGCAGGGCGAGAACAGGCGCTGGCTATAGCTCTCGAACTCCAGACCGATGGCGTGCAGTAGCGCCAGGGTCCCCTCCGTCAAGCGCCCCTGCCGTTGCACCGCCAACCGTAACCCCTCGTATGCCGCCATGTCCTCTCCTTACCGCCGGTCGCGTCCTCACATCCTTGACCTTCAGTATACGAAATGCCCGCGTCTACTTTATATTTGTAGATGTCGTGGCTATAGATTAGTCCTCGTTGCGCGACGCACAACAGGGGCGACCTGGGCGCCGAGCAACTCGATGGCGTGCAAGATGTCGCGGTGGGGCATTGCGCCGACGCTCATCTGGATGAGGAAGCGCTGGTGCCCGAAGATCTCGTACTGGGCGAGAACCTTCTCACTAACCTCCTGAGGGCTGCCCACGATGAGCGCGCCCCGCGGCGACCGTAGGGCGTCGAAGTCTCTCCGGCTAATGCCCGACCAGCCGCGCTCCCGCCCCAGCCTGTTCATCATGGACGCGTAGGAGGGGAAGAATTCGTCCCCGGCCCGCTGTGAAGTGTCCGCGACATAGCCAATCGAGTTGATGCTCACCGGCAAGCGCGCCGCGTCATGTCCCGCGCGCCGCGCCGCCTCGCGGTAGATCTCGACGAACGGCGCGAACCGCGCCGGTTCGCCCCCGATGATGGCCAGCGCCATCGGCAGGCCGAGCGTCCCCGCCCGGACCGCCGAGGGCGGGTTGCCGCCGACGGCGACCCACACCGGGAGCGGATCTTGAATGGGGCGGGGATACACGCCGAGATCGTCCAGCGCGGGGCGGTGGCGTCCCGGCCAGGTGACGCGCTCGTTATCGCGCAGCCGCAGCAGCAGATCGAGCTTCTCCGCGAACAACTCGTCGTAGTCGGCGAGGTCGTAGCCAAAGAGCGGGAACGATTCAATGAACGAGCCGCGGCCGGCCATGATCTCCGCGCGCCCTCCAGAGAGCAGGTCGAGCGTGGCAAAGCCCTGGAATACGCGGACCGGGTCGTCCGAGCTGAGCACGGTGACCGCGCTGGTCAGGCGGATGTTCTTGGTGCGCGACGCCGCGGCCGCGAGCACGACGGCCGGCGCCGAGACCGCGAAGTCGGCGCGGTGGTGCTCGCCGAGGCCGAAGACGTCGAGGCCAACCTGATCGGCAAGCTCGATCTCCTCCATGAGGTTGCGCAAGCGCTGCGCGGGGCCGATAACGCGCCCCGTCCGTGGGTCGGGCATCATGTCCGCGAAGGTATAGACGCCAAGTTCCATGATCCCCTCCTTACTCGTGCTGCTCATTCGGTCAACGACCTTTGCCATGTAGTAGTTGGTCCAGTAACGGTCCGTGTAATGACGTAAGCTGGCCGGCTTGCCAGAGAGATAGCAAGAAGCCCATATACTTGAAGCCGGAGTAGCGGCCGGCCGCATGATAGCGCCGCATAAACCTTTCCTCGGGGATCTCAAGGCCTAGCTCGGCGAGCGCGTCCCGGTACAAGGAGACGGTGTCCGGCGTGAAGTAGTTGGGTAGATCCAGGTAGAGCGAGCCGTAGCGCGCTTGGCCCCAGTCGATGAGGGAGGGATGGCCGTCACGGACAAGGATGTGGGTATCCATCAGGTCGGCATGGATCAGCGTTAGCGTATCCCCTTCCGCCCAGCGCGCGTCCATAGCGGCGAGGAACGGCCCCACGGCCTCGTCCATCTGCCGCGCGATGTCCCCGTACGCTTCCACGAACGCGGGGCGCTCCATCGCCCGCGCTACCTGTGCGCGATAGTCCGCCAGAATGTAATCCTCGAAGTACGCGCGGTCGGCGCGCGGTAGCCACGTCAGCTCCGTCGCCCGCCCCATATTCGTGTGGTGGATGCGCGCCAGGCAGCGCGCTACCTAGCGATCCAGTTCCGTGGACGGCGCCTGTAGGGAAGCGCCGGCTCCGAGGTCCTGCTGGCAGACCAGCGCGGGCCTATCGCCGATCAGATCCAGTGTGTGACTGAAAGGGACGCATTGGCCCTGGGCGGCAAGGAGCTTCAGCACACGGCGCTCGATCAGCGCGGCTTCTTTTGTAATGAGCGCTGTCGTTTCAGTCTCGCCTCCTGGGGCATGAAAGGCGACCACATGCCGCTCCAGCCGCGCGCCGGAATAGCCCCGCTCGCTCTCTCGCAGCGGCTGTGTGTCGAGACCCACGATCCGGGCGTCAGGCCGTACATACCGGCGAATAGTCTGCCCCAGGAGTTCTTCAAGCCTGTTCATTAAGCCTGTTCATTAACACTCACGCTCCGACAAGGCTTTGTTATCATTGTACCGTGGCATGAGACGCGGAGAAGATGTGGCCGATGCCTACTCAGGATAGAAAATCAGCTTAAACCCGTCGACCCTGCCGCGGCTATACTGATGATAGAGCGGGACGGGAGCATGACAGAGGAGAGGGCGACGATCCATAGATACAGGGGTCAAAAGGTGTCGTCTTGGGGAAAGCTCCAATAGACAAACGCCAGGAGGGCAATAGATGAACCATGTAGCTCTGCCGCACGCCTACGACGAGGTCGTCGCCTTCTTTGCTAGCGGTCCAACCCGTGAAGCTATCGCGACGTTCCGGCTCTCGGACGAAACGGTAGCGCGCGTACGCCAGCTCCTGCTGAAAAAGTCAGCGGGAACGTTGACCGCCGACGAGGCCGATGAGCTTGATCAGTGTGTGCAGCTTGACCGTATCGTCCTGCTCATTCGGTCGCAAGCCTACCAACAGATGCAGGATGTGCGCGACGCGTGAGGGAAGACGTCAGCGCTGCCCTACGCCGCGAGGTACGCTTACGCGCCCAGGGCCGCTGCGAATACTGCTTGATGCCTGACGACGAACCGCTATATCCTCACGAAGCCGATCACATCATCGCGATCAAACATCGTGGCCCAACGGTTAGCGAGAACTTGGCCTATGCCTGCTTTGAGTGCAACCGTGCCAAGGGCAGTGATATTGCATCGCTTGATCCCGAGACTGACGCCCTCACCCCCCTTTATTCTCCGCGCACACAGGTATGGAGGGATCATTTCCGGTTCAATGGACCGATTATCCAACCGCTCACGCCCATTGGTCGCGTCACCGTCTTCATACTCCGCCTAAATAGTCCAGTCCGCATCACCAGCCGCGGAAACCTTATGCGCGCCGGCCGCTATCCACATCCCTGACATAGATAATGCGCGTTCGCGGCAGCATCGCATGCACTTTGTGCTCGCCATAGTTATAGTTAAGGGACATAGGCTTGTCCGGGTCTATCGGCGCCATGGGGAATGACGGGCAGTGTTTGGCGGCTCCGTCCGGTTTGGTTCGGCGCCGTCGCGAAGAGCGCGGTCATGGGCGTGACGCTGGCCGTATCGCAAGTGTGCCGCAGGCAGCCCAGCCCGAAGGCGTCTTGCACCGTTCGCAGCAGGGAGTAGTGGTTGTAGGGCGTGCTATCGCGCAGGCCGCGCGGCCCGTGGTTGGTGATCACGATCGTGGCGATGTGGCCGCCGCCGGGCTTGGCGGCGCAACAGCCGGGCGGCGGGGAAGTGGCGGCGTCATCTTCGTCCCAGGTGACGACAATGGCGCTATTGCCCGTCGACCACACCGGCGAGCCCTCGATCTGGGCGACGAGGCGGCCGGCGTACGCGTCGCCGTCTTTGACCAACGTCGCCCTGTCCGCGCACCCTGCCGTGCCGTGCATGTCGTGGCACTGGTCGGGCACGATGTAGCTGAAATTGGGGGTCGTGGCGACGCTCCGCAGGTCCAGCGTGATCGCCGTGTCGGGGACGATCTTTCGCATCTCTTTTTGACTGCCCCGCACGCTCTTGAAGTTCAGGAAAGGGTCGTGCTTGGACGCGTATAGCGCGGCACCGCTAGGGGGATACTGCGTGCCATCGTAGCCGGGGTGAGGCAGCGCCCCCTGGTAGGTCTTCCAACTGAGCCTGGCCGCGTCGAGCTGCGAGGCCAGGCTTGGTCCATCGATCGTGTGGTTGACCCCGTTGGCGGTCGAGGAGAAGGGCGCGTCGTCCTGGATGCCGAAATAGTCGCCGCCAATGGTCGCGACGTAGTTGGGCTCGCTGGGGTGAGTGACGCCGTAGGAGCGTGTGGCCAGGCCGTACGACCGCGCCAGGGCATTGATGCGCGGCGCGTTCGCGTTGCCGATGATCTGGTCGTAGTTACTGTTCTCCAGCATAACCACGAAGATATGCCGGTACGATGGGACGCCGGAACTAGCAGCCAAGCGGCCCCGCACGCCGGCGACGGCCGGTATGGCGGCGCCGGCAACAACGGCAAAAGCGGCGCCGGCGTGTGTCAGTCGTAGTAGGGACATAGCACGGACCTTAAAAAAGAGGAGCCCTACCGGGCCATACAGCCCGGCAGGGCAATGTCGGGGTGAGAGGATTCGAACCTCCGACCTCACGGTCCCGAACCGTGCGCTCTACCAAGCTGAGCCACACCCCGTCAACACGAACACAGCTAGTATAGCGTCTTCGCCGTACCTTTACAAGAGCGCCGGCACTTTTTATACTTCGAGCAAGGCCCTATAGCTCAGTGGATAGAGCGAGCGCGTCCTAAGTGCTGCGTCGGCGGTTCGAGTCCGTCTAGGGCCGCGGTCCGAATCGATAGTCGATAGTCGTCAGAAGGACGTCGTAGCTACTATCGACTATCGACAAATGAAGGGAGCCTTCTCTAACCTGTGGGCCGTTCGGTCACCGCTTTGCTGGTCATGGTCGTCGCGTTTGCCAGTCTCGCCGCGCTTTTCGTCGTGCTGGACGGCGCCGCGGGTGTCCATCCCCCGTCGCCCTTGTCCGCCGCCGATTCGCGACAGCGCGCCGCGGGACGCGCGCTCGGCGGCTCGACCGCTACGCCGACCATTGAAAGCGCCGCGCTGTCTTCGCGTACCCCCCGGACCGGCGCTGGGTCCCGAACCGCGACTGTGACCACGCCCTCGCTAACGACGGCCACCATGACGCCCGTCGCTGCCGATAGCGCGACAATGACTCCAGGAACCGTGACGGCCACGCCGGCGCGTGGTACCGCAACGGTCGGGGGGAAGCCCACCGCGACAGCCGTCGTGACGTCTACAAGCGTGGCTCCCGTGGTGACTACGACGGGGACGGTCTCGGCGACGGGGACGGTCTCGGCGACAGGCGATACGCCGCCGCACTATGGGGCGTTGCTGAACTACCCGAACAACACGCAGTTTACCCCTGCCTTGATGCAGTCGCTCGCCGAGCAGACCATTGCCCTGACCAACGCGCAACGCGCCGCTCATGGCTTGCCGGCCCTGAGCGAAAATGGACAACTCGACATTATCGCCGCCTCACGTAGCCAGGACCAGATCCAACGGCAGTACTGCGGCCACTATGATCCCACCGGCCCCCTCGACGCCAATGGCCGTCACGCTGCCGCCGTGCAGGAACTCTTGACACGCGATGGTGTCTCCTACACTGAGGTCGGCGAGAATCTCATCTGCAGGACAGGGTACGCGCTCAATACGACAACACCGCGCGCGTTGGTTGATTCGTGGATGCAGCATCCCGAGCACCGCGATAACATTCTACACGCGGGATATGCGATGATCGGCGTTGGTATGGCGGCCGAGGACGAGCCTGACGGCCTGCATGTGATCGTCGCGCAAGTGTTCGTTCGCTGAAATGACGTGTTACGACGATGCGCCGGTCGCCCGGCGCCGCCACTGATATACTACGGGCAGGCAAGGACCTGCCGCTAAAAGGAGGACAATGAACTCCGACCAATTGAACCCTGAGACGCTCTCCCCGCCCAGCCCCGCGCCGGCGGATGATGCGACAACACCGCCGGCGCGCCGCTCGCGCGCGCGCCGGCCCCGAAGCGCCGCTCCGGCTTCCGATGTCATTCCAGGGGCGTCCGGCCCCGAGATGACGGCGGACGTGACGTCCGATACGGGTGTGCCGGACGCGCCCACGCCGTCGTCGCGCCGCCGGCGGCGCCCCACGACGGCCGCGCGCGAGGCGGCATCGACCACCGACGATATAGCCCCCGACAGCGCGGCCGCCGCGCTGCCAGCTGGAAACGTGGGTGATGGCGCGCACGACGACGCGCCAACTCCAGAGATCATTCAACCCCTCAACGCTCAAGACGCCTTGGTGTCCGAGGGTCTCACGGGCGACGCGGCGGCCGACGCGCCGCTCTCGCGCAACCGCCGCCGCCGTGGCCGCGGGGGACGTACGGTCGAGCCCGCCGCTCTCGTCGATGTCGATCTGCCGTTGGAGGCCGTGGCGCCGCCCCCGGCGCTCGATCCAGTCGAGCCCACCCTGTTACTCGATAATGGACTCCCCGCCGCTACCTTCACGGCCGACGATGACGGCACGGATACCGACGCAGCGGCGCAAGGCGGGACGGGACGTCGCCGGCGTCGCCGGCGCGGGGGACGTGGCTCCGGATTCGACGCGGCCGACGCGGAGGCGGACGCAGTGTCGTCGGAGACCAGTAGTGATGAGGATGTGGCCGCCGCGGCCGACGTGGAACCATTCTTGGCGGCAACCGCGGAACCGGGCACGCCAGTCTCGCCCGCGGTGCGGCGACGCTTCGACCATATGAATTGGCGCGAGCGCGTGGGTCGTGGGCAAGGGAACGCGCCCGCGGCGCCGACGCCGGTCAATGCCGTCTCCTCGACCCAACTCGCCGCGGCGCCCACGTCCGTCGTGCCCGGCTCCACGACCCCGCCGTCATTCGAGCGGTCGGGCCGCAGCCGCTTCGGCGAGCGCCAACCCTATGCGGGCGCGAGCGGCGCCGCCACGTCGACGCCCCAATCAACGACGCTTCAGGCGCCGGGAGCGCAAGGAGCGGGGGCACGGGACGTACAGGCGGCGACGGCAAGCGGGCAAGCCGCGCCATTCACGCCCGCCGCCGCGCCAACGACGGCGCCCTCGATGGCGCTGGAGCCGCCTATCCAAGCCGCGCCCCCGGCCATGGCGCCCGCGAGCCCGATCGTGACGCCCGCGAGCCCGATCGTGACGCCGAATATGGCGGACATCACGCCGCTCCCCGCCGCGTCGCCCGCCGTGGGGGGAGGCGCGGAGGCGCGCTTGATCGAGCGCCTGGAGCGTTTGCTGCAGGCCCAGAGCACCGCCCTCCAACAGCAGGGACAGGCCATCCAGACGCTGGCCTCGACCATGACGGCGCTGCAAGGGGCCATCGAGCGCATGGCGACGACGGGGATCGCCGCGGGCATGCCGCGCGCCGGCATGTTCGTCGACGCGCCCAACATCATCTACGCCGCCGAGAACGCGCGTGTCAACATCGACTACGGGCGCATGCTCGACTTCCTGAGCCGCGGGCGCGAGATGGTGCACGCCATCGTCTATGCTCCCGTGACGGAGGACAACGGCTATCGCTTAGACCAGCAACGCTTCGTGGCCCCCTTCATGAACAAAGGCTACAAGATGGTCACCAAGCCGCTCAAGCGCTTCCCCGACGGAACGGCCAAGGGCAACTTCGACATCGAGTTGGCTATCGACATCGTCACGATGTCGCAGCGCCTCGACGTGATCATCCTGATCTCGGGCGACAGTGACTTCTCGCGGCTGGTCGAACTCATCCAGAGCCGTGGCGTGCGCGTCGAGGTCGTCTCCTTCGCCTCCAACGTCTCGTGGGAGTTGGTGCAGATGGCCGATGTCTTTATCGACGTTGGGCAGTATATCAATGAGTTCCGCGCGCTCTAGCAGTTTGTCGGAGAGAAGCGGGCTCTCCGTCTCGTGGGTGCTGATAGACGTAACAGTATGAGTAGAACATTTAAGACCGTGGACTATGAGGCGGCGCTCGACCTGACCGTACGGTTGGGCGA
>JAABUJ010001892.1_pt1 | contig 28320 bp, 31 predicted proteins | sample 5559131 | NCBI WGS metagenome assembly JAABUJ01 (sample SAMN10711875, study PRJNA513366) | rock metagenome | isolation source: Antarctica rocks | place: Antarctica: Victoria Land, Mt New Zealand nord | collected 2016-01-07
AAGATATGTGCAAGGCGGTCCAGCCAGCAACCACACTCCCTCCAACACCTCAGTGGCATCGACGGAGCGGCTCCCATGCCGGCGTTGCTTTTGATCATACTTGGCGGCAAACGGAATGCCCGATTTCGGAATTCCCTAGGCTCATACGTTCATGAAGATGTTTCGCGTTTGTGGCGGCTCATCGCGCCGCTTTGATAAGAACTCGTCGGAAACGATCTCCGCATCGCGACGAGCCGACGGTACGACGTCGCCGGTCGACGGCACGCGGTGCATGAAGACCTCGACGCGGCCGGCCACATTGTCTCGGCGTGCGGCCTCGGCGGCGTCGACCCGATCGCGGGCTGTGCTTCACCGCCCTGGGACGTCATCTTCGGAGCCGAGAGCACGCGAACGTACAAGCCGCAACCGGCGACCTACGTCGTCGCACATAACCTAGGATTCACGGCGGCGCGCCAATACGGTTTGTGCACGATCTTCGTTCCGAGAACGCGCCAGCACCGCATGCAATAAACGACCGATTTCAAACCGGCCGAGGCATGGGACCTCGTCGCGTACGACTTCTGAGCGCTCGCAAGCGCCCTGGACTGCTAGGACGCGAGCGTTTGTTCGGCGATGCTCGCGACCCCGACGATGAGGCCGATCGGGATCGACATATCGTAGAGGTCACCGTAGAAGTACGCCGAGACGGCGGACGGGCTTAAAATGTCGGTTCGAAACTGCCCGGTGAGCTTGCGGCCGTCGGGCAACTCGATGCAGACGCGACCATGGCATCTTTTGAGAAAATCGATCGTTGACATAGCCTCTCCGACGATGACGATGACGTACGAGCCGTACGTGCCTCGCCATCGCGCTCAATGTAGCGGGCCGTACCAAGGGTCGACGTGCCGTACGTCACCAGACACGCGTTTTTCATTCGTACCGTGCGCCGTCGATGTTGACGAAGCGCCGGCTCGGAGGAATCCCATCGCCAGACATGTATTAGGCGTCCCTAGCGATGATCTTAGCTGCCACGAACTCGCGGCGCTTGGCGCGAGCGAGACCCGCTTCGACGCCACGAACCTCACTCAAAGGATTGGTAATGAAGCATCCGGCCTCCGTGCGATCGTTTCGCTCGAAGCTCTCCGCCGTCGTCGGCGCGCTTGCGCTCACCGCGACGCTCGCGCCGGCGAGCGCCGATGCGCCGCACGGCTTCCTCGAGACGCTTCACCGCCAAACGACGCTGACGTCGACCATCACCCCGAACGGCGACCTCAATCCGTACGCGGTGATCGTCGCTCCCGTCTCGTCGGGCACGATCCGCAAGGGCGACGTGCTCGTCGACAACTTCAACAACCAGTCCAATCTCCAGGGCACCGGCACGACGATCGTCGACTACGATCCGGTCTCGAAGAAGACGACGACCTTCGCGACGCTGCCGCGCCAGATCCCGGGCTGCCCGGGCGGCGTCGGGCTCTCGACCGCGATGACGATGCTCACCTCGGGCTGGGTTATCGTCGGCAGCACGAACAGCACGGACGGAACGACGCGCACGAAGGCCGCCGGCTGCCTCATCGTTCTCGATTCGAGCGGCAAGCTCGCGACCACGTGGACGGGCCCGAACATCAACTCGCCGTGGGGCAACATGGCGACGCTCGATCGCGGGGGGACGGCGACGCTCTTCGTGAGCATGGCCGGTTTCGACGTGCCCGGTCCCGAGGTGCACGATCCCGCCACCGGTTCTTCCGTCACGGTGAAGAAGGCGATCGTGCTGCGGCTCGATCTCACGATTCCCAGCGGCAAGCCGCCCGCGATCGCGAATCAGACGATCGTCGCGAATGGCCTCGGCGAGCGGGCCGATACGGACTCGTTCCTCATCGGCCCGACCGGCCTCGCGCTCGGAGCGGACGGCACGCTCTACGTCTCCGACGCCCTCACGAATGCGATCGTGAAGATCCCGGATGCGACGACCCGCACGACGAGCGCCGGTACGGGCGACGTCATCACGAAGGACGGTCTGCTGCGGCGGCCGCTCTCGCTCGTGATGACGCCGGGCGGGAATCTGGTCGCGTGCAACGCCCTCAACGGCCAGATCGTCGAGATCGACCCGCGAACCGGGAAGCAGTTGTCCGCGCAGTGGATCGACGTCGATCAGGCGCAGACGCCGCCCGGAAACGGCGATCTCTTCGGCATGGCCATCATGCCGGACGGCCGCGGCCTCTATTACATCGAGGACGACGTCAACGCGCTCGTCGAGGACGTTCCGTAGGGACGATCCGTCCGGGAGTGAAGCGGCCCGCCTCGCCGTTTCGACGGCAGGCCGGCTCCCTCGGGGCGGTCTAAACCGATGCGCGCAGTTTTTTATCGATGATCGAGAAGGCGACGGCCGCCCCGATCCCGGCGGCGGGAATCAACCAAATGATGAGGATGCCGATCCAACTGGAGCCATCGGTCGCCTCGGGGATGCCGGCACTGCCGGCCGCGCCCATCGTCTCCTGCGCGAGCGCGATGCCGGTGAGCAGTGCAAATGAGACCGGCAGCATCGCAAGAGCGCGCAGTCGTCTCTGGATTTTCGTCATGGTCGCCCCTTTCGTTTCGTTCGAGTTGTGAGATCGGCCTACCCAGCGTGCACTGCGACTATGCGTCTTGCCGCGCCGACGGGAAGCGCTGCGACCGGATGGGAGCGCGATCGATCGGTGGAACGGGATCGCGATGACCCTGCAAATGCCCGTTGCTCGAGCCGTCGATGCCGAGCTGCGGCGTGAGTGCGAGCTCACGGTCGTCATTCCGGCGCGCAACGAAGGCGCGCTCATTGCGCGAACGCTCGGCTCGTTCGCCGCGCAACGGCGCGTGACGGGCGAGCCCTTTCCCCGCACCGCCTTCGAGATCGTTGTGTACTGTAACGATTGCGACGATGGGACGGCGGCGATCGCGCGCGGTGTCGCGCGCGAACTCGGGCTGCGGGTGCACGTCCTCGAAGCGACGCTGCCGCCGGGAGCGGCGCACGTCGGCACGGCGCGGCGCGCGGGCCTCGACTTCGCCGTCGACCGCTACGTCGCCGCGGGCCGGCCGCTCGGCGTCGTCGCGACGACGGACGCCGACACGATCGTCGCGCCTTGCTGGATCGCGACGATCCTCGAGGAGATGCGCACGGTCGACGCGGTTGCGGGCTTCGTCACGCTTGCCGAGGCCGACCGGGCGGCGATGCCCGCGGCGTCGCGGCGGCGCTACGAGCTCGATCTCGCGTACCGGCGCGTGCTCGGCCGCGTTGAAGCGGCGCTGGACCCGCGGCCCTACGATCCGTGGCCCCGCCACGATTCGTTCAACGGCGCGAGCTTCGCCGTCAGCGCCGCGGCGTATGCCTTGGTCGGCGGCCTGCCCGCGCTCGCGCGGCTCGAGGATCAGGCCTTCAGCGATGCGCTCGAGCGCGGCGAACGGCGCATCCGGCACAGCTACGGCGTGTACGCCGCCACCTCGGCGCGGCGCGACGGCCGCGCCGCGGGCGGCTTCGCGTCGTTTCTCGCCGGGCTCGACGGACCGAATCTCGGCGACGGTCACGACGTCCGCTCCGCGCGAGCGACGCTCGAGGATGCTCGCGCGCGCGCGTTGCTGCGCCGGGCGCTCGACGGTGGTCGGCCTGCAGCGGCGTCGCTCGCCGAGTTCGCCGCGCTCGTCGCAATCGCGCGGCCCGCGCTCGACGGCGTGCTCGCGCGGACGTGCGGCTTCGGCGAGGCGTGGGCGGAGCTCCAGCGCCTCGCGTGCCAGGCGAGCTACGCGCCGGAGCCCGTCGCAGCGGTCGTCGGCGAACTCGCCGCGGCGCTGCGCGGGTAAGCTTGGCCGTATGCAAGCGATCAGCGACCGCATCGACGTCGAGGATGCCGTGCGCGCGCTCGTCGCGGGCGACCGGGCAACGCTCCTACGCGACCCGGCGATCCTCGCGACCGGTCTTGCGGACGAGCGCGGCACGCCGCGCGTCGGTCGTGCGGCCGAGGACCGGTTGCTCTTCGCGGCCGGCTACGGCGATCTCGCGCTCGGCCGGCTCTACGAGGGCCACGTCAACGCGCTGCAGCTCATCGCGCGGCTCGGCACCCCCGAACAACGGCGCGCGGCCGAGCGCGACGTCGCCACCGGCCGGCTGTTCGCGACGTGGAACACGCAGGCCGAGGACGGCGTGCGGATCGTCGAGTGCAGCGAGCGCGGCGTAGGGCTTGCAGGCCGCAAGACGTTTTGTTCCGGTGCGCCGACGGTCGCGCGCGGGCTCATCACGGCCCGCGCCGTCGAGGGCGGGCCCGCGCAGATCCTCGTCGTGGACATGTCGCTGCCCGGCATTGCGATCGACGCCGAATTCTGGCGGCCGTTCGGGATGGAAGCCTCCGAGAGCCACGCGGTCGATTTCACGGGCGTCGCGCTCCCGCCGGAGGCGCTCGTCGGCGAGCCCGGCGCCTACGAGAAGCCGCCGTGGTTCGCCGCGGGCGCCGCGCGCTTCGTCGCCGTGCACGCGGGCGGGATCGCGCGGCTGGTCGACGCCTATGCCGCGTGGCTCCGCGTGGGGACGCGCGGCGACGATCCCTTCGCGCTCGCCCGGCTGGGCACGAGCGTCGCGCTCGGCGGTGCGGCGCGGGCGCTCTCGCTCGCGTGCGTGCCGGCGTGGGAGCGCGCCGATGCGGGCGACGTGGACGACCGGCTCTACCTCACGGTCGACGCGGCCCGCGTCGCGGTCGAGCGGGCCGGCCTCGACGTTGCCGAGGCCGTCGAGCGTGGAGTCGGCGCGCGCGGACTCCTCGAGCCCGAGCCGTTCTCCCGGCTGCTCCGCGATCTGCGGATGTACTTACGCCAGCCCGCGCCCGACCAGGCGATCGTGCGCGTCGGGCGGTTCGCGGTCGGCGGCGCCACGCTCTCGGATCGCTGACGCCGCGGCGGTCAGTTCGCGGGCCCGATGCCGAGCTCGACGCAGCGCGCGACGAGCCGCGCACGCGAGCTGACGCCGAACGCGCTGAAGATCTTGCGCGTGTGATTGCTCACGGTGTGCGGGCTGCGGCCGAGCTTCTCGCCGATGGCTTTTGCGCTGCCGCCGTGCAGGAGCTCGTCGAAGACGCGCCGCTCGCTCTTTGAGAGCTTCGCGCGCGGGTCATCCGTGCGGCCGATCGCCGCGCGCAGCCACGCGTGCGGCGCGCGCTCGAGGAGCCGCTCGAACGTGCGTGCGTGGTCGAGATCGCCCGTGAGCGCGAAGAGCTCGCCCGCGAGCTGCGCGACGCGCAGCCGATAGCCGATGTCCCGCCAGACGCCGAGGGCGAGCTCGAAACGTCGCCGCACGGCGGTGCGGTCGTCGCGCTCGAGCGCGTGGGCGATGCGCGCCTCGGCGGTGAGCTCGATCGCCTGACGGCGGCGGTCGTTCTCGACGTTGCTCGGCGGACGCACGCCGCGCAGCAGGCGGTGGAGCGCGAGTGCGCGCCGCGCCTCGCGCGGCATGCTCGGGGCAGCGACGGCCGCGAAGCTCGCGAGCGCGACCGCTTCGTCCGCCGTCGCCGAGCGCCAGCGGTGGGCGCGCAGGAGCCGGTACGCGCGCTCGAGCTGGAGCCGCGCGCCCCGCGCGTCGCCGATGATGCCGTCCATGAGCGCGGCGCCCGTCTCGGCGACGACCGCTGCCGGGCCCTCGCTTGCGACGCCCGTCGCCTCGCGCGCGAGTAGCCATGCCTCGTCGAGCCGGCCTTCGAGCAGCGCGAGGTCACGCAGGGCGACCAGCGTCCCCACGCGCTCGTTGCGCAGCCCCGAGGTCCAGCGAACGGAGGCGACGACAACGCGCGCGCGCCGGCCAAGGGCGAGATCGAGCGTCTCGACGGCGATCGTGACCAGAACCCATGCGATGCGCGCGCGCAGGAGCTCGTTGACCGTGCCCGAACGGTCGAGCGCGGCGACCGCGGCTTCGAAGTTCGCGGCGGCGCGCTCGAAGCGTTCGTGATCGTCGTCGATCCAGCCGCGCAGCGCGAGCATGCTCGGCACGTTGGCGCCCGCAGCGAGTGAGCGCTCGACGATCGCGAGTGCGCGATCGTACTGGCCGCCATGGTACGCCTCGAGGGCGATCAGGTAGCTCGCGAACCCGCTGCGGCCGGGCTGGGTCGCGAGGACGCTCGGGGCAACGCGCGCGAGCTCGTCCGTCCGCCCGGAGCGGCGGGCCGCCGTCGCTTGCAGCGTTCGCGCGAGGAGCGCGGTCTCCGACGACGCGCCGGACTGCGCGGCTCGCCGCGCCGCCGCATACCACGTGTCGACGTCGTTCTCATGGCGTGCGATCCGCGCGCGCACCACGTCGAGCCGGGCCGCCGTCTCGGGATCGTTCGGGGCGATGACACCGATGAGGACGTTCGCGGCCGCGTGATCGGCGCGGGCGAAGGCGGCCTCGACGGCGCGGACGCCGGCGTCGCGATCGAGCGCGCATTGTGGAGGGATCGACGAGGGCCTGGTCACGAGGCGGTTGCTCTCCCGATGGCTAGACCCGGCTACGTTGCACGACCGAATGCGCCTGCTCCTCGCGAGCGATAGCAGCCGGTGTGGCCGGGCATCGAAAAAGGGCGCATATGTCTGCGCTCGGACTGAACTTTGTTGTGACATTTGCGAGGCTTGCACCATGGAACTGCGGAGTCGCCTTTCGCCGCTCACGTTGTTTCCAACGCGCCGGCTTTGGCATACGACGGTACTGTTCCCGGCGGGCGAGCTCGACTTCGCCTCGCCCCCGTGCTCGCGGGATCCATCGATCTGGCGATCTTCGCTTCCGATCGCGTCGTGATTGTCTCGCTCGAGGACTGCACGTACTGCGACACCGCGGTGCTCACGACGCTCGTGACCGCGAAGCGTCTGCACGGCGAGCGTTTCCTCGTCATGCTCCCCGCCGAGCACAGCGCGCGGCGGCTCCTCGCGTTGCTCGGCTGGGAGGCGCAGCTGCAGCCGATTCCAACGCTCGCCGAGGCGTTGGTCGCCGCCTCGGCCGTCTCGACGCCGTCGCCCCGCGCGTCTGAGTAAGAAGAAGAAACGCGATTGCGTCGCCTAACGAATTGACGCCGAAGCGGCGTCGCGCGTAGGCTCGTGGCGTCACTCCCCGCGTCCGTGAGATACTGTTATCGATTCAAGCGCCGTGGTTTCCGTTATCTCCGACACGATGGCGCGCCTGGCGGGGAAGCCGGGTGCGACGCTCGCTGAGCCCATGCATCCCCTAACCGAAACGCTCGCGGGGGTGTTGCTGCACGCACCGGCGCTCGAGCTCGGGCTCGATGGCGGCGCTGCCGCTGAGCTCGCGTGTGACCGCAACGAGCTCGCCGTCTTCGTCGGCTTCGATTTTGCGATGCGCTGCGTGGCGATCGTCCTCGCCGACCCCCTCGCCGATCATTGCGACGCGTTTCGCTCGGCGGCCCGGTCGAGCGCGCGCATCCTCGCGACGGACGATTCCGCGCGCGGCGAGTAGCCCGCACGGGCGGCGGCGCGGGCGACGCGGAATCAGCGGCTCCGCTCGCGTAAGCGTGCGACATGCAAGCCGCTCCGCCGTCGGCCCACGCCGCGCCGCACCCTGCCGCGCATCGCACGGTCGACGTCGCGATCGCGACCGCCGACGGGACGTTCGTCGTGCGGCTCGACGCGGAGCGCGCGCCCCTGACGACCGCGAACTTCCTGCGTTACGTCGACTCGCACGCCTACGACGGCGCGACGTTCTACCGTGTGGTTACGCGTGCGACCAAGCCCGACGCGCCCTTCGAAGTGATCCAGGGCGGGAACGAGAAGCGCGGCGGCGCAAACGGCACGCCGATTCCGCTCGAGCCGACGAGTAAGACGGGACTCCATAACGATGACGGCACGATCGCGATGGCGCGCACCGCCGATCCCAACTCCGCGACGAGTGAGTTCTTCATCGACGTCGGCGACGCGCGCTATCTCGACGACGGCGGCGCGCTCGCGCCGGGCTACGCGGCGTTCGGCCGCGTCGTGCGCGGCATGGCGGTCGTGCGCAAGATTTTCGGCTCGCCCGTCGAGGGCGACCAGCTGACGCCGCCGATCGCGATCGAGCGGATGAGCCGGTTGCCGGCGAGGTGAGCGACGCGATGCGCGCGCTCGAAGCGGACCTGCGAGCGTGCGGTGCCGGCGACGGCTTCGCGAGCGCGGATGCCGTTCGGGCGGGCGTTGCCGGGTCGCGGCCAGCGGAGGCTCAGCCGAGCGCGGCGCTCGCCGCGCGTTTCGACGTCGAGCGGCACGCCCTCGGCGGTCGCATCGTCTTTACGCTCGTGCCGCGCGATGCAGTGCCGCTCGCCCATGTGCTGTGTTTCCACGGTGGCGCCTTCGTCTACGAGATGTCGGACCCGCAGTGGGGCCTCCTCGGCGAGCTGATGGGGCGCGTGCCGATCGCCCTCACGCTCCCGCTCTTCCCGCTCGCGCCCGAGCGCCGCGCGCGCGAGATCGCCGCGTTCGTGCGCCATGCCTACGGCGCGTTCCACGCGGCGGCGCTCGGCTCGCCGACGGTCGTGCTCGGCATGAGCGCGGGCGGCGCGCTCACGCTCCGACTTGATCGGACGCTTCGCGAGCGGGGCGAGCCGCAGCCGGACGCGCTGCTGCTCGTGAGCCCGTGGCTCGACCTCTCGTGCTCCGATGCGGAGCAGCCCCAGCTCGCGCGTGTCGATCCGCTGCTCGCGCTGGCCGGGCTGCGCGAGGCGGGTCGGATGTACGCGGGCGATCTCGCCCTCGACGATCCGCGCGTGAGCCCGCTCTTCGGCGATCTCGCGGGCCTGCCCCGGACGCTCGTCCTCGCGGGCGATCACGATGTGCTCGTCGCCGATGCACGCCGGCTCGCCGCGCGCGCCGCCTCGCCGACGCTCACGCTGCGCGAGTACGCGGGTGCGATCCACATGTGGCTCGAGCGCAACACGCCCGAATCCGCCGCGGCGCTCGACGAGGCGGCCGCGTTCGTGCGCATCACCGCGAGCGCGCACGGCCTGCGCTAACAGCTCCCGTTCCCGCAGAACTCGACGTCTTTGGCGAGCGCGAGGATGTCCTGCGGGATCGGCTCGCGCGTCGCGCTGGTCCAGCCCTCGCGCATCGTCTGCAACTGGATGCCCGCGCCGCCGCCCCAGCCCGTGTCGACGACCTGGCCGCCGTAGTGCTCGCGGTCCAGCGTGCGCAGCACGACCTTGAACCACGCGGGCGCGTCCGTCGCGTCGATCTGGTCGTCGGTGCGGTCGAGGAAGAAGCGCACGCCCTCGGGCGGCAGCGTCGCCGCGCCGCGGCAGGGCACCTCGTCCGTCGTGTTCTTGCCGTCGCTGTACGTCGCGGGCGCGACCCACGCCGGTGACGCGCAGAGGACCGACGCTGCCAATGCCGTGTGGAGAATGCCATGCGGGTCGCCCATCACGGCGGCGATCGCCCGCGGGTCGAGCAGCCCGAGGCTGGTCGCGAGATTGGTCGCCGTGCTGCCGCTGCAGCCCGCGCCCGTGCCGCCGACCGGACAGAAGCCGAAGCCGCCCACGCGCCAGCGCGACCCGGGTACCGCGTCGGGTTTTTCGGCGGCCCACGCGTCGTACTCGCCGAGCGGCGTCCGCCACGAAAGATGGCCGTCGCTGTCGCCCTCGGGCACCGCGCCGGTCGGCACCGGCACGAGCGTGCCGTTGAGCTTGCCCGCGCTCGACGCGGACCATTGGAAGCGGTCCGCGATGAGGACGTGCGGCGTGGTTCGCGCGCCCTCGTCGAGGATGACGGGATCGGCGTTCGCGCCGCCGAGATCCGGCGTCGCGAAGAGGACCGGTGCGCCCGGCTGGTGCTGAACCCGGGTCCATTCGGCGCTCTGCGGCGCGACGGCGGGATGCACGGGCAGCGGCCGGCACATCGTCGCGAGCCGGAAGAACCGGCACGCGCTGCGCTCGAGGCCGAGCGGCGACGGCTCGTCCGCCGGCGCCGCAGCGACATGCCCCGAGCGCGAGAGGATCCCCGCCGCGAGCACGAGCGCGCTGGCGGCCTTCGTTTTCACGCGGTACACCTTCGATGCGTGGCGGCCGCCCCCGTTCGAGGCGCGGTCCTGGACCCGCTGCCGCCAAAACCGGCGATGCGCCTGAAGGGAGCGGGATTAGGGGAGCCTAACGGTGATCTTCGTAGTCCCTAAGACCGGACGCTCGATCAGCGTTCGTTGCCGCGCAGAGGAAACCACGACGTGCCTCGTCCCGAGTCCGGCCCCCCGCTCCGTCACCGCGCCGCGAGCCACGCGCTCGTCGCAGCGGCGCCGCGCGCGCGGTGAGCGGCTGTCCGATGGATTCGCGCCGCGGCTTCCTTGGCGCGGCGAGCGGCGCGCTCGCGGCGGCCGCGCTCGCATCGCGCGCGAACGCGGCCGAACCGGTCGCGACAGGCAAGCCGGCGGCCGGCGGCAATCCCGCTGCGACCGTCGTCTCCGGTTCGGCGGCCACGGACGGTACCGTCCCATTTTACGGCGCGCATCAGGCCGGCATCGACACGTTGCAGCAGACGCATACCGTTTTCGCGAGCTTCGATCTCAGGACCGAAAAGGCGGCCGACATCGAGCGGCTCCTCGTCGCGTGGACCGACGCCGCGGCGCGCCTGACGGCGGGCGAGACCGTGGCCCCGCTCGGCAGCGACGCAGGCACACCGCCGCTCGATAGCGGCGAGGTGCTCGGGCTCCCGTCGCGGCGGCTGACGCTCACGTTCGGCTTCGCGCCGACGATGTTCGAGCAGGCGGGGAAGGATAGCTTCAGGCTGCGCTCGCGCAAGCCGGCCGCGCTGGTCGCGCTGCCGAGGTTCAACGGCGACCAGCTCGTCGAGGCGCAAAGCGGCGGCGATCTCTGCATCCAGGCCTGCGCCGACGACAGTCAGGTCGCCTTTCACGCGATCCGGCAGCTCGCGCGCATCGCTGCCGCCGGCGATGCTACCGCGGGTGATGCTTCCGCGGGCTACGGCCGGCGCGGTGCCGCGGCGCAGGCAACGGGGCCCGCGATGCTGCGCTGGATGCAGGCCGGCTTCGTGCCGGATTCGCCCGTCGCCGAGTCGCCGCGCAACCTGCTCGGGTTTCGCGACGGGACGGACAATCCGGGCGCACCCGGCATCGCCGAGCGCGCGAACGGCAAGGCCGTCGGCAACGGCACGCCCGCCGAGTCGGTCTGGGTCGGCAGCGAGGGGCCGGCCTGGATGCGGGGCGGCACGTACCTCGTCGTGCGCAAGGTCCGGCTGTTCCTCGAGCACTGGGACCGCAGCAATCTCGCGTTCCAGCAGCAGGTCATCGGGCGCCACAAAGCTTCGGGCGCGCCGCTCTCGGGCGGCACGATTGCCGCACCGCTCGATCTCGACGCCCTCGACAAGGACGGCAATCCGCTCATTCCCGAGAACGCGCATGTGCGCGTGGCGTCGGCCTCGGCGACGCACGGGGCACGCATCTCGCGCCGGAGCTATTCGTACAACAACGGCCTGAGCATGGTCGCCGAACGGTGGCCGCCCTGGCGTCAGGGGCTCGAGTACGATGCGGGCCTGCTCTTCGTCGCGCATCAGCGCGACCCGCGCACGGGGTTCATCCCGATGTTCGAGCGCATGTCGAAGTTCGATCTGCTCAATCAGTACGCGACGCACGTCGCGAGCGCGATCTTCGCGGTCCCGAGCGGCGCCCGGCGCGGCGTGCCGATCGGCCACGAGCTCTTCGCCTGACGCGTGCATTGTTCACTCCTAAACGTTCGCTTCTAACTCGGAGATCGACGATGTTCCGTCCCGCCCCCCTGCGCCGCGCGGTGCTCTCGTTTGCGGCCGCCGCAGGCCTCGCCGCGTCGGCCGTCCCGGCCGCCCGCGCCGCGGATCCGATCACCCTCACGCTCTACAGCGCGCAGCATCCGCAAATGGTCGACGAGCTGACGCGCGCGTTTACCGCGCAGACCGGCATCAGGGTCGTCGTGCGCTCGGGCGAGGCGCCCGAGATCGCGAATCAGATCTCGCAGGAGGGCGCGCAGTCGCCCGCCGACGTCTACTTCACGGAGAACTCGCCCGAGCTCACGCTGCTCGACGAGAAGGGGCTCCTCGCCCACGTCGATCCCGCGACGCTCGCGAAGATTCCGAAGCGCTATTCCGCCGCGGACGGCGACTGGGTCGGCGTGCTCGCTCGTGAGAACGTGCTCGTCTATAATTCGTCGAAGATCGCCCCGAGCGCGCTCCCGCACTCGCTGCTCGATCTCGCGCAGCCGGCCTGGAAAGGGCGCGTCGCCTTCGCGCCGAGCGACGCGGACTTCTTGCCGATCGTCGAGGCCGTCGTCGCGACGAAGGGCAAGCCCGCGGCGCTCGCGTGGCTCCAGGGGCTCAAGGCCAACGGCCAGGTGTTCGACGACGACGAGGGTGTCGTCGCAGCGGTCGATCGCGGCTCCGTGACGACGGGCATCATCAATAATTATTATTGGGCGCGGCAGCACGCGCACGAAGGCACCAAGAGCGCGAGCCAGATCGAGCACTTCACGCACGGGGACGTCGGCGCGGTCGTCAACGTCTCCGGCGCCGCGGTCCTCAAGGCCGCGCGGCATCGGACGGCCGCGCAGCGCTTCCTCGCGTTCCTCGTGAGCGAGCCGACGCAGAAGCTGCTCGGCCGCAGCGAGATCGATTTCGAGTATCCCCTCGCGCGCGGCGTCGCCGCGAACGCCCTGCTCGAGCCGTTCAGGCAGCTTCAGCCGCCGCAGCTCTCCATGGCCCAGCTCGGCGACGACCGGGAGGCCGCGCAGTTGCTGCGGCAGGCCGGCCTGATCTGACCGCGCGGCACCGGCCGCCGTTCGCGCTGCTGCTCGCTGCGGCCATCGGTCCCGCGCTCGTGCTGCTCCCGCTCGGCTACACCGTTCGGCAGTCGCTGCTCGTGGAGGGCGGCGAGGCCTCCGAGTTGCTTTTCCGGCCGCTCGTCGGCGAGTTGCTACGCAACACGGTCGGCCTCGTCGTCGCCTCGACGCTGCTCGCGGGCGCGCTCGGGGTCGCGCTGGCGTGGGTCGTCGAGCGCACGCTGCTCCCGGGCCGGGCCGCGTGGGCGGTGCTCGCCGCGCTCCCGCTCGCGATCCCGCCGTTCGTGAGCAGCTACGCGTGGATCTCGGTCGTCCCGGCGCTCGCCGATTTCCGCGGCGCGCTCCTCGTCGTCACGAGCGCGTACGTGCCGCTCGTGTTCCTGCCGGTGGCGGCGGCGCTGCGCGGCCTCGATCCCGCGCTCGAGGAGACGGGCCGGTCGCTTGGCCTCGGGCCGTGGCGCTGCTTCTTTCGCGTCGTGCTCCCGCAGCTGCGGCCCGCGCTCTTCGGCGGGATGCTGCTCGTCGCGCTCAACGTGCTCGTCGAATTCGGCGCGTTCACACTCCTACGCTTCCGAACGTTCACGACCGAACTGTACGCGGAATACCGGACCGGCTTCGACGGTCCGGGCGCCTCGCTGCTCGCGGTCGTGCTCGTCGCGCTCTGCCTCGCGTGCCTGCTGCTCGAGTTCCGCGTGCGCGGGTCGGCCCGCTACGCGCGCCTCGGCCGCGGCACCGTTCGCTCGGCTTTGCGCTATCCGCTCGGCCCGTTCGCGATCCCGGTGCTGATCGGCCTCGCGCTGCTGACACTCGCGACGTGCGCGATGCCGCTCGGCATGATCGTCTATTGGCTCTTCCAGCACGGCTCCGATGCAATCGCGCCCGTCGAATCGTCGGCCGGCGGGCTGCTCTCGGCGGCGCTCGCCTCGCTCGGGCTCGGGCTCGCGGGCGCGGCGCTGACGGTCGTGCTCGCGCTGCCGCTCGGTTACCTCGCCACGCGCTTCGAGGGTCGCGCCATCACGTTGCTCGAGCGCACGGCGTACCTCGCGCAGGGCGTGCCCGGCATCGTCGTCGCGCTCGCGCTGATCTCGCTGACGATCCGCTCCGCGCACGCGCTCTACCAGACCCCCGAGCTGCTCGTCGGAGCGTACGCGATCGTCTTTCTGCCGCTCGCGCTCGTGAGCGTGCGTGCCGCGCTCGTGCAGGCGCAGGGCTCGCTCGAGGATGCGGGCCGGTCGCTCGGCCTCGACTGGTTCGCCGTCGCGCGACGGATCGTGCTCCCGCTCGCGGCGCGCGGGCTCGGCGCCGCGGCCGCGCTCGTCTTCGTCTCGGTGATCACGGAGCTCACGGCGACGCTGCTGCTCGCGCCGATCGGGACGCAGACGCTCGCGACGCAGGTCTGGGCCGACACCTCGACGCTCGCGTTCGCGGCCGCCGCGCCGTACGCGGCGGTGATGGCCCTGCTCTCGCTGCTCTCGACGTGGCTGCTCTCGCGCCGCTTCGCCGCGGCGAACATCGCGGGCGTGCGGGCGCGTTAAGTACGGTGCCGTACCTTTCGATCGCCGGGCTCGCGAAGGATTTCGGCACGCACCGCGCGCTCGCGGATGTCGATCTCGCGGTCGAGCGCGGCCGGCTCGTCGCGATCCTCGGGTCCTCGGGCAGCGGCAAGACGACGCTCCTGCGGCTGATCTGCGGCTTCGAGCGCGCGGACGCCGGCACGATCGCAATCGACGGCACGGCCGTCAGCGGCCCCGGCCTGCACGTGCCGCCGCAGCGCCGGCGCGTCGGCTACGTCGCCCAGGAAGGCGCGCTGTTCCCGCACCTCTCGGTCGGCGCGAACGTCGCGTTCGGCCTGCCGCGCGCCGGCCGCACGCGCGCGCGTTCACGCGTCGACGAGCTCCTTGAGCTCGTCGGGCTCTCGCCAATGTTTGTGACGCGCGCGCCGCACACGCTCTCCGGCGGCGAGCAGCAGCGTGTGGCGCTCGCCCGCGCGCTCGCGCCCGCGCCCGCGCTCGTGCTGCTGGACGAGCCGTTCTCGGCGCTCGACGCGGCGCTTCGCGCCGAGACGCGTGAGGCCGTGGCGCGGGCGCTCGCAGGCGCGAACGCGACCGCGCTGCTGGTCACGCACGACCAGGCCGAGGCGCTTTCGCTCGGCGAGGAGGTCGCGGTGCTGCGCGACGGCCGGCTCGTGCAGGTCGCCGATCCCATGACGCTCTACCGCCGGCCGCGCGACGCCCGGCTCGCCTGCTTCGTCGGCGAGGCGATGTTGCTCCCCGGTACGGCGCGCAACGGAGTCGCCGTTTGCGCGCTCGGCTCGTTAGCGCTCGTGCCGGGGGTGGCCGACGGCCCGTGCCACGTTCTCATTCGGCCCGAGCAGCTCGAGCTCGTCGCCCCGGGGACGGTGGGCGCGCGCGCGGCGCGCGTCGAGCGCATCGCGTATTACGGCTACGCGGCGAGCGTGTCGCTCGCGCTCGTCGAGGCCGGCGCCGCGCCGCTCTCCGCACTCGTGCCGGGCGACGCGATTCCGAGCGAACGCGAACTCGTCGGCGTACGCGTGCGCGGCGCCGTCGGCGCGTTTCCCTCGGCTTCGTAGAGCTCGACGTCAGTCGCGCTCGCGCGCCTGGACGCCGCGGCTGGCCCAGTAGGCGGCGACCTCGCGGTGCGTGTCGCCGATCAGCTTCTCGATCGCGAGCCGGCCGCTCTCGCGGCACGTGCAGCGCCGGACGGCGCAGCCGAGCTCGTCGTGTTCCGTGACGCCGTGGCGACAGCCGTCGCAGACGAGTAATTGATCCATGAGTGCAGCGTAGACACGCCCCGCCGGGAGCCGGTCACATTGCCTCCGAGCCGCACCCCGGCCGCGGCACACCCGTCCATCGTCTTTAAAAACGAACCGGTTCGCGAGAAACAGCCACTTAAGAAACGCCGGTGACCGATCGTCGCGCTCGCGTGTCGTCCAGCCAGACAGGAGGCCGTATCGTCAACAGCGTCTTCACCACATTGCCGTCATGCGAGCCGACGCGCTTGCCGAGCGGAGCACGAAGGGGAGCATGGACGACGCCGGCTTGGTCGATCGTGCCCGCGGCGGCGACCTCGAGGCGCTCGAGCAGCTCCTCGTGCGCCATCAGGCGAGCGCATATACGGCCGCGCTCCGCTTGCTCGGCCAGACCGCTGACGCTGAAGACGTGCTCCAAGAAACGCTGGTTCGCGGGTACACGCGCCTCGGGGAGCTCGAGACGGCCGCCGCGTTCGGCGGCTGGTTGCGCCGGATCGCGGTTCATCTGAGCCTCAACGTGCTCCGCCGCCGCGGTCAGATTCACTTCGAGTCCCTCGACGGGGCTCGGGGCGAGGCCGGCAGCGTGCCCGAACGGGATTTGCGTGACGAGCGGGAGCCGACGCCGGAGGAGGCGCTCGTGGCGGCCGACTTGCGAACGGAAGTCGAGTTGCTCGTCCGCAGCCTGCCCGCGGACCAGCGGGTCGCAGTCGTGCTGCGCGACATGTACGATTACGATGTGGCCGAGATCGCGGCGGTCCAGCGGTGCGGGATCTCGGCTGCAAAGATGCGGATCGTCCGCGGTCGCGCGCGTTTGCGACAGCTCATCGAAGGACGTCATGGCTGATATCGACTCGGCGGACGATCGGCTCGTGCCGGTCCTGCGCAGCCTCGCGGCGTTCGACGAGCAGCCGCGAGAAGCGGTCTTGCGCACGGCCCTGCGCCGGATGCGTCAGCGGCGGGCCGGCGCCTCGACCGCCAATGAGTTTCTCGGCGCGATGGTCGCGCTCGTGACCGGCTTCGCGCGGCTCGTGGGCGGCCGGCATGACTGACGTCGCCCCCGGCCTCGCCCGCGACATCGGCGCGATCGTGCTCTTCATCCCGAGCGTCATCGGTGCCGCGCTCACGCTGCTCGTTGGCTGGCTGATCGCCTACGTCGTCGACCGCGGGCTCACGGCCGCGACGATGAAGGGTGGCTTCGATCGGCTCGCCGCGCGTACGGGGATGATCGACGATTTCGAACGCGTCGGCGTGCGTGTCACGCCGTCGCGCCTGATCGGCCGGCTCGCGTTCTGGCTCATCCTCGCCGCCGCGTTCGTGCAGGCGATCAATGTGCTGCAGCTCGCCGAGATCTCGCGGTCGCTCGGCGCGTTCCTCGCCTTTTTGCCGCACGTCGTCATCGCGGTCGTCATCGTGTTCCTCGGCATCATCGTCGGCGACATGGCCGGCCGCGGCACCGCCGACGCGATGTCGCGCTCGGGGATCGTGTATCACGTTCCCGCCGGCGGCTTCGTTCGGTCCGCGGTCATCGTCGTGGCCGCGCTCATGGCGCTGCAGCAGCTCACGATCGAGTCGGTATTCTTCTTCGAGATCTTCCTCGCGGCGTTCGGGGCGCTGGCGCTCGCCTTCGCGCTCGCCTGCGGCCTCGGCGCGCGCGACTTCGCCGAGAACGCGATCGCCGGGCGCACGATCGAGCAGCGCTTCGCCCTCGGTGATCGCCTCGCGGTCGAGGGCCGCAGAGGCGTCGTCGAACGCATGGACCCGCTCTCGACGGTCTTACGGACCGCCGACGGCCGTCGCATCGTGGTGCCGAACAGCCTGCTGACGAGCTCGATCGTCGAGATCGACCACGGCCCGATCGGGCCGCCCGCGGCGACCTGACGAAAGGCGAACGGTCGCGCCGGTCGTGCGCGACGGCGGTTCGGGCGTAGCTGCGAGGCGCGTGCGTGCGACCCGCCGCGCGCGCGGGTGTCGCGCGGCGACTCGCGTGCGCCCGCGAGGGTCACATCGTGCGTTGCGCGCCCAAACGCGCAATCGTCCGCGTGTTGGAAGCGGAGCGAGTCGGGAACGCTCGTGGACGCACTCCGAGAGGAGCGGGTCGCTCGCCGAACGAGCGGATGTATGAGGATCAACGATGGCCGTTCAAACGATCGCTGGATTATTCACGAACGCGGGGCGCGGTGAATCGATACTCGCCGAGCTCAAGGCGGCGGGCTTCAAGAGCGCGCAGATCAGCGAGCTTGCCGACGATCACGATCCCGAGCCCAAGAAGCTCTCGAACCCCGTCACCGATTTCTTCAAGGACCATACCGCGACCGGAAACGAGTTCCAAAACAACCTCACGGATCTCGGCATCTCAACCGCGGATTCGAAGTATTTCGAAGACGGCGTCGCGCGCGGCGGAGCCCTCGTGACGGTCAAGGGTGACGAGCGCGCGGACGAGGCGCTTGCGATCCTGCAGCGCGGCGGCGCCGATCTCGGCTCGATGGGCCGCGGCGAGCGCAACGACACCGCCGGCTCGGTGCCGATGGCGGCGACCGGCCGGGACGATCGCGCGAAGATCGGCGATCGCGACGAGCGGATCGCGGATGAGCAGACCATCCAATTGCGCGCGGAACGCCTCGCCGTCGAGAAGACACGCGTCGCGAGCGGCACGGTCCGCATCGGCAAGCGAGTTATCAGCGAACGCGAGTCCGTCGACGTGCCCGTCTCGCACGACGAGCTCGTCATCGAGCGGAAAAAGCTCAGCGACGGCGCGGTCGGCGGCGCGATCGGAGACTCGAAGACGATCAGTGTCCCGCTCTCGCGCGACGAAGTACGCGTCGGCAAGGAAACCTACGCGACGGAGGAGATCGAGGTCGGCAAACGAGCCGTTGGTGGCACGGAAAAGGTTTCGGAGACCGTCCAACACGAGGAGCTCGTCGTCGACGGCGACGATCGACTCGACCGCGACGGGCGCGTGTAGCTCGCGATTCGGCCCGATCCGGAGGCCGCCGCACGGGGCGGCGGCCTCGTCACTTTCCGACGATCGGGAGATCAGCGTGACGGACGATCCTGAACCCGTGCTCTACGACGAGAGAATCGCCTCGTCGGCCGAGACAATCGGCGCGGAGCACCTGATCCTCAGCGCCGAACGGCTGGTGCCGACGGTGACGCGCGTGCGAGGCCGGATCGCGCGCATCACGCGCCGAGTCGTCGTCGAGCGGCGGCAGATCGAGGTCGACGTCGCGAGAGAGGAACTCACCATCGACTACGAGCCGGGCGACGGGACCCCCATGGTTGGAGAAGCGGAGCCGCCGTTTATCGTCGTTCTGCACGAGGAGGAAGTCATCGTCACGAAGCGCGTTCGGGCGGTCGAGGAAGTCGCGATTTCGACGCGCCGTGTCACGCGACCGCAGCGCTTTGAAGCGGCGGTCCGGCACGAGATTCTCGACGTCGTCGAATCCGCTGCCACGAACGTCGACTGACGTATGTCGCCTTCCTGACGTAGTGTGGTATAAACGCTCTGGGCGAGCGGCTGCTTCGGCGTTGCTTCGACCGGAGAGGCATTCGCGTGAAAGTTTTTCTTTTCGCCGGACCCCGTTAATGCGGCTGAATCGGCCACCGCTCGCGGCGGTCGATGCATTTCTCGACGATGTCGAGGCGCCCGTGGCGGACGCGATGCGCCATCACTTTAAGACGTGCGAAGCCTGTCGTCAGCGGCTCCTGGCGATCCGAGGATCGCGGACCGTCGATCCCGCTACGCGGCTCACGGTCGTTGAGCCCACGTTCGGCCAGTGCGCCGCCGCCGCGGCCGACGCTGAGGCGTAAAGCGCGCCGCTCGGCGTGACCGCGGTCGGGTACCTCATCGTCGCGGTCGCTCGCCGGATGCATATCTTCGGTGGATGACCCGCCGGGTCGCCTAGTAGCCGGGATCATCCTTGCAGGGTGCACGATGGTCCATGACGCGCAGCAGGCAGCCGCCGAGCGTCGTCTCCCCCACGACCATCGAGTTGACGTCGCCCTTGTAGCCCGCCCGGAGCTCGCCGACGACGCGGCCGGTTCGCACGTCGACGATCGAGGCGTCGGTCGACCAGACGACGCCCATCTCGCGCGTCACGCCGCCCATCACGACCCGCGTCGCGCCGACGAGCTTGCCGATGCGTCGGCCACACTCGGGCGTCGCACACGCGCGCAGCGCGGAATCTTGATCGAAGCCCGCCGACCGGAGCGCGCGCTCGACCGTGGCCTGCGGCACGACCGTCGCGTTCGGGGTCTTCGTGAACGGCTGCCGCAGCCGCGCCGTCATCTCGTCGAGCTGATTCGCGACCGGTAGCACCGCGTAGGGCATGCCCGTGTCCACGGGTGAGAGCGGCAGCACGGCGACGACCGTGCGCGGCGGCGTCGCCCCGGCGGCGGGTCCGGCGACGAGCATGGCGGCAAGCGCGGCGGCTGCCGTCGCGGAGCGGAGTGCGGAGCGCATGATCTCTTCAACGTCCCCGCGACGGCGGTCGTTTTCACATGGCGGCGGCTCGAAGAGACGGCGGCTTGCGTGGAGTACGAGAGCGGCATGAGCGCCCTCGCAGCCCCGCCCGGCGTCGGCCGGCAGACGTACGATCGCGCCGCCGTGACGGCCGGCATCGCGCATCTCGGCGTCGGGAACTTTCACCGCGCGCACCAGGCCTGGTATGTGGACCGGCTGCTCGCGGAGCCGGGCGCGGAGACCTGGGGCATCCTCGGGATCGGGCTCGTGGACTCGCCCGCCGAGCGCGAGAAAGCGGCGGCGCTGCGCGCCCAGGCCGGGACGTACACGCTGACGGTCTGCCCGCCCGAGGCACCGGCGCACGCGGCCGTCATCGGCGCGATCGTCGAGTATTGCCACCTCGCCGACGATCCCGAGGCGGTCTTCACGCGGCTCGCCGATCCGGCGATCCGCATCGTGAGCCTCACCATCACCGAGGGCGGCTACAATCTCGACGACCGGCGCCGCTTCGTCGTCGAGGCGCCCGGGGTCGCGGCCGATCTCGCGGGCGGATCGCCGCGGACCGTCTTCGGCGTCGTCGTCGAGGCGTTGCGCCGCCGGCGCGCCTCGGGCGCGGGGCCGTTCACGATCCTGAGCTGCGACAACCTCATGCACAACGGCGGTGCCGCGCGCGCCGCGTTCGTCGGGTATGCGCGGGCGCTCGATCCCGACCTCGCCGACTGGATCGAGGCCGCAGTCGCGTTTCCCGACAGCATGGTCGACGGCATCGCGCCGCAAGTGAGCGCCGAGGACGTGCGCCGGCTCGACGCGCAGAGCGGCGTTGCGGATCGCGCGCCCGTCTTCCGCGAAGACTTCACGCAGTGGGTCATCGAGGACCGGTTCTGCGCCGGGCGCCCGCCGCTCGAGCGCGTCGGCGTGCAGTTCACTGCCGACGTCGCGCCCTACGAGCTCGTGAAGCTGCGGATGCTCAACGCAGGTCACTCCGTGATGGCGCTGCCCTCCGTGCTGCTCGGCCATGCGCTCGTGCACGAGGCGATGGCCGATCCGCTCGTACGCGCGCTCGTCGAGCAGTTCCTCACGGAGGACGCAGCGCCGCACGTCATCGCGCCGCCCGGCGTGACGGTCGACGCGTATGCATCGCAGTTGCTACGGCGTTTCAGCAACCCGGCGATCCGCGATCAGGTGCTGCGCATCGCGGGGCAGAGCTCGGCGAAGCTGCCCGTGTTCCTCGCGCCGACGCTGCGCGCGATCCTCGATGCGGACGGCGACGCGCGGCGGATCGCGTTCGTGCTCGCGGCGTTTCTGGAGTACCTGCGCGGCCGCAGCGACGCCGGCGCGACGTACGAGGTAACGGAGCCGGCGCTCGCTGCGACCGATCGTGAGCTCGCGGCCGCGATCGATCCGCGGGCCTTTACGCGAATGTCGACGTTCGCAGGCTGGGGCCTCGAACGGTCGACCGCCTTCGTCGACGAGGTCGTGCGGCTGCGGGCGGCGATCGCGCGCGACGGCACGGCGGCGGTCCTCGGGCCGCTGCTCGGCTGAACCCGTCTCCTTTGCCGGGATCCCACGCAGGCGTTCGGGCTCGGTCTCGTCGCATACCTGACCATGCCTCGGATATCGATGAGGGTACTGGTCTGCGCCGCAGGGCTCGGGCTCGCGGCGGTCGCGCGCACCGCGGCCGGCGCGCAGACCGTCCCGGTCGCAGACGCGCGCTATGGCGATGGGCGCGTCTCATTGTTTTACACCTATACCGATCCCGTGCCGGCGACGCGCGGCACGGTGTTGCGCACGGAACCCGTGCCGGAGACGCTCACGCTGCCGAAGGCGGGCCAGGCGCGGCGGATGCTGTACAGCTCGCGCGGCGGTGCGGACGGGACGACGCCGATCGCCGTCTCGGGCGAGATCTTCGAGCCGCAGGGCTCGCCGCCGCCCGGCGGCTGGCCGATCGTCGCATGGGCGCACGGCACGACGGGCATCTCCGACATCTGCGCGCCGTCGTGGCAGGCGCGCTCGTACCGCGACATCGCGTATCTCGACGCTTGGCTCGCGCAGGGCTACGCCGTGGTGGCGAGCGACTACGAGGGGCTCGGCACGCCCGGCATGCATCCGTATCTCAACGTGCGCTCCGAAGCGCACGGCGTGCTCGACGCCGTGCGCGCCGCGCTCGCCGACGATCGCCGGCTGCGCAACGAGATCGCGATCGTCGGCCAGTCGCAGGGTGCGGGCGCCGCCTTCGGCTCGGCCGCGTTCGCGCCGACGTACGCACCCGAGCTCGACGTGCGCGGCTCGGTCGCGACCGGCATCCCGTATTTCTCGCCGTCGGTACCGAGCGCGCTTCCCGCCGATCCCATCGCCGTCGATCCGGGCATCGCCTACCTCATGTACATCGTGCTTGGCTTGCAGCCTCACAGACGCCGCTCGTGGCGAGCGATTACTTCGGTCCCCAAGCGTTACCGGTCTTCGAGCTCGCGCGCGTGGAGTGCGTCGACGCGCTCGAGGGTGACGTGAGTCTGGCCCGGCTCACCGATGCGGGCGCGCTCGAGCCCGCGCTCCGGACGCTCATCGCGAAGCACCTGCCGGCGTTCGAGTATCCGACGCTCAAGCTGCGCGCGCCCGTCTTCATCGGCACGGGGCTCGCCGATCGCGACGTGCCGCCGCCCGTGCAGCAGCGCCTGGTCAAAGACGCATGCGCAGCGGGCACGACGGTCGTCGCGCACGAGTATCGCGGGCTCACGCACGGCGAGACGGTCAACGCGTCGCTCGCCGATTCGGAACCGTTCGTGCGCGCGGTTTTCGCCGGGCAAAAGCTCGCGCCCGTGTGTTCGCCCGCACCGCAGTGACGGTCAGTCCGCCTCCGCTTTCGCGCGCCACGCCCAGCGCAGCAGCGGCAGCGCGTCCCGTGCGAAGTCGACCACGGCGTCGATAATCGCATCGCCGCGCAGCGTCGCGACCGGTAGATCGCGCTGCACGAGCAGCGACGTGAGCTTCGCGTACGGTTCGAGCGGCGTGTCGGCGCTCGCGCGAAACGCGGGCGGGACCCGCACGAGCGTGTCGCGCCGCGAGAGCGGTAGGTCGCTGCGCTCGAGCGTCGTCACGAGCCGTCGGAAGGCCGCAGGCTGCTCGACCATCGCGGTCCGGTACGCGTGCAGCTCGGATTTGGGCGGCTGGTAGCAGCCGGCGGCCGCGAACGCCTCGTCGCCGCCGATCCGCACGTAGAGCATGCCCGGCCGCTCCGTGTCTCCGTCGAGATGGAGCGCCGCGCGCATGACGGTATTGTACGGCCGCTTGTCGTGCGCGAACCGCACGTCGCGATAGATCCGAAACGCCGGACTGCGCGGCTTCGGCGCTAGCGGAATCTTCGCACGCGCCAGCCGTTCTGCGAGCACGCCGAGGAACGCGAGAAACGGCGCCTTGACCTCGTCGAGATACGTCGTCTTACGCGCGTCGAACCAGGGCCGCTCATTGTGCCGCTCGAGCTCGCGTAAAAACGTCAGGCCCGCTTCCGAGAAGCCCTCGAAGCGCGACACGGCGGATGCCATCCTCGCCGCTTCGCGGGCGACGCCGCGTCTCCGCGCCGGAATCGCCCGGACCCGGTCAAAGCTCGCGTGACTTGGTAGAACCGCACCGAGTGTGCTGACCCAGAAGTTCGCTTACGAAATCTCGCTCGTCTTTTCGGCCGGCTCGTCGTCGCTTTTCGGTCACAACGCTACGGCGTTGCTCCCTCATCGCTCCTCGATCCGACCAAAAATCCTTCGCGATCTTCCGCAAGGAACTTCTGGGTCAGCACACTAGCGCGTCGTAGGGGCGAAGGCGCTCGACCGCGCGCACTCACAGCTCTTCGTCCCGCTGCCGTGGCCTGGTCGCCGCTGACCGGTCGAGCCCCAGAGGCCATCATGGTGCCAAGAAGTGGTGGTAGCGCCCGGTCCGGTTTCGAAAGGCATGCACGCAAAGCGGATGCGCGAATCCGCATCGAAAGAGCTCGCCCTTCATCACGCCGGCCAGGCGCGCAAGGCGGCGAGGACGACGGTGTCCAGCTCCGCGCGCGTGGCACCGTCGACCGCCTGCACCGACAATCCCCGCAGAACGGTCGCGTAGAAGCGAGCGAGCGAGCGTCGTAGGATCAATCGCGTCCGGCAGCACTCCCGCTTCCACATCGCGCGATATGCGAAGCTCCAACGCCTCTCGGAGCTCAGCACGCAGGGTCCGCAGTTCCGCTGCGAGACCGGCATTGTCGAGCCCGACCATGAGCATTCCGCTTGAGATCATGCAACCGATCGGGCTACCCGGCCGTGTGACGGCCCCGACGCCGCGCTCCAGCACGACTTGCACGGCCGAGTGAGCGGAGGATGTCGCCGCGACCTCCTCCGGCGTCATGTTACTCGCGCCATAGAGCCGTACGACGTCACGGTAGAGGTCAGCCTTGCTGCCGAGGCATGGTAGAGACTGGGCGGCGCGATCCCGATCGCTTGGCACAGGTCGGCGATCGACACCCCTTCGTAGCCGTGGCGCCAGAACAGATCGAGCGCGATCCCGAGGGCTTCGTGCCGATTGAAAGTCGGCTTGCGGCCCCGCGACCTCGGCTCGGCTGCGATCGACGCGGTGGTTGTCATCACTCCAATGTAAGGGCTTGACAAAACCGACGCAAGTACGCAATTTTTAGTGATCGATAAAACAATTGGGTGTGCGTACCTACCAGCGTCGCACCATCAACGAAAGACTCCTATCTCATGATGACTGAACAGCAGGTCGTAATAATTGGTGGCTCCGAAGGGATCGGGCTCGCGGTCGCGACGGCGGCACGTACCCTCGGAGCTCGAGTTCTCGCCGTCTCAAGAACGAAAGAAAAACTTGAGGCCGCACGAGACGCGGTGAGCGGTTTAGAAAGATGGCGGTTACATCAATCGTCTGTCTGCCAAGACATCGGAGAGCTTTTCTATGACGCGAAGCGTCCAAATCCCGGATCCAAGGATAATTTGGCCGCCGGAGCACACGCCCGGTTCATCGATGGTTTTCGCGCAGAATACCATTGAGATCGCGGCTACACCCGACAGGGTCTGGTCGCTACTGATCGACTGTCTCGAATGGCCGTTATGGTACAGGCATTGCTCCGACGTATCGGTCTTACGTGGAGGCCCACTTCTAAGTGCCAATTCAAAGTTCCGGTTCAAAACGCTAAATTTTTATTTCGAACCCGACATGGAGACGTTTGAGCCCTCCCGGATGCTTGTCTGGTCAGCTAAGGGACCCGCCGGCACTAGCGGCGCACATGCGTGGTACATCGAACCGACGTCTGGCGGCTGTCGTGTCATCACAGAAGAAGCACAGAGGGGCTTGCTGCTGTTTTTTTTGCGGTCGAGTACGCGCAGTTTGCTCCTCACGTCACACCAGGAATGGCTTCAGTCTCTCAAAGAGCTGGCGGAAGCGAAGTAGTCGCTGTTGGCCTCTTACGCTGCCATCGGCCCCGTGCTGACGCCATGCTGGCGCTGTCGCGGCTCCATGGTGGAGACGGGATGGAGACGTCGTGAGCGATAACGGCCTTCATCGCATCTCAGCCGTCGCTAAGTAGCCTCGACTCGTACACCACGTCCTGGGACACGATCTGAGACGATTCACGTCGATTGTGGAGCACGGCTGGTCTAACGCTTCGCTACGACAGATCGCCGGTTCTTGAAGAAATGCTGAACGCCGTCTGCGCTTGGGCCGATGCCCGGCTCTTCGACCACGCCTTGGCCTCCAAAGCGTAATCGCAATAAGATTGGGATGGCGCATCAAAATGGATCGCGGCTTGTCTGACCGCTAGGAGGGATAAGTCCTCAAAACTCGCCCTCGCGGAAGCGATCCAAAGCGATCCTCGACCGGTTTAGAAAGTAGACGAACCGGCGAGAGAAAATAATAAGCGCTCATTCATTTCTGGACCGGCCGGTCGCCAATAGCGGCTGATTTCCGGATCAATTGAACGGACAACGATTGTCATGAACGTTGAGGGCTTCACGCACCGGATAGTACTGGGTCGGCGACGTCAAGATGCACGCAGTCATCGGCGGCAACGGCCCCGCGCTCGTCCTGATCCACGGTTTTCCGCAGACTTGGTGGGCGTGGCGCCACATGATGCCGCAGCTTGCCGGCACACGGTCGTCGCTGTCGACCTCAGGGGTGCCGGGCATTCCGACAAGCCGCAGGGCGGGTACGACAAGGCAAGCCTCGCTGCCGACGTCCACGGCGTCATGACGGCGTGGACGTCGACAAGTACGCGGTCTGCGGCCACGACATCGGCGCCGGCGCTCGCCCTGACGCACCGCGATGCCGTCACGCGCTTGACGGTGCTCGACGCGTCTCAGCCCGGTTGGAGCCGGTGGATGGCGAACTCGCACGAGCAGAAGGTCTGGCAGTTCGCCTTCCACATGAAGCGCGACCCGCCGGAGCTGCTCATCCGAGGGCGCGAATTCGATTACGTCTCAACCTTTATCTACGACCGGGCCGGCGATCTGGAGCGCATCCGGTCGCGGACATCGAGGAATTCGCGCGGTCCCTCAAGCAGCCCGGAAACTTGAGGGGAGGGCTTGAATGGTATCGCGCATTTCCGGTCGACCACGAGAACGCGCTGGTCTGGAAGCGGGAGCCGCTGATGATCCCGTGCTGGCTCTCGGAGGGGAGCATTCGTACGGTCTGCAGATCGTATCGATGCTGCAAGAGTTCGGGCCTAACGTGACGGGCGCCAGCGTCGCGGGCTGCGGCCACTGGATGCCGGAGGAGCGCCCGACCGAGGTGACGGAGCAGCTGCTGCGCTTCCTGTCGGAGTGACGGAAGATAGGACGCCGGAACGGCGGCCGTCACGCGACTCCAACGGTCGTCGGCGGCAGTCAGGGACCGCCCTTGCCGTCACCGCGCCTGATGCACCTGCCGCATACGCGTGCGGTTCCCAACACACCAGGATCTGGTTTCCGATTGGCGGCACGCGCCTCGCGGCGCCGCTCGTCTCGGCGATCGTCGCCGATTGCGGCGGTGCGATGGGCGCGCAGACGGGTCAGGCGAACGCTCTATTCTATGCTCTCTTTAACAGGAGCGCGAGCGGCTGTTTTCACGACATCACGGGGTCGGGCTCCGCGACGAACAAGAACGGCGATTTCACGACCACGAGCAACTACGACATGGCGACCGGCAGCGGCTCGCCCAAGATGTCGGCGTTGGTCACGGGCATCGCCCAGGACTGATCTCGTCAACCGGCGCGCGTCGTCATCTCGGCGATGATGGCGCGCGCCGCCTCGAGTACCGCCACGTCGAAGTCGCGATCGCTCCGCTCGTCGGCGGACATCACGCCGATGAGCGCGACGGGCGTCCCCGCATCGCCGAGCGTCGTCGCCGCGACGGAACGGGGTCGCGTCAAGCGGCCGCACATCAGGAAGAGCGGCACGCCGGAAGCCGGCACGCTCTCGCCGCAGGTCTCTCCATCGAGGAGCCGCGCCGAGTACCGGTCGCCCGCAACGATGATTGCGACCGGGCCGCGTACGAGCGCGGCCCGGTAGGTCGCGTCGCCGACGACACGCGGCTCGCGTCGCGCGATCGTGGGAAGCGCTTCACGCGATGCGAGCCGCCGTAGCGTCTCGACGTCGTCGGGGCCGAGTCGAAGCGCTTCGGCCGTCCGTCGGAGGAGCGAGAGCGTCGGCTCCCGCACGTCGCCCGCTTCGAACTGGACGTACCACCGCCGTGATACGCCGATGAGCTCCGCAACGTGCTCCTGCGTCAGCGAGCCGCCGCGCCTGGTCTCCGGCAAGCCGACGTCGGCGGGCCGGAGCGACGCGCGGCGCGCGCGCAAGAACTCGGTGAGTTCGCGATTTGAATGACGCACGATGTTGCCCCACGGGTGCGACGCAACGGAGCTCCGTGCGAATCGACGGAACGCGCCGCGCTCAACGTATGCTATCGCGTCGTGTCGATCCCGGAAACGCATGATTTGATGAGGGAGATTAACATCGAGCCTCGCGGCGCATCCGGCGTTCGCGACGCTTCGACGTTGCGTCGTCCCCGCGTCGCCGAACGCTATGTTCGTGAACCGTTCGCCACGCTTCAGCACGTATCTGGACGAACGTTGCTGCGGATCGTAACGTCAAGAATTACTTGACAGTAATCTCGTACTTCACTCGCTAGTGTAGGCCGTCAAGCAGATTAAACATTTCGGAGTTTCGAGCGAGCTCTTGTGACTTTTTCGAGAATATCGCTAGCTTTCGCGGTCCAGATGAACGGTTTTGGGTTCGCATTGTGAGCGGCGATGTGTTCTTCGATCGCCGCGATGAGTTCGGACACGGAGCGAAAGACGCCACGTCGGACGCTTTGCATCGTTAGGT
>JAABUJ010001893.1_pt1 | contig 28320 bp, 22 predicted proteins | sample 5559131 | NCBI WGS metagenome assembly JAABUJ01 (sample SAMN10711875, study PRJNA513366) | rock metagenome | isolation source: Antarctica rocks | place: Antarctica: Victoria Land, Mt New Zealand nord | collected 2016-01-07
TCGCTCGCGTTGCAACCCGCGCGTCTGGGCGGCAAAGCGCGCGGGACGCGGGACGCGGGTGGCAGGCCGGGGGATGCGCTCGCGTTGGGGCCCGTCGCGTGCGTTGCAAACCCGCGCGTCTGGGCGGCAAAGCGCGCAGGACGGCGGTCGCGGGTGCCAGCCGGGGATGCGCTCGCGTTCGGGCCCGTCGCGCGCGTTGCAACCTGCGCGTCTGGGCGGCAAAGCGCGCGGGAGGCGGGACGCGGGGTCCCCATAGCTCGGGTCGCAGATCAGTCGGCGTAGAGGCGGTCGAGCTGGTCCATGTTCTGCCGCTCGACCACCGCGCGGCGCACCTTCATCGACGGCGTCAGTTCTCCGTCCTCGACGGTGAGATCACGGGGAAGGATCAGGAATTTCTTGATCGTCTCCCAGCGCTCCAGCTTGGAGTTCAGCTCGTCGACATATCCGTCGATCAACTCGTGGACCGCCGGCTCTGCGGCCAGTTCCTGTGCGGTGCTGCCGGCGTGGTTGTTCTGCTGCGCCCATTCCAGGAGGGGTTCCGGATCGAGGGTGATGATGGCGGAGATGAATTTCCGGCCCTCGCCGTGCACGATGATCTGCGAGGCGTACGGGCAAACGGCCTTGAAGATGCCCTCGATCTTCTGCGGCGCAACATATTTGCCGCCGGAGGTCTTGATGAGATCCTTCTTGCGATCGGTGATCTCGAGATAGCCGTCCACCAATTGACCGATGTCGCCGGTGTGCAGCCAGCCGTCGGCCGTCAGCACGTCCTCGCTGGCATCAACAAGATTGTGATAGCCCCGCATGATCCCGGGACCGCGTACCAGGATTTCACCGTCGGCCGCGATGATCACCTCGGTGCCGGGCAACGGCGGCCCGACCGTCCCGATTCTGCTGTCTCCGGGCAGGTTCACGGAGGTGGCCGCGCTGGTCTCCGTCATGCCGTAGCCCTCGAGAATGGTCAGGCCGGCGGCGTCGAACCATTCGGCCACGTCCCGCGACAGGGCGGCCGAGCCGGAGATGAAGAATCGGATGCGGCCACCCATCACGGCGTGGATCTTGCTGAACACCAACCTGTTCGCGATCATGAGCTGCAGAGAATGCCGGCGGGACAACGACTCCCCAGTCTGTCGACGTCGAGAGGCCAACAGTCCCACGGTGAATGCCCAGTTGAAGATCTTCGACTTGAACCCGCCGGCGCCCTGGCTGGTCATCGTCACCTTCGCCCGCACCTTCTCGAAGACGCGGGGCGCTCCGGCCATGAAGGTCGGCTGCACCTGTCCCAGATTCTCGACGATCTTCGTCAGATCTCCGTCGACCGCGGTGGCGAACCCGATCTGCAGCGCGATGGCGATCAGCACCTTGCCGAAGACGTGGGACAGCGGCAACCAGAGGTATTGCAGGTCGTCGAAATGCAGCAGGTCCAGTTCGGCGACGGCTTTGCCTTCGTAGGTCCAGTTGTCGTGCACCAGTCGGACGCCCTTGGGTCGACCGGTGGTCCCCGAGGTGTAGATCAGGGTCGCCAGGCTCGCCGGCGTCAACGCGTCGATCCGCTCGTCGATCAGCGTGGGGCGCTCGGCGAGCAGGGCCCGTCCACGCTCGGCCAACTCGGCCAGTGAGAGCAGTTTGTCGCCATCGCCATCGCCGTCCATCAGCACGACGGTTGTCAGCGCCGGCAGATTCGCGGCGATCACCTTCGCGGCCTGATCGGCATTCTCGGCGACGACGACCACCGATTCGGAGTCCCGGAGGATGTACTCGACATCCCCCGCTGCGGTCGAGGGATACACGGTCGTGGTGGCCGCCCCCGCGCAGGCGATGGCCAGATCCGTCAGAATCCAGTCCAGGCGGGTGCTCGAGGCGATGGCCACCCGTTGTTCGGGCTCCACACCCAGACCCACCAGGCCGGCGGCGATCGCGTAGACCTGGTCCTTGGTCTGCGCCCAGGTCAACGACTGCCAACCCGTTCCGGACGGCCGCCGGAAGGCTTCGCCGCCAGGCGTCGCAGCGACGCGCTCGCGGAACAGGTGCCCGAACGATGCCGACCGGGTGTCGGTGCTGCCCATCGCGTCCTCCTCGACGTCGCCCCCGCGAGTGGAATGGCCCGGAGCCGAAATGGTGGCCGGGGGTGCGGAAGCCCTCGACCCAGATTACGGGCCGCAGCAGTTCGATTGTCGCGGTGTGCAAGCGCCGAGCCGTCGGTCGGGCGGTCATCCCGCTGGTCAGGCCGTCGCCGGGTCGGCGGTGCTCCGGACAGCGGATTCGCGCTGTGACAGGCTGGTGCCAGAGCATGGGCCTCGTGGCACCACCGGAGAAGGGAAGAGATGAGCACCTCAGGAGGCACCAAGGCGATCATGGCGGCGCTGTCGGCGAACCTCGGCATCGCCGTGACCAAGTTCGTCGGCTTCCTGTTCTCGGGTTCCTCGTCCATGTTGGCCGAGTCCGTACATTCGCTGGCCGACTCCGGTAACCAGGTGCTGTTGCTGGTCGGGGGCAAACGGGCCAGGCGAGCAGCCACCGCCGAGCACCCGTTCGGCTTCGGCCGGGAGCGCTATGTCTACGCGTTCATGGTTGCGATCATTCTGTTCACCATCGGTGGCGCCTACTCGGTCTACGAGGGCATCCACAAGCTGGCTCACCCGGAGCCGATCGAGCGGGCCTGGATTCCGCTTGCCATCCTGGTCATCTCCATTGGACTGGAGGGCTATTCGTTCCGCACGGCGTTGAAGGAGTCCGCGGAGCACCGGCGCGGCATCTCCCTGTTCGAGTTCGTCCGGCGGGCGAAAGCGCCTGAACTGCCCGTGGTGCTGCTGGAGGACTTCGCGGCCTTGATCGGCCTGGCGCTGGCCCTGGTGGGGGTGGGGCTGGCCGCCATCACCGGCGACGGGGTGTGGGACGGCGTCGGCACCGTCGCCATCGGAGTGCTGCTCGTGTTGGTGGCGATCGCGCTCGGCATCGAGGTCAAGAGCCTGCTGGTAGGCGAGGGCGCGTCGCCGCAGGACACCAGGGCGATCGCCGAGGCGGCCGTGGCCGGCACCGACATCGAGAAGATCATCCACATGAAAACCCTGTACCTGGGACCGGACGAGTTGCTGGTGGGGATGAAGGTGGCGGTGGCGCCCACCGATTCGGCCCGCGAAGTAGCGGCTGCCATCGATGCACTGGAGCGGCGGGTCCGCGCGGCGGTGCCGATCGCCCGCGTTCTGTACATCGAGCCGGACATCTATGACAGCGCAAAGGTTGCGGCCGACCCGGCCCTGCCCGCTGCGGCCCCGCACTGACGCCGGTTCCGGCGAGCCAGACGGCACGGGTCAGTCGATCCCACGCGTCAGCCGCGGTGTACGCAAGGACGGTCATGCATCCACTCGACCCGCTGAGCTCCGCCGAGTTCCGCCTGACGGTCCAACTGCTGCGGAAGCACGTCGACGGCAATGGCCGGGTTCAGGTGCGCCGCAATACCTGCGGGCTCCGGTGATCGGTCACACCCGCTGGTACGCCCGGCATCATGACGACGAGAAGTGGCCCTGCAGCGCCTATCCCACCCAGAGCGAAGATGACGCCGGTATCACCAGTTGGATCAAGGACGACGAGCCGCTGGAGAACACGGACGTCGTGCTCTGGTACGTCTTCGGCATCCACCACATTCCCCGGACGGAGGACTGGCCGGTGATGCCGGCCGACACGATTTCATTCTGGCTCAAGCTGTTCGGCTTCTTCGATCGCAATCCTGCGCTCGATCTGCCGCCGACGCCGACGACCGACCACTGCTGATCTCGAAGCGTTTCCACCCGGAGCGCCCACAGAGCTAGCAGCTGCCCCGTCGCAGCGGATCCGACGGGGGCAGCTGACCCAGGGTTCGAAGCGGACTAGAGCGTGATCAATCCGCTGGTCTTGTCGCGCGCGGCGGTGAAACGGGCGGTGGCGTCGGCCCAGTTGATGACGTTCCACCAAGCGGTGACGTAGTCGGCCTTCACGTTCTTGTACTGCAGGTAGAAGGCGTGCTCCCACATGTCCAGTACGACGATCGGGATCTGAGCGGCCGGCAGATTTCCCTGCTGATCGAACAGCTGCATGATGTTCAGGCGTTGACCGAGGGCGTCCCAGACCAGCATCGACCAGCCGGAACCCTGGATGGCGTTCGCGTTGGCAGTGAACTGCTTGCGGAAGCCGTCCCAGGAGCCGAAGAACTCGTCGATCGCCGCACCGAGTTCACCGGCGGGCTTGTCGCCTGCGTTGGGAGCCAGGTTCGGCCAGAAGATGGAGTGGTTGATGTGCCCACCGAGGTGGAAGGCGAGGTTCTTCTCCAACCCGTTGATGGAGCCGAAGGAATCCTTCTCGCGAGCCTCCGCCATCTGCTCGAGAGCGGTGTTCGCCCCGGCGACATAGGCGGCATGGTGCTTGGAGTGGTGCAGCTCCATGATCTGCGCGGAGATGTACGGTTCCAGAGCTGAGTAGTCGTACGGCAGTTCAGGCAGGGTGTACTGGGCCATATCGGCCTCCTTCACGTCTTGTCGGTCGGCGCTGCAGCGGTCTGTCGGCGCCTCCTGCGGAGCTTCCACAGGTCCTTGAACGAGCCTATACCCGGCCGTTTTCCGGCCCGCTCGGGCACCTGTCGAGGCTTCCTGTACCGCGGCGGCCGGCCATCAACCCCAGGACGGCAGCAGCGTGTGCATGCTGAGCTGGTCCGGCGTCATCGGGCTGCCGTTCAACATGGGCAGCAGCCAGATGAAGTTGGCCACCACCAGACCGACGTACAGCCCGACGATGCCGACCGACAGATATCGCCGTTCGACACCGACCTTCGGCCTGCCCAGGATGTCGCCGAGCACCAGAGTGATGCCGATGATCAGGAAGGGTGCCAGCGGCGTGGAGTAGAAGAAGTACATCTGGCGGTCGAGGTTGAAAAACCAGGGAATGTAGTCGGCGCCGTAACCCACGAGTACGGCCGCATAGCGCCAGTCCGTTCGGGCCAGGCACCGCCACAGTGCCCAGGCGCAGACGAACAGCGAGATCCACCAGAGAGCCGGCGTTCCGAGCAGGAAGATCCGTTCAACGCAGTCGCTACGGCCGGCGCCGCATCCGGTCTGCTTGTCGGTGGAATAGAACAGCACCGGCCGGGTCCCGATCGGCCAGGTCCACGGCTTCGACTCCCACGGATGACGCTGCGCCGGATTCGACGGCGTCACCAGGTTGGAGTGGAAGTCCAGCATCTTGAAGGTCCACTGCCACAACGAGTTGTGCCACCAGCTCGCGATCGTGTGCATCAACCCGTGGACGTTGCTCCACTCGCCGGCGTGGCTGGGATCGGCGAAGAAGTCGTGCCGCGGGAAGCCGTCCTCGGAGAAGAACCAGGCCCACCAGGATGCGATGTAGACGGTGAAGGGAATGACCACCAGCGACCACAGCGACGGCGCCACATCCCGACGCAGAGCTGCCACCACCGGTCGACGAACGCCGATCTCCCGTCGGGCGGTGATGTCCCACACGACGCTCAACAGCCCGAAAGCGGCGATCCAGTAGACGCCGTTGTACTTGACCGCCAGCGCCAACCCCATGAACAGGCCGCAGCCGAACCGCCACCAGCGGGCACCGAGGGCGATGCCGGCAACATCCCCCCATCGAGCCCAGACGCGCTTGGAATCCGGGCCGGAGGCGACGGGCAGGAAGGCGTCGAAACCCGACGCATCGAGTCGCGCCCTCGTCTGGTCGCGGTCGGCGATCAGGCAGGCGAACGCCGCCAGCACGAAGACCTGCTGGAAGACGTCCAGGAGCGCGCTCCTTGCCATCACGTAGCTGACACCGTCGCAGATGATCAGCACGCCGCCGATGGCGCCGAGCAGGGTGGACCTGGTCATCCGTCGCACCACTCGGACGGTGAGCAGGACGACGATCGTCCCCGCGACCACCGATGCGATCCGCCAGCCGGTCGGCGTATAGCCCAGCAGGTTCTCGCCGAGGGCGATCAGCTGCTTGCCGAACGGCGGGTGCACCACCACGCCGTAGGCCTGGTTGTCCTCGACCCCATTGTTGCGGGCCACTTCTGCGGCCTGGACCGCGTAGTACTTCTCGTCGAACAGCGGCGTGCCGTTGTCGGTCGCGGAGCCGACATTCCAGAGCCTGGTCAGACCGCCGAGAACGGTGAGAACGATGGTGGTGATCCAGCCGCGGAGCCGATCGGTGGGCGGCCCCGCCAGCCGGCGGCGCTCCGGGCGCACCGGTGCCTGGATCTGCGGGATCTCGCCGATGGCGACGACGTTCCGGGCCGGATCGGGCCTGGCCTGGCGTGGGTCCTCGTCGTCGACGTCGGGCACGCTGGGACGGCCGAGGATCACCCGGGGCGCTTCGTCGGCAGGACCCTGGCCGCCGACGACCTCGTCGGCGCGCTGCTCGATGGAAGGCGCCGTCATCGGGCTCCGGCCCCGCGCGCCCGCCGCCACGCAATCGAGAGCACCGGTCGACGGGTGGGAGCGCCACCGACGGTGGACGGAAGGGTCATGCAGACGATCGTAGGGTGAGGACATGACAGCCGAGGCGCACCCGGGCCGATTGGTGTTGGCCGGTACACCGCTGGGCCGCGTCTCCGACGCATCGGCAGGCCTGATCAATGCACTGACCTCCGCGGATGTGATTGCGGCGGAGGACACCCGGCGTCTGCACCGATTGGTTGCCGATCTTGGTGTTTCGCTTTCTGCCACGGTGGTGTCGTACTACGAGGCGGTGGAGCAGGCTCGCATCCCCGGACTGCTGGAGCGGATCCGACGCGGCGAGGAGGTCGTGCTGGTCACCGACGCGGGAATGCCGTCGGTGTCCGACCCCGGTTATCGGCTGGTCGCGGCGGCCGCGGCGGCGGGACTGCCGGTGACGTCCGTGCCGGGTCCGAGCGCCGTCATCACCGCGTTGGCGTTGTCCGGCCTGCCGTCGGATCGGTTCTGCTTCGAAGGATTCCTCCCCCGTAAATCCGGTGAGCGGCAGTCGGCCCTCTCGGCGCTGTCGGGCGAAACCCGGACCATGGTCTTCTTCGAGTCCGTCCATCGGCTCGGCGATACGCTCTCGGCGATGGCTGCGACGTTCGGTGCCGACCGCTCCGCCGCGTTGTGCCGGGAGTTGACCAAGACCTACGAAGAGGTGCGGCGCGGAACGCTGGGCGAGCTGTCCGCCGGCGCGGAAGGTGTGCGTGGTGAGGTGACGTTGGTGGTCCGCGGGGCCTCCGCCGATGCGGCCGGCCCGCCGTCCGATCAGGCTCTCGGAGCGGCAGTGGCGGAACTGGTGGCGGCCGGGTCCACCCGCCGCGACGCCATCGACACGATCGCCGCCCGGTTCGGGTTGCCGCGCCGCACGGTCTACGCGGTCGGACATCGATCGACCTGAGGCGTCCACGGGTCCGCGCCGAGTTCCGCAGCGGTGTCCCATCGGGGCATCGACCGGTCACGGGTCGGGGCCGATGCACTAGCCTTCAACGTGTCCGGCGTGTCGGCCCGGCGCTCGAACCGAGGTGGAAAACGATGTCGGAATTGAAGGCGCGGCTGCGATCAGATCTGACCGCGGCGATGAAGGCCAGGGATCCGCTCACCCTCGGCACGTTGCGGATGGCGCTCGCCGCCATCATCAATGAAGAGGTCGCAGGAACGGCAGCCAGGGAGCTGAGCGACGCCGAAGTCACCACGGTGCTGGCCCGAGAGGTCAAAAAGCGCAAGGAATCCGCCGAGGCGTTCGAAGCCGCCGGTCGGGGCGAACTCGCCGAGAAGGAGCGGGCCGAGTCCGCCGTCATCTCCGGATATCTGCCCGCGCAGCTCACCGACGACGAAGTCGATTCCCTGGTCGGGGAGGTGGTGGCCGAGGTCACCGAGTCCACCGGCGCCGCGCCGCCGATGAAGCAGATGGGCCTGGTCATCAAGGCTGTGCAGGCCAAGGCAGCCGGCCGGGCCGACGGCGCCAAGATCGCCGCTGCGGTGAAAGCCGCGCTGGCCTGATCGGACCGCAGCACGAAGATCGTCCCCTCACCCGCAGCTCCACCGCAGCTCGATAATCCCGGAGGTTCCATGTCTGTCGACGCCACTGCCACTGCCGACATCGGAGTAACCGGGCTGGCCGTGATGGGGTCGAACCTGTCGCGGAACTTCGCCCGCAACGGCTTCGTCACCGCCGTGCACAACCGCACCTACAGCAAGACTCTCGATCTGCTGGACGAGCACGGCTCGGACGGGCAGTTCGTCGGCTCCGAAACCCCGGCGGAATTCGTTGCCTCTCTGAAGGCGCCTCGAAAGATCATCATCATGGTGAAAGCCGGCGACCCGACCGACGCCGTCATCAACGAGCTGACGGGCCTGCTGGAACCGGGCGACATCCTGATCGACGGTGGAAACTCGAAATTCGCCGACACCATTCGACGTGAGGCGGCCGCCAAGGAAAAGGGCATCCATTTCGTCGGGTGCGGGATCTCCGGCGGCGAGGAAGGTGCCCTGAACGGCCCGTCAATCATGCCCGGCGGGTCGCCGGAGGCCTACCAGTCGCTCGGCCCGATCCTCGAGAAGATCTCGGCGCACGTCGACGGTGCACCGTGTTGCACGCACATCGGTGAGAACGGCGCCGGTCACTTCGTGAAGATGGTGCACAACGGTATCGAATACGCCGACATGCAGCTGATCGCCGAGGCCTACGATCTGCTCCGCCGCGGCGCCGAAATCGAGCCGGCCGAGATCGCCGACATCTTCGCGGAGTGGAACAAGGGCGAACTGGATTCCTTCCTGATCGAGATCACCGCCGAGGTGCTGCGACAGGTCGATGCCGACACCGGCACGCCGTTCGTCGACGTGGTGGTGGACGCAGCAGGAATGAAGGGCACCGGCGCCTGGACGGTGCAGACCGCACTCGATCTCGGCGTTCCGGTCTCCGGCATCGCCGAAGCCGTGTTCGCGCGCGGATTGTCGTCCGCGACCCTGCAGCGCGCGGGTGCCGGTGCCCTACCCGGCCCGAACGGCAGTTGGCAGATCAAGGACAAGGCGGTTTTCGTCGAGGACGTGCGGCAGGCGCTGTATGCCTCGAAGATCGTGGCCTACGCGCAGGGGCTGGACGAGATCGTCGCAGGCGCGGTCGAGTACCGATGGAACATCGATCTTGGTGCGGTGGCCCGGATCTGGCGGGGCGGGTGCATCATCCGTGCGGTCTTCTTGAACCGGATCACCGAAGCCTACGAACATGCAGCCGAAGTGTCCGAACCGCTTTCCTCGTTGTTGTTCGCGCCCTATTTCACCGAAGCCATTGCCGGTGTCCAGAACTCGTGGCGTCGGGTGGTCGCCGGCGCCGCCCAGTCCGGTCTGCCGACACCCGGTTTCGCCGCCGCGCTGTCCTACTACGACGGCCTACGCTCGCCGCGCCTGCCGGCCGCGTTGATCCAGGGCCAGCGCGATTTTTTCGGTGCCCACACCTATCGCCGGGTCGACAAGGACGGCGTCTTCCACACCCTCTGGTCCGGCGACCGCTCCGAGATCACCGCCTGAGTCGCGGATCAAGCCGACCTAATCTACGCCCCCCGCCGCGGTCGTAATCGGGTCGGCCGCTGCCCGGCAAGGTTGACGATTCTCATCATCTTCCGTTTCGGAAGGGCGATTCGTGGCTCGGCGGGGAAACGTCAAGGGGGAACGGAAGCGCAGATGTCGTGCCAACGAGATCCTGCTGCGCAACGGAGTGTCACCCTGGGCGCTCGTGCGGACGCAGGTGATCGTGCCAGGTGCCTATCGCGTCGCGGCTGGTACGAAGCGGTCGGCGACGGCGGTGCCGAACTATCCGAACGGGGTCGCCGTGAAGGATGACCATCGTCAGGGTGTAATGACGGCGTCGGGTTTAACAGCAGCGCGTCCCGCAGCCGTCCCACTGCGACGAGTCCACATTTCTCGTACCCCCCGCCTCACCACTGGGGACGAGGTGGTGCATTCCGGCACATTGGCGCCGCCCGCGGGTCGACGCCGAATGGGCCTGCTGGTTCAGCGGCGATTCTTTCTGCCAGCGCGATCAACTCGTTGCATGGCTTCGCCGAGCTGGCGACGCATGGACCCCTGCAGGGGCAGGACCGCAGCATCAACGAGAAGCTGGCGACCCAAGTAGTGGGCACCGTAATTCACGGGCTCAGAACGTAGCGGCCTGTTGTCTACGCGGGGCGGGCGGACCTGCTGCGACGGGTCAGTGACCGGCTGCGGCGGCGTTGAGCTCCGCGGCTTCTCGGTCCAGTTCCCTCGCTTCGGAGTCGAGTTCGGAGTCGGATTCCGGGGCGACCGGTGCCTTCGGCTTGGACCGGATCGCGAACAGGACGAGCAGGACGGTGGCGGCCAGGAAGGCGGCTGCCACCAGGAAACCGCGATCGGCGCCGACCACGAACGCGTGCTGCGCGCGCTCCGCCGCAGAGGCGCCGGCCGGGGAGACCGCCGAGCGGCTCGCGCTGCCGAAGACGGTGACCAGCACTGCCAGGCCGAGTGCGCCACCGACCTGCTGCATGACGTTGACCATTCCGGACGCAGCGCCGGCATCAGCCGGAGCGACGCCGGAGAGCGACGTCGCCGTCAGCGGCACGAAGGCCAGACCGTTGCCGAGGCCGAACAGCACCAGCGGGCCGAATAGGTCGAAGTAGCCGCTGGTGGCGTGCAGCTGGGTCATCCAGAGCAGACCGATGGTGGAGGAGACCAGTCCGGTCGCCATGACGAACTTGGCCGGAACACGTCCGGTCAGCACCCGGGCAGAGAACTGCGACGCGGCGAACAGCACGATGGTGAGCGGCAGGAAGGCGACGCCCGACACGACGGCCGAGTAGTGCAGCACGTTCTGCAGGAACTGGGTGAGGAAGAAGAACATGCCCATCATTCCGGCCACCAACAGCAGCCGCGCGACGTACGACGTCGCCCGGTCCCGGTCGGCAAAAAGGCGCAGCGGAACGATCGGAGCCTCCGCACGGAGCTCGACGCCGACGAAGGTCGCCAGCATGACGATTCCTACGACGAAGGCGCTGATCGTGGTCGGGTCGGTCCAGCTGGAAGAGGCAGCCCGGACGAAACCGTAGACCAGCCCGGCCATCCCGACCGTCGAGGTAATCGCCCCGGCAAGGTCGAAATGACCCTTGCCGCGCACTGTTTCGGGCAGCACGCGCAATGCGACGGCGATGACGGCCAGTCCGATCGGAACGTTCACGAAAAGGACCCAGCGCCAGGAAACCCATTGGGTGAGCACGCCACCCGCGATCAGACCGACAGCACTGCCACCGATCGACACTGCGGTGTAGTAGCCGATCGCCCTCGTCCGCTCCCTGGCGTCAGGGAACATCGTCATCAGCAGCGCCAACGCCGACGGAGCAGCGAGCGCAGCGCCCACGCCCTGAACCGCGCGTGCGGCGAGCAGCAGACCGGACGAGGTGGCGAAGCCGCCGAGCAGCGACGCAACGGTGAACAGCGCGATGCCGGAAAGGAAAACACGGCGCCGACCGAGGATGTCGCCGGCTCGCGCGCCCAGCAGCAGCAGTCCGCCGAAGACCAGGGTGTAGGCGTTGATCACCCACGACAATCCGGTGGGGGTGAAGTCCAGGGCAGCGGAGATGTCCGGCAACGCGATGTTCACGATGGTGGCGTCGAGCACGACCATCAGTTGGACGGTCAGTACGACGGCGAGGACGAGCTGGCGGCGCCGGTGTGCGCCCCTCTCGTCGACGGGGGCGGGTGACTGAAGCATGTCGGCCTTTCCTTTCACGCCCGATGCGGGCGTAGTATCGAAGCGGATGAACCCTCCGGATGATGCGGAGGTTGCCTCCGCTTCGAACTATACGGAGGTATCCTCCGGTTGTGCAAGTGAATTTTCAGGGTTTTCTCGCAAAGGAGCGTGAACCAGTGACCGGGCCAACTTCATCGACAGTCGCCCCCCGTCCGCTCCGGGCGGACGCCCAGCGCAATCGCGACAAGCTGATCGACGTCGCGACCAACGCCTTCACCGAAGCCGGCGTGGACGTTCCACTCGAGGAGATCGCCCGCCGGGCCGACGTCGGCATCGGAACGCTCTATCGGAACTTCCCCACCCGCGAGGCGGTGGTTCTTGCCGTCTACCGCAAGCAGATCGATGGGCTGGAGACCGCCGCCAGGACGTTGCCCCTGACCCACCCGCCCGCCGAGGCGCTGCGGCTGTGGATGCGCGGTTTCGTCGAGTACGGGGCAGTCAAAAGAGGTCTCGTCGCGTTGCTGAAGTCGATGATGGACACCGAATCCAGCCTCTTCGACGACGCGAGGGCAACGTTGCTGGAATCGGCGGGCACGCTGATGACGGCGGCCGTCGACGCCGGAGTGATCCGCCCCGGTTTCGCTCCGGCCGATGTCATTCGGGCGCTGGGCGGAATCTGCATGGCCACCGACAGGCCGGACGCAGAGGCGTCCGCGATCTCTCTGGTCGACCTGGTTTTCGATGGTCTGCGGTTCGGCGCGGTTGGCGCCGAACCGGTTGCCTGACAGTCGGTCGCCGGCCTTCTTCCGGCGCACTAACCTTTCGGTATGAATTCTGTTCTCACTGCGGTTGCCTGGCCGTACGCCAACGGCCCCCGGCACATCGGTCATGTCTCCGGCTTCGGGGTGCCGTCCGACGTCTTCTCCCGCTACCAGCGAATGGTCGGCAACGATGTGCTGATGGTTTCCGGCACCGACGAGCACGGCACGCCGATCCTGGTCCAAGCCGATGCAGAGGGTGTTCCGGCTGGGGTTCTGGCAGACCGGTACAACAAGGTCATCGTGGACGACCTGCAGAAGTTGGGCCTGTCCTACGACCTGTTCACCCGGACCACGACCCGGAATCATTACGCAGTCGTGCAGGAGATGTTCCGCACCGTGTACCGCAATGGATACATGGTTCCGAAGACGACGATGAGCGCAATTTCACCGTCCACCGGACGCACCCTTCCGGATCGGTACATCGAGGGCACCTGTCCGATCTGTGGCTACGACGGGGCTCGCGGGGACCAGTGCGACAACTGCGGCAACCAGCTGGATCCGATCGATCTCATCAATCCGAGATCCCGGATCAACGGCGAGGCGCCGGCTTTCGTCGAATCGGAGCATCTGTTCCTCGATCTGCCGGCGCTGGCCCAAGCGCTGGGCGAATGGCTCGGCACCCGCAACGACTGGCGACCCAATGTGCTCAAGTTCTCGATGAACCTGCTGGCCGACCTCAAACCGCGGGCGATGACCCGTGACATCGACTGGGGTATACCGGTTCCGCTGGACGGATGGCGCGATCGAGGTGACAAGAAGTTGTACGTCTGGTTCGACGCGGTGATCGGCTATCTGTCCGCATCGATCGAATGGGCGCGTCGTTTCGGGACCGATCCACAAGCCTGGCGCCGATTCTGGTCGGATGAGAATGCGCGGCAGTATTACTTCATGGGAAAGGACAACATCACCTTCCACTCCCAGATCTGGCCTGCGGAACTGTTGGGCTACAACGGGCTCGGTTCGCGCGGCGGATCGCCGGGGTCGCTGGGCACGTTGAACCTGCCGACCGAGGTGGTATCCAGCGAATTCCTGACGATGAGCGGGTCGAAGTTCTCGACCTCCCGACGCACCGTCATCTACGTCGGCGATTTCATCAAGGAGTTCGGCCCCGATTCACTGCGATATTTCATCGTCGCGGCCGGCCCGGAGAACCAGGATTCCGACTTCACCTGGGAGGAATTCGTCCGCCGTAACAATACCGAGTTGGCCAACGAGTGGGGGAATTTGGTCAATCGGACGATTTCCATGGCCCACAAGAATTTCGGCTCGATCCCCACTCCCGATACCAGAACCGAACTCGACGCGACCTTGCTGCAGGCATCGCAGAGCGCCTTCGGCACGGTCGGAGAGTTGTTGAACCGCAGTAGGTTCAAGCAGTCGATGGGTGAGGCCATGCGGGTGGTCGGCCTGGCGAACAAGTACATCTCCGACGCCCAACCCTGGAAATTGGCAGACGACCCAGCGCGGCAGGCGACGGTTCTGCACACGGCGCTGCAGGTGATCGACGATGCGAAAACGATGTTGACGCCGTTTCTGCCACATTCTTCGCAGAGCGTTTTCGATGCGTTGGGCGGCATCGGAGTGTGGGCGGCCCAACCGGAGATCAAGCAGGTCACCGACTTCGATGACGACGTCGAAGGTGTCGGCGCACCCGAGGTGCGGGACTATCCCGTTCTCACCGGGGACTACGACGCGCAGCTGGCAGTGTGGGCGCGTCGGGAGATAGCGGTCGGCACCACGTTAGCCAAGCCGGCCCCGTTGTTCGGCAAGCTGGAGCCGAGCCTGGGGGAGACCGGTCCCTCCTGGGCTCCGATCGGCTGACGCGAATGCCCCTGCACGAATCTGTGGCGCAGCGCCAGCTGGTGCCGGCCCCGCTACCGCTGTCGGTACCGGTGGCCGACGCCCACACCCATCTGGATGCCTGCGGTTGCCGGACGACCGAAGACGTGTCGGCGGCGATGGCCAGGGCGCGCGCGGTGGGGGTGACGAAGGTGGTCACGGTCGCCGACGACCTCGAGTCGGCGCGGTGGGCGGTGCGCGCTGCCGGTTGGCATCCCGATCTCTACGCAGCCGTGGCTCTGCATCCGACCCGAGCCGATCAGCTGGACGAGAACGTCAAGGCCGAACTCGAGCAATTGGCGGTGGACCCGCGGGTGGTGGCCATCGGCGAGACCGGCCTCGATCACTACTGGGAGGCGGCTCCGCATCGCGCTCAGGCCGAGGCGTTCGCCTGGCACATCGATCTCGCCAAGCGGACGGGCAAGGCCCTGATGATCCACGACCGCAACGCCCACCAAGCCGTCTTCGACGTGCTCGAGGCGGAGGGCGCCCCGGATCGAGTGATCTTCCACTGCTTCTCCGGGGACGCGGCCATGGCCAAGCGGTGCGCAGAGGCCGGATACGTGATGTCGTTCGCCGGCCCGGTGAGTTTCCGCAATGCCGCCGAACTCGCTGCCGCCGCGGTGGTGGCGCCCGCCGATCTGCTCCTCGTGGAAACCGACGCGCCCTTTCTCACCCCGCACCCCCATCGGGGAAAACGCAACGAACCGTTCGCGTTGCCGTACACCCTTCGAGCGCTGGCCGGAGTTCGTGACGAGAATCTCGAGTCGCTCAGCCAGGAAGTGAATCGCACCACAACTCGCATGTACGGGATCGTCACAGACCGTCCGGTGTAGTGCCGAACTCTCGGCAGACGGGTGAAATACCGGCTCGATCTGATGCCTTCCGGCGAGCAACGCAACCGGTGGGCGTCCTGCGCGGTCCTTGGAGGTTGCCCCACCCGTGTTCCGACCGTTACTGTCCCGTGACAACAGCCGGGATGGGGAAGTTCCGGGTGCAACAGGGGCAGGTGCTGTTGGTGGGTCTGAGATCTGCTGTTCGTGGGACTGGGATCCGCAGCCAACGCCTGCCCTTCGTCTGTCCGCATTCTGCCGGCACCTGCGTCGGCCTTGATCGCCGGAACGACGATGCACCCTCGCCCCTGCCCGAATGGCACAAGGGACGGACGGTGACTTGGCTTCCAGCAACGAAGCGTTCGACTCACACCAAGAGTCGTCGCAGGCCGTTCACGATCGGGCCGCGGTCCATGAACACGACCAGGCTCTTCCCCCTGTCGATTCGATGACATCGGTTTCACCTGTCCCGGTTGTCGAAGCGCCAGCTACTGCCGTTGTCCCGGCGGCCGCTACGACCTCCAGAACGCACCGCTTCCGCAAACCGGCCCTGGTCGGCGCGGCCGCGCTCGTCTGCGCTCTCACCGTGGGTGGTGGCACGGTCGCAGCCCTGACCAAGACCGTCACCATTTCTGTCGATGGCCGGACCCAGCAGGTCACGACTTTGGCAGGCTCGGTCGACGGGGCGCTGGCCGCCGCCGGACTGCGCGTCGACTCGCACGACACGCTGGCGCCGGCAGGCGCAGTCGGAATCTCGGACGGCTCCCGGATCGCTCTGAACCGCGGACGTGAATTCACCGTGCGCATCGACGGCAAACAACAGACCATCTGGACGACCGCGCGCACGGTGGACGATGCGCTGATCGAGATCGGCCGAAGGGCCGAGGACTTCCAGCTGTCCGCCGATCGTTCCCGCGCCATCCCACTGGACGGGCTGCAGGTCACCGCGGCTTCCCTGCATACCGTGTCGGTGTCGGGGTCGCAGGGAAAGATCACCAGGGTCACGTCACCGGCACGCACCGTCGGAGACCTGCTGCAGCAGCAGGGCGTCATCCTCGGCCGCAACGATCGGGTATCACCGGCGCTGAGCTCCATGCTCACCGACGGCACTGTCGTCACGGTCCGCACGTTGCCCACGGTCGTAGTCGCGGACGGCTCGGGCAAGGCGGCGCAGAAGGTCTCCGATCTCAAGACCGTCGGTGATCTGCTGAAGGCCCAGAACATCAAGGTGGGCAAGGACGACGTCGTCACACCGTCCGTCGGCACCATGCTTCGCCAGGGACTTCGTATCACCATCACCAGGGTCGGATACCGGCTCGTCACCAAGACGCAGGTGGTGGTTCAACCAGCCGACCAATCGGTGCAGGACGCCTCGATGGACCAGGGAACGTCATCGGTGGCCCAGCAGGGTCAGGCCGGCGCAATCCAGGTTACCTACCGGATGAAGATCGTCAACGGTAAGCCGGGTGCACCGGTGGAACTCGGTCGTAGGACGGTCAAGCCTGCGGTGGCCACCATCAACCATGTCGGTACCTATGTGGCGCCCGTTGTCGTGCACACGAGCACACCGACCGTCGTCCAGACGAGCGCACCGAGCATCATCGGAACGAGCACGGCAACCAGCACCGGAACGACCTCCGACCCGACGCCCACCCAGCAGACGACCGCGGCCGCTCCGACGACCTCGACCCGCGTGCCCAGTCGCAGCCGGACGTCCAGTGCTTCGGACACGCCGACCAGCAGTTCCGCGCCGAAGTCAGCGCCGGCCGCTGGGGGCGCCGGCTATTACGACGATTCCAGCCACTGGAGCGTCAATTGGGATGCGATTGCGCATTGTGAGTCGACCAACAACTGGTCCATCAATACCGGCAATGGTTATTACGGTGGGTTGCAGTTCGATTACACAACTTGGCTGGGGGCCGGCGGCGGCGCCTACGCCGATCGTGCGGATCATGCCAGCAAAAGTCAGCAGATCGCTATTGCAGAGAAGGTCTACGCCGCTCGCGGTCTAGGGCCGTGGGCTTGCGGATACGCGGCCGGCTGACCGGGCAGGCGCGGTGTCGGTCTTCGTTGCTGAAAGGCGTTGCAACCAATGACGCGCGCAGTTCGACCAGTCAACGGCTGAGCGGCCGATGACCCGGTGGATGTCGCATTCGAGGCTTTCGCGAATATTGGCCGCAGTTCCTCATTCGAAACTTCCAGGAAAGCGAGCAGCCCTCCCTGTCCCACGTTGCTGTTGCGCATCAGGATGATTGCCGTTATTGTTCTGTGATACCGCAGGGACGACAAACCTTGGACTTATTGTCGGATGTGCCGCCACCGATGAAATGAATTCGGATGCGTGCACGAATGCGTCGGAACGGTCCGCCAATTGTACGTTCAGTGTGCTCGAACGTAGCGACGAAATCTGGGATGTGACTTGAGCAAGCATCACGCGGTTGACGATGAGCCGCAAGCGACGGACGAGTCCTGGATTCGAGGACTGGCCAAGCCGACCGACACCTCACCGCCGGTGACCAATCCGTACTACGCCTCCCTGGTCGCCCGTGCGCCGCGGCATGCGGCAACCGATGGTGCCGGTGATGCGGCCTCAGATGCCGCCGCCGCTGCCGCACAGACGGCGCCGATCCAGCGGATCTCGGCCTCCAGGATGGACACCGTGATCGGCCGGTTGGACGATCTGGTGTCTTCGAAGTCACGGCACGCCAGCCCTGACGAGACGCCGGCTGACGAGGCGCCTGCTGACGAGACGCCGACCGACAAACCCAGCGACGAGACGCCGACCGACAAGCCCAGCGACGGGACGCCAACGGACGGATCGCCCACCGACGGGACGCCGGCCGGCGACATACCGACCGACGAAGCGTGGTCCACTGAGCGCCGGCGCGACGAGCTGCAGGCTGGTGCTCGCCAGGCGGGCGAACCTCGATCGGCGTCGACCCTTTCGGACATGACCGAGCCTATCGCCCCGGGGGCGGCTGGAGCATTGGCAGACGAGATTTTTGATGTTCAGGACGGAACGCCGCTGTCTGCCCGGGTTCGCCCGCTTCGCGGTCGGTTGCGCAAGCCGGTTCTGGTGGGCGCGGCAGCCACGCTGTGCGTACTGACGCTTGGTGGCGGAACCATCGGCGGTATCGCTGCGGCGCGGTCCGAACCGCCCATCACATCGGTTTCCACGCCTACTGCCGCCGGCACCACCGGCGCGGCCGGCTCTGCCACCGGCGCGGCCGAATCTCCCGTCGGCGCAGCAGTCACTGCCATTTCGGCGGCCGGCTCGCCCATCAAGACCGTGTCCATCGTGGTCGACGGCGAGTCGCGTCAGGTCAGCACCAGCGGCGATTCGGTGGCTGCCGCGCTGGCCGCAGCGGGGATCAGCACGTCCGGTCATGACGCGCTCAGGCCAGGTGCGGACGCCGCCATCTCCGACGGCAGCAAGATCGCTCTGGACCGGGGACGTCTGCTGACCCTGACCGTCGACGGTCGGCCGCGTCAGGTATGGACCACCGCCCGAACGCTGGGCCAGGCGTTGGCGGGGCTCGGTGCGCAAAGTTCGACCCTGGCCGTGGCGGCGAACCGGTCGCGTGCGATTCCGCTCGGTGGCGTGGCCGTCACTGCCTCGACGACGCATCGGGTCAGGGTGTCAGTCGCCGGACAGTCGCCCGTCGCCGCGACCACCACGGCGAAAACCGTCGGTCAGTTGCTCATCGAGCGGGGGTTGGTGCTCGGAAAGCTGGATACGGTGACGCCGGCGCAGGCCACACCGTTGATCGACGGCCTGCTGGTCGCCGTCGACCGGGTAACGGTCAGCAGTTCGTCCGAGACCGTTCCGCTGATACAGCCGTCCGCCACGATGGTCGACGATCCGGCGATGGCGAAAGGCACGTCGAAGGTCGTTTCGCAGGGCCACTTTGGCGAGCTGGTCGTGACCTACCAGGTCACGACGGTGAACGGCAAGCGGACGGCAAGAGCCGAACGCAGCCGTCATACCGTGGTGGCGCCGGCCGGAACGATCACGCACGTCGGTACCAAGAGCGGTCTGACCTACGTCGGAAGCGAGGTGTTCACCAACGACAGGAGTTTCGGGGTGAACTGGGATGGCCTCGCATTCTGTGAATCGACGCACAACCCGAAGGCGGTCAACGCCAATCCGTCGGCGGGTCTGCCGACCTATGGACTGTTCCAGTTCGACCTGCCCACCTGGGCGACGGTCGGCGGCTCGGGTAATCCGATGGACGCGCCGCCCGAGGAACAGCTCATGCGCGCCAAGCTGCTGTACCAGTCGCGCGGCCTGGAACCGTGGGCCTGTCGAGACGCCGCTCACTGATCGACCGACCCGAGTGCGGCCGAGCGCTCGGCCGGAGTAGCCAGAGCCGAGATGCCAGAGCCGGAGATGCCGGGCGGAGGGCCAGCGGAGGCCCAGTGGTTCACCGGTGAGCCGGATCGAACGCGCGCGCGGTGGGGCAGTGGCGGCGACCGTGTGAGGATGGTCGGTGTGAATGACGAGGAACCTGCGGCTGGCGGTGCTGCCGATCGCCCGGGTTCGGCAGCCCAGCCGGATCCGGGGCTCGAGGCCGGCCACGCCGCCGCGCAGGATTCAGATCTCGAGGCCGGCCACGCCGCCGGGCAGGACACGGATCTAGAGGCCGCCCATGACGCTGCGCAGGATCCAGATCTCGAGGCCGGCCATGCAGCTCGGCAGGATGTGGCCGTTCCAGTCGGCACCGAAGGCGTCACGCTGCTGGGCGCCACCGAAGTGCGCCGGTTGGCGGCGGAACTGGATCTCCGCCCGACCAAGAGCCTCGGCCAGAACTTCGTACATGACGCGAACACCGTGCGCCGCATCGCTTCTGTGTCGAAACTCGACCAGTCCGGACACGTCCTGGAGATCGGGCCAGGACTGGGCTCCCTGACTCTCGCGTTGCTGGAGGTGTCGGCCACGGTGACAGCCGTGGAGATCGACTCCAGGCTCGCCGACCTGCTGCCTGGAACGGTCGCCAGGCATGCGCTGTCGCGAGCCGGCGACCTCACCGTCATCACAGCCGATGCGCTCGCCATCCGCGGGAGCGACATTCCGGGCGCACCAACGGCTCTCGTTGCGAACCTGCCCTACAACGTCGCAGTACCGGTGCTGTTGCATCTGCTGGCCGAGCTTCCCTCCTTGCGCCGGGTGGTCGTGATGGTGCAGGCCGAGGTGGCCGACCGGCTCGTCGCGCCGCCGGGATCGCGCACCTACGGCTCTCCGAGCGTGAAGACCGCGTGGTACGGAACGGCCAAGCGGGCCGGGGCGATCGGGCGTTCGGTCTTCTGGCCCGTGCCGGGGGTCGACTCCGCCCTGGTCGGGTTCGATCGGCACCCCGTCCCGCGAACGGGCGACCGCCGGTCGGTCTTCGCGGTGATCGATGCAGCCTTCGCGCAACGCCGGAAGACGTTGCGGGCGGCGCTGTCCGGTTGGGCGGGTTCGCCGGTGCGGGCGGAGCAGCTGCTTCGGGCGGCCGATGTCGACCCCGGGCTCCGCGGTGAGATGCTCGACATCGACGCCTTCGTCCGGATCGCCCACGCCAGGCTGACAGCCGATGCCCAGGTTCTCGCGTGAACCGACTGCGGTCCGTGCCGGGATCCACAGCGTCGACGCGCGTTCGCGTTCCGGGGAAGCTCAATCTGTACCTTTCCGTCGGGGACCTGCGAGCGGACGGCTACCACGATTTGCTCACCGTCTTCCACGCGGTCGATCTCGTTGACGAATTGACCATCAGCAGCGCACCGCGCCACAGCGTGAAAACAACTGGGGCTCTTGGTGTTCCGACTGGAGCGAAGAATCTCGCCGGCTCCGCCGCCCGATTGCTGGCCAGGCGGGCCAACGCAGGCGGCCCGGTCGCCATCGAGGTGTCCAAACACATTCCGGTGGCCGGCGGCATGGCCGGGGGCAGCGCCGATGCCGCCGGTGCGCTCGTCGGCTGCGCAGCGCTGTGGGGGCTGGAACTCACCCGCGATCAATTGTCCGAGATCGGCGCGGAGCTCGGGTCCGATGTGCCGTTCGCCCTGGCGGGCGGCACCGCGCTGGGAACCGGACGCGGGGATCGACTCTCGCCGGTGCTGGCCAGAACGCCGTTGCACTGGGTCCTGGCCCTGTCCGACGTAGGGTTGTCCACACCGGCCGTCTTCGCCGAACTGGACCGGCTGCGTGCGGCTGGATCACCGCCGCGGGTCGAGGATGTCCAGGCGATGTTGACGGCGCTCACCTCCGGTAACCCGGTCCAGGTGGCTGCAGCCCTGGCCAACGACCTGCAGGCCGCCGCCATTTCGCTCCGCCCGGAGTTACGGCGAACCCTGCGAGCGGGAGTTGCCGCCGGCGCCCTCGGCGGCGTGGTGTCCGGGTCGGGACCGACTGTCGCACTGCTGTGTGCAGATGCTCCTGCCGCTGCCGACGTGGCGGCCGAACTTGCCGGGTCCGGGACCTGCCGGGCGGTTCGCATCGCTTCGGGTCCGGCACCAGGGGCGAAAGTGGTCGGCTGACATCGCTTCCCGCTTTCGATGCTGTCGCAATCCCGATCGATCTGCCGAATTCCGCTAGGAGAAGTCCCGATGGCCAACCTTGTCAATCTCGAGTCCGTCACAGTCGTCCACGGCGTCCGCGCTGTGCTGTCCGACGTCTCCCTTGGCGTGCAGACCGGCGACCGGATCGGCGTACTCGGTCTCAACGGGTCCGGCAAGACGACCCTGCTGACCATCCTCGCCGGTCTGGCCGCACCCGACTCGGGACGGATGTCTGCGCTCCGCGGCATCACGATGGAGGTGGTGACGCAGTCCGACAAGTTGCAGCCGGGCGCCAGCGTCCGCGACGTGGTGCTGCACACCTTCGGTGAGGGTGACCATGCCTGGGCGTCCGACTCGTCGGTCCGGGAAATCCTGGACGGGTTGGGTCTGGCCGGTATCGGCCTCGAGACGTTGGTGGACAACCTGTCCGGCGGTGAGCGTCGTCGGGTGGCGTTGGCGGCGGCACTGGTCACCGATGCCGACCTGCTGGTGCTGGACGAGCCGACCAACCATCTCGACATCGAGGGCGTCGCGTGGCTCGCCTCCCATCTGCTGGGCCGTCGATCGGCGCTGGTCGCCGTGACCCACGATCGCTGGTTTCTGGACGCGGTGGCCACCACGACCTGGGAGGTCGTCGACGGCGGCGTCCAGATTCGCGAAGGTGGTTACTCGGACTGGGTTTTCGCCCGTGCGGAGCGGTTTCGTCTTGACCGGGCGGCCGAGGAAACCAGAAAGAACCTGGCCCGCAAGGAGCTTGCCTGGTTGCGGCGCGGCGCGCCCGCCCGGACGTCGAAGCCGCGGTACCGGATAGAGGCGGCCGAGGCGTTGATCGCCGATGTGCCCGAGCCGCGAAACACCGTGGAGCTGCACAGTTTCGCCCGCAAGCGGCTGGGCAAGGACGTGCTCGATCTGGAGGACGTGACAGCCACCGTGCCGACCGAGGGTGGCGAGCGGGTGCTGTTGGACGACGTCACCTGGCGCATCGGTCCCGGTGACCGAATCGGACTGGTGGGCATCAACGGCTCGGGCAAATCCACGCTGCTGCGGGTGATGGTCGGTGAACGTCCGGTGACAGCCGGAACGGTCAAGAAGGGCAAGACCGTCAGCGTCGGGTATCTCTCGCAGGACGTCGTCGAACTGCCTGCCAACCTGCGGTTGCTGGAGGCCGTGACCGAGATCGCCGGCACCGTCAATCTCGGCGGCAAGGACATCTCGGCCGGCCAGCTGGCGGAGCGGTTCGGCTTCACCAACGAGCTGCAGTGGACCAGGGTTGCGCAGCTCTCCGGTGGTGAACGGCGGCGGCTGCAGTTGTTGCGAATCCTGATGGCAGAGCCGAACGTCCTGATCCTCGACGAACCCACCAACGACCTGGATACCGATACGTTGGCGGCCCTCGAGGACCTGCTGGATTCCTGGCCGGGCACGCTGATCGTGGTGAGCCATGATCGTTACCTGATCGAGCGGGTCACCGATGACGTGGTGGCGTTGCTGGGAAACGGGAAGGTGACCCACCTGCCCGGCGGAATTCCGGAGTACCTCCGTCGACGCGCCGCCGTCGAAAATGGATCGGTGTCCGGAGCGGCAGCAGCCACGGCGGCCGCGGCCGCCGGATTGGACGCGGGCGCGGTGCGAAGGCTCCGGAAAGAACTGCAGCGCTGGGAGAAGAAGCTGGAATCGTTGCAGCGCAAGCAGAAGGACGTGCAGGCCAAGTTGACGACGGTGGGTTCCGACTACTCCGCCGCCGGTGAACTGAACGCCACCCTGCACTCCTTGCAGACCGAGCGCGACGCGGCGGAGGTCAGCTGGATGTCGGCGGCCGAGGCGTTGGAGCAGGGCTGAGCGGCGGCGCCCGCGGGCCGTCAGCCGGCGAGGAACTGCAGAAGTTCTCGGGAGAACTCGACCGGAGTGCTGGCGTGCGGCTTACGAGGCCCGGCGATCGTTGCTCGGACGGCGTCGGGGATCTGGGCGGCGAGCAGATCCAGCAGGGCCCGCTCGCCGAGTTCGGCGGCGCTGCTGCCCAACACCAGGGTGGGCGCGGTGATGGTCGAAAGGGAATGCCACCATTGCGGGTCCGCCTTTGCCAGCTGGTCCAGGATCGATCTGGCCCGCGAGAACCCGCCGAGGTTCTGCTTGAGCTTGCCCCGGCGCAGTGTCGTGACCGCACCCGAGAGCGCCATGGAGGCCGACATGCGGCCGTTGGCCGGCGGCCCGGACCGGGGAGGTGCAGCCGGTTCGCACAGGACCAGCCGGCGCACCATGCCGGGGTGCGAAGCGGCGAGGGCTGCGGCGAGGTAACCGCCGAAGCCGTGACCCAGCACGTCGATCGGATCGCTGCCAAGGCTCGGGAACATCAAGGCGAGATGCTCGACGTAGCCCCGTAGATCGTCGCCACCCGGCACCGGGTCACTGCGACCGCAGCCGGGCAGGTCGACCGCCACCAGTTCCCGATCGGCCCGCACCAACGGCGTCGTCAGGTGCTCGAAGGTGGCGGCCGACGATCCGAGGTCGTGCAGCATCAGCACCGGCGTGCCGGTCCCGTTGGAGTAGACCCGGATTTCGCTTTCGTCGATGAACAGATCGTGTACAGCGCTGTACGTCACGTTCTCATCGTGCCCTCTTGTTACCCGCGGTGGGAAGTCCTGGGAGCAGCAGCACCGGCGACCTCACCCGGCATGGCCTCGGCGGCCACTTCGCGGAGTCCGGCGTGGCCTTCGTCGACGTGGTAGTCGGCGCCGGAGGTCTGGTCGGCGCCGTCGCGGACCTTCATCGCCCGCAACACCACGGTGACCACCAGGACGACGAGAAGGTTCGCGACCAGCGCCACGATGCCGACGTAGATCTGGGTGAGGGACCCGGCGAAGGGATGCCAGCCGAAGATGGACAGGTTGCCCAACGGCAGTGCGGACCCGGCGAAATGCTGCTTCCCGGTGACCGGATTTCCGATGGTGTACAGCAGGTAGAGACCCCACGCCATACCCACCGCCCAACCGGCGATCAGGGCGGTCGAATGCTGCCAGCGGGTGTACAGCGCGATGGCGACCGCCGGCAGGGTCTGCAGGATGATCACACCGCCGATCAACTGCAGGTCGATCGAGAACTGCGGGTCGACGAACAGAATGAAGGCCACGGCGCCGAACTTGACCACCAGCGAGGCCCACTTCGCTTGCTTGGCCTCCTGTTTCGCGGTCGCATCCTTGTGGATGTATTCCTTGTAGATATTCCTGGTCCACAGGTTGGCGGCGGCGATCGACATGATCGCGGCGGGCACCAGGGCGCCGATACCGATGGCAGCGAAGGCGATACCGGCGAACCAGCCGGAGAACTGACCGTCGAACAACGCGGGCACGATCGTGTTGGTGTCCGGCTTTCCGGTGGCGTTGTTGAACACCGGTTTGGTGCCCGCGGCGATGGCCACATACCCGAGCATGGCCAGCAGCCCCAGCAGGAACGAGTAGGCCGGCAGCGCGATCATGTTCTTCTTGATGACGTTGCGCCCGCGGGAGGCAAGGATTCCGGTCGCCGAGTGCGGATACAAAAACAGCGCAAGGGCCGAGCCGAGCGCCAGCGTCGCGTACTGCAACTGGTTGTTCTTGCCCAGCAGCGTTCCGTCCGTCTTGCTCGGAGTCGCGGTGAACTTGGCCTGCGCGTGGTCGAAGATGGAACCCCACCCGCCGAGTTTGGAGGGCAGGTAGATCACCGCGACGATGATGACCAGGTAGATCAGCCCGTCCTTGACGAACGCGATGAGCGCGGGAGCGCGCAGTCCGGACTGGAAGGTGTACAGCGCCAGCACCAGGAATGCGATGAACAACGGCAGGTGCCCGATGAACCCGTGACCGTTGATCCCCATGGTGCGCAGCACCGACTCCAGGCCGACGAGCTGCAGGGCGATGTAAGGCATGGTGGCGACGATGCCGGTGATCGCGATCAGCAGCGCCAACGTCGGTGAGCTGTAGCGCCCACGAACGAAATCAGCTGGTGTCACATAACCTTTCGCGCGGGAGACGGACCACAACCGCAGGACCGGCAGGAACACGATCGGATAGAGCACCACCGTGTAGGGCAAGGCGTAGAACCCGAGAGCACCGGCGCCGAAAACCAATGCGGGAACCGCGACGAACGTGTAGGCGGTGTAGAGGTCGCCGCCGACCAGGAACCAGGTGACCCAGCCGCCGAACTTACGGCCGCCGAGCCCCCATTCATCCAGGTGGTCCATGGTGTCGCCGGCCTTCCAACGGCTCGCCAGGAACCCCATCACCGCGACGCCGAAGAAGAGCACCGCGAAGACGACGAACTCCGTCCAGTGGCCGGTCATCGATCTCGTCCTTCGGTGGTGATGCCGTCATCGTCGGCGCTGACCGGTACCGGCGGTGGTAGCCGCCGATCGGAGGGTGTTCTGGTGGCGGCATAGACGATCGCGACGCAGGTCACCCCGACGAAGACGAAAGCCATCTGATACCAGTAGAAGAAAGGCAGGCCGAAAAGACGCGGACGGTCCTTGTTGAACCACGGTGTGAGCAACATCAGCAACGGCAGTAGCAGCAGCAGATTCCACCACCGCCAGATCAACGCGTTGGAACCCTTTCCGACGGACTCCGGTGCGCCTTCGGAGCGGGCGGACACGGGAGTTGAGCCCGGTGGCGTCATTGGCGGAGCTCCTTGCGGTTGAGCGGTACGGCCGGTGGTGCGCGCAAGGCTAGAACTTGATCTTGGTTATCGGTAGCCCCAGCGGTCGGTGGCTGACAATTAGCGGTGTTTTTCCCTCGAATGGCGGAACGTCGACCGGGCCGCGAACGGCGCCGGAATTCCACTGCCGAAGCCGGGGAAGTACCGACAGCACCCGACGAGTGCGGTCACCAGGAGGACGGGTGCGGTCACCGGTAGGTGGCCGCCACCAACTCGTCGATCTCGGCGGCGGTCGGCGAAGAGGTGCTTGCGCCCGCACGGGTGGTGGCCAGGCCACCAGCGGCGCAGGCGTACTCCAGCGCCGCGCGTGGGTCGTTCCCATCGTTCCAGGCGACGGCGAGGGCGCCGGTGAAGGCATCTCCCGCACCGGTGGTGTCCACGGCCGCCACCGTGGGCGCGGAAACCGAGAAGTTCTCCTGCGGCCCGCGATAGTGGGCTCCGGCGGCGCCGAGGGTCGTCACCACGTGCGCGACCTGGGCCAGGCAATCCCGCCCGATGGCGGTCGCCTCACCCTCGTTCAGCACCAGCACGCTGACGCCGTCGAGCAGCGCGGAGGGTAGGTCGCGAGCGGGCGAAGGGTTGAGCATCACCGGAACTCCTGCTGCGGCAGCGATTCCGACGGCGCTGATCACCGCGTCGAGAGGGATCTCCAGCTGGCACACCAACATTGCGCTGCGGCGTACCGCATCCTGTTCGCCCGGAAGAAGTTCGGTGATCGAGCCGTTGGCGCCCGCGACGACGACGATGGTGTTCTCGGCGGTGTCGTCAACGGTGATGGAGGCGATTCCGCTCGGCCCTCGGATCTTCCGCAGCAGATCCACCGAGACTCCGCCTTCCACCAGCGCAGCTCGCAGTCGGTCGCCGAAATCGTCGTCGCCGACCGCCCCGGCGAATCGGACCTGACCGCCGGCTTTCGCCGCGGCAATGGCCTGATTGGCGCCCTTTCCGCCGGGAACCGTGCTGAACGTGTTGCCCAGCAGCGTCTCTCCCGGTTTCGGCAGTCGACTGGTGGTGGTGACGAGGTCCATGTTGATCGACCCCAGCACGACGATCGAACCGGCCCACCCGGTATCGGCCATTGCTGTTTCCTTCCGATTCCTGCTGAACCGAGGACTTGCACGACGGTAGACCACGGTGGAGCGCGGTCGTCGTCCCGCCACCCGGTCCCACGATCGGCCTGCCAGCAGGGCGCTGTGAGATCGTGAGCGGATGAGCGCCTTCGTCGATGCATTGCGCACTGCTGCGCAGGGGAACGCCGGGATGACCACCGGGGAACCGCGCGCGGCCGTCCGGACCAGCTGGTCGGAAATCCATCGGCGCGCCCTGGCCGGCGCCGCGGTCCTCGCCGAACGCGGACTCCGGCGTGGCCAGTCGGTCGCCGTGCTGGCGGGCACTCCGGCAGAGGTGGCCCCGGCCGCCCAGGCGGTCTGGCTGGCCGGCGGCTCGGTGACGATGTTGCACCAACCGACCGCGCGCACCCGGCTCGATCTGTACGCCGCGGAGACGCTGCGGACGTTGCAGGTCATCGGCGCCCGACTGGTCATCATCGGCGAGCCGTTCGCCCAACTGGCCGGACTGCTCGGCGGCACCGGAATCGGTGTGGTGACGATCAACGAGCTGTCGAACGGAAGCGCCGGCCGGGCACCCTCGGTGGAGGTCGGACCCTCTGATCCGGCCCTGCTGCAGCTCACCTCGGGTTCCACCGCGACACCGAAGGCGGTGCGGATCACGCACGGAAATTTGTGGGCGAACATCGAGGCGATGTGTCAGGCGGCCAGGCTGCGAGCGAGCAACGACGTGATGGTGTCCTGGCTACCGCTGTTCCACGACATGGGCATGGTCGGCTTCCTGACGTTGCCGATGTGCCGCGGAATCGAGTTGGTCACCGTCACTCCGGGCGACTTCCTGGCCGAGCCGCT
>JAABUJ010001894.1_pt1 | contig 28318 bp, 27 predicted proteins | sample 5559131 | NCBI WGS metagenome assembly JAABUJ01 (sample SAMN10711875, study PRJNA513366) | rock metagenome | isolation source: Antarctica rocks | place: Antarctica: Victoria Land, Mt New Zealand nord | collected 2016-01-07
GTCATGGTCAAGAACACGCGCGGGTGGCGCGACAGGTAGCCATAGCGCAGGATCATCGCGGCTCTCTCCTCCCCTTTTCCTTTCACTATACCCGCTCAGGCTTTATTGCTAAGATGAACTAATGGCCGTTCCGACCGGGACGCTGCCGAGGCCCAACAGACGAAAGACGCTGTTGACGCGGCCCTGCAACGCGTCCGGGACGAGGCTGAGGCGGTAGGAGATGGACATGACGTTGTAGACCGGAAGCATGACGCCAATAAGCGCGTAGCCCGCGAGCAGCATGGGCACGGACACGGCCGCGCCGACCAGCGGTGTGGCCACGGCAATGCACACGACTGAGCCGATGATGGCCTGTCCGACGCGCAGACGCGCTTTGACCCACGGGGCCACTAAGGAACCGGCCAGGCCGCCGGCGCTACCCGCGCTGAAGATCAACCCAATGGTCCGCGCGTCGGCGTGGAGGTTGGTCCGAGCCAGGACGATGATGGCCAGGGGCAGCGGGCCGAAGAACAGATTCAGGCCCATCGTCAGCAGGGCCAGGGCGCGCAGGTCGCGATGTGACCAGAGAAACCGTACGCCCTCGGCCATCTCCGCGCGCAACGACCGTCCGGCGACCGGCGCGCGTTCGGCCTGGAACGGCGCGCGGATGAATCCGAGCGAGAGGGTGGAGACCAGGTACGAGAGGCTGTCCGCCAGGTAGGCGACGACGGCGCCGGACACAGTGCCGCGCGCGAGGCTAATGATGAACCCGCCCAGTCCCGGCCCGATCAGCGCGCTCGCCGATGTCGCGCTCTCGTTGAGCGCGGTGGCCCGCGACAACTGTCCCGCGGGTACGATGCGCGGCAATGCGGCCACCTCAGCGATGTTGAAAAAGACGTAGGCGGTCCCCCCGACCAGGGCGACCGCGTAGAGTTGCGCTATGGAGAGGCGCGCCGCCGCGTAGGCCAGAGGAACCGAGCCGTAGGCCAAGCAGCGCGCCACGTCGCAGCGGATCATGACCCGCTTGCGGTCCCAACGGTCGATCAGCGCGCCAGCTGGCAGGCTGAAGAGTAGGTACGGCAGCGATTGCAGGGCGGCGATAAAACCCGCTTGTGCGGGAGAATGGGTCAGGGCCAGCGTGAGCAGCGGCAGGGCCAGCCGCGACACGCTGCTGCCCAAGGTCGACACGGCTTGGCCGCTCCACAAGAGCAGGAAGTCCGCGTTGCGCCACAAGACATCGGGGCGCGTCTTCACTGAGCCGACGTCTTGGCCTCCTCCTCGGCGATGATCTGATTGCAAAAAGCGACGCATTCGTCGCAGATGATAGCGCTCGTCGGCGGAGGTCCCGCGATCATGCGGTGGACCTCCTCGTTTCTCTTGCCGCAGAACGAACAGATGCGAACAGTCTTCCGGGCCTCGTCCGCGACTGCCTGTTCTTCCGCTTTCGTCGCTCGTTCGTTCACCATGACCACATCCTCCTCTGTCATCGCTCGTTCGTTCACCATGATCAGATCCTCCTCTTCTCCCAGGACGCGCAGGCGCCCACGCAGCGCGCCCCGCGCTTTGTGCAGCCGTGTCCTGACCGTGCCCTCCGCGATGCCGAGGAGGGTTGCCGTTTCTTTGTACGAGAGCCCCGAGAGGTAAAACAATTGTACCGCCGTGCGCTGTCCGCGCGGTAAGGCGTCGACGGCCACGCGAACGCGCGCGGAGAGGTCGGCCATCGCGGCCCGCGCCTCCGGATCGTCGCGCCCTCCGTTTGCGGTCACGAGGCGAAGGACACGGGCGCCAAGCTCCGCGTCCTCCGTCCCGGCGCGTCCGCGTTGCTCGAGGGTCCGGTTCAACGCGTCCCAGGACCAACATTCGCGGGCACGGGCGCGCAACCACATGCGGCAGACGTTGAGCCCGATCCCCGCGAGCCAGGAGCCGAAGCGATCCCCCCGTTGCAGACGGTCCAGATTGAGCAGCGCCTGCAGCGCGGCCTCCTGCGCGGCGTCCTCGGCCAGCGTGGGGTCGCCAAGCGTGCGGCGACACAGCGCCAGCAGCACGGGACGGTGGCGGACGAGCAACACGGCGAAGGCGCCCATGTCACCGCCCCGCGCGGCTTGCGTTAAAGCGGTGTCGCTATCGTCGTCGCGCATACGGTCTTTCTCCCTCCCACTATAGTTGCATCAGCAGGATAGGATGTTACCCGACGATAATAACACGGCGCTTATGCGATAATCACAAACACGCTTTCGGGTGCGGTGCGCGATTGTGCTGATGGGCGCCGCCGAATTACAGACAGATGCGTCGATAGATCGCCGCAAGTGATAATATCATTCATACAGGGATACAAAGGAGGAATGATGCGCTCGTTGCTGGTAGGCGTCTCATTGTGCGCGAGCCTGCTCGCCGCGTTCCAGCCCGTCGCGCGCTCTGGCGTCGCGCCCGCGCGGGCCACGGCGCTGACCAAGGTCGTGCTCGCCACCGGCTTCTTGCCCAGCGTGCAGTTCGCGCCGTACTACCTGGCCGTCGATAAGGGCTACTACCGGGCGCAGGGCCTGGACGTGCAAATCATGAACGGCCCCAGCCCCACGCTGCCGCGGCAGGTCGCCGACGGCACGGTCGACTTCTACATCACCAGCGGCGACGCCCTTGTCTCGGCCCGCGCCGCCGGCATCCCGGTCACCTATGTCATGGCGCAGTTTCAGCGCTACCCAGTGGGGGCAATGGTCATCGCCGGGAACGGCGTGACGCTGCGCTCACCGGCCGACCTCAAGGGACGCCGGATCGGCATCTCCATGCCGGGCAGCGCCACGGATATCGGCTTGCAGGCGCTACTGCGGGCGGGCCACTTGACCGAGCGGGACGTCAAGGTCATCGCCATCGGCTTCACTGAAACGCAGTCCCTGGCCCGCAAGCAGGTCGACGTAGCCATGACCTACTTGACCAACGAGCCGGTGCAGGCGCGCGCCCTCGGCTATAAGGTCGAAACACTCGATACCTCGAAGTACATCACGCTCATCTCCACGGGGCTGGCTACGGGGGCGCGCACCGTACAGAGCCGCCCCGCGCTCGTCCAGCGTATGGTGACCGCCACACTGCAGGGCCTGCGCGACACCCAGATGCACCCCGACCAGGCCCTCGCGGCGAGCCTGAAGCGCATGCCCGAGATCGCCAGCAACGCGAAGCAGGTGGACATCCAGCGCCAGGTGCTGGCCGCGACGCTGGCCTACGAGCAGCCGCCCGTCGGGCATCCGCTGGGCTGGTCCGACCCCAAGGGCTGGAGCACCACGGCGCGTTTCCTCAAGACGATCGGCATCGTCAAGAAAACGGTCGTGCCAGCCGCGCTCTACGCGAACAGCTTTATCGATCAGGCCACCCCGTAACGTAATTCTTTATATAGTATAGCCACTAATGGGGGGCGCCTACGTCACGCCTACCTGCTGAAAGCGTTTCACACGCCCGCGCGGCCACGACGCGGGCGACCAGTGAGGAACCGGCCGCCCCGCGCCGCCAGCGCGTTTTCTCGGGGCGCGTCGTGCCGGGGCTGTGCTCGGTCGCCCTCGGCCTGCTGCTGTGGCAGGCGCTCGTGCAGACCGGCGCCGTCACACCCGACATTCTGCCCGCGCCGTGGGCGGTGGTCCAGGAGTGGCGGGGGCTCGCGGCCAGCGGCGTGCTGTGGCGCCACGTCAGCGTGACCCTTACCGAAGGGCTGCTTGGCTTTGCCCTGGCGTTCGTGGTCGGCGTCGTCCTGGGCTATCCGCTGGCCCGCTCGCGTGTCTTCGCCAGCGCGCTCACCCCCTATATCACGACGGCGCAGGCCATGCCTATCATCGCCCTGGCGCCGCTGATCGTGATGTGGTTCGGGTTGGGCCTGTTCCCCAAGGTCCTGATCTGCGCGTTGATCGTCTTTTTCCCCATCCTCATCAACACAGCTGTCGGCCTGCGCTCGATCGAGCGTGAGATGATCGAGGCGGCGCAGAACATGGGCGCTAACGCGTGGCAGATCCTGCGCCACGTCGAGATCCCCCTGGCGCTGCGTCCCCTGCTGGGCGGCGTCAAAGTGGGCGTCACACTGGCCATGACCGGCGCGATCGTGGGCGAGTTTGTGGCCTCCGATGCGGGCCTGGGCTACCTGATGAACCTCGGCCGCAGTGACTACGACTCGGCGATGGTCCTGGCGGCCGCGTTGACCATAGTTGGCGTGGCCCTGCTCGGCTACCTCGTGGTCGGCCTGCTGGAGTACGTGCTCATCAGTTGGGACAGGTAGATAGCCCTGCATATCCGACTGCTCTTGTCGGACATGGCTCTACCGTGCTACCATGATGATAGATAGGAACCATTTGGGTGGCGCCCGCCTCGACCGCCGCGCCAGGATTCCGCGTTCCGTGCGACGAAGCTGGAAGGGTAGTGAGGGAGCGGTATGTTAGGCAGTTTTCTGATCTTTCTGCGCGAGGGCATCGAGGGCAGCATGATCGTGACGATTATGTGCGCCTACCTCGCCGCCGCCGGACGCCGCGATCTGTTCCGTCCGGTCTTCGCGGGCGTCGCCGCCGCCCTGCTGGGCTCAAGCGTGGCCGCCCTGGCCCTCTACGCGGCCGTCAAGAGTTCGTTCATCAACTCCGACGCGCAGACGTGGTTCGAGACCGGCACGTTCGTGCTCGCGGTCGTCGTGCTGACCTACATGACCTTCTGGATGAAACGGCACAGCCGGACGATGGGCGCGTCGCTGAAGGCGCAGGTTACCGCTGCCATCACCGGCGGTTCGGCCTTCGCGCTGGGCCTGCTGGCCTTCGCCACGGTGGGGCGTGAAGCGGTCGAAACCGTCATCTTCCTGCTGGCTATCGCCTTTCAGAACTCGCCGCTGGCGTTGCTGTGCGGCGCGGTACTCGGCCTGGCCGTCTCGCTCACGCTCAGCCTCGCCATCTATCGTATGGGCGTCAGGATGAACTTCAAGCGCTTCTTCACCGTCGTAGGGGCCGCGCTCATGGTCGTCGCGGCGGGGTTGCTGGCTAATGCGATCCAGAATTTGCAGGAACTGCACGTCCTACCCGGCAGCGGCCAAACGCTGTGGGACACCAGCCGTGTCATCGCCGATAATAGCGCGCTCGGCGACATCTTGCACGGGTTAATCGGCTACGCCGCGTCGCCCACGGTGCTGCAAGCGCTGGCCTGGGCGCTCTTCCTCGTCATCGGGCTCATCGCCTTCCTGGGCCGGCCCCTCCGTTCGTCGCCCCCGACCTCACGCCGCACGAATCAACCCGCCGCGTAGTCCCACGTCGCGATCCGCGATGCGTAAGGAGCGGTCATGACGCAGGCTGTCACCACTACCACGAGGCGGGCCATACCGGCTGACGCCACAGCCATCGCTCACATCTACAATCAGGGCATCGCCGAGCGCGTCGCCACCTTCGAGACCATGCCGCGCACACCCGATCAGATCGTGACACAACTCGCCGAGCGTGGGGAACGCTACCCAACCATCGTCGTGGAGCGCGACGGGCCTGTAATAGCATGGGCGGCGGCAAGCTCCTACAGCGCGCGGCCCTGTTACGCCGGCATCGCCGAGTTCTCCGTCTACGTCGATCGTGATGCGCGTGGCGTGGGAGCCGGTCGCGCGGCGTTGGAGCGCCTGATCGCGGAGTACACGGAACGCGGCTTCTGGAAGCTTGTCTCGCGCGTCTTCCCCGAGAATACAGCCAGCCGTGCGCTCTGCCGCAAAGTGGGCTTCCGCGAGGTCGGCGTGTACGAGCGTCACGCCATGCGGGACGGGGTATGGCGCGACTGCGTCATCGTGGAACGGCTGCTCGGCAACGCTGCAATTGCCAAAATCGACGAGCCAAATGTCACCATAAGCAGGGGTGGGACGGTTCATTCATCGTCCAGCCCATCCGCCAGCGCGCCATCGTAGACGGCGCGCTCCGCCTGCTCCTCGCTCCATGCTACCGGATCATCGCATAGCGCGGCATAGGCTGAGTTGTGGGCGTCCATGATGCGTTGCCCCCACTGGTCCCGCACCAACCGCTCCAGGACGTCATGAACCGGCACACTATCGAGGCGTGCAAGATCCGCAAGCATCATTAGAGTCGTATCGCTAACCAGATCTCGTGAGTTAGGGAGAGAAAGCGCTTCAGAAGCCATGTACTTCATCCTGACTACACAAACGACTCGGTATGCCGCACGTAACCATATCGTCATGATAGCACCGTTCGACGTCGCTCGGACATACAGTGGTAGGGCTCGTGAATTATCGTTGGCGCGAGGCGCCCAGCAGGGCGTAGGGGCGTATGGCATACGCCCTGCGCGTTCGAGGCTGCGGGCGTATGCCATACGCCCCTACGATTATTCGTTAGCGCGCAGACGTTCTGGGGTCAGGCGGCGAGGAGGGACGGGAACGTGCGCTGGCGCCACTAGCGGTCCCAGTCGCCGTTGAGGCGCAGCGTGCGTAGGCGCATCAGGGCGACGCTGGTCTCCTCGCTCCAGTGCATGCCCTGGTTCTTCTGACGGCGGGCCACGAGCAGGTCGTTGGCCTTCTCAGCCTGCCCGCTGCCAATGTACTGGCACTGATGATGGCGCTCCCGACAGCAGGGGATGGCGGTGCGGCGCGCCTCGAGATAGGTGATCCACTCGTCCAGGGGGCGGGACGGAGCCGGTGCGCCGCCACCGCCGCCGCATCCGTCGCCTCCCACTGCGCCTGCAGCACCCCCCGCAGCACGGCCTGCCCCTGCTGGTGCGTCATCTCCTCCAGCACGTCGAGCCCCGTCCCTGGCTCCACGACGCTCAAGTCCGTTTCCGGCAGGTCGAACCGCGCCACCTCCGTCGTCCGCTCCCCGGCTTCCTCATCCTCCACTCGACAGATCACCACCCGTACCCGGCTCATCGTGTCCCCCCTCTCCCTCGTCTGCGCGCCCCGTCAGGCGCGACCGTTAGGGACAGCATACCCCATCCCCCCACGCTGTGGCACCCCACCGCCCCACCCAGAACTTCTGCGCGCTAACGATAATTCACGAGCCCTGCCGCGGGATGTTTGGGGGATGGCGCACATGCGGCGTATGCGGCATACTCAAGTCTGATTCGTCAACGCCAACATATTCATGCCCACGAGCTATGTCTCATGTCGCGACCCTATATGAGCGCCCGCCAGGCCGCCCTGGCCCTTAGCCTGTCGCCGCGTACGTTCCTGCGCGCTGTCGAACGCGCCGAGATCTGTCCCGCCTTCCGCACCCCCGGTGGTCGTTTTCGCTTCCACGAAGAGGCCATTGCCGCCTATGCCACGCGCTTGGCGTCTAGTTCCACGCCGCGATCGCCGCTCCTCGTGGCGCCATCCTCTGAGGAGCGGGACGTCCCACGGGACAGTGAGGAGCGTTTTCGCGCCCTCTCCGAACACGCGACCGACCTCGTTTCTATCCTTGGGGCGGACGGTCTGATCCACTACGCCAGCCCGTCGCACAAGCGCATCTTGGGGCACGATCCAGGGGCGCTGGAGGGGACAGACGCTTTCGCGCTGATTCATCCCGACGATCGCGACCGTGGGGAGAACGGGCCACACTGGGCGACGTGCATAGCCAGGTGTTGCAGAATGTGGCAACCCGCCTTGACCTCGCCCTCCTCGCGTTCTTCCGGCGCGTAAAGGCAGGTGAGAAGCCCGGCTTCCCGCGCTTCCGTAGCTACGGGCGCTACGATAGCTTCTGCTACCCTGGCAGCGGCTACAAGGTAGACGGTGGGCGCGTGTTCCTCTCCAAAATTGGACACGTCAAGGTCGTCATCCATCGGCCGCTGGAGGGCAAGGTCAAGACGTGCTGCGTTAAGCGGACGGCGACGGGCAAGTGGTTTGTGACTTTCGCGTGCGAGGTCGAGGACGCGCCCTTACCTACCGTTGATAGCGCCATCGGTATCGACGTGGGGCTGGCCTCGTTCGCGACCATGAGCGACGGGACTGAGGTCGCCAATCCGCGCTTCTTCCGCAAGGATGAGCAAGCGTTGGCAAAGGCGCAGCGCCGCTTGTCGAAGGAGCCGAAGCCTGCCAGGGGCGAGCGCGCCACGCCCGCACGGCGCAAGCGGCGTAAGATCGTCGCCCGCGTCCACGAACGTATCGCCAACCGGCGCAAGGACTTTGCCCATCAGGAGTCGTGCCGCGTCGTAGGCGCCTACGATACCATCGCCGTCGAGGACCTCTCGGTCAATCGCATGGTGCATAATCACTGCCTTGCCAAGTCCATCACGGACGCGGCGTGGTCCATGTTCTCCTCGTGCCTGTCGTACAAAGCTGAGAATGCTGGTCGCAGGTTCATCGCCGTCAACCCCGCCTATACAAGTCAAGATTGCAGCAGGTGCGGCCACAGGCAGAAGCTCACGCTGGCTGACCGTATGTACCGCTGCCCTTGCTGTTCTCTTGAAATCGGACGGGACCACAACGCGGCCATCAACATACTGACTCTGGGGCTACAGAGTCTCGGTGCAAACCCGTAGAAGCTCAAGGGTAAACCCTTGGGAGTAGTCACCGTCAATAGCCGCGACGTGACCGAGCGTAAGAAGGCGGAGGAGCCGTTGTGGCAGGCCAATCGGGCGCGCGCCACGACCGGGGCCGAGCTTCTACAGCAGGTGTGCGACATCATTCTTCAAGCGACTGCCGGTCGACGAACTCAAGATCGACCGCTCTTTCGTCCGTGAGTTGGGCGAGGACGAGGCGGACGCCGCTATCGTGCGCTCGACGGTGGCGCTTGGACACGCCCTGGGCCTGCGCGTCGTGGCCGAAGGAGTCGAGGATGAAGAGGTGTGGCGTGCACTCGGCAAGATGGGGTGCGATGTCGTGCAGGGATACTATGTGTGCCGGCCGCTCTCCGCTTCCCGGTTTCGGCGCTGGCTGTGCGACGCCATGCAGGCTATGGGCCACGCCGTGAAAGGGGACAGCGCCGAGCTATCGCGCTCCTCATTCGGATAGCCGCAACGCGGCGCGCGCCGCGTGTTCGGCCGGGTGCGCGACGACGGCGACTTGCCCGAGTTCCCGCCGGCGCTCGATGCGCTCCAGCACCGCCGCGCGGAAGTCTTCCTCGTGGACCAATAGGCCGCCCGCGAGGGCGAGGGGCAGCCCATTGGGGAAGCGCAGCGGCGCGCCGGCCGCGAGCGCGGCCACGGCAAGCTCACCAGCCGCACTCTCGACGATGTCGCGGGCCACGGCGTCGTCGGCGCGCGCCGCCGTGAAGGTGAGCGCCGAGAGCCGCGCTACTCTCCCTTTGTCTTCAGGATAGACCTGGCCCATCATAGCGCTCGGTTCGTCGAGATCCCATGCGCGCATGATGAGATCGAGCAGGATCGTCGCCGGACCGCGCCCATCCGCCACCCGCGCCGCGGCCTTCAGGCTGGAGCGGCCGATGTCGTACCCGCTGCCTTCGTCGCCCATGACATGGCCCCACCCCCCGGCGCGCCCGGTGCGGCCCTCCGCGTCCTGGCCTACGACGTTCGAGCCGGTCCCCGCGATGACCGCCACGCCTACGCCGCCGTCCAGCGCGCTGAGGATAAGTTCAGCATCGTTCACCAGCCGGACATCCCGTGCCACATCCCGTAGACGGGGGAGTAGCGCGTCGTGATCGGCGGGGCGGTCGAGGCCGGCGAGACCGATCCAGGCGCCGCCCAGCGGCAGCGTCCCACCGGCCATGCGCGCGGCATCGGCCAGCGCGGCGCGCACCTGCGCGACGGCCTGTTCCAGCCCTACGACCGCGTGGTTCGCGCAGCCGGCCGTGCCCCGGCCGCGCTCGCGTCCCGCCGCGTCGACGACCACGACGAGCGTCTTGCTGGCGCCGCCGTCGACGCCGGCATACAATAGGTCCTCGCGCGTCACGTTATTTGCTTTCCCCCTGTACCTATATGTTATCTCGATGCAGTCCCTGTGCGCCGCGTCGGAAGGGGGATTTGGCGCAACACATCATCCACCATCACGTACAATTGAGCCAGAAAGGTGTCCCGGTCGAGCAAAGAAGGGGTGGGTCATGAGTGATTTCTCGGTGCGTGGGCGCCTCTTGCTGGGGGATCGGCTGTTAGAGGGCGCCGTCGTGGTGCGGGAAGGGCGTATCGCCGTGATCGTGCGGGGCCAGCCCGCTGAGCCCATGCCCCAGCCAGTCATCGAGGCCGCCATCGTCGCGCCGGGGTTCATCGACCTGCAGGTGAACGGCGGCTTCGGCGTCGATGTCGCGGAGGGCGACGCCGCGCTGCGTACCCTCGCCGCGCGCCTGCCGGGCGCTGGCGTGACGGCCTATCTGCCCACCGTGATTACGTCGCCGGCCGCCGTCTATCCGCGTCTCTTCGCCGCTTTCGAGGACGCGCGACGCGCGCCGGGGGCGCAAGCGCTTGGTCTGCATTTGGAGGGCCCCTTCCTCTCGCCGGCCCGTCACGGGGCGCACCGGCGCGACCTCATCGAGGCGGCGGACCCGCGCCTCTTCGATCTGTTCATTGAGAGCGGCGCGACGCGGTTGGTCACGCTGGCGGCGGAGCGCGCGGGCGCGCTGCCCTGGATTACCCGCTTGAACGAGCGTGGCGTCGTGGTCAGCCTCGGCCACACCGACGCCGCCTACGAGGAGTTCGCACGGGGCGTCGACGCGGGCGCCCGCATGGCGACGCACCTGTACAACGCCATGTCGCCCTTCGCGCATCGCGCGCCCGGCGCCATTGGCGCGGCGCTGGTCGACGACCGGGTTACGGTGGGCCTCATCGCCGACGGTGTGCATAGCCACCCCAGTAGTGTGGACCTGGCCCTGCGGGCGAAAGGCGTGGAGCGCGTGGCGCTGGTGAGCGACATGATGGCGGCGGCCGGTATGCCGCCCGGCGTGTACCCCCTCGGCGACAGGCCGGTTATCGTCGACGGCGCGTCGGCCCGTCTCGCCGATGGGACCCTGGCCGGCTCGATCCTGACGCTTGACCAAGCCGTCCGCAACGTCGTGCGCTGGACCAGGGCGTCGCCCGCGCAGGCTCTGCGCATGGCTAGCGAGATCCCCGCCCGGCTCCTGTCGCTGGAGCGCAAGGGCCGCATCGTCGTGGGCGCGGACGCCGACCTCACGCTTCTGGATGACGCCCTGCGCGTCGAGGGCACGATTATCGGAGGAGAGATGGTCTATCGCGCGCCATGATTGCGAAACGCGGCCTGACCTTTTAAGCGCAGGCCACGCGCCGAAGAATTAGGATGTGGAGGATGCCATGCACGGAGAATTGATGGCGGCCGAGATCGCCGAGCAGCCCGCCGTTCTCGCGCGGATCATCGCGGAGGGCCGGCTCCACATCGCGGCGTCCGGCCACGCGATCCGCGCGCGCGCGCCGCGGTTCGTGCTCTTCGTGGCGCGCGGAACGTCCGACCACGCGGCCCTCTACGCCAAGTACCTCGTCGAAACGCGGCTGGGGCTGCCCGCGGGCCTTGTCTCCCCCTCGACGATGACGGTCTACGACGCGCGTCCGGCGCTGCGCGACGTGCTCTTCATCGCGGTCAGCCAGTCCGGCGGCTCCCCCGATCTGCTCGAACCCTTGACGCGGGCGCGCGCCGGCGGCGCTATCACCGTCGCCGTCACCAACGCGCCGGATTCACCCCTTGCCACGGCGGCCGAGTATCACATCGACGTACTCGCCGGTCCTGAGCGCGCGGTCGCGGCCACGAAAACCTACACGGCCGAACTGCTGGCGCTGTTCCTCCTGGTCGAGGGCATCGCCGGCCATGACGGGGCGGAGGCCGCGTCGCTGCCGCATCGGGCGGACGCTATGCTGGCGCGCGCGGACGAGGTCGCGCGGCTGGCCGTGCGCTACCGCTTCGCCGAGCAACTCGTCACCATCTCGCGTGGCTACAACTACCCCACGGCGCGGGAAGCGGCCCTCAAGCTCATGGAGACAAGCTACCTCGTCGCCCACGCCTTCTCGGGCGCCGACCTCCTGCACGGGCCAATGGCCATGATCCATCGCGGCTTTCCGGTCATCGCGATCGTCCCGCCGGGGGCGGGCGGCGCCGCGCTTGCCCCGGTGATCGAGCGGTTGCGCCACCTGGGCGCCGACATGCTCATCGTGGGCGACCCCGCCCTCGTGGCGCGGACGGGGATCGGGCTGGCTCTCCCCGATGTGGGACCCGAAGCGCTCTCGCCCATCCTCACCATCATGCCGTTGCAGCAACTGGCGTGGCGCCTGGCGCGCGCGCGGCGGCGACCCCGACCAGCCGCGCGGCCTGAGCAAAGTGACGGAGACCTGGTGATAACGGGGGATTATCATCCAACGGGCTCGCCGGCGGCGACGCGGTGGAACAGCGCGGCGTAGCGCTCGCCGACGCGCGTCCAAGCCATCTCGCGGCCGTATGTGAGCGCGCGATCTTCGGTATTGCCACGAAACACGGGGTCGTCGAGGTAGAGGTTGACGCAGCGCGCGATGCTCTCGGGGCTGTCGAACTCGGCCAGCAGCCCGCGCCCCTCGGCCAGCGCTTCAGATGCGTAGACATAGGGCGTGCTGACAATGGCGCGGCCCAGGCCCAGGGCGTAGGAGAGCGTGCCGCTGGTGATCTGATTGCGGTCGCGGTAGGGCGTGATGTAGACATCGGTCGCCTGTAGGTAACGCACCAGGTCGTCCAGGGTGAGATACTGGTTGACGAAGCGCACCTGCCGCGCGACGCCGAGCTCGCGTGCCAGCGCCGTCAACTCTTGGCGGTATGACTCGCCCTCGATCTTACGGATCTGCGGATGGGTCGCGCCGATCACCAGGTACAGCGCGTCGGGGTGGTGCGCCACGACCTCCGGCATGGCGCTGATGACGTTTTCGACGGCCTTGCTGCGGCTGAGCAGGCCGAAGGTGCAGATGACGGTGTGGTTGTCCAGACGCAACTCCTGCTTGGCCTCTTCGCGGTCGCCGCGCCGCACGTTGGGGACGCCGTGGGGGATGGTCACGAGGCGGTCCGGGTCGACCTCGTAGTCCTCGACCAGGATCTTGGCCCCGACGTTGACCATCACCACCGTGGCGGCGCTGCGCTCACACAGGAGGCGCACCGCGTCGCGGATGTCCGGCCGTGGCTGCGGCAGCACCGTGTGCAGAGTCGTCACGATCGGCTTGTCCAGGGTGGAGAGCAAGGCCGGCGTATAGTCGTCGATCGGGTCGCCCCACACCCCGAAGAGACCGAACTCGTGCTGGATCACGGCGACGGCGCCGTCAGTGCGCGAAATGGCGCGGCCGATCTCGGCATAACTCTCGCGGTCGCCCTGGTCGAGCTCCCAGCGCACTTGGCGCGGGTAAGCGTAGTGGGATCCGGGGTCGGTGATGGCGGCGATGCGCGCCGTGATGCCCGCTTCGTCCATGCAGGCGGCCTCAAGCAAGTCGCGCGTGAACGTGGCGATGCCATCCTCGCGCGGCGGGAAGGTGGCGACGACGTCGATATCAATAGGTGCCAAGGGTGCGCGCTCTCCAGCATTGTCCTCTGTCATGGGCGTTTTCAACCTCCTCCCCGTGTGAGCGGCAGCCAAACAATGGAGCTTGTCGTTCGTCGTGCCGGGACAGCGCCGCATGGGGTTGTGCCGCGTTCCACGCCGCATGACCGTGCGCAGCATGCGTCCTATAGTCCTAATATCACGTACGCTTAAGCGGCGCCGATGATACCCGTCAGCATAGCACGGCCCGTGAATTGTCCTATTCGACTATAGGCTCCCGGCCTGCCGCAGCATGCCGCCGTCAATGAAATAGGTCGAGCCGGTGACGTAGGCGGCGGCGTCAGAGGCGAGATAGATGGCGAGTTCGGCCACATCCTCGGGCTTGCCCCAGCGGCCGAGCGGTATCTCGGCCATGAGTTGCTTCTCCAGGTCGGGGTTGGCCTCGATGTCGGCGTCGATGGGCGTGAAGATGGCGCCGGGGCCGATGTTGTTGACGGTTATCTGGTGCGGGGCCAACTCGACGGCAATGGTGCGTGTGAGCATGCGCAGGCCGCCCTTGGCCGTGCAGTAGGGCGCGTTGGTTGGCATGGGCAGGTCCTCGTGCACCGAGGAGATGTTGATGATGCGCCCGCCCCCGCCCTGCTTGACCATTTGCTGCGCCGCGGCCTGGCAGCCTAGCCACGGCCCGGTCAGGTCGACGGCGATGACTTTGTTCCAGACCTCGAGAGGCATTTCGAGGAAGGGGTGCTTTTCCTCGATGCCGGCATTGTTGACCATGATGTCGAGCCGGCCGAACTTTTGCACCGTTTGCGCGACCAGGCTTTGTACCTGGTCCAGTTGCGAAACGTCCGCGGACACGGCGAGCGCCTTGCCGCCGGCCTGCTCGATGTCGTGCACGACGCCGTTGGCCGCGTCCTGCTGGTGGCCCACGTAGTCGATCGTGACCGCGACTCCTTCGCGCGCCATGGCCTGTGCCATGGTCTTCCCAATGCCCGTGGCCGAACCCGTAATGATCGCCACTTTCCCTTGTAGACGCATAATTTCCTCCCGCTCTCCGCTCGATTGCGCATGATCCGCCGTCTCGTCGGCGGCTATGTCGCCCTATGCCATATCAAATTGGGCGCCAAGCAGGGGAAAATGACCACCACAGCGGCGATCTTGCCCGTCGATAAGAAAAGATCGACGCGTTTTGGGGGACTACTTGCCAACAACCTGGCGCATCCATGCTATAGTGCACGGCGTAGGGTCAGTAAAGACAGGCCGCCAAAAACTGTGCAGGAGATCAAGAAAGATGAACATTCCGTCTATCGCCGATCATGCCATCCTCAAAGTCGTCGGTGTGGGTGGCGCGGGTTGCAACGCCATCAACCGCATGATCCTCGCGCGGGATCAGCAAGAGGTCGAATTTATCGCCGTCAACACTGATTACCAAGTACTTGCCGCCTCGATGGCCCCTGTGAAGATCCGCATCGGCGACAAGTTGACCAAGGGACTCGGCGCCGGCGGCAATCCCGAGATTGGTGAGAAGGCGGCCGAGGAGAACGATGAGGAGCTGCGCGAGGCCTTGCGCGGCGGCGACATGGTTTTCGTCACGGCCGGTATGGGCGGCGGCACCGGCACCGGCGCGGCCCCCGTCGTCGCGCGCATCGCGCGCGAGATGGGTGCGCTCACGGTCGGCGTCGTGACCAAACCCTTCGCGTTTGAAGGCAACCGCCGCCGCCGTCTGGCCGACGAGGGCGCCAACGCGCTCAAGGGAGAGGTTGACACGCTCATCACCGTTCCCAACGATCGCCTATTGCAGCTGGCCGACAAGAAAACGACGATGACCAACGCGTTCGCCCTCGCCGACGACGTGCTGCGTCAGGGCATCCAGGGCATCTCCGACACCATCACCATCCCCGGTCTCGTCAACGTCGACTTCGCGGACGTCAAGTCGATTATGATCAACTCCGGCTCGGCGCTGATGGCGATCGGCCGCGCCTCGGGCGACAACCGTGCCTCCGACGCCGCGCGCATCGCCGTATCCAGCCCGCTGCTCGATGTCTCGATGGACGGCGCCAAGGGTGTCCTCCTCATCATCGCGGGCGCTGACTACACGCTCTTCGAGGTCAACGAGGCCGCGCAGATCGTCCAGGAGGCGGCGGAGCCCGACGCCAACATCATTTTCGGCGCCGTGATCGATGAGTCGATGCAGGGCGACCTGCAGATCACGGTCATCGCCACCGGCTTCGAAGGCCGTAACGCGAACCGTATGCAGCAGCCGCGCTTGCAGCAGCCGGAGGTACGGCAGCCGCAGGCGCCGCAACCCCAGCCGGCGCCGCCGCCGCGCCAGCCGGAGCGCTCCGCCGATCAGTTCGATATCCCATCGTTCCTGCGCAAACGTTCCTAGCATCGCCAGAGGGTAGCCAGACGCGCCCCCTGGGACCGCCGGCAGGATGCCGGCGGTCCCAGGGGGCCCATTTCACATGTTGTCTGGGTTTGATTCAGGAGGCCATGTCATGGTCCAGCCCCGCGTGTCGCGTAAGAGCGTCGACATCGTCCTCAAGTACACTGCCGACGCCCTCGGCGGGGCGCTGTTCGCGCGCTTCGGGCTGCCCTTCCCGCCCATCGTCGCCGGCCTGCCCTCCGAACTACCCCAGCTGCTCATCAGTTCGCAACAGACCGACCTGCTGTTTCGGCTCGCCGACGGCTCGATCCTGCATCTGGAGTTCCAGACCACACGCCGCTCCGGCGACATCGTGCGCTTCGCCGCCTACCACCTGGCCGTCTATGCGCGCTACAAGCGTCCCGTCCACACCGTCGTGCTCTACGGCGCGGGCCTCAGGAGCGCCGCCGACACGCTGGACACCGGCGCGCTCGCCTTCCGCGTCCATAACCTCCTCGTCGGTCGCGAGGACGGCGACGCCACGCTGCGCCGGTTGCACGAGAAAGTCGCGCGCGACGAGCCCTTCACAGAGACGGACCGCATTGACCTGATCCTGGCGCCGCTGATGCGCCGGCGTCGCCCCATCGCCGTGGTGGCGCGCGACGCGGCGCTGCTCACCGTACACTTGCCGCGGACAGAGCAGGAGATGACGGTGGGCGCGCTGCTCGGTTTGTCGTATCCTGATATCAGTGATGACGTCGCGATAGCCATATTGGGGGAGTTGGGCATGACAGCACTATCGCAGGCTCTTGAAGCACGGGGTGAAGCGCGCGGTGAAGCGCGCGGCAAGCGTCAGGCCTTACGGACGGTGCTGCAGGCACGATTTGGCGCCTTGCCGAAGAACGTGGAGCGGCGTATCGATGCGGTAGACGCGGACGAGTTGGAGCAGCTACTGACGCGCGCGGTCGACATCAAAAGCATCGACGCGTTCTAGCCACGTTTGCGTCTGCTGTTGCCTGACCCTGTAGCGCACCATAGCGCAGGGCTCGTGAATTCACGAGCCCTGCACCATAGCGCATCCCTATTGACAGCAAGGGCATGGTTGTGCATATAATGGCGCGAACGCGTTTGTGGGTGGTGCCCGCTGTTGGCCTGTGCTTGACAGGCAGCGGCCTAACAGCGCATGGCAGGGATCGAACCCTAAAAAGGTCACGCCGCCAGCCGCGCGCCGCGCGGGCTAGGCGTGTGTCGCGCCCAGACAGATCTTTTAAGATCAGGCCGCGTCTCACCATCGGGAAGGACACCCATCTAAAAGGCGTCCTCTTGACAGATCCGAGCGCAAACAAGTACGATTTTCCCAAGATGGGGCGGTACTTATCTAACTAGCGTTGTTCTTATAATAAAGATCAGATCGGGGAACCTATGAGTAGCACTGCCGCCGCACGGCCGCCGACACAGGCACGACGTGGTTGGAATCTGCGACGACGCGAGGCTTTTTGGTTCTATGCCTTTATCAGCCCGTGGATTATCGGCTTTATCGTTTTTCAGGCCGGCCCGATCCTCGCCTCAGCCTATTTCAGCTTCACCAACCTAACCGACCTCAACCTGAACCAGTTGCCGCAGTGGATTGGGTTAAACGAATACCAGCGCCTGTTCGGCTCGCTGGCGTTTCAGCAGTTCCAGGACTCTATACGCGCTACGGCCATCTACGTCTCGATCAGCGTGCCCGCGCGCATAATCTTCGCCCTATTGGTCGCGCAGTTGCTCAACCAAAAGATCCCCTTCCTGCGCGCGCTGCGCACCATTTACTACCTGCCAACGGTCGTGGCCGGCGTGGCCGCCGCCCTGCTCTGGGCTACGTTGCTGCAGCAGGACAATGGTATCATCAATGCAGCGCTCGGTATCGTGCATCTGCCGCAACCCGACTGGCTGGGCCGCGGTAGCACGGCGATGGGCTCCATGATCTCATACTCGACCTGGTATCTGGGCACGGCCATGGTCGTGTTCCTGGCTGCGATTCAAGGCGTGCCGACGGAACTCTATGAGGCCGCGTCGATAGATGGCGCCGGGCCAATCCGTCGCCTCCTACAAGTTACCCTCCCCATGATTTCGCCCGTCATCCTCTTCGTCACCGTGACCACCTTGATCAGCGCGTTGCAGGAGTTCGTCGCTCCCGCCGTCTTGACCGGGCAGGGCGGCCCCGCCGACGCGACGCTGCTCATGGGATATTACTTATACCAGGTTGCCATCGAGTACACCTTCCCGCGTCACGGCTCCGCCGCGTCGGCTATCGCCATGGTTTTGTTCGTGACGGCGCTCGTGCTGACGGTGGTCATATTCCTGGTGGCGTGCCGGTTCGTGTATTACGCGGGCGAGCGTGAGGGGGGCTTATGAGCGCGACCAATGTACCGGCGTCGACCGCGTCCCGTGAGACCGCGCGGACATCCGGGCGGGCCAATGCGCGGCGCCAGCGCGCCCTGGCGCTGCGCGGCCTCTATCTGCTGATAGCGCTGGCCGGCGCCGTCATCATGATTTTTCCCGTTTTCTGTATTGGGCAAAGACATGTTGCACAGCTACTCGCCCGTCTACATGCCAGCCGCAGGGACTGCTGAACGCGGCATGTGTGTGCCCCGCGGATAGACGTGAGGCCCACGCGCTCTAGCTCGTGTGCAACATGTCTTTGCCCAATACAATTTTTCCCGTTTTCTGGTTGATAAGCACGGCGCTGAAGCCGTCTAGCGAGGTTTTCACCAGCCCGCCCATTCTGTTCCCAAGCCACCCCCAATTCCACAACTTCCGCGACGCCGCGACCTCGTCGGCGCTCCCCGATGGCAACTTCTTCATCTATATGTGGAATACAACCTGGTACACGGCGCTCGAGGTCTTCGGCGATACGTTCGTCGGCGCCATCGTGGCTTTCGGTTTCGCGCGTTTGCGCGCGCCCGGCTCCACGCTGCTTTTCTTCCTGGTGCTGGCCACGCTCATGGTGCCCTTCCAGGCCACCTTGATCCCGCAGATCGTGTTGTTCAAGACGCTCGGCTGGTTCGATACGCCGTTGCCGCTGATCGTGCCGACCTTCTTCGGCAACGCGTTCAGCATCTTCCTGTTGCGCCAGTTCTTCCGGGGTATCCCGCGCGAACTTGACGAAGCGGCGACGCTCGATGGTATGGGCTATCCGGGCATTTTCCTGCGCATCATCCTGCCGCTCTCGAAGCCCGCGCTGGCGGCCGTGGCTGTCTTCTCCTTCGTTTTCCACTGGAACGATCTCTTGCAGCCGCTGATCTACCTGAACACCACGAGCAAGTACCCGGTGTCGGTGGCGCTCCAGTCTTTCTCCGGCGCCTATGGTCTGGCTGAGTGGAACCTGCTCATGTCCGCGGCGCTGATCAGCGCGCTTCCCTGTTTAATCATCTTCTTCGTCGCGCAGCGCTACTTCATCCAGGGCATCGTGGTCAGCGGTGTCAAGGGATGACATGAAGATGTCGAGATCGCGGCGCGCTAGGCGGCCATTAAGATAAGAATAAGAAAGGGGGTGGTTCAACAAGGTCGCACGACCTGATGGTGGCCGCGCTGACGCGGCCAGTACAGCACACAACGTGGTACTTTTAGGACGTCTTTAATTGGAAAAGGATCATCAAAGCTATGCGTTTCGCTTTTAGCAAGAAACTTGGCCTCGCGGCCGCAGCCACGGCCGCGTTGTCGCTGCCCGTGATGGCTGCCCCCGGCGGCGCTCATGCCGCCCGCCCCGCGCAAGCTACCAAAGCCACCACCACCCTCCTCTGGTTCATGCGTGTCGACCCCAAGGAGAATCCTTGGGAGCAGGCCGAAGTAAAGGGCTTCGAGAAGCTACACCCCACTATCCACATCAACCTGGTCACGGCCCCCAACCCCAACGGCGCCTTTGACGCCAAGTTCAACGCGCTGATCCAGGCCGGCACCCCCGCCGACATCTGGTCGCACCTGGGCCAGGCCGGCTTCGCCGACTACTATCACCGCGGCCTGCTCTTGAACCTCGATTCCCTGGTCAAGAGCAGCGGCTACTCGTTCGGCTCGACGCCGATGAACTTGGTGAATACCTACCGCAAGCCGAGCGGCCTGTACGGCATCCCCTCGATCACGCTCGACTCCTATCTGTTCTACAACAAGGACATCTTCGACGCCTACAACAAAATGCATCCCAGCGCCAAGCTGGCCTACCCGCCGGTGAACTGGAATGACAAGAGTTGGACCTGGGCCAAGATGACGGACGACGCTAAGAAGCTGACCGGCCTCACGGTCAACGGCACGAAGACCTACGGTGTCCTCCCCAACCTGTTCCCGTTCATGGGCTATGGCTGGCAGGCCGGGTCGGACATGTTTACCACCAAGTCTTACGTGACGGGCGCGCCGACCTCCATCGACCTGACCAACTCGAAGACGGTCGGGATCTTCCAGGATATGCAAAACTTCTTCAAGCAGAAGATCGCGCCCCCATACTCTTCGGTGAAGCAGATCGGCAACACCGGCGCCGACCCGTTCCAATACGGCAATATTGCCATGGAGACCACCGGCGGCTGGGACTTCCGTAATTTGCTCGGCGTCAAGTTCCACTGGGCGGCGGGGGCCATGCCGTGGTTGGTCACCAACCGCGACACGCTGTTCACCGATCCCTACATGGTGGCCAAGGTCAGCAAGCACCCCATGGAGGCGATGGAGTTCATCAAGTATCTGACCAACGGGCCGTCTATGTCCGCCTACGTCCAGGGCGTCGGCTTCACGCCCGCCAACCCGCAGTTCCTGGGCCAGTGGTACAAGCAGTACTCCAGTATCACCGGCCAGTCGGCCGAGGATCTGCAGACGCTGGTCGGCGGCGGCCGCAAGTATGGGACCGAGTCGCCGAACCACCTGGTCGATAGCTTCAGTCAGATCCACAACGCCATGGTGCCCTACATGGACAAGATCTTCTATGGCCAGGGCTCGGCCTCGTCCATTCTGTCGCAGGAGCAATCGGCGATCAACGCCATCCTGCAGCAGAATAACGGCGGCTAAACGTCACGCGCCCGGCGCCGCGCGACGCGACGGCTAGACGGAGCCGCCCCCGGCCGGGGGCGGCTCCGCTGTACTCTTGCCTGGGCGCGCCCCACGATGGCGCCACGCGGCCTGACCTTAAAAGGTCATGGCAGACGACGGACCTTGAAAGGTCTGTGTGGGCGTGGCGCATGCTTTGACGATGCGCGTCGCCAGTTCGCGGGAGCGACATGACTATGAAGAGCCTACTGGTAGGTATTCCAGCCGTCGCGTTAGCGGTCGCTCTCTTGTTCGTTGTCGAAACCCGTATTTTGGCCGCGCCGAGCACGGTGTATACAGTCGCGCAGACGCGCGCCGGCATGGTGCGCCGGCCATGGTCCTGGGTGGGGCGGACGGTGTTAGTGCGCGCCCGCGCCTTTCCGCTTGGTACGGGTTGTCCGCCGAGCATTCCGTGGTGTACCAACGTGGTGTTGGCGGACGGCGACTCCCTTCTCTCCACATCAACCCTCGTCGCCATGGCGGCTGGCCCGACGCGGCCCGACCCGCTCGTGAGCCTGCTGCGTCGTATGCCGCTGGCGAACCGCCTGATACGGCAACCACAACAGGTGGATTGGAGTCACGTCGCGACATATCGCGTCCATTTGAGCGCGCAGTCCTTCTCTCCTTGCATCGCGCCGTGCATAAACGTGAAACTCGAGGGTATCGCTCCGTAGACATGCGGCGCGCTGGGGTATCCCCTACGGCGGTGAGCCGCAGCCTGACCTTAAAAGGTCATGGTAGCGGACAGACCTTTTAAGGTCAGGCCACGGCGGCCGCCATCATGGGGGACAGTTGGCGCGCTGTTCACTGCCCACAGGCCGTTTCCCTATAAGCTATACTGTCGATACGATCTCTCGCGGGCTCCCTTCACCTTTGGCACGTCGTACAAGTGAAAGGGCGACACGCCTGTGTTGATACCAACGACAAATTCGCCGGCTCCTGGCGGCCACGCGTTAGACGAAGAGAGCGCATGTCACGCCCCCGTAGACCTTTTAAGGTCGGCCGGCTGCCATGGTCTTTTAAGGCCAGGTCTCGGCTATATAGTAACCGCTGGTCCCTTAATCGCGCTGGCCGTCCTCCTCGCCGGATGTAGCGTGGGAGTAGCTCCTGTCGTTGCGACACAAGCGCGGGCGGCGCGTGTCCCGCTCGTCCGGTTGGGTGCGGGGGTGCGCGGTGTACAAGTGCTGGTAGAGCCGGACGACGGAGCCCGCGCGCTCACGGGCGCCATACGCGACGCCGGACGCTCAATCTGGTTGACGATGTACATGCTGACCAACCGCACGATCATCCACGACCTCGAGTACGCCCACGCCGCCGGTGTCGACGTGCGGGTCATCCTGGAGCCGCATCCCTACGGCGCGTCCGACACCGCCAATCAGTCCGCCTACGACACCCTCATGGCCGCCGACATCCCCGTGCGCTGGGCCAGCCCGCGCTACCGCCTCACGCACGAGAAGAGTATGGTCGTCGACGGCGACACGGCCTACGTCATGACGACTAATTTCACGCGCGCGTCCTTCCAGGCCAATCGCGAGTTCGACGTGGTCGACCGCCATCCGGCCGACGTGGCGACGGTCCGCGCTCTCTTTATGGCCGACTGGACGAATCAGGTCTATACCCCGCGCGACGGCAATCTGCCGTTGAGCCCCTCCGACGCGCGCCCTTTACTGCAAGCGTTGATCGGATCGGCGCGGCGCACGCTCGACGTGTACGGGGAAGAGCTACAGGACCTCGGTATAGAAAAGGCGCTGGCGGCGGTCGCCCGGCATGGGGTCCGCGTGCGCCTCATCCTACCCGCGCCGAGCGGCCCCAACTACGACGCCAACGGCGTGCGCCTCGTGACCGCCGCCGGTGTCCGCGTGCGCCGCCTGCCGCGATCGTATCTCTACATCCACGCCAAGGCGATCGTCGTCGACGGCCGCCGCGCCTTCGTAGGCTCACAGAACCTTTCGGCCGCCTCGTTGGATGACAACCGTGAACTGGGGATCATCGTGGCCGACGGAGGCGTGATCGGGACGTTAGAGGATACGTTCCGGGAAGATTGGGCTTCGTGATACACACCACGTATCCTCTCGAATGGTGGGGACGCAACGCGGCGGCCATGGCGTCGGAATAATTTAACATGTCCTTAAATGGAATTTAACACATCCTTAACATTGGGTGTCGTAGAGTAAAGACGGCCTGTGGCGAGGAAGGCCGCATACGCTCCCAAAGGAGTAGGCGATGAAAGAATATCGCGCGCGCATGGGCCTCTTGATCGGTCTAGTCGGGGCGCTTCTCCTCATGGGACTCACCATCGGCGCGAACCACGCCATCGCTCGGGCGGCGGGCGCCGGGTGTCCGGCGGGCGGGATGCCGCCGCCCGGCGGAGCTTGCGTCGAGGGCATCCCGCACTTCGACCACGTCTTCACCATCATCGGAGAGAACAAAAGCCGCGACGAGATCTTCTACCCCGGCTACATCTCGGCGACGAATACGATCACGCCGGACACGCCGCCGATGGACACTATGCCCATCACCTCCAACACGCCCAACCCCTACCTGAACTCGCTTGTACCCAAGGGCGCTTTCCTGCGCTACTACTACGGGGCGGGCCACTTCAGCTTCGACAACTACCTCGCCCTCACGCTTGGGCAGACGCCCAACCCCACCACACAAGATGATTGCCCCAACTACGCGAGTTGTCTCCGGGAAGAGGCGATCTCGCCGACGCAGCAGGGCGGTCCCAACGGCGGCTACAGCATTGCCGACCAACTCGAGGCGCGCGGCTATACCTGGAAGGGCTACATGGACGACATGCCGGCCCCCTGCACTCACGCCGACCCTGGCGACCTGACGGGGACCGATCCCTACGTGGGCGGCAACGCCCTCGGCGATTACGCCGACCGCCACGACCCCTTCATCTATCTCCCCCCCATTGAGAGCAAGCAAGCCCGCTGCGACGACCACGTCGTACCTTATACCGACACGGTGCGCGGCTTCGCCGCCGACCTCGCCAACAATACGGTTCCCAACTACTCCTTTATCACGCCGAGTACCTGCAATGACGGCCACGACGTCCCTTTCTGCGGTCCGTTGCAGCACAACAAGCTTGGCGGCCTCGCCGCCTTCGATCAGTGGCTGCGAGGCAACGTCCCATCGATCATGACGTTCATGAACGCCGATGCGGCAGCGGGCAAGAACGATATCCTGTTCGTCGTCTTCGACGAATCGGACATCCGGGACAAGCTTGGGCAGCCATACCCCAACAACGACTTCGGGACGCCGCCCTCGTCCACCGCTATCGATCCGGTCGACCTGGAGGCGTGCTGCGCGGGCGGGGACACGGCGGCCGGCGTCCCGCCCGGCGGCGGGCTGATCGGCGCGGTGGCGCTCTCGCCGCTGATCAAGCCAGGGACGATTTCGGACACACAGTACGACCACGCCGCGCTGCTGCGTACCGTCGAGGACTCGTTCGGTCTAGCCTACCTGGGCGACGCCAACGCGCCGGCGTGCACGTCCACGCTGTTCGTGGCCTGTGAGCGCCCCATCAACGACATCTTCCAGCCGTCTGGCGCGTCCGGAGGTGGGCCGCCCACCACCACGCCAGAGCCCGGCAGCGGCGCGCTCTACACGACCGGCGTGGGCGCCTTGCTGGCCCTGCTGCTCTACACGCGGCGGCGTGCCCGCTGGGCGGCCGCCAGGGCTCGTGAATTATAGAAACCTGCGACTGCGGTCGCATGGCAGACCACGGACACTGCGGTGTCAGGACAAGAGAGGCGAGGCCGACGCGCTGGCCCATTCCCAACTGCGGTCGGCGTCGTCTGCCATGCGACCGCAGTCGCAGGCCCACGGGCTCCGATAATTCACGAGCCCTGGGGCGGGCACGGACCCCATGGGTACGAAGGAACACGAAGGAGTGATAGTGACCAGTACCATGCGGCAGCATCGCTTTCCGGCACGCGTCATGTACCTGCTCGCCCTGACTGGCGTGATAGCCCTCGGCGTCATTCCGGTATCGGGCGCGATCCAATCCCGCGCCGCCGGCGCAGTGGGCGCTGGTCCCACCTCCCCGACTGGGACGTTTGCCAACGGGACGGTGCTGCCCAACGGGCGGCTCGTGACGCCGGCTGGCCGTGTCGTCGACCTGGGTGACTTCCCGCTCGGCGTGGCCGTGTCGCCCGACGGCCGCCTCGCCGTGGCCATCAACAGCGGCCAGGGCCAGGGTACAAACAGCGGTTTCGACAGCTATTGCACGGGACGCGGTCAACCCAATCCCTGCCCCTACACCAATCCTCCTGGGCCGTCGCAACTCAAAGCGACGGCCGGTATCTCCGGCACGCACACCCCCGATGAGTCGTTGAGTGTAGTGGATCTGCGTACCGGACGCGCCAGCGAGGTCAAGGCGGTCCCGACTTCGTACGATCCCCTGCACCCTCAGATCAACTTCTTCTACGTCGGCGTCACCTTTTCACCGGACGGACGGCATCTCTACGCCTCCGGCGGCGGCAATGACGCCATCTACGACTTTCCCGTGCGCGACGACGTGGTTAGCCCGGCGCCGGCCCGGACGGTGATTTTGCCGAAGACGACGACGCCTTCCGGTTCCGGCTTCACCAAGGGCCTGACCGTGACGCCCGACGGGCGCTACCTGCTCGTCGCGCACGAGCTCAACGGTACGCTCGACATTGTGAATACGCGGACCTATGCCGTTTCGCAAGTCCCATTGGGTATCGGCTCGACCACGTACCCTTACGGTGTCGCGGTCAGCCCAGACGGCACGATGGCCTACGTTTCCCTGCAAGGGGTCGGCGCTGTAGCCCGGGTTGCCCTGGTCGGCGGAAACGGCGTGCTCGCAGGCACGATCCCGGTGGGTGATCATCCAACCGCCGTGGCCGTCTCACCCGACGGCTCGCAGCTTTACGTGGCCAACGCCGACGACGATACGTTGGACATCGTCGATACGAGTACGGACCTCGTGGCTAGGACGCTGACCCTGCATGCCGTGCCAGGCGAGCAGCTTGGCAGTACCCCCAACGCCATCGCCGTGAGTCCCGATGGGCAGCGCGTCTACGTGGCTCTGGCGGGCGACGACGCCATCGCCGTGCTAGGCACGCAGCATGGCTTCGACAGCGGGGCCACGGGGACGGGTAAACCGGGCGCCGCGTCGCCCCCGGCGGCGGATTTCCTTGTCGGTGGAATGATCCCTACCGGCTGGTACCCTGCCGGCGTCGCCCTCTCTCCCGATGGCGGACGCGTCTACGCCGTCTCAGCCAAGGGTCTGGGCAGCCGCTACCCGCAAAACGACCCCGCCTTTCCCTACCCGCCGCCGCCCGCGGACCAGCCACACGGCATTTCGTCGAGCTTCTACTACGACGTGAACAACATGCCGGGCATCTTGCAAATGGAGCCCGCCCCCGCGGGGGCCGCGCTGACGCAGGGGCTAGCCACGGCGCAGCAAGACATCCTGTTCGCGCACGCCGCCGAGAGCGACCGTAGCGCGCACAGCCCCATCCCGGCCACGCCCGTGACGGGGACCATACCGGGGCCGATCAAGTACGTCATCGAGATCGTGCGCGAGAACCGTACCTTCGACCAACAGCTCGGCGACATCGGTCAGGACGAGATGCGTGATACGAGCCAGGCCAACGCTGATCCCGCATACACCATCTTCGGGCGTGACACCACGCCGAACACACACGCTTTGGTCGGCGACATCGCCCCGACATCCACGATGGCCGACCCGGCCTACGCCACCTCGGATAATTTCTTCTCCGATGGCGAGGCCAGCATTCAGGGTCACTACTGGACAGCGGCGGCCACTGTCAACGACTACGTCGAGAAGTCGTGGCGTCAGTACTACTCTGCCCGCAACCACTTCTACGACCCCATCTCGACGGTCAGCGAGCCGCACAACTGCTCCATCTTCCAGGCCGTGCAGGAGCGCGCGTTGACCGATCCCACCTTCAGCTACCGCGACTACGGCGAGCTGGTCGGCGCCGCCAACCCCTCCCTCCCAGGGGCCGCGAGCCTGGGCGCGGGCGCTGGTCCGAACCCCTGCGCGGCCGTCCCCGCCGCCAACTTCGACGCCACGGGCAGTACCAACGCGACACTGGTCGAGGACAACCGCCCCACTGCGACGGCCTTCCTGACTAGCATCGGCCTCAACGCCGACGGATCGCCGCGGACTGGCGCCAACCCCGCTACGAATTACTTGCGCAACTTTAGCTACCTAATCTTCGGCGGCGACCACACGGCGGGGCTCTCCAGCACGGTCAATTCGCCACGCGCTCTGCTGGCCGAGAACGACGCCGGCATCGGTATGATCGTGCAGGCGCTCTCGCGCTCCACGTATTGGCCCAACACGGCCATCTTTATCATGGAGGACGATAGCCAGGACGGCGGCGACCACGTCGACGGCCACCGCAACCAACTCTACGTGGTCAGCCCCTACGCCAAGCACACTGGGACGGATGGCAAGCCCGGCTACATCGGCCACCTGCACTATAGCCAGGCCAGCGCGCTCAAGACGATGGAGTTGCTGTTAGGCCTGCCCTACCTCTCGACCTACGACCAGAACGCGACCGCGCTCTACGACCTGTTCCAGGACAAGGACGGCACGCCCGGCCACACGCTGACCACCGCCGACCTCGCGCCGTACACGGTGCAGCCGGCGCCGAGATTCATCGACGAGACCGGGGCGCAGGTGATGGCGCGCATGGGCGCGGCGGCGGACCCCATCGTGGCCGAGTCCAAGACGCTCGACCTCTCGGGCATCGACCGCGCGGGACCCAAGCTCGAGATCATCGATTGGCAACTCGCGCACCCCGATCGCCCGGCGCCGGCGCAACTCCTCCAGGAACTGCGCACCTGGAACCTGCGCCGGCATGTGAGCGGCAGTGGAGACGGCGATGGTTAGCGAGCGGCTTACCGTCGACGGGCGGACACCGTGCAATGTACCGACGCTGGTAGCGGATGGCGGATGCGACAACGGATATATGACGCAATAGCGACAGGAGATAGAGCGCGGTGATCGATCATTGGTCAGTTTGGCGACCCCATATGATGCCGTACGTCGCCGCGTACGCTCTGCTGGGCGTCGGTCTGCTAGGAAGCCTACTCTTACCGGCCCGTGCCGCTACGACAGGGTCCGCGCACGGCCCCAAAGCAGGCCGCCAGATCCACCTGGCGCGCGCCTATGCGGCGCTCCCACTGCGCTTCGAGGTCAACAGCGGCCAGACTGACCCTCGCGTGCGCTTCCTCGCCCGCGGCGCCGGCTACACGCTATTCTTGACCCCGGCCGAGGCCGTGCTAGCGCTGGACGCGCCCGTGGCCTCGCGCGCCCCGGCGTCGGCGGCGCCGACCACGCCAACGGCACGGGCGCAAGCCGCCGTGCCGCAGCTGCGCCTCGACGGCGCCAACCCGCGCGCACGCATCGCCGGTCTTGACCAGCTGCCCGGCGTGAGTAGTTCATCTTAGCAATAAAGCCTGAGCGGGTATAGTGAAAGGAAAAGGGGAGGAGAGAGCCGCGATGATCCTGCGCTATGGCTACCTGTCGCGCCACCCGCGCGTGTTCTTGACCATGACCGGG
>JAABUJ010001895.1_pt1 | contig 28316 bp, 30 predicted proteins | sample 5559131 | NCBI WGS metagenome assembly JAABUJ01 (sample SAMN10711875, study PRJNA513366) | rock metagenome | isolation source: Antarctica rocks | place: Antarctica: Victoria Land, Mt New Zealand nord | collected 2016-01-07
ATGCCGCCGTCTCGCGAAAGATTGGGAGTGCTTGAACCGCAAAGCACTCGCGTTCCTGCGCCTTGCATCCATCCGGCTCATGCTACGAAAGCTCTGCCAGAAAACCAAATGATCCCGGATGGACTCTGTGGGCAGGGCAGGCGCTACAGTCTCACAGATTATGGGCGCGAACTGCCGATGATCTCGCGCCAGACCGCCGATGATCTCGGGTCGCTACAACTAGACATGCGCTCCAGGCCCAGCGTTGGCCTGCTCATCGGTCGGCCGGGCTCCGCGATCCGCCCAGCCCACCGGCGCCGGCAACGCGGCGTTCACCACCGCGACCGCCTGCATCTGCGCGGCTTCCTCGTCGGAGAGCGGGCGCATGCCGGCCGGGTAGCGCACGAACTTGCCCCGATCGCAGCCCATCTGCTGCGCAAGGGCCTGCAGCTCCGGCGGCATGGTGCCCCACACGGCAGCGCGGATCTCGACCCAGGCAGCTAGGTTGTCGGGGATCACCCGCTTGTCCCGGGCCATCTGCTGCGCCGATGTCTCGGCCAGGCCGCCTATACGACGCGCAAGCTGGTTGATGCCCCAGCCGAGTGCGTCCAGGCGGTCTCGCAAGCGGGTAGGGGACATCGGCATTGCGCGTGAATGTGGCGCTCCGGCGGATGATCCGCAACGCGGTTGAAGACCGGTGCTCATGTTGAGCCTCCTACAAATGGGTTCGCCCGCAACGCCCTTCGGCTCGCAGGTGGTCGACGTCGTGTTGCCGGATCGCGTGCTCGGCCCCGGCTAGGCCCAGCCCGAGCAAGCACGGCGCCTCGACCAGATCGAGGTGTCGGCCGGGCCATTGGTTCCGCCGCTGCGGTCAGCGCTGTCATACGCGCCACCGTGCGGGGCGATCGCAGAGCCCCTTGCCGTGCCCGTGAGCGGCCGTGCGCTTCCATCCCGATGTCCTCGGCGCCGGGGCACGCTCGGGGCGCTGGATCGGCACGCAGCCGCGCTGTAGGCCGGCATCGAGCCCAGGCCCGATCGGAGGTGTCGTGCGCAAGGAAGCAAGCGACTGGATGGAAGAAGTTGCGTGGTGCACCGGCGGCTCCGTGTGGACGGCCAGGGGCACGGCGAGGGTCAGCGAGCCAGCCAGAGCGGCGGCAGCCAGAGGGTAGCGGGAGCGCATGGAATGCCTCGTGCGACGGGCGCGGAGGGAAGGAGCGGGCAGCGTGCCCACCCCCGGCTCAGAGGCTCAGACGGCCGACTTGATGGCCGCCATCCGCTCGCCCAGCACCCACAGCGCCTTGTTCAGCCGCACGTCCTGGTCGATCCCCTTGACCTCGCGCGTGGTGGTGCGGCGACGCCGGCCGGCAGCGTCACGACCCATCGCGGTCAACCCGCCCCGGATCACGTTCTCCTGGACCACGTTGAACGTGCGCCACAGGTCGGCCCCGGCGTCGGCGTGCCGGCGCGTGGCGAGCAACTGTGCCGGCTGGATGGGGGTTTCCGTCTCCCCATCGGCATCCGCGAAGCGCAAGACGTGCGCCGCTTCCGCCATGGCCATCCGCTCATCCGCCTTGAGCGTGACGCCGGCCCAGGCACCCGCCGCCGAGAGTGCCCGCTTGCTCTCCTCCAGGACCGTGTAGCTGCCCTCGATGACCTGGTGCACCACGTCCCCCTTGTGGTGGACCTTGAACGCGCCATCCGTACGGTCCGCGATTACCAGCCCGTTGAGGCACACCAGCCGGAACATGCCGGCCATGATGTTGTAGGCCGACGTACCATCGTGGCTGTTCACCAGCACGATCTCCGGGAAGGTCTGGCCGACCTCGCGCAGCTCCGTCACTGCGCCCTGGTAGCGGAACCGAAGGAGGTGCTTCGTGAAGTCCGCCTTGCCCGGCACCCGGCTGGCGCCCTGCTTGGCAAACACCGGCTGGAAGCCGTTCTCGCGCAGGCCGTCGATCACATCGCTGGTCGGAATGTAGGCGTAGCGGGCGGACCGGCTCTCGTGCGCGGTGGCCGCGAAGGCGGAGGGCGCGAGTGCACGGATTTCGTCGTTGGACAGAGGCTCGCCCGGACGGCAGATGTTAAATGAACGGGCGGAGGAGATGAAAGACATTTGCGAGCCCTTTGCTCTTAGCCTGGGCAGTAGCGCCCTTGGCTGAGTAAGAAGTTAGCCCATCATGGCGAGCAGTACAACTGTTTATTTAGGCTAGATGAACGATTTATCGGCACATATTGAGTTGACCGGCTCCTGGGGCTGTACTACTATTTGTTTGTCAGGAATGACCTGACCTTATCGAGAGGTTCTCTCCGATGACTGCTTCCAAGACTATCGGTTCCACCACCTTCTTCGTCGCCCTCAGCCACCTGGACGAGTCCAAGCGCAACGTGCGCCGCACCGGCCGGAGCCAGGGGATCGAGGAGCTTGCCGCTTTGATCGACGCGCAAGGGCTTCTGCAGCCCCTCGGCGTGACCGCGACGCTGGACGCGGACGGACAGCCGACCGGCCGCTACGGCGTGGAGTTCGGAGGCCGCCGCCTCGCCGCGCTCAATCTGCTGCGCCAGCGCAAGCGGCTGACCAAGGCGGCTACCGTCGCGTGCCAGTTGGTCGACACGGCCCGCGCCGTCGAGGCCAGCCTGACCGAGAACGTCGGGCGTGTGGCGATGCACCCCGCCGACGAGTTCGAGGCGTTCGCGGCGCTGCACGACGGCGGGGCGGGCCTGCCCGTCGAGCAGATCGCCCTTCGGTTCGGCGTGTCCGCCGCCATCGTCCGCCAGCGCCTCCGGCTGGCGAGCGTCAGCCCGGCGCTGCTGGCCGCCTTCCGCGCCGGCAGCCTCACGCTTGAGCAGGTGATGGCCTTCGCCGTCAGCACCGACCACGACGCCCAGAAGCGGGTGTTCGCAAGCCTGCCCGAGTGGCAGCGCCGGCCGCACGCGATCCGGCAGGCGTTGACCGAGGGCGAGGTTGAGGCGTCCGACCGCCGCGTGCGCTTCGTCGGGATCGAGGCATACGCGGCAGCGGGCGGCACGGTCCGGCGCGACCTGTTCAGCGACGACGATGGCGGGTGGATCGAGGACCCGCTGCTGCTGGACCGGCTGGTGGTGGAGCGGCTGGCGGAACATGCCGCCACGGTCCAGGCCGAGGGCTGGGCGTGGGTTGAAGGCATCACGAGCCTGCCGGCCGACTACCACCACATGCGCCGCGTGCGCCCCGCCCAGGTGGCACTGTCCGAGGCCGACGAGGCGCGGCTTGCCGAAGTTGAGGCGCGCACGGACGAGCTTGAGGCCGAGGCAGGCAGCGAGGACCTGACCGCCGAGCAGGAGGCCGAGCTTGAGCGGCTTGGCCAGGAGCACGACACCCTAACCGCGCGGCAGATCGCCTACCGGCCGGCGGATGTGGCGCGGGCGGGCGCGTTCGTGATGCTGACCCATGACGGCGTGCGGATCGAGCGCGGGTTCCTACGGGCCGATGCGATGCAGCTCGCCGGCCAGGCCGTCGCCAGCAACGACGACGAGGCCGAGAACGACGAGACGGCCCGCACCAGCACCAGCGGCGAGAAGAAGGCCCAGGCCCCGACCCTGGCCGCGCCGCTGGTGGCAGAGTTGGCTGCCTACCGCACGGTCGGATTGCAGGCCGAGATTGCCACCCGGCCGCACCTTGCCCTGTGTGTGCTGATCGAGAGCCTTGCGGCAGCCTGGACCTCGGCGTGCAACGTGCGTGTCGTCTCTCCGGTGCAGCACGCCGCCTGCGCCGATGCCGAGGAAATCGCTTCGCGCCAGCACCGGGACATTCCCGCCGACCAGATGCCCGAGGGTGACGAACTCCTGCCGTGGCTGATCGCGCAGGACACCGCGACGCTGCTGGCCCTCCTGGCACCCATGGTGGCGCGTGGCATCGACGGTGGCAGCGCGGACTGGACCGCCGGGACCGCAAGCCACCAGCCGGCAGCGCGCCTCGCTCAGCTTGCCGAACTCGACATGCGGGCATGGTGGCGAGCCGACGCCGCTAGCTACTTCGGGCGGGTGTCCAAGGCCATGATCCTCGACGCCGTGCGCGAGGGAGCCGGCGCACCGGCAGCGCACCGGCTTGAAGGCTTGAAGAAGGGTCCGATGGCCGATGCCGCCACCCAGACCCTCGCCGGGACGGGTTGGCTGCCGCCGATAATGCGGACGCTGGCAGCAGAGGCCCAGGCCACCGAGGACGAGGCCCCGAGCCTCGCCATCGCGGCAGAGTAGGGCGAGAGCGCCGGGCGGCTACGGTCGCCCGGCTATCGGCTGCGCATGAGCTTACCTTGTCGGATCGAAGGTGCCTCAGCTAAAGGTCAAGGCGATCCCGCAGCCAGAACCACTTGTCTGCCGTCGCGCGAGGGTTCCACAGCGCGATGAGCACGAGGCACACAATGAGACCCTTGGGATTACCGAGCCATGTCCCGTCGTTGGTCGAGTGCGCCGCGCCCATGAACATCAGGGCCATGAAAACCCGTGCGATCACGATCAGGAAACCCAAGGCACGCTCCTATGGTTTCGCGGTTGCAGGTGGCGAGGGCGCCGGTCCAGCCCAGAGCCTCGGCCCAACGTAGTAAGGCCTTCCAGTTTTGGGGTCCGGCCTGATCTCTACGCCAGCCAGCGCCGGGCGAGGGTCCGGATTGTCTCGCACCACGTCATGCCATAGCGCCGTGGCCTGTGCATCCCTGCTGAACGGCCCTGCCGATAGCCAAAGCATCAGGCCGAACGACGCAGCGGCTCCCGCCACGAACGCCGCCCCCGTGCCCAGACCCACCCAACTCGCCGTCCTGCGATCAAAAGTGCGGACCATGCGGTTGGCCTCCATGCGATGTGCACGAAAGGCCGCGTCGCTCATCACTTCCGCCAGCCGGTCGTAGACCTCGGCCGGGATTGCCTCCCGGTCGGCCAGCACGCTGACCACCGCCTTGTCGCACGCATCGGCAACCTTGCCCTGCGCGCACAGGGAGAGGGCCAGCGCGCGCAGGATCAGGCTCAGGGGCTCCCGCCGCAGGGATGGGCTGTCAGCGGCTCCCTGCAGCGCCTCGATGGCTTCGGTTAACCCAAGGCTGTCGACCGCGCCCTCTATGCCCACGGCAGCCACGTATCGAGCTGAGCGAACTCGGACGACATGCGCGTCATCCACTCACGGACCTCGACGCGCTCGAACATGCTGATCGGGGCGGGCTTCCTGCCAGTGTCGGCCTCGCCGTCTCGCGCCTGGTGGAACTGCACGCGCGCGCGCTCGATCGCCAGCGCCACGGTCTGGGACAGCGCCGGCATCCAGACCTCAACGGCGCCGCGCTCCAGGGCCGCGCGATAGACAGGCTGGCGGCGAAGGCCATCGAACGCGGACGGGCTTTCTGCCTTGGCCAGATTAAGCATCAAGGCGGTGGCACGCGGCTGGAACCCACGGGCCTCGAAAGTGGCCAACGCGGTCAGGTCGTCCAGGCGAGGGGTCAGCACATAGGCGGCAATCGGCACAACCCCATCGGCTTCCATGGTGCTCGCGAGCTGGGGCGCCCCGTCGATCACCCGTGCCCAGGACGTGTCGCCGCCGCCAAAGTCGATCACGCCATTCACGCGGTGTTGGGCAAGGGCTGCGAGCGCCTTGCGAACGAACGGAGCTACCTTCGCGGGGTCGTTATCAGCCGGCTGCATCACCCGCGCATAGAACTGCGCGAGCGAGCGGTTCGTGGGGTCGAGAGCCGCCAGCATGGTGGTGTCGAGGACGCCGCGGCTGGCCAGCTCGCCGCCGAGCCAACGCGCCAGCACCGTCTTGCCCGCACCACCCGGACCGAAGAGCAGCCACGCCTTGAGCAGGCCGGTCAGGTTGACCACTGGCTCGGTCCTGTCAGAGCGGGGGAGGCTCCCGTCCGGCACCGGGAGGGCAGCTACATGGTAGTCGTCCTCGAAGTCGCGGACCTGGGACGAGAACATCGCGGCCAGCGCACTGACGCTGCCGACCTTGGGCGTGGGCGCGGGGTTGTCACGGGGCATCATGCGATCCTTGCGAGGGGGTTGCGTCATTTCTTCAGCGCCGATCCGTCAGCCGTGAAGAACTCAAAGCCGTCATCGACAGACGGCGCGGGGTCAGGAGGCGGAGGTTGAAGGCGGGGTGGCATGGCGGCCGGAACCTCGGGCTGCACACGACGCGCCCGGCGCACCTTCCACCACACGAGCCGGCAGTACTCGCCTGACAGCGCCGAGCCATCCACCTTCGTCAGCCCGTGGTGGCCAAGCTCCACGGCGACCGCACCCCAGCCCACGCGAGAGACCCCGGCCACGATCTCGGCAAACGAGTCGTGGTGCAGCGTCAGCCATCGCTTGAGCGAAGACTGGTTCGTCCCGACCCGGACCACCGCCTGGAGCCGCTTCGTGAGGTCAGAGGGAAGGTCGTCCGACAAGGCACTCTCCGTTGCAGGCGTTCCAGACCGTTCCTGATAGCGTTTCACCAGTCAAGCGCTTTCCGTTTCGCTTTGGTCGGCTCAGGACCTATGAAGAGTTTATCAGGCCATTGCATCCTTCGGATGCGAGGTGAACAGTGCAGGACGCAGTCGGGGGCGGGCGAGGCATGAGCGACACGGCGGGACTCCACCTCAAGCTGGACCGGCTGCTGGCGGGCCAGGACAAAGCTCTGGCTGCGACCAACGACCTGGAGGCTGCTATTCGCGCGCAGGGCGCAGGCCTCGCCGCCCTGCTCGACGGGTTAGCGGCGAACCGAGAGCTGCTGGCACAGATCGCCGCGCAGATGTCGGAAGAGACCGGGGGCCAAGACCTCGCGCTCATGCTGGTCGAGATGAACCGCATCCTGGCGCAACTCCTGGTCGACAGCACGCACATGGTCGAGTTGCTGGCCGACCTGCCCGACGCCATGGAACGCGCGGCGATGGACGGCGCAGCCCACGCGGCGTCGATGGCAGCGCAGCCCACTTGAGGCCGGTCCGGCGCAGGCGAGGCGTGGTGCGGATCACGGTGATCCTGCTCGCGGCTGCGGCGCTGCTGGCGCCCTGATGCTGTCGCTGCACATGGGAGCGGCAGGATCGCCGGCAGCGGCCTCGGCAATGGCGGCCTACCTGCTGGAGACGCAGATACCGAACGAGGCCATGCTGTCGGCCGCCTACTACGGCCAGACCTCCGGGACGGAGGAGGCCATCGCCGCCGGCCATGGCACAGCCCCTGCGCTGCGCCCTGATGTCTCGCCGGAGCTGGCCGAGGCGCTGGGGCTGGTGCCAGGCGAGGTGGTCACGGCGGAGACGCTGGCGCACATCCTGAGCGGCCGGCGTGGCGACGGAGAGGCGCTGCCTGTCCAGCAGCAGCACCAGGAGGTGCGCACCTACGGCGAGGGCGAGGACGGTGCTGCGGTGCGCCATCGCGTGGCCTACCTCGATCTCACGCTGTCCTCCGGCAAGGACTTCAGCCTCGCCTGGGCGTTCGCCGAGACGGAGGCAGAGCGCAACAGCCTGCTCCAGGCGCACCGGACGGCCGTGGCGGAGACCATGGCCTACATCGAGGAGCAGGTGATCCGCATTCGCCTGGGCGACGGCGGCAAGGACGGCATCGAGGCGGCACGCGCGGCCTACATCGGCGTCGAGCACTACACCGCCCGGCCGACGCAGGAGGTGGCGCGGCACGACCCCGTGACGGGCGAAATCTACACCGCGCTGCAGACCGTCAAGATCGCGGGCGACCCGCAAATCCACACCCACGTCCTCGTGCCCAACCTTGTGCAGTCCGAGAGTGGCCGGTTCGCCTCCATGGACACGGCCGCCTTTCACGGCCGCATCCACGAGTTCGGTGCCGTGCACGAGGCGGTGCTGGGCCGCGAGCTGCGCAAGCTGGGCGTTGAAGTCGAGCTGAACGAGAAGACGCACCTGCTGCGCATCCCGGCGATCCCGGAGGCTGCGGTGGAGGAGTTCTCCAAGCGCAGCCGCGACGGTGAGCGCGAGGCCCGCAAGCTGGCCGAGGCGGAGGGGCGCAACTGGGAGGCGCTGACGCCGGAGCAGCAGGCGGCCTTCAGGAAGGTCGGCACGCACGCCACCCGGCACGACAAGGAGACCAACACCCCGGACATACAGTCGTGGCGCGCACAGGCGGCGCGCATCGGCTGGGAGCATCGCAGCGTGATCGCCACTGACGGTCCGGCGGCTCCAGGCTCTCGCGCCGAGCGGATGGACCATGCCGACCAGGCGGCGCTGCCGCACCTCGCCGATATGCTGAGCAAGCGCGCGGTGATCGGCCAGGGCGACGCGCGACTGGCCGCGGCGCGCGGCTTCATCGCGGCGGGGATCGAGGGTACTGACGACATTGGCGCCATGATGCGGCACTGGGCCAGGGGCGGCGTCCACCAGGACGGCAAGTGGACCAAGCTGATGTGGCGCGAGGGCGCGCGGAACAGCATCAAGCTGACGACGGAGCTGCACCGCGACCAGGAGGCGGAGCTGATCGCGCTGGCCAGGGAGGCAGTGCAGGACCGCCGGCACTCGCTCTCGCCCGAGGCCATCTCCGGCGCCGTGGCGCGCTCTAGCGTCACCTACGAGGGCAAGACCGGCAGGCAGCAGCGCGCGGCGGTCGAGGCGCTGGGCACGGACGGGGCGCTCGGGGTGATGATCGGCTCGGCCGGCGTGGGCAAGACACACGCCGTCCTGCCGCCCCTGGTCAAGGCGTGGGAAGAGCAGGGCCTGGAGGTGCACGGCGTAGCGCAGGCATGGCGGCAGGCCAGGGAGCTGGAGGGCGCGGGCATCAGCCACGCCCGTACACGCGCCTTGCAGCCGTTCCTGGACGGTGCCCGCGAGGGTCGCACACAGCTCGGGCAGAACAGCGTCGTGGTGCTGGACGAGCTGGGTCAGATCGGTACACGCCAGCTCCTGGACCTGCTTCGCCTGCGCGCGGAGCACGGCTTCAAGCTGGTGGCGCTGGGCGACGACAAGCAGGCGCAGAGCATCGAGGCAGGCCCCGTGGTCGAGCTGCTGCGCCGTGCGGTCGGTGAGGAGCGCATCCCGCAGATTCTGGACACCATCCGCCAGCGAACGGAGCGCGAGCGCGAGCTGGCCACGATGTTTCGCGACGGCCGCGCCGGTGAGGCAATCGCCGCCAAGCGGGCGACGGGCAACGCCGAGCTGGTGGCGGGCGGTTATCGCGAGGCCGTGGAGCGCGTGGCCGACCTGTATGCCGCCAAGCGCGCGGAGGCGGCGGACCGGCCGGACTACCGCATCAGCATCTCGGCGCCCACGAACGCGGACGCGCGGGAGATCAGCCGGGCCGTGCGCGAGCGCAGGCGCGGCCTGGGCGAGGTCGGACCGGACTTGGCCACGGTGCAGACCACGGACGGGCACGGGGGCGCGCAGACCCTGGCCTTGGCACAGGGCGACAGGGTGCGGCTCTACGCCCGGACGCGCGGCGTGTTCACGCTGCCGGACGGCAGGCGCACCTCCTCGGCGGCTGGCGACAATGGATCGGTGCTGGAGGTGGTCTCAGTCGACCCTGCGCTTGGCCTCACGCTGCGCACAGCCAAGGGCAAGCAGGCCTTCGTGTCGTGGGAGGCGCTGCGCGACAAGGGCGGCACGGGTCGGCTGCTGCTGGCGCACGGCGACGTGCTGACGATCGACAGCAGCCAGGGCATCACCTCGGACCTGCACATCAACGCCATGCCGTCCGGCTCGGCCGGCATCACGGCGTTCAAGGCGTACGTGGCCGAGAGCCGGCACCGGGAGGAGACGATCCTGGTGGGCTCCATGGGCGCCGAGATGCGCGAGGTACGGGCGCGGCGGATGTCCGGCCTGCCCGAGAGCACGCGCCAGCAGGACGAAGCCGACGCCTGGGCGAACATGGCCCGAAACCTGGAACGCCAGCCGGTCAAGGAAAGCGCGCTCGCTTTCCTGGAGAAGGCCGTGGTGAGCAAACGAGAGGACGTGAAGGTCATGCAGTCCGGCTTGCGCAAGCAGGAGGCTCGACAGGCCGAAGGGCTGGACGCGGTGACGCCGCAAAGCCGCGAGGTGGTGCGACAGGTGGAGGCGGCGGTGCCCGCGCTGGCCGAGGCGGCGAAGCAGATCGGGGAGATACGAACCAGGGTTGCCGAGCAGGTGGCAGCCGTGGTTCCCGCAGCGTCGCGCAGGCCGGCGGAGCGGGTGCAGATCAGCGAGGTGGAGGCGCAGCAGCAGTTCGCCGACGCGATGCGGCTGCACGGGCTAAAGCCGAAGGGCCTGCCGATCCTGGACGGTAAGCTCCACTACGTGCCGGTCAAGGGCAACAAGGGCAACGAGATTTCCGGCGCCTACAAAGGGTTCTACGAAGGTCGCCGCCCGGCCGGCGCGATCTACAACTACAAGCAGGGCGGCTGGGTCGGCTCGTGGAAGGCGGACGGCGAGGGCAAGGCGCTCTCGGCCGAGGAGCTGGCCGCGTTGTCGAGCCAGGCGGCGGAACTGGCGGCTGTGCGCAACCGGGAGCGCATCGAGCGTGAGGATGCCGGCGCCGTGCAAGCGAGGGCGATCCTGGCCAGCGCCAAGCCAGCCGACGACAGCCACCCGTATCTCCAGGCCAAGGGCGTGCCGGCGATCGGCCTCTACGTGGCAGCCTCCGGGCAGACTGTCCTGGTCCGTGGCGAGGACGGCGTGGAGCGCCGGCACGGGATCGGCGGCCGGCTGATCGTGCCGCTGCAGTCGGTGGAGACGGGCGAGCTGCGCAACGTCCAGACGATCGCGGCGGACGGCACGAAGCTCTACCTAGGCGGCGCACAGAAAGCCGGCACGGCGCTGATCCTGGGCGAGGTGAGGGCAGGGGAGCCGATCGCGGTTGCCGAGGGCTACGCCACGGCCGCGACGGTGCACGTGGCCACCGGTATGGCGGTCGCGATGGCGCTCGACACCAGCAACCTCGGCCCGGTGGCGCGCGAGCTGCGCAAGCAGGACGCTGACCGTGCTCTCTACCTAGCGGCCGACAACGACCACCACCTGCCGCTGCGCGAAAAGCCGCTGCCAAACGCCGGCAAGGAGAAAGCGGAGAAGGTTGCGGCCGCGGTCGGCGGCGTCGTGCTGCTGCCGCAACCGGTGCCGTCACGGGTGGAGGCCGGCAAGGGAACCGACTGGAACGATGCAGCCGCGCACCACGGCGTCGACGCGGTGGGGACGGCCATCCGCTCCAAGATGAGAGAAGCCGCCGCGCCACACCTCGAGGAGGCGCAGCGGGCGGCTTCGAGGCCGTTAGCTGGGATGTAGCGGCTCAGCGTCCGCGAAAACCGAGGCTGAAGCCGGTCATCACAAAGCCAGCGACAAGCGAGGCCAGCAGCAGACTGCCGACCAGGTGCCCGTCGACGTAGAAAGGGAACAAGTTCGGATCGCGCGATCCGGTGAAGGCGAGGATGGCCACCGCAAGCCCCGCGAAGAACAGGGCGTTGCGGCCAATTGCAATGAACGTCTGCGCCGTGGCGATTGCGCCCTCCACGAACAGGAGAGCTGCGCGTGTCTCGGCGGCGCGGTCGAGGGCACGGTAGGCACGCTGGCCGAGCGCACGCATGGTCAAGGTTCCTTGTTCGCGGATTAAGGCTTCATGCGCTCTGTGCCGGCTTCGGCCGGCTGGCCGGGCTTTCAGTGACGGCGGCCTTCTGCGCCGCCGCCTCCTGCCGCAGCACCCGGCCCTGCTCCTCCAGCGCGCTCCACACGCTGGGCTTCTCTGGCAGGGGCCGGGCCTGAGCGTCTTGCACCGCCACGACTCAGGCGGCCTTGCTCTGCGAAGCCTTGGCCACCTTGGCGGCGGGCTCGGCTGCGCGCTGCTCTTTGCCGGCCGCTTCAAGCGAGTTCCAAACCGAGGCCTTGGCTTCGTAGGGCTGCACGGGGATTTTGCCCGAGTTTGCCTGGGCGGACTTCGCCTGAGCCTCCGGCGCCTTCACCTCGACCACGCCTTCCTGCGCCTTCGCCTTCGCGACTGGAACCGCATCCGGCGCCTTGGCGCTGGGGGCCACGGTGACGCCGATGGCGGCGCGCTGCTCTGCCGCCTGGACGCCTACGGCTGCAGTCTGCCGGCGGCGCAGCTCCTGCTGGTCGGTGGCATCGTGCGCGTAGCCATCGACCTTGATGCCGGCCATGGACGCCTGTACCCAGGCCTCGCGCTTGTAGTTCTGCGAACCCTTGAGCTTGACCGTTTCCCAGCCCCGCGCCTTGGCGATGTCGAGCATGGCGGAGACAGTGTGCTTGTCCTCCCGCTTGGTGCTGACCTTGTCCGGCGTGGAGCGCATGATCTCCTGCTTCTGCTGGTGGTCCGCGAAGTAGACGCGGGTCTCGCGCTTATCCACCGTGTAGAGGTTGTGCTTCTTCGCCACGTCGTCGGTGCTGGGGTGATTTTGGCGCTTGATCGCTGCCTCGGCGACGGGCGGCTCGGCCTGCTTGAGCGAGCCGCGCTGCATGGCCCCGGCCAGCTCCGCGCCCGTCATCTCGCGGATGGGGCTGTCTGCTGCGGCCAGCTTGCGCGCGGCCACCTGCGCGCCGCCGGGCTCCATCGAGTTCTCGGAACCGAACATACCCATAATCACTCTCCCTGGTTGGTGTTACTCGGCCGCCTGCTGCGGGGTCGTTGGCTCTCTGTAAGTAGTCTCTTCCAACAAGTGCCGCATATCTTCGCGTCTGAAAGCAATGGCAGACCCGTGACGCATCGGAGCACAGTCACGGACAAGCGTCAATCTTTCGTCAGCACGCATAGATGACAATATCTCATGCGGTTTTACAAGCTCCCGGCTGATTTCATGCTCTGATTGGTTCGTGCCTTTGCTTGAAGAGGCAATCTCCATTCGCTTGCCGGACTTACCGTGGTTCGTCCCGGTCGAGGTCGCGAGCGCCCCGAAGGTGCCAAGCGTGGCCGACAGCTCCTGCGCGCTCTTGAGGTTCTGGACGCCCGCGTAGGTCCGCCAGGACAGGCCGTCGAACCACGCCTGCTTGCCGGCGGGGGTCCAAGTCTCCTCGATTTGCCCCTCCGACTGGTAGAAGAGCTGCAGGGTGATCTTGCACTTCCGCCCCTGGTCACGCGCCGTCACTAGGGAGGGGTCGCGCCCCATCAGCACCGCCTCGTCCAGCGGGAAGTAGACGCGGCCTTTGACCTTGCCCTTGGCCGCGAACACCGTGTCGAGGTGGCAGCCGACCAGCACGCGGGCGACGGCGGGCGTGAACTGCAGGGCCTCCATCGGGACCTGACAGAACACGGCGAGGTTGCCCTGGCACAACTCCTCCATCCGGTAGGCGTCGCCGCACACGAGGTTCGCGTAGGCCGAGCTGGCGAGCCATGCCGTGGCCTCTGTGGCGTTGCTCAGCGCGCCGCTGAAGGTCTCCTCCACGATGTCGAACAGCGTGGAAGCCAGCGAACGTGCCAGCGGGCTGGGCGAGTGCCTGGAGATGCCCGCGAGCCGGTTGCGCACCCTCTCGGAGCCGCCCTCCAGGCCCTGGCGCATCTCGCGCAGCGTCTTCTCCTCGACAGGCACCGTGGGCGACCAGAGCAGCGCCGAGAGGAACGTGAGGATGATCGAGCGGCCCCAGTCCTTGAAGATGTCGGACTTCGTGCCGCCGGCAGACGGGCCGACGATCCGCCCGACGATGGCGCGAACACGCGTCTCGGCCATCTCGCTGCCGGCGGCGATATCGTCCAGCACGCTGGCCAGCACGTTCGGCCCCGTGCCGCCGATCTCGAGCCGGACCACCTTGCGCCCGCGCGCCGACAGCTCCTTGCCGACGATGTCCGCCAGCTCCGTGCTGGGGTCGAGCACGAACATGCCGGTGCGCCAGGTGAGCAAGCTGGTGACGAGCGTGGTCGACTTGTACGTGCCGCCACCGCCGATCACCATCGAGTGGGTCGAGCCGAACGAGCACGTGTCGATCAGCAGGGGTGCCTTGCCGCCGTTGCCCCAGGTGCGCCTGTCCTGCGGGCGGAACCGCACGCCGGCCACCGGGCCGAGGTCGACGCGCTCCGCCTCGCCCACGACGACGCCGCCGACTTCGGGGTCCGCTACCGCCGGGAATACCTCCTGCATCTCGGCCACCGACAGGAAGTCCGCGTGCCCATGGTTGTCGGATGTGCCGCGCAGCAGCTTGTCGGCGTTGGCGCGGAACGGCAGGCGCAGACCGCCCTTGCGTGTCAGCAGGTAGCGCACGCCCAGGGCATACGGTGCGGACGCTGCAATGCCGGATAGCGCAAGGTAGACGCCTTCCCAGAAGGAGCGGCCCAGCAGGTGCGCGTAGACCAGCCACTGCCAGGGCCAGGACCACGCGCCGATGCGGTGGCTCCACCACAGGCCCGCCAGCCACAAGAAGGCGCTGGAGGCCAGCGTGACCCACACCGCAGACAGCAGCGAGAGACACAGGACGGCGCTACAGGCGAGGACGACGGAGCGGGGCATCAGATCTGCCCCAGCAGGTCGGCAAAGGTCTCGCCGCGGCGGGCTGCGTCGGGGGCGAACCAGATTTCGCCGAGAGCGCGCCTGCCTTCGTGGTTCTCGACAGGGATGATAAAGTCGATCGCGCTGGCGAGCTGGGCGGCGATGGTGGCGTCCGCCGTGCCTCGCCCTGCCTCGGATGCCTTGACGAGGTTGAACAGCCGCCGGGCGGCCTCCGGCGGGTTGCGGCCGTGGATGGTGCTGAGGCTACCCGGGTGGCCCGCCATCACCTCCGCGAGGAAGACGCTGGCGGCCTCGGGGTCGCGCATCTCGCCGAGCATCACCCGGTCGGGCCTTTCGCGCAGCGTCGCCTTGAGCAGCTTGGCCGGGGTGAGGTCGCCGCCGGAGGCCGAGTAGAAGTGCCGCACGGCGTTGAGCTGCGACAGCATCAGCTCCTGGGCATCCTCAATCGTGATGATGCGCTCGTGCGCGGGGATCGCGGTGCAGAGCATCTTGCTGAGCCGCGACTTACCCGCTCCCGTGGCGCCGCAGAACAGGCCGGTCTTGCGCTCGCGTGCGAGGCCGAGAAGGAAGGCCGGCAGGTCACCACCGTCGTAGAGGTCCAGCAGTTCTTGATCCAGCGCCTGGCGCCGCTCGCTGCGCTTGTCCCAGCGGTTCCACCGGCTGGTGTCAAAGAGCCTGGTCACGTCTTCCACGCTGTCCACGCGCTCGTCCCCTCGCCGGAAGGTTAGGGCCATCGTGTCCTTTGGGACGGCCGGCGGCATCACGGCCTGGAGCCGTATGCCGCCCGGCAGGTCGCACGACAGGATCGGGCTGGCGGCCGAGATGGTCTGCCGGGTCTGCGCCGCCGCCATGGTGGCGAGCCCGTGGCAGCGCCGGTACGTCATGCCCGGCAGCTCGACGCGGTGCCACGCCCCGCTGTGCAGCCACCAGCCCACCCCGGGCTCCTGGATGGCGAGGTCTTCAGTCTTCTTGTCGTGCACGATGTGCGCGATGTGCTGCATCGCGATGGCCAGCCCGGCGCTCATAGTGCCGGGCACGCCATCGGGTCGTTGCGCATCGAGGCAGCGCAGAACGACGTGAAGTCGATGTTCTGACCAATCGAGACGGTCAGTGGCAGCGCCTGATCGCGCGTCAGGATCGGCGCCTTGCTGGCCGACTGGAACTGCTGCGAGGCCAGGGTCTGGGCTTGGCTGCCGAGGTTGAGGGTCGTGCCGCCGCTGCCAAATGCGGAGGACAGCGCGGAAGACGCCACGTTCTGACCGGCACCGACCGCCACGTCCATCAGGGCGTAGGCCGCCACGCCTTCGAGCTTGTCCCAGAAGAACGTGCGCACGTCGCCGTTGGCGCCGCTTCGCCCCATCTCGTCGGCGGCGGGGGCGGCCAGCGGCATGTCGTAGTTCGGCAGCTCGATCAGTGTGTAGAGAATGCCAAGGCGCGTCTCGCCGGCAGCGAGGCCGCTGCGGATTTGCCCGAAGATGACGGTGCCGGGCGGGATCAGGCCACGGCGCATGTTCGAGGACGGGAACCACTCAACTGTCCGGCAGCTTGTGAAGCCGGTGCGGCTGCTGTCCATGGCGTCGATCGGCAGGCACGGGATTTTGGCGCCAGGCCGGATCAGGAAGTCCGGGTTGCCCACGGGCGTCGCGTGCACCCGGGGCAGGGTGGTGGCACCATTGACCTGCGCGGACAGCGCATCTTGATGGGCCGGGCCTGGGAGTATGCCAGGGCCGTCGCGCAGTTCCTCGCCACCCCCGGCAGTACCGGCCCCGGCAGTACCGGCAGCGCGGGCCGCCTGTGGCGCCACCGCGGGCGCCACGATCAGCGGCGCCGAGTAGAGCGACATCTCCGTGGCCTTCGGCTTGTGCCGATGGCGCGGCGCTTCCGGGGTATCGAGAAGCGCCCCGTTGTTGCTGCTGATGCGCTGCAGCGGGTCCTGCGCGGGCGGCGGCTCCGGCGCGTCGGCGATGCGCGCAGGCAGATGCTGCTCCTGCGCCGGAGCCGCGTTCACCTTCGGCGCATCGGGCCGCATCACGTACCAGATGCCGAAGATGGCGCCACACCCGACGATGCCCCACTTGGCCATGGGATGGAGGGCCAGCCACCCCGAAATCGCATCAGGGGGCGGAGGGGCCTGCGGCGCGGTTCCGGCGTCGGACGGCTGTGGCGTAAGGCTCCTCATCGCCGGGGCTCCACACTCGCGACCGTTGTGGCCGTGCGGCCCTCCGGGTCCGGGCCAAGATCGAACAGGCAGCCTGCCTCGTCGCCGTCTCGCACCCACCACTTCGCGTCAGTGTGCGCGATGCGCATGGTGGTGCCGGTCTCGTCGGCCTCGGTGGTGTAGGCAGGGATGCTCTCCTTGCCGTCTGGCAGGCGCCGATAGACGTTCGGCACGCGCCGGGTCCCGTTGTAGCGCAGGAAAGTGCTGCGGCTGTCGTCCCAGGCCGCGTCGGGCGCCACGGCTGCGCTGCCCTTGTAGCCGTAACGCCAGTTCGACTGCAGTGTCGGCAGGGTCGGCGGCAGGGCAGGCAGAGGCGTGTTGGCCGCGCGGATCCGGGCCGCAGCAACATCCTCTGCGTGCTTCTTCCTCCAGGCCACGACCCTCTCCTGCCGGAGCCGGTCCGGGTAGGCGAAGGTGATATCCCAGGCCGTGTGCGGGGTGCTGACGCTCTGGTTGCCCGGCCGCGTCTGCAGCTCGAAGGTGTAGGGCACCATCTCGGTGCGGCCATCCGTCAGGGTGCGCTCCGTCTGGACGAACAGCGGCTGCGGGTCCAACTCCTGGACCGGCTTGAGGTAGAGCATGCTACCGAACACGGTGCGGCAGAGGTTGGGGTCGCAGCTCGAGATGCTTGGCCCCTTTGCCGGCATCGCCGCCGCCGCGTTGGCGAAGGTCGCGGACACGCCGGTCGCAGCCGGCGGCTCCGGCTCGTCCTGCGGGGCGATGGTGCCCTGGTCGCTGACGACGACGCCCACGACCTTCTCGTCTGCGCCGAACTGTATACGCAGGGACGCACCAGGCGCCGCGTAGAGCACGACCGGGTTGCTTCGGCTGTAGACGACGGTGCGCATCCGGCCGTCCTGCTTGCTGGCTGCTGGCGGATCGACCACGGCCATCGCGGGCACGCTGTAGAGCATGGTGGCGGCCACGAGGGCGGCACGGAAGGTCATCGGGCAGCTCCCTGGCTGAAGGCCGCGTGCACGGCGGGCGGCGTGGCGTTCGTGGGCAGCGCGCCCGGGTAGTCGATGACCTGCACGCCCAGCGGGTTGAACATCACCGGGTCCAGCCAGGCGCGGCGCTTGTCGTGCGGGAACTCGCCGGTCCGAAAGCGCAGGGTCGCCGTGTAGGGCTCCTTCACGTCGGACCCCGGCGGGCCACCCACGAGCCACCTGTTGAAGTGGAACAGATACTGGTCGGCGTGCTCGCCAAGCGGCGTCGGCGCGTCGATCGGCTCGCACCGGATCGTCAGGTTGTGCTCGCCGAGGACGTGCTGCGGCCGGTCCGGGTTCGTGTTTGCGACGATGGCGCGGAACGCCTTGGCGGTACGCTCGTCCGACATCGACTGCACCATGTAATATTGCCTGTAGAACGAGCTGCTGCCGTAGCAGTCACGCGCCTCGACGTAGCCCCACAGCGCATTCGCGATCTGGCGCTCCTGGACGACGACAGGTACCACGTCAGTCACGTTGGTCGAAGTAAGGAACTCGTCGCCTTTCAGCACGGCGTAGACGACCTCGCGCCCCTCCGCCTTCTCGGCCAGCTTGTTCATGTTCCACACGCAGAAGCCCAGGCCGGCGACGCAGGCGAGCAGCGCGCCCTGCAGGCCGGTGTTGATGCGCCGAGAACTGCGCTCGCTCGCCTTGAACTGCCGCTGCACGTTGGCATAGCGCGCGGTCAGAGCGGCGACGCTACGCTTGTCCGGGTCGGTCTCCAGCATCTACTTGTCCTCCGGGCATATCTTGTCGAGCGCAGCAACGTCGGAGGCGCTGGGCTGCCAGTGCGCGCTGTTCAGCACGATCAACGGCCCCTTGCACTGCGCCAGCTTGTGCTGCTCCGCGCAGCCTGAGGTGGCAGCCAGGGCGGTGAGAAGGGCGAGAGTGGCGAAGCTGCGAGCCATCGATCGTCTCTTTTGGGTTTGAGGTCAGGACATCGAGTTGGGGCGCGAGCGGGAACCGCCGCTCATGGCGCGGGCAGCCTTTGCCAGGGCCGCAGCGCCGACGTTGATGCCGGCAAGCGCGCGCCCGGCGGCGAGAGCGGAGGGCGCGGCGAGCGAGCCGGCGACACCGGAGCCGAAGCCCACGATGGTAGGCAGCGCGAGCATGGTGAACAGGTCCACCGTGATGCCGATGATGACGTGCAGCATGACGCTGACCGCCCCGGCGCCACTGTTGGCCATGCTGCCGTCCGCCATCTGCATCATCGTGGTCAGGCCCTGCATCATCAGAGCCATGAACACCGAGGTGGCGAGGGCGAAGGCCATCATGCCGACCAGCTTGCCGATCCACTGGTCGACAAAGCCGCGCGTGCGGTCGAAAAGCTCCAGGAGCAGCAGCATCGGACCGAAGCAGATGATGATGGCCAGCAGCGTCTGCCCGAGCAGCCACACGCAGAAGATGATCGCCAGCTCGACCTGCATGGCGAAGTCGGCGAGCCACGCGCTGCCGCAGTTGATGAAGGCGGATGGCGACCAGCCCGAGTTGAGCTTGACGGTGGTGGCGGTGAGCGCATCGGCCCCTGCGGAGACGGCATCAAACTGCGCCGCGATAGTCTGCGATCCGCTGGCGTCGCCCCCTGCGAAGGTCGCGATGGCCTGTGGGATCGTGTTGAACATCGGGTCGCGGATGTGCTCGGCGAACTGGTTGGTGTGTCCGACCAGCAGCACGATAATCCCCACCCGGATGCAGCCTGCGAAGGCCTTCCATGTGTTGAGGTGGCCGAACATGCACTGGGTGAACTGCAGCCCGATGTAGATGAGGAACAGAGCCTTGAGGATCGGCATCAGGTTGGCGCTCTCGGCCGCGATCACGTTGTCCATGGTCGAGGCGAGCTGATCCATGCGCGTCTGCGCGAGGCTCGCGAAGCTGATGCCGACGATGTTGGTGGGGCCAGCCATCAGCTACGGCCTCCCTCGTCCAGGACTTCGCCCTGCTCAGCGGCGGCGCAGACTTTGGCGGGGTAGGCCATGCCGGGGTGAAGGCGGCACGTCGCGAGCGTCGCGCGCCGGGCAAGCCGCGTCCGCGCCCAGTAGGTCGGCGAGAGCTGGAACGTGTCGAGGTTCGGCACGGCGCGCGCGCCCGTCTGCTCCGGTACGCCTGCGCGCAGCCGCATCGCCCACAGCCGATCCTCGGCGGAGGCCGCGTTGGCGCACTCGGGCGCCCGGTCATAGCGATGGTCGTTGCGGCACAGCTTGAGCGTGGCGGCCCGCGCCTCGGGGCTGCGCATGAAGTAGGGGATGTCCCGCACTTCCTGCGCGACGACGGCACCCGGCAGCCCGAGCGCCACGACGGCGCACAGCAGGGCAGGAAGCGTGCGAAGCGGGGTGTGGCGCATGGCCTACCACCCCGCCGCCGCGACGGCCGCAGCGTGCATCTCCTCGGCCTCCTGCCGCGCGTGCTGCTCGGCGCGCTGCTGATCGACGCGGTCCATGCTGGCCTGCGCGACCTGGAGCCTGGCGATCTTGGTTTGCTCGTTAGCCAGGAAGGCCTGCTCTGCTTGAATATGCGCCTGGGCCGCCGAGAGATACGTGGGATCGTCGTTGTCCTGGATGTTGTCCATCATCTCGTTGATCATCGCGACGCGACCGTCCGCAGTCTCCATGCCGGTCTGGATTTCGCCCTGCATGTTGGCCGTGGCCTCCTGCCGGCGCTCCATCTCCTGGGCTGCGAAGTCGTTGCCGGTCGGGGTGAAGACGTGGTTCTGGTCATAGAACCGCTGCCCCTGTCCCTGCAGCCCGGCACCGAAGCTCATCCCCGGGACCGCTCCGGCGTTAGCCCCGGGCATCTGCGCGGTCGGGTTCATCAGGCCACGCGCGATCGACATCACCGCGTTGCCGTGCTGCACGGCGCTCAGCAGCGTCTGCTGCGTCAGGAGCTGGCTGTCCATGTCGGTAAGCTGGGACTTCATGGTTGCCCACTGGTCGGCCGTCGCCTTGAGCTGCTTGATAACGCCGAGCGCCTGCGTGGAATCGAACGTCGCCATCCCCTGCGCCGAGGCCGGACGCGGAGCAGCAACGACAAGGCACGCGGCGGCGGTGGCGGCGAGAAGGGTGTTGCGCATGATGGCCTCTCAGGCTGCGGTTTCGAGGATGCGGGATTGGAACTCGGCGTAGGCTGCGAGCAGGTCGCCCTCCTGGTGAGCGACACACTCTTTGAGCAGGCGCACGCGCGACGGCGTGCCCGACAGGATGTTGAGGTGCTGGGGCAGCGCGGAGAGATCAAACTTGTTGACGCCGCTCTGGCCGTCCTGCCGCTTGATGAGCACTGTGTGGTAGTCGAGCCGGAACATGCCCTCGCTGATGGCGCCGAACTCGGCGGGGGTCAGCGCCATGCCCTTCACGTAGTCGTCCTCCACCGCCTTGTCGTTGCGGAACAGGACGAACTGCAGCGCCTGTCGGATTAGCGTGGCGCCCGCGTCGTTCGCCAACATGTCGCCCGGCTGCTGGAAGATCGCGTTGAACGACGCGTTGCGCTTCCTTGCGCGGAGCGCGATCTGCTTGAACGGGCGGGCAAAGGCAGGGGTCGGCATGTAAGCCGGTGCCTCTTCGCACCAGATCACGACCCGCCTGCCGTCCATGACATCGGACGCCATCCACAGCAGCGTTAGCGCGAGGGGCGGCATTACGCGCTTGTCGTCCATAACCGCCGTGAGGTCGACGCCGACGAGGCGCGTGTCAAAGTCGATGTCGTGCACCTCGCTGTCAAACACCCAACCCAGCTCGCCGCCACGGCACCAGGGCTCCAGGCGCTCGCCGGCACCGCCCTCGTCCGGCGGCAGGAAGTCGCGGACGATCTGGAGGCTGCGGTGCTCCGGGGGCACGTCGCCCATCACGTAGTCGACGCCGTTCCTGATGGCCTCGCGCTCCGCCATCGTCGGCTGCGCGGCGCCGCCCTCCGAGCCGTCCGTCCTGATGAGGCCCGCGACTAGGTCGCGGAGGAAGGCGCGCGTGTTCACCGTGTCGGGAAAGCCGCGCAGGGGCGCCAGACCCGAGCGACCCGACACCACAGTGGAGTAGCGCCCGCCGAGCATGATAATCGTGTTGTGGTTGCTCTCGTCCACGTCGAGCACGATCTGGCAGCCTGGCTTTTTCCCGAACTGCACCTCGCGCACGGCGGCGTCGATGGCCGCGATGCAGGTGCCGAGGAACACGGACTTGCCTCCGCCCGAGGGGCCACCGATCCCGTTGTGGCCGATGTCCTTGACGAACAGATCGAAGTCGAATGCCGTGTTGGCGGGCGAAACCATGCGGAACAGGTGCGAGCCCCAACGCGCCTTTGCGGGGCCACGGGCATATCCGGCCAGCGAGGCAAGCGTGGACACCTGCTTAGTGGTGCAGGTGGCAGGGCGCCCCCAGGTGCTGCGCGGAGCCCCCGGCAACTGGGCGTAGAAGGAGGTGAGCCGAAGCGCCCCCTCAAGGCCGACCTTGGCACCGCTCGCCGCGATGACGTTGGCCGCAGCAGAGGCGAGGCGGTCGACCTCGACGGGCGTTGCGGCATGCAGCGCCAGGGACCAGCGGCTAGTGCCGCTGTCCGCCTTGCCACCGGCCACGGCGCTGATCGCCTTCTCCAGGTCGTCGTTGTCGTCGGTGGCGCTGTTGCCTGACGCGTCTAGGCGGCGCTTCAGGAGCTTCAGGTCGCTCTGCGAATCCGCGCGGTTCTTGAAGCCAAGGGCCACGGTCCAGACGAAGCGGCCGGGCAGCGCCAGGATGTCATCATAGCGGCTCTGGTCCAGCACCTGCGGGTAAACCAGCAACCCCATCATGGCGACGTAGGAGCGGCTGGACGGATCGCCCCCTGCCGCGTGTTCGATCTTGAGCAGCTTGCGCTGCGGCACCGTCGTCACGTCGATGCTCGCGATGCCCGCGCCAAGAAAACCGTGCACGTCGGCCATCGGCTGCGGAGAGAACTGCGTGGTGAGCAGCAGATGCAGGAACTCGGCAATCTCGGAGAACACGACCGGCTCACCGCCCTCGGTCAGCGAAGGCTCGAAGCGCTGGCCCAGGCGGCGCGGGCCGCACGGCTCCAGCAAATTGAGGGCGAGGTGCATCGCGTCCTCAAGCTGGACCTCCATCTCCTGGTCAGTCCTGGCCTTTCGCTGCGCGAGCTTGGCGGCCACCAGCGTGTCGCGCACTTTCTCACTGAGCGCGGCGAAGGGCAGCTTGCGAGGCATCACGCGAATGGAGACAAACCAGTCGATCACCGCCATGTCGGGCTCGATGGTCGCGTGGTACTCAGCCATCAGCAGGCGCGCGTAGGGTGCCACGGCCGCGTTGTGCGACGAGGGGGGCAAGGTCGCGTCGTGGCGGACGCAGTGTAGGTGCACCTCGACGTTGGGGGCTGCCATCGCGTTGAGCAGCGCCACAAGGCGCACTTTGTTGGCGTTGCGCTGGCGGTTGAGGGAAAGGGAGACCGGGGCGCCGTCGAGCTGCGTTACGCCGAGCAGAGACCCATCCGTGCACAGCATCGCGCCATGCGACCAGTGGTCGATGTAGGGGAAGTAGGCGTCGCTCGCCAGCTCGTTGCCACCGCAGTAGCCCAAGCGGTCGGCGATCATTGCGGGAAGGTTTTCAAGCATCGCCGGCACCTGCACGGTAGATCGAGCGTTGCGGAAAGGTGGAAAGCCCGACGCCGCCACGCTCACGAGCGTCGAGGCACCGGGCATCCAGGCGCATCCAGGCCACGGCGTTGCCCCAGCCGTGGTAGTCGGTCGCGAGCGTGGCCTTGACCACGCTCCAGACGATGCCGATGACGCCCAGGCCAAGGACATCGCCCACGGTGGTGCGCAGGAAGGTGTCCGCCCGGAACAGGCCGAGCCAAGCAAACCCCGCCAGCATCAGCACCCCCTCCAAGGCGTAGGGCAGGCCTCCGATCCCGGTCGCCGGTCGCGTGGCGGCAAGATCGAAGTCCTCGGTGATGAGCTGGTCGGGGTCGTTCATGGCGTCAGCCGATGCCGAACAGCGCGGCCACGGCATCGGCCTTCGCGAGGCCGAGGCCGCCGGCCCCCATGCAGACAAGGCCCTCGATGGAGTGGCGACCGCCCATGAGGCGGACGAAGCCGTAGCCGATACCTGCCAAGCCAAGCAGCTTGAAGGCCTGGATGGCAGCAGCCGCGACCGGGGTGATGCCAATGGTATCCTGCGCGAACGCAGGGAGCGCAGAAGCGGCCACGAACAGGGCGGTCGTGGCAACGGCCTGGGCGCGGGGCGAGAGCAGGGGCGCCTTGGCGGGCGCCCAGTGGGCGATCGTGTTGGAGAGAGCGGTCTTAGCGCGCATGAGGCACTTCCTTGCTTGCGGTCATTGTGGGGGCAGACGATGCGCCGTCTGCCGGGGGACGAGCGGCCGGGAGCGGACGGGCGCTGCAAACTGCAAGCGCCCACGCATCCCAGACCGGCGCGCATGGGGGTGGTTCAGGAGGCGACAGGGGCGACGTCGCCATGGAGCGCGTCGTGTCCTGTCCGGTCGCCTGTATGCGGGTCAGCACCGTCTCGATCGCGCTGGCATAGCCGGCGCCGCGCTCTGTGCTGCCGGTGTTGTACCGCCGGTGCGAGAGGTTCAGCACGGCGCGCACGTCGGCCGTGAAGTGGGCTGCGCCGGCGGCCATGTTCCGGCAGGCATCGAACGCCGTGTCAATCGTCAGGCCATCCTGCGACAGGCTGGCGACGTTGATCTGCATAAGGCCCAGATCGAAGGAACGACCCTGCGCGAGCAGCGTGCGGGCCTTGGCGCGCGCTTCCTCCGGCGAAGCGGAACGCAGCACAGCCGCCGCGAGGCCCCGCAGCCGGTCAGCGTTCACACCGATCAGCAGCGGGTCCGCGAAAGAACGCTGGTCGCCGCTTTCGTGTACGGCAATGGCTTCAAGGCGATAGGCGAGCTCCCCACCGGGGGTCACCCCGCCGCATTGAGGATTGGTCACCAGCGCCATGATTGCCGCAAGAGCCAGGGTGCTCACCGCAAAGGCACTCGCACAACCGACGCGTGTACTTCGCAACACGCGAAGTAAGACGAAGTGCTGGAAACGCGCGAAGGATGAGTCGCAGCTAGAGTCATCGCCGCCCTTGTTGCTTTTACGATCCAACGCGGATCGAATTGCTATTCAGGGGCGCAATGAGATTACGAATTTATCTCGCTTGCACGTCCGGCGGGTTCGGTGTCATCTGCGCGCAGGCGACACCGCCGGGGGCTCCCTCTTTTTAGGTCATAACATAAAAAAGGGGGCACGCAAGAGCCCGGAACGATCCGCGAACCATTTATTTTTCCGAGGGGCTTCCGACCAGCTGGGAAAGCTCGACCTGCAGGGCGTGGGCGATGGTCACCATCGTCCGGATCGTGATGTTCACCTTACCCGCTTCGATGTTTGACAGCATCGACTGCGGCGACCCGATCAAGGCGGCGAGCTGTCCCTGCGACATCCCGGCCTGCAACCGGGCAGCCCGGCAGTTCCTACCAAACGCAACCTTCATCTCGTCCGAGATGGACGCGTCCGATTTGGCCATGGCCGTCTCGTGTTCCGTGGTCATGTCGCAACCCAGCCCCTTGTCCTCGTTGATGATCTTTGACTCCAAAAGGCCGGGAGGACAACGAAAGGGTGCCTTTTGCATACCGTTCGCGTTACGTCCCACACACATACGATTGTATTAGCGGTATCGAAGTGCCGCGACTGCCGGTTGTGTGCATGATAATTCCACGTATCACGCACAGACAGGCGAATCGGAGGCGAGGGACAAGGATGGCGCTGGATGGGGAAGGCGGCGATCTGGTTGAGGCGCCATCGGCCCAGATCGAGGTGCCATCAGAACTGCCGTCGCCGTCCGACCGGCTCAAGGACTACGCGGAGGCCGCCCGGGGCGCCTTCGCCCACAATACCGAGCGCGCCATCCGGGCGGACACCGCCATCTTCACCGCCTGGTGCCTCGCTGCCGGCGTGCCGGGCCTGCCGGCCGCCCCGGGCGACGTCGCCCGCTTCGTGGACGAGATGAGCCTGACCAGGCGCCCGGCGACCGTGCGACGCTACGTGTCCAGCGTCTCGCACCTGCACCGCGCTGCCGAGCTGCCGAACCCGGCGCTGCACAGCCTGGTGCAGCTCGCCCTGCGACGGATGAACCGGAGCCAGGGCCGGGAGCAGCGCCAGGCCGAGGCCATGACACGCCGGCTGGTGGACAGGCTGCTCGACGCCGCCGGCGCGACCATGCGCGACGCCCGCAACCGCGCCCTGCTGGCCGTGGCTTACGACACCCTGGCGCGGCGCAGCGAGTTGGTGGCCATGCGGGTGCAAGACGTGGCGATCGGCGCCGAGGGGCATGGAACGGTGACGGTCCGGCGCGGCAAGACGGACCAGGAAGGCATCGGGTCGGAACGCTACTTGGCGCCCGACACTAGCCGCCTCATTGTGCTCTGGCTCGGCAAGGCCAAGGTCCTCGACGGCACGCTGTTCCGCGCTGTGCTGCGCTGGGGAAGGGTTGGAGGCGCGTTGGACGCCGGCGAGGTGTCGCGGGTGTTCAAGAGTATGGCGGCTGCTGCGGGCATCCCGGCCAACCAGGTGGCGCGCATCTCGGCGCACAGCAGCAGGATCGGCGCGGCGCAGGACATGGCGGCCAGCGACCGGATCGAGTTACCGGCGATCATGCAGGCTGGCGGGTGGAAGTCGCCGCAGATGGTAGCGCTTTACACGCGGCGGCAGGCCGCCCGGCGAAGTGGAGCGGCAAAGCTGGCAGAACTGCAAAACCGGAGCTGATCAGGGCACCGTGGTTTCGTGATGCGTCACGGGGCAGGCTCTCCGAGTCGGCTCCGGCCTGCCTTTCTCAAACCAAGTTATGCCTGATCCTTCATGTAGGTGCGCCTGTGGAGTTGTGGACAGAGGGCGGGCCTTGTGGGCAAAGGCGCAGCCGGTGCGCGCCCGCTTGGCGCGCATTGTCCACATGGCCTGTCCGGTCGGCCGCTTGGCCGACTGTCCACAAATCCACAGGCTCTGCCTTCGCATCTATCGGAAGCTATAGGAGTCTTACTATAGGCTTGTGCAGGGAAGTGCCCGTGCTCAAACGCAGGGAAGTGCCCGTGCTTTTTGCAGGGAAGTGCCCGTGGACAGATTTTCCTGAGCCTCCAAAAGCAGGGAAGTGCCCGTGGATAAATCACGGGTCAGAAGCTTCACACAGACCTGCTATCAGGCCGGTTTGCTCACCACGACAGCGGTCCGCCCCCGTACAGGGGGGAAGCTGTGGCGGAGCGTCATCCCCTTCTTGTCCAGCTCGACGTCTGCCGCCTGGTACTGGGATTTGACTAGGCCGAGGGTCGTGCGGAACTCGGGCCTAAAGCTCGTCAGGCGTCCATAGGACCAACCAAACTGCTCCTGGAGGCCCGGCCAAGTCATCAGGACCGGCTTTCCAACCTCGATGCGGTGGAGGCGCTGCGCGAGCCACGCATAGACGTCCAGGGCCATCGCGTTGCCAGACATCGCCATCAGTGCGCGGTCGTGAAGAGGCACGGCATGGCGGGTCAGGCTATCGAAGTAGTCGCTCGAGAGGCGCAACGAGGATGGCCATAACACCCGCTGGGCGTCGTCCTTCGAGAACCACAGATCGAAGGCCGCCACGATCTGGGAATTGACCGTGAACGCCCGGCCGTCCCGCATCATGCCGAGCGTGATGCGGGAGGCAGCGAGCCGGGAGAGCTGGTCCTTGATCGTCCGGATGGTCCTCCCACCCGGGTCGAGATTCAGCCGCTTCACGAACGCCGTCAGGCTGGCCTCGACCTCGATCTCCGGCGACTGGCGCCGCAGTGCCTCGCCGTTGAGGTGGGCCAGGATCAGCCGCGGCTTCGGCCCGTAAGGCAGGCCGATCTGCACCATGCGCTCCAGTTCAGGGTGCATGACCTTGCCGGCCGTAATCGCGAGATGCACACGGCCGTTGACCCTGTCCCAGCTCGTCACCCCATCGCCAGGATCTCGGTAGGGTAATCCGGTCTGACAAAAAACCGAGTGCTGGTAGAGCACCGACTCGGGATCATCCGTTGCCGTGATTGCTGCCGCTTCAATGATGCGCTTCGTTCGCTCGCTGCTAGTGCTGCGAATCGGCCTGTCAACGTCCTTCATTCGCACATCCTCGCATCAGTTCATAAAATTAGAGAAAAGGGATTGTACGCCAAGAGGTAGAAGGGTTTAGGCCGCCTGCCTGATCTTGAACTCTATGGTAAGTCCGGCTGCTGCTGTAAGATTAACCAACGCATCAAGGGAGAACTTGCCTAGCTTGCCACGCAGGAGGTCATTCAGGCGAGGCCGGGTGATTGCCAGTCGCTCCGCCGCAGCCTTCTGCGGCAGTTCCCATGACCTGACACGCTCGATTAAGACCGCCAGTAGGTCAGCTCGTGCCTTCATGTTTGCAGCCTCTGCGGGAGTGTCGGCCAAGGCATCGAACACGTCTGCAAACATTTCGGCTTTCATCACTGGTCCTTCCATGCTGTTAAGCGGCTTGAGGCTAGCTCTATGTCCCGTTGCGTTGTCTTCTGCGTCTTTTTCTGAAAAGCATGGAGAACCAAAATGGTATCTCCGAGTATTGCCAAATAAATAACTCGGAACGCCCCAGATTCTTCGCGTATCCTGATTTCTCTTACTCCTTTCCCTACCGTCTTAAATGGCTTCCAGTCTTCTGGATCATTGCCTTTCTGAACCTCGCGGAGCTGAAATCCTGCCTCAGAGCGCGCATCATCTGGGAAATCCCGGAGGCGTGCTAGGCTATCACCAAGGAACGTTACCGACTTCATA
>JAABUJ010001896.1_pt1 | contig 28257 bp, 18 predicted proteins | sample 5559131 | NCBI WGS metagenome assembly JAABUJ01 (sample SAMN10711875, study PRJNA513366) | rock metagenome | isolation source: Antarctica rocks | place: Antarctica: Victoria Land, Mt New Zealand nord | collected 2016-01-07
TATAAATTGTTAATTCACTAATAGCACTCATTGTCTCTGTTTAGTTCTTAAAGTGCTTCAGAAGATGCAGTATATATTTAATATGCTGTCACTCTTTTATATTATATCTGAGAAATTTTATTCTACTTATTGTTAAAGTCAGATATTCTATTCATTGAGAAAGTTCAGTTTATAGCTCATATACTTAACTCAGTATATCATATAAAGAATTTCATTAAGTTCTTATATTCTCAATCATATCTTATGAATTTGTCTTCTACAAATCTTTGAACAACTCTAGACACTGTGATGATGTCATAATGACAATAGTTAGTAATTGAATCTATATAAGACTTTTGTTAAAATATTAATTCAACAGATATAAGCATTATAATAAAGCATTATAAAAGATATACTGATCTTTTTTAATATAATGTTAAAGAAGTAGTCTTTATTAATTGTGAAATTTCATAACTCATCATCATTAAATGTAATAATGAGCTGATCATTCTTTATATTCATTTTCAGATATGTAAATAGCTGACTGACTGCAAGCTAAATTATATATATTATACAGTTTATAATTTCAGTTTCATCACTTTAAATGATATTCTTCTGACTTAAAAGCTGACTTAAATAACATTGTAATGTATAATTGTTGAATGTATTGTTTGCTGTGACTATCAGCAATTAATGTGTTAAATTTCACTTCTTCAACATTTTAAGAACATACTCAGCAAGATTTTCATCATTATGTTGACTTTTTAATTCTTTAAAGACTAAAAGTATCTCTGTGTATTTTTACTTAGCATCAATAAAGTATGCAGTAATGTTTAAAAATGTAAGATGATTTGAACTGCTTTATTCATTAAATACAATAAAGACTTTAATCTGTGTCTTAAGCTCTGCAAGCACATCTTTTTAAACATTTACAGCACAACACTTAAGAAGTTATGCAATCTTGCTTTGATCTAAAATCTTAATATTGACACAATACATTCAGATGAGCTTTTAAAACTTTATATACTTAACAGCACAAAAAAATATATTGAGTGCTATAATGAATTGAAGAATTTACTGATTAAAGACTTCAAAAATAAAGTTAAATAATTTAACAATGATCTTTTGAGCTGTCTGTTAAACAGTGAGTGTTATATTAAAGCATTATAATTGAAAATCATAGCATATCTTTAAATTCATTGCTTTAAAGATTAAAATCTGTCTTTTTAATGCTGATTTCATTTTCTGATAACTGCTGCTTTTCAGATGACATTTTATGATGATTATTTCATTATTTTTTAATGCTAAATAATTCATGATATTATAACAGTTAACACACATCACATTTAATCTTTCATCACATTTGCTAGCTACTTCAGCAAAGAACTGTCAGATCTTTACTGAGTAAGCTAAACTGTTTTATGTCATTTAAATATAATTTTTAATCTTAATATCTGTGTCTTAACTTCATACAGTTATTTCTTATCAATCTTAAAACTCTCACTTTGTTGCAAATCTTCAAAGAATATACTCTGAGTTTGAAGTGTCTGCAAAAGTTAAAGAACAAGATTGACTTAATTAAAATAACTTAATTCTATCACTGAAAGCATTCAAAAATGATTTTTTTAAGTTGTTTAAGATTTGACTAAATAATGAGCTGTATAAAGACATAATGTTGAGTTATTGTAGTAAATTAAGCAAATAAATAATATTTTGTTGTACTTTAAGTGATGTGTTAATAATAGTGTGTTGTGAGAGTTTCAAAATTAATATATATAAGATTGTAGTCATGTGACAGAACATGTATCTGAATATAAAATGAATTTCTTATAATATTAATTATGATAGACACTATTTGAAAATTACTATGTGTAGTAAATATTAAGTATCAATGAAGAGATTTCTCATTGAAAAATCTTTAATTAATAATTAAAGATCTATTTAATTATTCTTTATCTTACATCTTTAATCTCTGAAGATCAGCTTTCTATTTAACTAATAATGATTACTTACTATTCTTCTTATTACTCTCTTCATCATTAATAAATTCAATATTCTTCTCATTATCTTCACTGTCATCAATCAAGTCATCAAGAACAAATTCATCAATGAAATCATCATCTAAAAATTTCTCATCTTCAGACATCATTACACAAGCTTCATCAGCATCTTCACATACTCTTTTCATTTTCTTTCTTTTAATCAAGTGCAGACTCTTAAATGTAATTAGTCAATGTCAGAGTTAAGAAGTGTTATAATTGAATGATATAATATTTATACATAATTGAAGTCATTAATGTATTTAGAATCAAGAACTTCACTATAAAAATGATGTATGATCTTAATGAAGTTAGAATCTTCAGCATCATGTAGCTTTTACTTTTCTGTATTGTTAAGAACTCTTTCATGATGCTTAATTACAACTGTTAGGCACTTCTCAATTTGATAATTAATGTTGATGCACTTCTACTGAATAACTTCATTTTTATTGATATTCTAAAGAATATCAGAGAGTCTATAAAAAATATAAATGTAACATATTTCTTACTTTATTTCTGTGAACTTTCACTCTTCTTTTAATGCAAAAGCTTCAGCAAATAACATTTTCTTTTTAATCTTTTCTTTAAGTTAAGTTCAGTTCTCATTCTTCATTAACTTGTTTCTCAACTCATCTTTGTAGTAGACATCTGCAGATAATTAAAAGCAATATAATTAAGCATAATAATTTTAAAGAAATTTTACAAGAAATTTCATAATTATATTACTTCTTCAAGATCTCATCTCTAATCTTCTTTTTCATGATCTTTATTGAAAGAAATGAATACTCATACTATACTATGCTGTCTAGTGAAATCTCTAAACTGTGTTGTCTATGAGCACATCTTGATTGAGAGAGTTACAGAAGAAGTAGAAAGAATGTTGACTGCAGTCAATGTGAGTAGAGTCTTTACTCAGTTTTTGACATTAATTTTATCTCACTTCATAGAAGTAGCTAGAACACTGTTTCTCAACATTCTTACTCAGTGAGACTGCATCTATTGACTCTCACTGACAGTAAACATCAGATGACTAAACACATCATTAAGAGTTCAACAAATCATTTAAGAGTTTAACTAATCATTAACAGTGAGTTTCATAAGTTTAATGAATCACTTAAAGATTTATTTAAGCAGAGACTTAATAAATCTGTTAGCAATTATCTCTTAACTGAGTACAAAGTCTATCTGAATCTGATTGTGCTTATGCAGATTGCAGATGTTGTGATAGAAGACATTAATGTACTTTGACTGTTCATGTACATATATATTCTTAATTAAGATCAAGACAACTTGATTGTCTTCTCTGAGCTGAATGAATAAAGAAGCTTAATGAGCTTTATTCTCTTAAATGCTCATGCAGTGTAAGTTGACTTCAAGATATTTATCTATGTTTATGTCTCTTAACATCTGTTCAAGTCAGATCTCAGTCTTCATACACATTGACATAATCATGTATTCACTCTCAGTAATTAAGATGATGACAGACTTCTGCTTTTGACTTGTTTACAACATTAATTCATTTTTAAACATGTAGACACACTCTAGAATTGATTTCTGATTCTGTTTGTTCAAAGCATAATTAAAGTCAGAGTATTTAAGCATTGCTTGACTTTCATTAAAACTGTACATGATGTTGAGATTGATGATTGATCTTATGTACTGCAGTAGTTTCTTAAGTGCATATTCATGATGCTTTATAAAATTGCTGAGATATTGACTTAATTAATTTAGTGTGAAGATGATGTCTAATCAAATATGAATTACTGCTGTGTACATTAAACTTTTAATTGTCTATTAATACTGTCTTTGATCTATTCTTTGATCAGTTAAGTCAACAAGACAAAGAACATCATATTTGTTAAATGAAATGCTGATGACTCTATGCTTATCAGATTACATGTGAAGATTCTTTAGTATCTTGTTTATATAATGAGTCTGATTCAGGCACAGAGTTCTCATTTTGCAGTTGTATATAACTTAAATGTCAAGAATTTTCTGTATCTTCTTCAAGTTCTTGACTTTGAACATGTTCATAAAAGCTTGCTTGAATCAGAGAATGTATGATGGATTTGTTGAAGTCATAACAATATCATTTATATAAAGAAGCAGCATGATTCTTTTAATGCTGTGAAGAAGAAGACAGAGATTAGTCTTGCTTTGATGAAAACTTAACTTAAGTAGTTCAGTGACACATTGTTTATGTCAGTTCTGTGCAGCTTACTTAAGATCATAAAGACTGTGCAGTATGTGCAGAACACAATTAGATGCAACATTGACTTCAGAAAAAAGTATTATATAGATTGTTTTCTTCAGAAAGAATTCTGTGAAGACATTATTAACATTTACTTGATGACACTTTAGATTCTTGAGTGTAACAATAGTCAGAAAGACTTGCAGAGTGTTAAACTTAATAATAAGAATAAAGATGTTCTTATAATCAACATTATATGTCTATGAGAAGTCTCTTATCATAAATCTTGTCTTAAACTTGTTCAAGAATTCATTGATGTTCAGCTTGAGTTTAAAGACTTATTTGCTGATTATAATGTTGACTTTTCTTGATGACACAGTTTCTTTTCATGTTTCATTTATTGTCAAGACTGTCAGCTTCACATAAATGACATTCTTTCACATTTCTTCTCAGATTGAGTCTTTCACTGCTTCAGCATAGATGACAGACATCAGAATGTCAGATCTGATCATAGAGTCTTCTTTGTCTGCAGAGAATGCTGTAAGTGTCAGTATAACTCTTAATATTTTAATTAAGAACTCATTCACATCTTAATTATCATTGTCATTGTCTCTCTTTCATTTCAGAATCTCAACACACAGAAAGATTCTGACTTCTTTAAGTATCACTGTCTTAACTTAATCAGTGTTGATCTTCTTATCTGACAACTCATCTAGATTAACTGCAGTCAACTTAATCTTATGTTGTTTATCTTAAGACTTGTTAGCCTTAATCATGATTAAGTCAGACTGCATTTTACTGTTCTAAATCATGAATGTCTAATCTGAAGCTGTGATCTTTACAATGATTAACTTCTTTTATAAACATTCAATGAATCTTCTGTTTAAAAGAACATTTAATGTCTACTGTTGCAGTTTAAAATCAACAGTGTCTTTCTTCTTGCTTTTAGCAAACTTCACAGTGTAATTCTTGATAATGTACTTAAGATCTGAAGCTCAAAGCTGATACTGCTTTGTGATTTTCTCAATGTAGTTCATGAAGACTTTCACTCATTCTCAATTCATAAACTTATCACATCTGTCTTTAGATAGTAACTTGAGATCAATGTAGCTGTAGTACTTGCATTCTTATATATGAATGTAATTGATGAATGACTTCACATCAGTAAAAGCTTTCTCAGAAGTTGTTTACTTATCATTAATTAAGAAATCAGTTGCTGTTTAATTGTAAAGATAAATATCTGTCTGTGCTGTCTGCACTCAGAACTTTATTGACAGTTATATCTCTTTAATCATGATGCACACTGAGTTCTCAGTGATTCAGATGATTCTTTTGACAATGTCATTCTGAATTGACATGTAGAGCACTGTGTATTGTGATGTAATGTTAAGAGACTTGCATCAGTCATTTAAAATAAACTTTAACTTCATTTTATTGTCACTTTGTACAGCAAGAATCTTTGCATCAGTCTAAAGTTCAGTCTTTAATCATCATTCTTACAGTGTCTGTGAGATCTCATCATATCACTTCAGTAATATTGTTCACATCTTCTGAGAGTGATTATCTACTATCTTCAGAAAGTACTGATATTCACTAAATGACAAGAATAATGAGCTACATATGTCAATAAAGATAAGAATGAGAATGTTAGTCTTTCTTTCACTTACAGTGTGATCTTACTTGTTGATGAACTTAATCAGAGCACAAATCTCATACATGTTCTTGTTGTTCTCAATGATGAGAATTGACTTTTTAAGAGTTGTCATCTTGTAAAGATTATGCAACTTTGTGAAATTAAGATAAGCAAATTGTTAATGTTAAAGTCTGTAAGTCTTGATCTTTTCATTTAATGATGCAGTGTTGATGTCTAAGAAGTCAGTCATGAGGTTATGCTCATGAATCTAAATATGTAAGCTTGTATCTAAAGCAGTGACAGAGAAGGCAGCCTCTGAATGTAATGTGTGCACTATAGATATCAGAGCAAATTCATTAAGACTCTTTGCAATGTACTTAACTATATAGACTCTGTCTCACTTTAATGCTTCTATTATAGTTTTGCTGTGCTTATTACACATTTAAAGACAGTATTGATTAAAGCTTTTATACAGTTTCATTTTGCACATTTACTTTTCTGACAGAAGATTGATCTCAAGTTTAGACATATAAAGTGTTAAACTCAGTCTTACAGAATTTTCTGATCTGACTTGCATAATAATTACTTTATAATAGTGAGAATATAAATGTCTTTTCTTAACTTTAATTTGCTGACATCTCATTTATATAAGAAAATCACTGAAGAGTTAAAGTTAATCAGTTATGTATAAGAAGAATTCAGAGTCTGCAACTCATTCAGATTTAAGCATCTTATTGACAGTCTTCTTAAACAGAATAATAATTTCATCATTAATTTTCTTTTTCTCTTTAAATTCAGAGAAGAAGTCATCATCATTACTGTCACTGACTTCTGCATCAAAGACTTTATATCTCTTTTCTTTTTCTTTATAGACTGACTTCTAATACAACTTAACTGCAATTAATCTGTGCAGCTTAACTGCAGTCAATCTGCTTGTCTTCTTTTGAGTATTTCACTTGACATTAGAAAGAAATTTGCAATCTTTAATGAAGTGAAAGTTGTTGCAAAGAAAGTACTTAATAAAGTAATAAGAAAAATGATCACTGTCTAAGCTGAATGATCTGCAATAATGTTGCTTAATATTAACTGTGCAGTAATTCAATGAACTGCAGTTCTAATTCATTAAATGTTAATCTTCTTTCTGTTTATCTGTTCACAAGACAATGACAGTCTCATCAGTCTTAAGCTGTATCTCTTTCTTCTAAAGCTTTTATAAATCTTTCTTGACATCTGAATTGTTCTAAGCATCAATGACATTGTAAATCACAACATACTTAACTAATAATGCTTAAAGCAGTGTCTGAAACTGTTGTTCTAATTTAAACAACTCAGTCATGTCAGACTGAGTTGCAGCAATCTTTCTGTCAAGTTTACTCAGATAAATTTATGCTTCTTTAATGAACACATTTTTTGACATTCTGTATTCAACAAACTTCATCAAATATTGTTTCTCAGTCATCTGCAGCTTCTTTTTATACTTAAACTTTAATACATTTCAAACATTCTTTGTGCTGATTTTGTTCATCAGATATTCTTAATCATCTGCATTCATGCAGATAATAAATCAATATAAAGTCTTTACATCAGTTTTCTGATTTTCAAAGCTGAGACTGCTGAGAAGAAATGAGTCTGAGAATTCACTGATTAGTATGTTGACTGTTAAGACTTCAATAACATTTCATAGATTTTCTTTTATCAATCATCTTCTTATAAGAATGAATCATTGATTGCAGTTCTTGCAAGTAAGAATTGAAATGAGTTGTTGCTTTGTAAAGAAGTTGTTGAAGTTTATGATGATGATAGTCAGCATGTAGTATAAGAAGTGAATAAAGTAAAATAACAATGTATGCATTGAAAATAATATAAATAAAATAAATAAAAAGCTTTTGTACCTCTTGTTCTGTGAGACAGTAGTGCTTATTTATTTCAATGATTCATATTAAGCTACTGAAGAACAGTGCTTTCTAAGTAACTGTAAGTGCTTATTTATTTATTCAACAAGATACATATTAAGCTGCTGAAAGAACAGTGCTTTCATGAGTAACTGTAAATGCTGATTTTTGCTGAGATCAATTCTTCTTGAATCTTCTAAGTCAAATATATTCAGCTACTAAAGATGCTTGTTTGCCTAACAGACACATATTAAGCTGTCATCACTGTGCTGATTTCATTAAAGTTAGATTTATCACAAACCTCAATAATCAGTAACACTGCTAAAGCTGAATTCACTGTAAATCTTAAAAATCTGTGAACTCAGCTACTGCATACACTAAAAGTATGCACTTTCTCTGAGAAGCTTCTTATTAACTGAGCTCATAATCTATTGAAAGAAATGAATACTCATGCTATACTATGCTGTTTAGTGAAATTCCTAAACTGTGTTGTCTATGAGCACATCTTGATTGAGAGAGTTACAGAAGAAGTAAAAAGAATGTTGACTGCAGTCAATGTAAGTAGAGTCTTTACTTAGTCTCTGACACTAGTTCTACTCTGCTTCATAGAAGCAGCTAGAACATCACTTCTCAACAATCTTCTTCAATGTTAAGTTCACAATCTAATATACATCAATCTTCTTCAATGCATCTCTTTCTCATTTTATAGCTCTGCAGTTCATCATCTTTATGTTTTCAATTTATCTAAAGTTCTCATTCTTTATATGTTTCTGTTGTTTCTTCCTTGCACATACAGTCTTTAAGTTATTTAAATACTCACTAAATGTCTTCTTTAAATCATATATAGACTTCTGTGAACAGTCATAGTGATTAGATCTTTCTTTAGAGACTGAGAATAAATTAAAAATTAAGTATTTTGCAGTTCACAGTGAAAGCTTAATGTCTAAATCTGTTATGATGAAAGTCTAGAATATGTAGTTAGTTGCTGAGTTCTATACTGAGTAATATAATTAAATATTATATGTGCACATTACAGCTATGCATCAGAGTAAAGTACAAGAGCAATGTATAAGATTAAATCTTAAGAAATGAGCAGTAAAACAAGTAATAGCATTGAGTAACATATTTAGTGAGTGTAGAGATTGAGTATAGAGATTGAGTAGAGATAGAGTGAGTGTAGTAGATTGAGTGACAGAGATGAAGATAAGAAAGTGTTAAATTGAGTGTTAAAAGTGAGTGTGTTAATATATTTACTTATAACATTGATATATATATCATGAATAAATGTATTGTTTATCAGCAATTTAACATTTAAGTATTGCTAACATCTAAAAGCTCTCAATACATCTTTTAACTATACACTTTCAAATTATAACACACTTTCAAACTACAACACATCTTCAAACTACAAAATCACTCTAGAACTCATTGTCATTCATAAATGTATTTAAACTGCTTTCTTATAATGCTTCTGCTAACTTAATCTTAGAGCATCATTGTATCATCATATTATATTATGATATATATTAAGAAAACTTTAAGATGCAGCACTACAAAGACTGTATTAGGTGAAGAGAAGACAGCAGCAGCAGAAAGAACATTTAGAAAGACATTTAAAAAAGAAAAAATTGATGTTAATAAGAAAAGAAAAAAAAATAATGCTGTAGATACAGAAGAAGACACTGAAGCATTTAAGTCAGCTTATCACTGAAAGTCAGGCAGTAAGCTTAATTTTAACACACAATATAATACTTAATAATAATGCTTTGTTCTACAGCTGTCACTCTTCATAAAATACATCACTATCAGAAATCAACAGATTTTCTAATAGCAAAACTATTCTTTCAAAGACTTTGCTGTGAGATAATTTAAGATTATTTAAAGAGAATTTTTTCTCAGCATAAAATATTTTTCTTTTAAAGCTTAGTCATCAACAGCCTGCAGAAGACAGTAAAAGTATATATTGTTGTTTTCTTTAAAAGTATGTTTAATGAACTGTACAGTAATTATCATTTATCAGTTAACAGAATGCAGATATCAATCTGACTGCAATTTATATAAAGTAAATTATTATTCAGCATAAGAATATGTCTCTCATTAAGAGATATATGCATAACTGAAACATCACATCTAAAGATGCAGATTAAAGCAATCATTATTAGACTATTTTGAGAATATTTAACTCTCAATATAGTAAATAAATAGACTAAATTGAAAGCTGTTTAACTGTATATATATAATGCTTACTTATAACATTCATGTATCAGTAATCTCTAAACTCATAATTTCTACTTTTAAGTCAAGTCTTAAGAGCTCACTTACTAATTAATCTCAGAATTCTTAAAATCTAAACAGAGCTTCTAAATTAAGTTAAGCTTCAATGTTTAAGTTTAACTTAAACTCTCAAACTAACAATTAAAGCCTGACCTGATCTGATCTGAAAGCTCTGTTCAGATCAGGCTGAGTTAACCTGACTTGATGGTCACTTTAACTGCAGTTAATTTAGATAAGTCATTAAATGAAAAGATCAATATTAATTAAGTTAAAATAATAACACTTAAAGAAGTCAGAATCTTTCTGTGCATTGAGATTTTAAAATAAAAGAGAGACAACAACAACAATAATTAAGATGTAGATAAGTTCTTAATTAAAATATTGAGAATTATGCTGACACTTATGACATTCTTTATAGATAAAGAAGATTTTGTAATTAAATCTAACATTTTAACATTTGTTATCTATGCTGAAGCAGTGAAAGACTTAATCTGAGAAGAAATGTAAAAAAATGTTATTTATGTAGAGCTGACAGTCTTGACAATAAATAAAATATAAAAAGAAACTGTATCATTAAGAAGAATCAACATTATAATCAGTAAATAAGTCTTTAAATTTAAGCTGAACATTAATGAATTCTTAAATAAGTTTAAGACAAGACTTATGACAAGAGACTTTTCATAAATATATAATGTTGATTATAAAAATATCTTTATTCTCATTATTAAATTTAATATTCTGCAAGTCTTTCTGATTATCATTGCACTTAAGAATCTAAAGTGTCATCAAATAAATGTTAATAACATCTTTACAGAATTCTTTCTAAAAAAAACAATCTATATAATATTTTTTTCTAAAATCAATATTGTATTTAATCATGTTCTGTGCATACTATACAGCCTTTATAATCTTAAGCAAGCTGCACAGAACTGACATGAACAATATGTCATTAAACTACTTAAATTAAGTTTTCATCAAAGCAAGACTGATCTCTGTCTTCTTCTTTATAACATTAAAAGAATCATGCTGCTTTCTTATGTAAATGATATTGTTATAACTTTAATAAATTTATTATACATTCTCTGATTCAAATAAGCTCTTATGAACATGTTTAAAGTTAAGAACTTAAAGAAGACACAGAAAATTCTTAACATTTAAGTTATATATAATTATAAAATGAGAACTCTGCATCTGAATCAGACTCATTATGTAAATAAGATATTAAAGAATCTTTATATGCAATTTAACAAGCATAGAGTCATCAACATTTTACTTAACAAATATCATATTTTTTGTCTTGTCAGCTTAACTGATCAAAGAATAGATTAAAGACAGTATTAATAGATAATTAAAAGTTTAATATATATGACAATTCATACTCAGTTAGACATTGTCTTCACATTAAATTAATTAAGTTAATTGTGAACTCATGAGCCTCTTATCTATAAGAGGCTGATGAGTAAGATATATGACAATGTGAGACACTACATTATGACAGCTATTCAATGAAGTTCTGATATTAAAGTCTTGTATTGATAAAGACTAACAACTAAGAAACTTAAAAGGTTTGTATGTGAAGGCTGTCTATATAGTACTTTGCTTATCAATTGTTGTGTGAGAGATTCAGTATGAGTGCATAATGATATCATAACAATTGTCTTTTCTTCTATGTGCTGATTCTTCAGTGCATTGATGTATCACTGATGTTATAGATATGCTGTGATTATGTGAAATCAGGTCAGCAAGATGTAAGCAATAATTTGCTTAACTTATTGCCTATCTTAGCTAGACTGATGATCTTGTGCAATACTTCAAGTTTGTTACATTTGAATAGGTGATGATTCAGCTTTGTTTGATGATGAATAACACACAAAATATAAGCAAAATCAACTTTTCTTTATTTCTGAATCAGTTAGATTAGTGATCTCTTTGTTTAATTGCAATATATAAGAAACTCTTTTTCACATATAACTTGCATTCATTTCATCTTCAACATCTTAATATATTAAAGTCATAGCAACTTCATATCTCTGATTGATGCTTCTCTCTCATAACATCTTGTAAATGACATGATAGCAACAGTGTAACAACAGCAACATCATAATTACTAAGAAGAATAAAAGAAATGTTCTTTCTGCTGTATCTCTCATTAAGAATTCAGCAGAATTGTCAGTGATTTCTATACATATAGCATTTAAGATATCAACACATTCTAATAATGTTGCAGTCTAAAGAACATGCTTATACAAATATAAAGAAATGCAACAATAAATATTTAAGTTTCTGTCACTCTCATCATCAGACACTGTTCATCAACACAGTTTTAAATGTTAATGAGTTAACAAATTCATCAAAGTCAATTCTGAAGATCAAGTCTGCAAGAGCTAAGTCAGTGAAGAGTGTAACAGATATTATAAGTAACATTGTTGACATACTTGCTCTGCTGAAATGAAATGCAGAAATGAAATAAGATGAAAATAAATACTGTATACAAGAAATATAAGCATCTTAAGACAAATCTGTCAACAAAATGTCTGCACAATGATGACAAGATGCACACTCTGAATAGCATTGTTGCATAGAAGAGACAGCAACAGAGATCTCATTACTGTATATAAATGCAGTTATATTTATTTAATCTTTCTGATAATGAAATGTCATCTTTTTGCACCTTACTTTCACTTTCTCAAGTCACAGATAAGTCATTGTTGACAGATTTGATTAAAAATGCTTGCTTAATGACTGTTGCTGCATCACTGATATCACAGAACATCATCTTTACAGTATAATTAATTTGTTAAAAACTCATTTCTCAGAAGAGTGCTGAGTCTAAGACTGTAATTAATGAATATCTTTCTGTTCTGTATTGCATGTCACATTTTTCTTTCACAGTAGCATCATCACACACATTGTATCTCAATTCTGTTTTTGTCTCAGCTTCTGAGAGTGTCATTACTTTATAACATCATATTCTCAGCAATTTCTCTATCTTCTTATTCACTCACACTGACATCACCTCAATGCCACATCATAATTGTTATATCAACAACAAGTTGAATTCTCTTTGTTATCTTTGCTGTTTAAAGCATATCAGTGACAACATTAGCTGCTGCAACATTGTTAAGAATCAGAATTGCAACTATTGCAAGACACTTTAAAAGCTATGTAATTCAGTTTGACAGAAAGTTCATTGTTATCTTGTAATGCATTAATGATAACAGATCTCTGCATTCTTTAATTGTCAGATTAATAACTTGTATATGTTTGTTAATTATATCATTGTTATGACAGTCAATAATGTCTGTCAGTCTCAGCTTCAGTATTATCTCAATTATATGCAGACATCATTTATTAAGCATGTCATCATCTTCATTATTTGTGTTGCAGAACACCATAACAGTCATTATAAGTCTGCAGAGATCTGCAATCTGTTGTTGTTCATGATTTAAGAGCAGTGAGCAGCCACTGTAATGCAGACATTTATGTTAAACATCTTTCACTTTATGATTTGTTCTCTTAGTTTCCTTGCACTTTGCTGTCATCATCATGTTGCTTACTTCACTTCAAGTAACAACATCTTGAAAAGCTCTTGCAACTTAATGCTGTGACTCAGTCACTTCAACAGCAACCATAACATCAATAAACAGTTACTGTTCTTGTCTTTCACTTCTGATAGTGATGCAGATGCAGAGATAACAAAGTGATTTGATAGCATTTTGCTGATGTATTGATTATATTTTGGCTTCACTTCTTCTAGATAATACTATGTAAAATATTTTTGATAGAAATTTTTAATTTCTTAAATCTCATTTATGCTTTCACTTCCTCTCTGCCCTTGCATCATATTCTTATTGCAACACTTCTGCATTCTTCATGTTCTTTACTCAAAGTCACTCATTATATTCTGTTAAGTACTCTACTCACTTAACTTCATATTATAACTGTTCTCTTCTTTGTTTCTTATTCAAGATATCTTCAATCTTGTATTCTTTCTCATCATTTATGAGGTTCAGAGAGAGCAGTTCTGACAAAGAATTATTATTTAGACAGCATTTATGAGACTTTAAATATAAAATATAAAATACATTATGAATTCTGTAGTGAGCAGACAGAGTCAGTTGATATGCTTGTTTGTTAATAAGATTGATAATTTAAAAAGATTTAATGAATTTATACAACAATTTCTTACTTAATCTGTGTTGCTTCAAGTTCTTAATGAACAATAGCATCAGATCATTGATGTTGTAGCTTTTTTAAACATAATTTTTGTCAAAGTACTTGACTTGTACTTTTACAGTGACTTATTATTACTTTATCATCATAATATGAATTTTCTTCATTTATTATACTCAGTCTTTCACTGCTGACATCTTCTCTTTACAGATGTTGTTCTCAATGTGTTGAGCAATTCTTAAATAATAGCTCATTAATGTCTTAAATGATGTTTAACTAATCATTGTATGTTTTCTGTTTGCATATGCAAACTCTGTCATTAACAAAAAGAACATTCAGTTATCTTGTTCTTCACAATAATAACAATGCAGATAGTGTTCTAGAGTTTGATTCTGTCTTTTGATTTAATCATCAATTTGTAAATGAAAGACAGTGCTTAGTTTTTGTTTCATTTAAAGTTGATAATAGAATTCAGATCAATATGCACTAATAAAAATTGATTCTTAATTTAAAACAATATCTCTGAGTTCTTCATAGCAACATATGATCTGTTCAATATATATGTCAGCTAACTTGATCACAGTGAGTTTTTTAGTAACAGAAATATATTGAGTTATCTTTGTAAGATGATTCACAATTATCAGTATGAAGTCATAAACATTAGTTTCTTATCTGCTAGGCAGCAAGCCAGTAATTATGTTCATTGTTATCTTCTTTCATGATTAAGTAAATAGTAACAATGACTGTAATTTGTCATATAGACAGTGTCTTGATACTTAAATTCTTAAATATACAGCATACAAAGCAACATATTCTCAAACATTATTCATCATATTGACTCAATAATACTTTCTAAATAACAAATTGATTATTCTGTCTACTTTATAATGTTCTGCTAGAACATCATTATAATGCAGCTTTATGAGCTCATTCTTCACAGCTTCATCAAATAATATATATATCTTGTTTTTATGATGAAGTAGTTCAGTAAAATTAAACATTTACAGACTGTCATCAATGTCTTGATGACTATAATTACTTTATGATTTCAAGTCTTATTGCATCTTTACTGTTAGAACATCAGTGTTCTGCAAGAGATGAACAAGTTCAAGAAAGAATGATTGCTTCTCATTATGTATTGTTTTGCTGTCAATCACTTTTTAAATCAACACACATGAAATGAACTGTTTGCAATCAGTAGTTTCAGCAACAAAGTTAAGCAGCTTTTCTGCTATGTTACATATAGATGAACTAGATATATAGTCATTGTTCTTTAATTCATTCTCAGATAAAGACTTTCTAAATCTCTTATTGACTTATTCTTAACAGTCATGATCTTCAGCCTGAGTGCTTAATCAATATTCTTTTAATAAAATGATTAATATAATTTGCAGATTTAAGCTTCAAGCATTGATCTGATTAACTAAAGTAGTAATGCTTAATTCTAATTTTTAAAATAGTGTAATCAGCTTTCATTGCAATGTTAACAGCAATCTGTTCATGTTCTTCTTAACTTTGTAGTCAGGATGCCTCAACAACACATTAATGAGATTTGTTTTTTCTAATCAATGTATAATCATGAAATCATAAGCAGCTAGCCTTATAACTCAGTGTGCTTGTCTTTTATTTAATGATTTCACATTCATAAATTCTCATAGATTATTGTGATTCATGAGTATCTCAATAAAATAATGACTACTCTCAAGGTAGTGTCATCAGTGTTTAAATGCCTTCATGATTGTCAACAATTCTTAATTATAGATTTCATAGTGTGTTTTAATCAAGTTTAACTTTCTTAATTAGAAGATAACAGAGTGTCATTGAGCATTTATCTGAAGCTGTAAGTAAATATTTATCAGTTTAATTATTGAGTCATCAGTTTTAATTTAAGCTCTTAGCTCTGAGTTAAAGTGTGTTAGAATAGATATCTATGTAAAGATGTTGCAAAGTTTGCAAAATGCTTACACTATTATTTGTAATCACTCAAAGACATTTATCTTCTTGTCATTCTTGCTGTCTTTTAATAGATCAGTTAAAGAAGCAGTAATCTTAGAATATCTCTATATAAAATGATGATAAAAGTTCATAAACTCTAGAAATATTTGTATCTCACAGTAGCTTCTAGATACTGATCATTTCTTTATGATTTTGATCTATTGTTGATTCATCAAAACATCAGCAGTGAAGATGATGAACTTAAGAAATTTTATCTATGTAGTATGAAAAGTGCACTTCTTTAGGTTTGCATACAGTTTAAATTATTGAAGTTGCTTCAGAATTTATTTCACATGACTTTAATGTTCTTTCAGAAAACTGAAATAGATCAGAATATCATTCAGATATATTACACAAAAGACATTGACTAACTCAGTTAATGCTCAGTTAATATAGACTTAAAAAGTTACTGAAGCATTAGTCAGTCTGAATGATATGATTATGTACTTAAAATGACTGTAATGTATGTAAAACACAGTCTTTCACTTGTTATCTTTCTTGATTTTAATGTGATGATAAGCATTCTTAAGATCTAATTTAATGAACATCTTAACTTTACTTAAATGATTAAGTGTCTCATTAATCAGCAACAGAGAGTGACAGTTCTTGACAGTAATCTTGTTAAGATCTCTGTAATTAACATATAGATGTAAGCTTTCTTCATTTTTTAAAATAAATAGAACTGATGCTTCTGCAGAATTAACAAAATGTTGTATTTATCTCTTCATTAAGATGTTATCTAAATATTCTTTAAGTACTTGTAGCTCTGTTTTCAACAGATTGTAAAGTGAATCATAAAGTAATTTATGTCTCTCTGTCTTTATGACATAATTATAATCTTAATGAGATGATAACTTATCAACATTCTCTTTAGAGAACACATCTATGTATTTATTGTATTGCTGAGATAGTGTCAATGTTTTATCAACAACATGTATAGCAGTTGTTAATGAGACTGACTCAGGCATCATCAATAATGCATAAACAGTGAGTTGATTTTAAATGTTGTTGATAAACACTTCAGACTCATTAATAGTCAGAGACATTTTTTTTATTTTATAATGTTATGTGTACAAGTCACAATCAATATAAATACATTGTTATTTCAGATCTGAAAGATCAAAGATGAGTTTAGATTCATTCTTATTTAAAATATAAAATAACTGTTCTTCAATTTGCTCTTATTCTTAACTGTTGATGAGTCTATGCTTTATCAGATATGTATTATAACAGTAAATATGTTGTTTTTTTAAAAGCTCTGATCTTAGAAGTTCTGCATCAACTTGTGTCAATTAATGAACAACAGTGTATTGCTAAGACATCACATTGATCTCTGCTGCAGTGTTTAACAGTACACTGATAAAGATTTAATCAGATTTAATTTAGACTTAATTTTTCTTTATAATGCTAGATTTCTTTATGATCTTTAATCTAATTTTTGTCACTAAAGCACAGTCAATGAGACTCTGTCTTTTTTTGTCTTAACTACATTAATCTTAATGTAATTAAGATTTTTCAGAGAACTTCTGCAGTTCTTTATGAAATGGTCTGACCTCTTACAGTTATAGTAGCTATTCTTCTTAACATCAGTCTTAAAACAGAGTTTGTCTGCATTATCATAATGACTTAATTTTGTAGTCTCAGAATTAAGATAATTATTCTGCTGTGACTTTGCTGTCTAAGTAAGAAGATGTGAACAGTGCTTATAGATTTTCTTGACAGTGTAACTCTGAACTATATAATTATCTACAGATCATTGATTAATCTCTAATTTAGTAATTAGAACTATTAGACTTTTTTTTGTCTTTGAGAAATCTTAATAGTTAATTAAAACTGCTTAAATCTTTAATCAAAATTTCATAAAGAAATAACTTATTCTCTGCTTCTCTGTATAGCTTGAGAGCTGATTCTTCAGTATATTAAAATATGTCATAAAAGCTTAAACTAATTAAGTAGATTTCTATATGACTTTTAAGTATTTCTGTACTGTGTTAAGTTCACAATTCACTGAGTTCTCAACAAGATTGAGCAGAAACTCTGAAAAGAATATTTATAACTTATTATTCAGAAGTTTGTTCTCATTAATGTGATGAAATTATGCATCTTAAGATTCTTCTGCTAAGAACTGCATAGCAAAGAGGATTTTATTGTGATCATTGAAGAAGTTTTCAGAAATTAAGTGAAATGTCATCACAGTGCTGTGTATAAATTTAGTATGTTCATAGATAAACTTTTCATTATATATGAACAAGTTCTTTAGTCATTGTGTTTATTTTACTGAAAGTGTATACACAACTTTGAATGCATGTTGCTTTATTGAATTTAAAGAGCTAATAAAAATATAAAAAGATTCTGTATGCAGTTCTTTCTCAGATGAGACTTGAGAATCTTCATCTCTCAGAAGTTCATTGATCTCATTATGCATGTTAAACACTTACAATTTACAATTAATTTTCATAAATCATCATCTTTTCTCATCATTGATCTATCTAATTTTAGTTAGACAAATCTAATCATCTAAATGTCAATTCTTCTTCTCTACAATCTAAATAACAGTCTAAATCTCTGTAAATTTCTGTTCTTTAGAAATCACTTAAGTCTTAATACAGTTAGAGAATAACTCTATCTCATTTTGCTGACTTCTAGTCTGCATATTACAATGTAATGAATTGTCACTCTTTAAAAAGATAAAGTTGTTAAAATTGTGAATTCATGAGTCTCTTATCTATAAGAGGCTGATGAGTAAGATATGTAACAATGTGAGACACTACATTATGACAGCTATTCAATAAAGTTTCAATGTTAAAGTCTTGTATTGATAAAGATTAACAACTAAGAAACTTAAAAGATTTGTATGCAAAGGCTGTCTATATAGTACTTTGCTTATCAATTGTTGTGTGAGGAGTTCAGTATGAGTGCATAGTGATATTATGACATTAATATTTCAGTAATTCTGCAGAGCATTATGAATACACATTTAAGAAATTACTGCAGTACATAAAATTAATCATTAATCTCAGCATCATGTACAGCTTTAATGAGAGTTAAGTAATGCTTAAATACTCTAACTTTAACTATGCTTTGAATAAGCAGAATCAGAAATCAATTTTAGAATATATTTATATGCTTAAAGATAAATCAGTGTTGTAAATAAGTTAAAAATAAAAGTTTGTTGTCATCTTAATTACTGAGATCAAATATATGATTATATCAATGTACACAAAGATTAAGATCTGACTTGAATAGATATTAAAAGATATAAGCATAAATAAATATCTTAAAGTTAACTTATACTGTGTAAGCATTCAAAAGAATGAAGCTTATTAAGTATCTTTATTTATTTAGCTCAAAGAAGACAATTAAGCTGTCTTGATCTTGATTAAGAATATATATATATATAAATAATTAAAATATATTGATGTCTTTTATTACAACATTCACAATCTGCATAAGTGCAATCAGATTCAGATAGACTTTGTGTTTAGTTAAGAGATGATTGTTAACAGATTTATTAAGTTTCTATTTAAATAGATCTTTAAGCAATTCATTAAATTTATAAAACTCACTGTTAATAATTAATTGAATTCTTAAATGATTTGTTAAACTTTTAATAATATATTTAGTCATTTAATGTTTGCTGTCAGTGAGAGTCACTAGACACAGTCTCACTGAGTGAAAGTGTTGAGAAATAATGTTTTAGCTACTTTTACAAAGTGAGATAGAATTAATGTCAGAAACTGAGTAAAGATTCTGTTTACATTGACTGCAGTCAACATTCTTTTTACTTCTTTTGTAACTTTCTTAATCAAGATGTGCTCATAGACAACATAATTTAGAGGTTTCACTAGACAGCATAGTATAGTATAAGTATTTACTTTCTTTCAATACAATACAAAATTGAATTGCTTAAGATATTCTTGTTAAATAGACAGATTATTTAATTAACTGCAAAGTTGATCTTTTATCTCAAGATAAGTAGCTTTCAGCAACAATTAAAAGCATAAATTGTAAATCTTTAAGAACATAATCTTATTCTGAGATTAATCTGACTAAAAGTCACTAATTCTCAGATTGATTAAGCTATGAGCTGTATGACAGTTCAGAATTAACAATAAAAATATTATTATCTATTTCTAAAAAAGTGACAATGAGCTGTAAACAGATTGACATTAAATGTAATTGAAGAGTGCACAGCTATGAAGACACTTCAAAAGTGCAGAACTGTTGAGTATTTATTAATGATTTAACAGAACTCAGAGAAGTCAGAAGCTGAACTGTTAATTATTATGAATGAATGACAATAAGTTGTAAATGAGTTGACATTAAATGTGATTGAAGAGTGCACAGCTATAAAGACACTTTAAAATCACAGAACTGTTAAGCACTTATTAATGATTCAACAGAACTCAGAAAAGTCAGAAGTTAAACTGTTAACTGTTATAGATGAATGACTATAAATCATTATTGAAGAGTTTTAATTTATATTTAGATTAACTTTATTAGACAAACTATCATCTAAATGAATGTTTAAACATAGCATTAACATTAATGACATTAAGTTTATTAACATAAATGCTTATCTTCTGTCACAGCTACAGCTGAATGAACAGACTAAACAGATAATAAAGCTACTGAATAAAGATTTAATTTGTGAGTTCATAAATTTATAAGGCTTTTTGATTCTGTTCATTAAAAAGAAAAAAAGTACATGATGAATGTGCATTAATTACAGAGTGTTAAACAATGTTACTGTTAAGAATGAAATGAATGAGAAACTTCATTCAGTTATCTATAATAATTAAAAGTTACAAGATGCAGAGCTCAATTATTCTGTTTATAAAAAGAAGCTATTGATCATTAAGTATGCACTTTGAACTTAATAGTACAATATTAAAAATAATCATACTACAACTATTATTATGAATCATGAAGGCCTACAATATTTAAAGAATACACTGCACTCATTTAAATGACTAGCTTGATGAATTGATGAATTTCAGCAGTATAATCTCAACATTTAATATTGATCTGAAGCTCAGACTATTGTATCAGATTTAATTAATTATTAACTCAATTTTATAAAGAAAGACTCAGCAAATAAAGTGTTCTTAGATGCTCTGTAAGAACTAGACAATGTGAAATGAAAGAAAGTAATGATATTGTATTTGAAAGATAATACAGAATCTGAAAAGTCATTGCTTTGCAAGTATGTATGCAAAAATAATGTGATGAATCAATTTTAACTGCATTATGATTTGAAATTGAACAATTCATATTTAATTTAAAAGTAAGATAACAACAAAATGTCATTTCTACAGTTTCAGTACTGTGCAGACTTTTTAAAACATATGTACACTGAATTTGAGCTCATAGTATAACTAAACAGAGCTCATTATATCTACTGTATAAAATAAATTTATGATTATCAGACAACTTAAATGACTTCTGACTGCTGAGAGAAATTAATTTTGAAGATCAGTTAAAATAAGTTAGGCAGATACAGATAATTTGAGTAACTGTTAATAAAATTCTTTTATGAAAGATTATTGAATTGAAAATGATTTGTAATGAAACAGTGTGATTAAGCACTATAAAGAAAGAAGACTGAGTGCTTATATGAAATGAAGAGTCTCAGAAGTTTAAAGCTAAATGATTTGAGTCTTATAAGATATTGAAAACTCATTTATTAAAGACTTATACATTAAAAATGCTTACAGAATATGTTCTATGAAATTCAATTCATAATAATTGATTTATAAAAGCATATATCTTTAATGCTAATGAATTTTGAGCTAGTTCAGAGCTGCAAAGCAGTCTAAAACAAGCTAAACTATCTGTGCAGCAATTAAATTTTAAAATTAATGAGATTCTTGAACAGAAAGAGTCACTATTGTCTTTCTATAAAGAACTCTCAATTATATCTTGAGTTAAATGAGATTGCAGACAAAAGAAAGAACTATATAAGCTTTTAATAAAAAAAAAAGAAGATCTTTTTTAGAAGACAATTTATAAGATATAAAAATGTTATGAATGAGTAAATTTATCTGTACTTTCATTACAGAATGTTTTGAAAGCACATTAAAGCATTATTTCTTTTAAACTGATCTTGACTAAAGTAAGTAATGTAATGAATGCATTACAGAAAATTATTGAAAGTTAAAGAGATGTTAATGACTTGACTTTAACACTTATGACAGAAGAGAGATATAATTAAGAGAAAGTGAAAGTCTTGATATTATATAATATTAAGAAAAAACTGAATGATTAAAAATGACTTAGTAAAGATTTATAACAACAATATGATGAGTTGAAGTTGAAGTGAACAAGAAGTAAAGCTAAAAAGAAAGATTAAAAAGTCTTAACTTCAGTAATGATTAACAGTGATTTGATGATGATTTATAAAAGAAATATGAACTTATATAATCTACATAAAAGACTTAAGAAAAAGATTCTTGTAGATTAGAAGATAATAGTATCAGAAGTAAAGCAATTTCATTAATTATTTATTTATTGAAAAAAAAAAAAAGTTATGAATTAAGTACAGACTGTATTTAAAGCAAAATTACTGTTCATTGTAACAGTGCAACAGTGAGTGAGAACATAACTGATGTAAATAAGATAATGATGTAAGTAAAGCAATAAACACATCAACATTAAGTTTTTTTAACTTAACAATGAAGAATCTCAGCAGCTGTCTTTAACTTATTTATAATGCTTAAAACATTCTCTGTTGATGAGTAATTGTAGTTAGCAGAAAGCATAATGTCATTAATGATGATAATGAGAATAGTGAATAGAGCAACAATACAACAATGATGAGAAGTTGTTAAGTTAGTAAATGAAGAGAATTTGAATTCTGTATAATTTAGAATAATAAGTAGCTATTATATTAATATAGATTTATACTTACAAAAGCTGCACTGAATACTCTATGTATCTTAATGACAGTTTATACATAAATTACAGAGAAGATAATGATCATTAAATTCAGTCTGAATATACATTGTAAATGACTTGTCTTTATGTATACAGTTGTTGCAGACAGTCAGCTTACATTTTTTATGAATATGAATGACAGCAACTTTACAATATGTTTAGTAAGCATAAAAATGATTTGAATTCATATTAATGTATAAAATTAACTGTCATATTATTAACAACATTTTAAGCTTAACTTTAAGTCAACTTTTTAATGACAGATTAATCAGAACATTAAGTAATAAGAAGTTAAGCTGATCAGCAGTTAATTTATTAAAGAGAGAAGAGAAAGCAATATTAAAAGTAGAATGCTTAATTAACTTTATATATTGTTAATTTTTAAATTAAAATTAAAATGATGACATACTGAGAGAAGAGTTTTGTGAGCTTTTTTTAAAATGAAAACAGTCAGTAATTTTATAAATGCAATTAAAAGCAGATTTCTTCTAATTTAAGTTATTATCATCTGCATCTGACAACAAAGCAGCAGCAACATGATGTGAAATATAGATCTTAAAAGATGATTTATGAAACATTAATAATATATTATAAATATATTATGAAAGTTTACATGATGATAGAGTGAATAAAAAATTGATAAGTTGATGAAGTAATGATTAAAAGTTGAAGTGTGATTGAAAACTAAAGAAAGAAGAAGAGAATTTTTTTTAAGAGATTGTAACTGATGATATAGATAGACAGTGTAAATAGTGAATAATTTATCTTATCATTATAACAATAATGACTTACACTTCTAGCTGCTTTTGAACAACAATAGTGACATAAAGTAAGATAAAACAATGTGAATGTAAACTGCAGATGAAAATTTTACAGAATGTTAAGCAAATCTCTGTATTCACATCAGTGAACTGTTGTGACTGTGCAGTAGAAAAGAATGTGATATCATTGCTTATTCATCTTTTACTAAGTGTCTCTATTTATGTCTTAGTCATCATTTCCTATATATACTCTACATAGTGTAAATGAATAGGAACAACTTTCTACGGACCGATTCACAGAGTCATTTGGCACCGGGCAGTAGAGAATCTATTGCTAAAGGCTTGATATCAACTACAGGTGCTCTGGTGATGATAGTTAAGGAGAAGAACCAAAGAAAGCCAGCAACACTCGCTAGATATTTCCAAAGGCAGTCCTACCCAGTAAGCCCTAACCTCTTGCATCCCAGCAACATGAGACTCACAGAGGCGTCAGCATGGACGGGCCGAGCCACTAGGAGATCCGCAACAAGAAGCCAGAGCACGACTGATCATTTGATTCTGCTTGCGTTATGAGCGTGCCATCTGCATACTCGTCAAGATTACCTGCGTAAGACTTAACAGTAGACTCGTGAAGCCGAACATGGCGACGAGCCGAAAAGTCGAATACTGCAGTTGCTACCCTCCTGACGTGTATCTTGTTGATGGACATGAACACGCGATAGAAAGCTGAGTCCACGGTTAGATCTACAGAGGTGATAGTTTCCTCCGGAGAGAGAGAGGGTGAAGAGCCGGCTATTTGACAGAGACCACCGTACTTGTCATGGACCTTGATCGCTCCTCTTTCTGAGGTGAGAAAATGGACAGAACTGAGGGATCAACTCGAGGTACAGTCGCCCTGGACAGAACAGCAGCCGCTAGAGCATATCAGCTGGCTGAACGCATATGAGCAGGTGGTCTAAACAATGATGAATCTTTGTAATGAATCTCATGGCTAGGGAGATCCTCGCACCTTGTCGGGCAGCTGCGCTTTCCGATCTGTGGTGGATCAAGGAATTCGACGAACGCAACGTGATAGTTGAACTAGAAAGAAAGCTGGGAACGAAAGACTGATGTGGACCAAGACAAGGTCGCCGGCGACGTGGACTTGATCGTCTTTTGCCTGGCATCATTCGCAGGTGAGGGCATCCAGAAGAAGTATATTACACTCGACATATAAAAACTAGAAAGAATCATTGAGTTTTCAAGCAAGAGAATCCAACCTTGCAGAACCAACACCGACTCAGGGCTGTTCGAGCCATTCTATTTAGACCAACTGTAAGCAAGAGATTGACGCCGGGCTTAGAGCGGCTGCTGCCTGCTCTCAAGAAGGACAGAAAGGGTAGAGAACGGGGCCATAAGTCAGAAGCAAGAAGGCCATTCACATTCACGTTTTAGGATGATCTATCAAAGCCACGAACCGCTCATAGCGATTGGCCAAGCACTGGTGCTGTGGAGACAGTCGCGCGAAGGCGGGCGGTTACATACATACTGTAACGGGACGACCCTTAACCCGTTTCACATGGCCTCTTCAACATGACAAGACACTACCTGGATCTATAGGTTACTGATCAAAAGAGACTTCTAACCCTTCGGATTTGGCCCTTCACCTAATGGAGTCAGTAAGATATCCTCATAAGATGGAGTCAAGTTACCCAGGCTGTCGATCTACATCTACTGTCCTTCGAGACGTCCCGCGCGATGTGGGCTGACGGCAGAGGCACAGCAGCGATTGGCCAATCCAATTGCAAACGACGTAAAGCAAAGCGTCTTCATCCCAACCTGAAAAAGGCTGTGGAGCAGAGCATGCAGCTTTCATTATAGTTGACTTGAGGCTAAAATAGTCTACATATAGCTGCGATCAGCTAGCACTCTGATCAATTTGGAGGCTTTTGGTCTCGTTAATGCTGGCTTGAGCACAAGCACGGGCCGTGAACGTGTCCCAATGCCGTCGCCCAAATGCCCCACTGTTGGGGACCCTCAGCCATCTACGCAGTCCGGGAAGTATCCACTTCAACAGCAAAGTGTGTCTGATTTGGCCAAGGAGGAGAGTCAGATCTGGCATGATGCGGTTCAAAGATATTACGATGAGCTTAAGAAGGGAGGAATCAAAGGGCCGGCCATTGACAAGAACCTATGGAACATCAAGAGTCATGTGGACATGCTCGAAGAGATCAGAGCCCACGGGTCCCTAGGTTCTAGCACACCGAGAAACATGGATGGACTCGATCCACAAACTTGAATCCATCCTCCTAGATCTGAACGACTTCGCCGCTGTGACAGCATGGGCGCTGGGGATGGATGGGAAAGTGGCGGCGGTGGTGTGGGGTTCAATTAGACTCATTCTCAACGTAAGCTGTTTATCTGAGCGGCGATTCAGCTCAAGATATCTATATTGATGCATACTCAAGCTAGCTCAACCTGTGTTGCCAGAAATTTTAAACATGCTCGAGGAACTGCGCCGAACCCTTCCGCGATATAGGAGATACGACCAGGAAGTCTCTTTCTTGACTGTTTTGGACTCGGGGCCGCGCAAGCCCCGAGTCAAAAACAGTCGGGAAAGGGAAGGAAGCCAAGCCATACCTTACATGTGAGACTCTTGGTCAAGGAAAAGAGGGAGGAAGAAGGAGAGAAAGAAGCAAGCATGTGACTTCTTGATGACGAGGGCCGCAGGGCCCCGAGTCGAGTCGATGATGAGAAGAAAAAGCATGTGACTCTTGGACGATGAGGGGCTGTAGGCCCGAGTTCTCTTTCCGAAAAGGAAGGAAGGAAGAAAGTGATGGAAGAAGAAATGTCAAATGTTATCATGATGACACACGGTAACCCAAGTCAGTCTTTCTTCTCGTAACTTGTAACTTGTACTTAGTTCAATTAATTTCCTTCCTTTTTGGGAAGGGAAATCAACCACGAAAACATCGTTTTCTTTGACCCAGATAAGATCGAAGAGGAACTACTCACAAACCCCCGAGCTGACCTTGACTTCAAGCTTTTGGAGTTTCTAGCTGATGAATTTGAGTGCGTCGTGCCTCAGAATCCTAGTACTTCACCCACACTAACATCGTTCTAGATTTGGTGAAGCCGTGAGTGATCTTGTCAGGTCGTCCCTCATCAATCGGCTCTCAGCCCACAAAGCCCTTTCAGTTCATCGACTAGTCCAAGGTGTTGTGTTTGATCGCCTATCAAATGTGGAAGCCGTATCTTATCTTGACTCCACCGTCAAAATCTTGTCGAACGGGTTTCCCAACACATGGACCAAGTCTGGCGCTCAGCAAGGGCACGGCTGGGCGTCATGGGAGACTACTAGCAAGGTCCTGCCGCATGTTCAATGGGTGATGGAAATCGTTAAGAAGCACAAGCTTAAACCTAGTAATCCAGAGCTGTTTGCGGAATTAATATTCCGGTCAGGAACGACGTCCAAGCTATTCAGAGAATTGCACTAACTAATGCTATAACCTCTAGATACCTTTGGGAAAGAGAGCAGCCCACCACCGCCCGGTCCTTCCTGACCTATGGCCTTTCCCTCGATGTTGACTGCGGAGGATCGCTCTGCAACCCCGCCGTCAGACTTCTCGGCCACGCCTCCCTGGACATGGCCCAACCACAAGCCGCGCTCCAAGCATACACTGAAACTCTAGCCGCCCGCTTGAAGCTCGTGGGGCCAGATGACCCTGCGATTGCTGACGTCTGCGACTCCATCGCCTGCACGTACACCGAAATGGGCGACGTCACCAAAGCCTTCGAGTTCCTCGACCGTGCCACCAAGATTCATGAAGCCAACAACCCTGATCGCATGGCGCGCACGGCCTTCTGCCTCGCCATGAACCACCTCCGCAACCATGACCCGGACCAGGCCTTGACGGCGTTGAAGCATTGCTGGAAACTGCAGGGCCTAACTGATCCTCGCACGCATCGAACTCGCCAAGGGCAACAAGGATTCTGCTCTCCAGCTCGCGTCCAAGACGGTAACCATCCGCAAGGGTATCCTCGGCAACAAGGGCCCCCGCGTCGCGGATTCCATGTTTCTCGTCGCGCGCATGCTCCGCGACGACGGCAAGGACGCGCTGACGGCGAAGCTGCTGAAAGAGATTGTCGATATGAGCGTCGGCATGGTGGAGATGCAGGGCCAGCTGGCAAGGGCTCTGTGGACGCTCCATACGATTGAGGAGGGCTTTGGCAACCGCCCGGAGGCGGAGGAGCTGATCGCCAGGGCTAGGCATGTGAGGGCTGGCATTGAGGGGAGAGAGGGCGCGGACGAGGATTCCGATGAGGGGTTTGCGCGCATGGTGCCTTGGTTGTTGCCGTAGGGGACCAAAGTGGGCTGTGACGCTTGGTGAACCTCTCGGGGGGG
>JAABUJ010001897.1_pt1 | contig 28250 bp, 23 predicted proteins | sample 5559131 | NCBI WGS metagenome assembly JAABUJ01 (sample SAMN10711875, study PRJNA513366) | rock metagenome | isolation source: Antarctica rocks | place: Antarctica: Victoria Land, Mt New Zealand nord | collected 2016-01-07
AAATCATTCAGTCAAACCCTCAACATACCCAAAATAGCTCCCCTCCCCACTCCAATCATACCCCTCCTTCTCCGCGACGTCCAAGTCAAACACCTCCCGCCCAACATCGAACAAGCGCTCCACGTCCGCCAGTGTCGATTCACCCACTTCCACGCCGCGCAGGTCGAGGTAGAAGAAGCCGAGGTCTTTGGCGGCGGTGAATAAGAGGGCTGATTCCTTGGCGTCGTTGGCGAGGAGTTTGTGCAGGGAGAGGCGCAGGAGGGGCGCGGTGCGGACGGTGGTGGGAAAGGGCGGGAGGGAGGGGAAGGAGTCGGAGTTGGGGTTGGGGTCGGAGTCTGAGGGAGGGGGTGCGGGATGCAGTGCGGTGGTGGTGGTGGTCGGGGCTGTGGTTGTTATCGCCGTCATCTTGGTGGTGAAAGGAATTATCGTGGATGTGGAACATAATTGCGGAGTTTCGGTTGAATATTTGTGGTATGGAGATGTGGGGAAGCTGGGGCAGCTGGGCCGCGGCTACGGGCCCGTCTGGGGAAGGCCGACATTCCAGTCACCATAAGGAATGCAGTGCACGGAAAAATAGATAAACAGTTTCATTGACAATCTCCCCGTCTCTCCACTTAACATTTATTAAAGCTCCATGCTCCACACCAACCATTCGCGCTCATGTTTCTTGACCTTGGTACTGAGGTAGACGTTGTCGTATCTATTCAAGAAAGATTCGACCGGTTATGGCGGCGGAGACTAGAGCCAAGTACATGTCCAACCACGGCCGAATAGATCTGATCAGACCACCACAAAGTACAAAGCAAAGACCACATGCTCTCGCAAAATGCATCGCCAAGATGCCGATAAATTCAGATGGTCGTGACTAGCAGGAATTGTCGAGTTAGTAAGTAACCTTTGACGCATCCGACAACCAACTTACCATGGCAAATTTCCCTAGAGTCTTGAGCCGTGGATGACCTTGTAGTCAACGGCCAATTCGCGTCCTCCATCGTTGATGACCAAAACGCGAACACTACCTCTACCATTGGCAAAAGAGTCGTTGAGCCGGGACCACAAACCGCCTTGGTCGATGACTGGGAGACCTTGCTTGACATCACCAGTTTCGGTCATGGCCACGACACGGCCATCGTCACGGATGTCAAGGACACGGTATTGCTTGAAGACCGGACCAAGCATGTTCTGAACAATGACAGAAGGCGATGGGTTGGACACGAAGCTGGACTCTTCATGAAGTTGCTTGGTGAAGAGATCGACTCCGAGGTAGCGTTGTTGTCCGGTTTGAGCAGAGGTGGTAATCCGAATGACTTGGCAAGGACGACCTTGAATGATCAACAGATCGCCAATCCGGATATGGTGGCAGGGAATGGTGATCGTGTCTGGCCCTCCACCTCGCTCGATGAAGCGGACACTCTCACGCACCCCATCACGTACACGAGCTGGGCCACTGTCTTCTCGGTCCATGACAATTTCTTCACGCTCGTGACGACGATGGAGAGGATGAAGGACACGATCAGCGGCCCTCTCGAGGCCGTGACGGATGGAGTGGTAGTGACCTTCGTCGTCGTAGTAGCCCATCTTGGATCGATGACCGTGCGGTAGATCGACGGTGGTCTTGTTTTCAGCTTCGAATCTTACTTCTCGAGGTTGAGAAGTACGGCGTTCGTATTCGACGTCGTAAGTTGGCTGGGTCCGTCTGCGGTAATCACGCTCAGTAATGTCGATTTCTGTTTCGTGGACCTGGTCTTGATGACGGGAAGGAACTTCGATGTCGACCTTGGTTTCCGAGTAGCGTCGGTACGGTTCTTGATAGCTATGTTGTTGGCAAGGATGTCAGTCATGCACGAAAAGATTTGGGTCAAACGTTACTGGGTCAACACATTTAGTGGGAAGCTAGGATAAGAAAAAGGGTTATGCAGATGTGCTGTTCATTCAACACACGCCTGGTGAGAAACACGAGTGGGCTGTCGACTCACCGTTCCCTGGATAGTTCTACTTCGGGGAAGTGTGGAGGACGGTAGGGGCCTTCTTCTTCTTCGTAGACACGAACTTCCTCTTGGCGGCGCGGTCGGCGGTCAAGGTCTTCTTCACGGACGGTGATCTCTTCCTTTTCGTACTGGGTACGTTCCTTGCGGTCGGGAAGAGTGGCGGAGAAGGAAGAGTAGCGTGTTTGGTGACCTTCCCGTCCGACGCGCGAAGTTCGAGGAGGAAGGTTGGCTTCTCCTTCTACTCTGACCTGAGTAGTGTCTTTGACAGCGTCGCTCCGGTACGACGACGGGAAGACACTGAAGGGAATCGGGACTCTGGCGTCAAAGTCCAGATTGACGGACTCGAGGGAGTCTTTTCTCGAATGCCTTTCGAACCGTTATGGTAACAATTCGAAAGGAAGACAAGAAGAGACTCTTGCTTCTTGGGGGGGAAAAGGGAAGAAAAGAGGAGATGAGGGGAAGGTGAAGTTGACAAGTTGCCAGCGACACGTAATCTCTCTTTGTCTCGGTAGATGAGGTGGGATACTTTCAATGGGTCTGGGATCTTATGCAAGATAGGGAAAGATGGGCAAGGTGCAGTAGAGCGGAAGATGAAGAGTGAATTGATATGATGAAGAAAGTCGGAGGGAGGGAAGAGGGAGGGAATAAAGTGGACTTCTCGCGTGTCTTTGGTTTGTTTACAGGCGCTAAGCACGTTTAGCGCCGCTTTTAGCGCGTTTGTTCAGCTGTGCAACGGAGCCAGCCTCTCAGCCATCACCATCTCAGAAGTATACCTGATTCCATGTGACAACCGGAGAAAATGGATTATTCGTACCGTGAAAGTTGTGGTATATCACACATCATTGTTCTACAGTACGAACGTACCTGTTACCTACTGGAATGATGTGGATGTCTTTTTTCCTTCAAGGGTGTGGATTGGTGGAGGATATCGGCACATCACATCCCAAGAGATCCACCAGATTTGACTTCGTGGTATTTGCTCATTGGCTTCTTAGCACCCTTTGACATGCACATATCCAGAAAAAGGCATACAACTACACCACTTCACCACGTTTCAGCTAGCTTGAGCTGCCGGGTGCATCAACGCCAACAATGCAACTGCCAATTGGCCTATTCTGCATCGACCTGGGGGGTAGGGGTTCGATGATCTGCCTGAACCGAGAGTCGGAATTGTGACTGGGTCACGTACACAACCAAGAGTATGAGGGTTCTCGAAGAGTCGGTTTCTATATATGGTGATCAGAGTATCGGGAGCCTCGCGAGGACTTCAAAGCTGTACGGCACAAGTGAATTGTTGTCGCTTTGATCTGCTCTATGAGCCCAGTCGTTGACTCCCAGTGCTGTCTAGCTGTTTACTGAGCAGCCACGATGTCTAAAGTGAGGCAACCGGCAGAGAAGATCATTTTTGATCATCTTCAAGACAGTTATCGAGTTTATAGAAAGGATGTCCGAATATATCAAAGAAGATGGCCCCTATATCTGATATTTGGTCGAAGTCCCTCTATACTCAACAACCTGTCCACTGTTCATCAGCATGCTCTTTGCAGTACTGCCACGAAATCACATGGTATACCATTGTTATACTCTGTACCCGTCTGAGAACCATTGAATAGCCAGGATGTACTGCATGAGCTTCCACATGGGATAGCGATGATCTCCAGTCTCCGCGCCAGAAGCCAGGCGTTGTAGATTCAAAGAAGGAGTTGGTTTGTATGGCCTGCCTGGACCGAAGCCTGCGTATATGGAGTTGAGTCTGGTTCCTCATATATTGATTGATCACCAAATGCTTGCGAGCCCCTCTGAGAATGCACCCAATTCATACCTGAAATTCATGGCCTGTTAGCCGGACATTATTTGATACCTTAGTCAGTAGTAGTGAGCCAGTGGCGAGGGCAAGCCGACAGTGCTAATGCATGGTGATGTATGATCATCATTTTGTTGGTGAATATTAATAGAACATTAACTTATTCGACCAAAAATCCTCGTATCAGCTGCTTTTCTCAGAGGTTCAGACATTCAACATCATCGCTAGCAACTGTACAGCAGTGGACATCTGTGGTTGTTGTCTTGTGCGATTATCTTTGATAGGTATGTAAACTTCGCCGCATCACTGCTTGCGCCTCATGTGGATGGTTCGTTTCACTCGTCATCCTACTCACCAATTCATTTTGATAACACCAGCTGCTTACTGATCATCTCATCCTTCAGATGCACTAGCATTCAACGTCTTCCTGTCAGCACTTGTCGGATACTGCCAGTTGCCAGTCTGACTGAGTACAGCATTCCTTCAATACGAGGGGTCGACCTTGAGGCTCTGCGAAAGCATAGCGGGGCGCTGGCGGCTGCTACCGTGCAGAAGAACTCTCAGCTCTTGGCTTTACGAGGAGCCTTATAGATCGCTGAAGCCTCCAGAAAACAGCCCACGCTTGGTAAGCTTACTGTGCGGGAACGTGAGGCTGATGTTGATGGGTGTCCTTGCTGATCTGGCTATCGAAGTTGACTGTTCCTCTGTTGGATCAGCTACGTGATTCAACGATCGCACCACAATCAGCTTCCCTCCCTCAGCTGTGCTATATCTCAATGTTCCAACGTCAGTGACTTGAATACTGTTGTCGAAACTGCCTCTCACGATAGGCCTTCCCCTTTGTTGCCATGGACCCTCGCTATGGCAGGCCGCTGTCACCAGGCAGCCGGCGGCTCGGCAATCCGATGCGTTCCTCAACCGGCAGCGTTGCCTATAATCCCTCTGCTTATGATGATTACTACGCACCCTCGCGAGGTAGTCATGATTATGGCCCATCGCCCCGATCTAGCGGAGACCGTATTGCAGCACCACGCATGTTGACGAGGAATTACGACGAGGACCGCCTGTCATTAGCGAAGCCTAGGGATGACTTCATGGCTCGACCACGTCGATCTACGTTGGAACCGGAACCGGTGGCGATCAGGAAGCCTTTGAGTGCAATACCGGCAAGCTCGCCGAATCGGGTGAGACCTGTTATCACAGGCGCGTCGGACAGGGCTTCGGGGCACCATGCCAAGCCTTCAAGATCTGGCGCCGAAGAGGATTATTACCTCCTTCCAGCAACAAGCGGCTCTCGGCATGATCACAGAAGAATATCTAGCGCTAACGCTGGGGACATGGGTCGTCTGACGACGGGTGACAAGGAAAGAGATCGGATGGATCGAGGGGGGTACAGGGGCTCTACTTCGAACAATGGTAGACAGGGCTACCATCTCAACGGGCCGTTGGTGCGGCACCAAGATACCAACGCTTATGATGGCTATTCCTACACAGACCCTCGGGAGCAAATGTACAGGGATACGGCCCCGAGGCCTCGACCTCGCGGTGACAGCCTTACTGGGGGCCGACGGGAACGGCCGCTGAGCATGACAGGTTTGGAGGACTACCTGCCGAGGCTGGGCCCTGCAATGAGAGAGACAGGACCACCTCCGTCCCGGCGAGGCTTTGACAAGATTCCCCGATCGGACGGTCTCCGACAAAATCCACGAGCAGTGTTGGAGGACCAGCGTGCACGCGATTACGTACCACCAAGAAACGAAGACCTTTATGACATCCCGAAGCGACGCAGCTCCACACGAAAGCCCGTGGCTTTACATCAACAACGCAGTTTAGATGATGGATACGAGTCTTATCAGGATCCGTATGATGATCCTTATGAACGCCATCGACAGACCTCCTACCATGATGACCATGTTGACCGAAGGGATTATGGAGTGCGCACTGATAGCAAAGCTAATCGCGGCTTGGATGATGAGGATTATGATCGAGACGGAGTAAGAACCAAGTCACGGCGGGACCACGAACATCGGCGCAGAGACTATGGTGACGAAGAAGGGTATGGTCGGGATGATCGCGACAGGGGATCAAGGAAGAAAACGGACCGTGAAGGTGAGAAGCTTGCGGCCGGTGTAGCAGCAGGGCTCTCGGGAGGTCTCCTTGGCGCAGAAATCAGTGATCGGGACCGCCGTCGACATGAAGGGAGAGGAAAGGACACACATGAGCCGAGTCTGAACGTGGAAAGTCATGACCGGGACCGACATAGGAAGAAAGCAACTGATTACGGAGGTCAAGATGGCGACACCAGCGGAGAAGAGCGCCGAGAGCGACGTCGACGGCGACGTAGAGAAAAAGAGGCTTTGGAAAGGGAAAGAGAAGAACGGGACCCAAGAGATGAGGTCATCCAAGGGCGGACACCTGATGTGCAGGACGATGATGACAGAGACTCTGAAGAGGAAGAGCAAAGGCATCGAGATCACCGCCACCAACACGACGAAAGCAGAGAACGGGGCTCGCGTGATGGGTCTATTGGCGACAAGCCTGTTGATGTGAGGGAGGAACGCCCACGGAGCGCTGGGGTGGTCGTGCCCGCTAGGGAGAAGGAGCCAGAACAACCCGTCAAAGGCATACTCAGACAGCCAAGAGAGAAATTCCCGGAAGATCCTGCACCAGTACGTGAAGGCGTTGCCCCACTCAAGGATGCAGGAAAGAAAGGCATACCCGTCAATGCGCGCTGGACGAAGATTGACCGCAAGCTGGTCAATCCTGAAGCTCTGGAGGAAGGTCACGAGAGATATGAAGAGAGGCTTGACTATGTCATTGTCCTCCGGGTTTTGACCAAAGAGGAAATACAAGAATATGCGGCAAGGACTTCAGAGATAAGAGGCAAGCGAGCTCATATATCGGGTTGAGCACAGTTGTTGACTGCCTGTACTAGATGCTCGTTACCTTCGGGAGCTACAAGAGGAACAACGACGTCGACCGAGCCAGTCAGAGCGTGATGGACAAGCAGACCGATCCGTCAATCCTAACGAAGAAAGGCCGAGAGATCCTCCCCGAGCGCTCGAGCCTGATGACGAACGGACAGCAATCACGACTAGCGATCATTCGAAGCGAGCCTCAGACTCGGAGGCCTCCAATGCCAGTAGGCTTAGAGAGGATCCGAGTAATCCGGGCAGTTACACCGGGTACTCGCGCAATCCGCCGGCGCCTAGGCAGCCGAAGCAGTAGTGTGTGATTTCCGCTCACAGTAAACGGTCATGCCTACTAACCTTCTTCTAGCTACATGTCTGGAGGGTTGAACAACTGATGTTCGCTCGAGGCCGGGTTCAATCTGTACAGTCTTGTGCGAGTGAAGAAAATATGCACCCGCAACGTCGAAGTGCCAGTATGACATCCTGTCGTGGACCTTTAGGGGCAACCGTGAGAGGCGCGGATAGCACCTTTCGGAATGCTTGGTCACATTTGCATATATCAAGCGTTCGCATTAGCATATCCATTCACCATCACGTCATCACGTCATCACTGTCGGCAGAAGCTGGATCTCAAGGTGTCAAAGTGAATAGGGATTCAATAGTCATGCAACCACCAGTGTACAAACACCGTCCCCTATCCTGCCAGTTCGCCCGAAATGAAGAGACCCGATCGTGTTAGGAACATGTACAGTTATTCCTCAATCTACCACCATTTTTACAGGGTCTTCGGGCAGCGCGGACGGATGAGGCAACTGTCAGAAGGGTAAGAGCGCCAATCACGCCGGCCGGATGCAAACGTCAGATGTACTGGGTAAGCCATCGAGAGAAAAGATGAAACAACATCGTGCTGCACTGCAAGATGCACGACGCACAGGTAAACGCACAGGCAAGGCGATGCAAGGCGATGCAATGCAATGCAATGCAGACAGTTCGAGGGAAAAGTCAAAAAATGGACCGTCAAAGGTAAGGTGAGGTGAGGTAAGGTAAGGTGATCGGAGGCAGGCGGGGGGCGCGGGAGGGAAGGGAATGGGTAAGCATGTGTTCCGATGTGGCTTGTCACATTGCAGCCGGTGGTCCTAGACCGGCCGGAGTCCGCTCAGCGGGGGGAAAGGGGGAAAGAGGAAGCAGCAAGGGTGGCGATGTCCAGTGCGTCGGTGTTGAGTTTGGTCACGAGGTTTGGAGGCCTTGCAGTTGTGGTTGGTTGCGTCTGGATTCTGGATTTGGGCTGCATTGTTGTTGTTTGTCTTGTTTGTTAAGTTGGTCGTGAGATTCGAAATCGAGGCCTTGAGGATATCACTGCGGTCAGCTCTTCCGGTCTCCTTACTTTATCTCCAGCCTTTACTCTACGTACAGATAGAACTTATGGCAGCCCATGGGCTCCATCACACGAGTTTGCTTTCGGACCGTGCATTGATTACATTAGTCAAGCTGGACGCCGGACTCGAGCACGAACTCGAGGCGCTTATGCAAGTCCGTTGAACTCAAGAGTACTGTACCTTCTATGTACTGTTTTGCTGGTCATACTGAGTAATACTGCCCCTCAACTTATTATCAAAGTCAACTGGGAACTACCAAACAACCCTGCCAACGTTGCCGCCAAACAGGCGCAAATATCCTTGATCCTCACAGCACGGCCCGAATTCGCAGCGCGTTTCAAGAGCTTCTAGCAATTCCAACTGGAGAATTACCGGTCCTCGACAGCCATTCATTCTCGACACCATTACTGCAACTGCAAGGTCTGTCACAATGTTATGTTAATATCATGCAATACCTTACCTATCTTACTTTCCTTAGGGACGGTCGAAGGGTGACATGGGGGTTTATGCTTTACCTTATGGGGAAGCTTGACCGTTGAAGACTAAACTAAGCTAAGTTACCCGCCACATTGAAGAGCAGCGGGGAAGGTATATGGAAGCTATAGGAGACTTTTCGGATCTTGTATCGCTCTACCTTCGTACAGACGGAGTACTTGCACTCCATACCTACAGTACCTTACTGGAGCTTCGACTGAAGCTATAGTTCAGACTATAGCTTAGACATCATGTGCTGACCCTCCGGAGCAATCGGGAAAGCGAAGCCCCGCCAGCCTCTGGTGCTGTATCCGAGCTCTAAGATTTCCTCTACTACTGTATTATCATCTTCATCACAAAGTATAAGGTGTTCCGAGCACAACACATATTTCCAGTACCTCAAGAGTGCCCAGTACGAGGGGCACAAAGTTACGGAGTCTAAGGAGTACGAGCAGAAAGAATGATAACGGCTGAGCGTCTCATGTACTTCTACGGAGTACAACAGGCCTCATAGCCTTTATTTGCCGTTGCCAAAATGCCGTTGTTATATGCACATAGCTTCTTAGTCTCCATGTTCTGCCTTTCCTTTCCTTTCTGGGTATACTCCTATTCTTCCCTGTTTGTCGTCTTGTGCCTCTTGTTTGTTTAGGTATGTAGATGCCCCTCCAACTGATGGAACGCGGTAAATCATAACGGGTGCGCCAGCGATCCGCCTTCGTGCTAAGTTGTTCATTTGCCTTTTCTTACCTGCGTCTTCCGTCCTAACGTTAACTCTCTCGGCCTGGACGCGCGTTATCAGACACTTGACTGTTAGTAGTTTAGGGGCAGGTGAGGACGCATGCGGGACTTTTATAGCAACCTTTGGTATTAATTAGCATCAGCCTTCCTGTACTCCGCCACTACCTAGAGGTACCTTGATTACCTTACCTTACTCACCACAAGGTAAGGTATGCCGGCGGCGTCTGCTGCATTGCACTTTGTACTTCCCCATCTCTCTATCAATGATGTGGATTTCGTCCAGTACCACACAGTCAGAAGTACAGTACAACGCTGCTACAAGACCCAGTATCTGTACGGAGTACCCCCGTTTGTATTATAGACTTACTTTCCAGCCTAGCGCCGCATGCTTCGCTCGATCACCTCTTGTCAGTCGGAGCAAATAACATCGAGGGTGTGAAAGCTGATTTGTCAATCTGCCGGTAAGAAGTACAGTACAGTACAGTACAGTACAGTAGGCAGCTAAGCAGCATCCCATCACATCAGCCTAGTTATCGATATACACCTGCACCTCGCCACAACAGGCCCTCTCACCACCATCGAGCGGCACCCAACCGGCCACCACCGGGCCTCCACACACCCACCCGGGACCAGTGAGCGCTAATTCTTCGCCGTCAACATCAGCGTGTGTCGGGAAAAAGGTTCAAAGGTCGCACATCAGATTATTAATCTCGAGTTTCCGTCGATCGATTTAGACGCAGTCAGAGTGAGCGGAGATCGAAGTGGTCGCCTCATCGTCGGAGTCAGCACACCGGCAAGTGGTGACACAGTTTGCCATATCTTCGACGACTCGGTCGAGTAGCCGCGCGACGCAATCATAGAGTGAAGCAGCTGTACCCATCTCGCACTCTCACCCGCACTCGCACTCGCACTCGCACTCGCACTCGACCATACTGGAATCCGTGCTGGCTGTGCAGCTTGCACAACGGCCTCCTTCCGGCGCGGCAAGTCGACCGCGGCATCAGACGCGCCAGAGGTGGTGGGGCGACCGCAGCAGAAGATCTCCCCAGCACCTCAACGCTCCCACATGTCAGCTGTCAAATTGGCAGTACTTTGAACCTCCTCACACCATTGCTCATATCGATTCATCTACTCTGCGACAACACAACACTTCGATCAAGATGCGACTGTACGATAGACTTGCGAGCGGGAGGAGCAAATCACTGTTGCTAATACCGGGTAGTAGTGTCGGTAAGTGATATAGCATCGAATATCACATCACGAGCGAGGCTACAGTCTCGGTGGGTGAGGGAAGGTGTAGACGATGAGCGGTCTTTTGCGCGGCGCACGAGTAACTACCGAGTCACTCTCCCCTTCCCGTCCCATTTTTGATGAACCTTTTCGCTTCCGGGCGAAGGAGACTGGAAAAGGCAAATTGCCTCCGCTCGTGCAGTAGTCAATCTCCGAGTAAGAAAATATTCATAACAACAATATTGATGAAGGATGAATAACGAAAAGATTTCGCATTTCTGAGAGCTTGAATAATATTCACTGTACATACATACTGTAAGATCAGTATTATATTTACTTGCAGAATTGATTCCGAACCTCTGTGTCTATGCATACGTAAGCTGGTACCTTACAGTATTTTACAACACGACTTAGGTATCTTATCCAAGGTATCGTAACTTATCGTAGGTAACTTACCTATCGTATTGATCGCATCAGCACTTTGTACTTTAAGGTAGCTTTCGTCTCATATAGATGAGGTATAACTAGCTTGTTTCGGATTGATTGCTCAGTCCTGTACCTAAGGTACTCATGTTTGTACTGTATGTACCTTATGTTATGATTATTACACATGCTTACCTTACCAAACCAATCTTAAACTTTACCGTACATTGACTCCCTGGATTCTTCGTATCTTATACTCAACACCTACAGAGAAAAAGAGGAGGAAGAAGAAGAAGCGGCAAAAGGAGAAAAGGAGAAAAGGAGAAAAAAAAAGATTCAAAGGAAGATCATGACCTCGCAAAGAAACACCTTCAATAAATACGAACCTGAAGTCATCATATCATTATTAATCAATTCAATATGAAGCTGCCGGCCGGCAGAATTATTATAGTGCCAAAATTAAATTCATAGCGCCATTCACGCTACCACAAAGCATCAAACAACAACACGGACTCTGACTCGTCTGAACTCAAGCCCACACGAAGAATTACTGTAAGTGTGCCGTCTGGCGCTGTACTATTATTACGGTTCTGTGTATTTGCAAGTGGAGTCGATGCCATGAGTGCCACTGCTTCTAGTTCGATCCCACATACGGCTACAAATGCGATTTTGAAGGAAGATCCGGCGGTGGCTGGCGATCCTGTGAGTAGTGGACCTTACCCTTCATCATCACCCTATCACATCTGTTCTATCTTCTCTGCTCCAACCACACGTGGAAAAACCTGTTGTGCTTTTGTGTTTGCTTTGCGTTTACCTTTACGTTTGCGCTGCATGAATCAAGTTGAGTCGACTCGGCTTTGGCTTTGGTTACGGTAGGGACTCGACCAAGGTACCGAGTAAGCCTTGACGAGTAAGCCTTGACGTACAGTACTTTTTCCTGTTGCTGCTTTTCTTTTCTCCCCGTGCTTTTTTCCCTTGTTCCCGCATCTTATTTTCTCCCAGGACACTGGCACTCCGATCGCGACGGAGTTGTTCGGCATCTTTGGGATTTGCTTCTCGTCGCCGTGTTGCCTTCCTCTCATACGCCTCCAAACACAAAGCCCCGTTCATCAGCCTGCATATACACATACAGTACATACCTTAAGGTAGACGGTCGAGAAAGCCAATTGGTGCCTAAAACCCAGGCGGTTGTGGCTACATGGTATGCGCCCTTTACCGACCGACAGCCTGACGGTACCCCCGTAACCCTTCCCCCTTCTCTATACACCAGTACCAAAGGTACCCTGCAACAAGGCCGTACCTTGACACGCTTTCACACGCTTCACACGCTTGACACCTTCCAAAGCTTGACACAACCGTCATTCCCTGCACTCCGTTCGTTGACCTTGCACCCAAATTGTCCTTGGCGTCTTTTCCCTCGCAAGTCATGCTCTGGCGCTTCAGTCTAAACTACCTTGCCTTAACGTTACCTACCAGTGGGCATCGAAATCTTCCGACTGGCACCCACATCTTGTTTCTGGCACTGACACTTGTGCAACCCCGGTCGTGTTGGCCCGCACACCCTGGCCCTATCATCCCCGTCGCGATCTTTCTTATCCTTTGACATCCTCTGCGAATCTCACACCCTGTTCTGCCTCTCATTTGGAGCTGCACTTGACTCCATTCTCTCACATCATCGATCGGGCTGGGTGGGGACAAGCTCCAGTCTTACTTGATTGGTAACCCTGGCAAGGTCCCCTTCCTCTTCTTCGGTGTCTGGGTGTCTGAGTGAAGCTCCAGTCGATCCAACAACGGATCCTGGCTTTTATACCCTGGCCCGTCCCGTTCGCCAAACAATCCCGTTCCAGGTACTTCATGTGTGACCCTCGCTGTCAAGGGTTTTTATCCGCTTCGCTGTTTCTTCGTCCTTGCGTAGCGTTCTGGGGGAAAGCTTCGCGTCGCGCCTCCGTCGTCAACGTTAATGGTTGTTATTTGTGATCTTCAACTTCTTGGGGAGCTCATGACGCTGACGTTCGCTGGCGACTCCGAATAGCATCACCCTCATCACACTCAGCAAGGTCCGCCACCTCAACATCTCCAACACTCCCGTCCACCAGGCGTCGTGCAGCAGCCGCGCCCGACCTCGCCTCACCCGACACAGCCACCGTCGCATCACCAAGCCGTCTACACCTCCCCGCATCCTTCGACCCACGGGCTGCCGTTGCAACATTCAACACCCTACGGCCAGCCGGCTTCTGGTCCGACCTCGCAACATCCGCCGGACGTGCCTTACTTTACGGGCAACCCGAGCCCATACAGCACGCCGAGTGCTTCCGGTCAATATAGCTCAGCAGGTACGCATGTCCGAAATGGTGGTGAAGAACACATTACGGGAGAGGGGAGAAATTTAGACTGCGCTCATGGACGGTTCACGCCGTTTGTCGGGGTCCAGGTCTTCATAGGAACGGTTGGCTGACAGGCTACGATAGACACACCCGAACTGATGGCCGCCGCCCACATGCAACGGCCATATCCCCCGATCTATCATACCCCGCAGTCGAATTCACCGGCCTCGGTGGCCTCACCGCAGAGCCATGACCAACATGGCCGCAGTCTATACGGACAGCCTCAACCTCAACTCCCCCAGGCGATGTATGCCTACCAACAATATCCGCCGATGAATTCCGTTCACCCCACTCCTTACGCTCAACATCCGGCCACGCAACAACACTCGTCCGTGACGTCGCAGCCGCTGATCATGTCCCACCAGCATCAGGCATCCCAACCTCACCCGTCCGGAATGACGAGTAGCCCACGGCCTAAGATCGAGCCTTCAGTGCCGCAGAGACTACCCACCGGCCCTCTCGGTTCCGCGCACAATCCCCCGCCGATTCCGCCGGGAAGCGCGAACAACATGCATCCGGGTCAGCAAGGAGGGCCGGGGGTGAATCCGAATGCCGCACCTGGACCCATCCCGGCGACCACGCCTTTGGTGGTGAGGCAAGACAACAACGGCGTGCAGTGGATCGCCTTTGAGTACTCACGCGACCGCGTTAAGATGGAATATACCATCCGATGCGATGTCGAGTCTGTGAACGTGGAGACACTCGGTGCAGATTTCAAGACGGAAAATTGTGTCTATCCTCGGGCTTGCTGCAACAAGGATCAATACCGGGGAAATCGACTGGTCTACGAAACCGAATGCAATACGGTGGGCTGGGCTTTGGCGGAGCTGAATCCATGTTTGCGGGGCAAGAGGGGCTTGATCCAGCGCGCGGTGGACAGCTGGAGGAACAGCAACCAGGATCCACGTTTACGCAGCAGGAGAGTGAGGAGAATGGCGAAAATCCATAACCGGAAATCCGTGGCGCAGCATCCGACCCACATGGCTGGTCCCAGTGGTCCCGGTTCGGCGGGGATCCCCAGTTCAAGTGCCCTGGCCGCAACCGCGGCCAGGCAACCGAGCGGCTTGGTCATGGCAGGCTCGCAATTACACCATCACCACGCTCATCCGGACGGGAGTGCACCTGGTGGGCCCGACGACGTTAGCGGTATGTTTCACCAGATGTAAAATTGCGTGTCTCGAAAGTTTGGCGGGGCGGTTCGAGCACGGCCATATGTGTAACTCTGTGTAGCAACAATCCTTGTACATTGTGTCTGCTTGATTGTAGCGCGTTCTCCTTCCGACCCGTGCTGCTTCATTTCCCATTTTGATTTTACTCTCTGCGACCGCTGGGTGGCTCCAATGTTGAATCGACTTCCTCACGGCCAATTCCTAACGGCGAGGCAGGCACCTCCCCGAACGGCGTCCGCCAAAGTCAAGTCTTTCACGGTTACTCGGCCTATCCTTCCAACCCGACCGTCGGTGGTGCCGCGATGCCACCTACTCTCCACGACGGGATGGGCCATCTAGGTGGCCCAGGTGTCTCCAACCCTACCGGCATCACCGCTGCCGCCGCGAAGACTGAAGAAGGAGATCGCAACACGGCTCTGTTTGGTGATCTCCCGGAAGCCAAGCGTCGCAAGTTCATTTTGGTCGAAGATCCACATCGCGGCGGGAGGGTCCGCGTGCGTGTGATGCTCGACCAAGTCGAGATGAAGGAGATTCCGGACTCGTATCGCAAGACCAATTGCGTCTACCCGCGCTCTTATTTCCCGATGCAGATGCAGTCCCCTCCGACGTCGGCGCGTGGCAGTCGGTTCTTCGAAGATGACGATGCGGATGGGGAGACCGGGCAGCCGACCATAGGACGAACCTTGGTTCCGGTGCCGATGCTGGACGGCGCCGAGGGAGAAGTGGCCGTTCCTAAAATCACCAAAACGAAGAGAGGCAAAGAGGTCACTCTGAACGATCTGGGCTATCGGATGAGCTGGAGTCAGAGCAGGGTGTTTGCGGGCCGGACCATGTTCCTGCAAAGAGCTCGTGAGTCCTCCACGATGCCTGTTTTGAGATGAGGTTGGTGTTGATCGGTCGCTAGTCGATGCCTACCGCAACAAGATGAAAAGCACCATGGTGGCTGCCGGTCAGGAAGCTACCTCTATCGCTCCACACTTTGAGACTCGAGCTGGCAAACGGAGGTGGGTCGACCGAAGTCGCCGATCCAAGCGTGCCTCAACACCATGAACGACCCTACCATCCTAACCTACCTCGTCCACATCTTCAAACATCGGCCTCGATCCTTGTCACAAGGCTTTCCACTCCGCCAACCCTACACGATTCGCACCTTCTACGGCTTGCACTTTCGCATTGCATTTCCTTCTTGTACGCTTTTACGGGATACCCATACACGACGGAGGATTACTTCTTACGACACAGGCTTTTTCGGTTTTCTATCTAGAGACACGCAACATCGGAGGGAATGCCGGTCTGCTACCTTTTTCACACGTACACATGTTTTGACATACCTTCTACCTTCTACCTTCCCATCCTCCTCCTTCTTCATGATCTTCATCTTCTTCTACCATGACACTTTTTCGAAACACACCGGGCCATTGTGGAGGATCTCGTTCGTGTGTCACACAGTACATAGCTTTGCGTGCCTTTTCCAAAGTCACTGCGAGCGAGACTTGGCGAGGTTAAATTGTCCGTTCTGGGCGGCACGGGATTGGGAATCGGCATCTGTACGTTTGTGTGCTGTGGGGTTGAGATAGATTGAGGTCGGACCAAAAAGCTAAGCTAAGCCGTTCATCTGATTCGACTGCTGCTGTGCTGTGTAGATTTTGAAGGATTGATATGTGAGAGTCTTTGCCCTGCGGATGGTGTGCCCAGCCTACCTACCTAGGTGAAGTCTAAGGTATGAAGGGATCGCTGATGTGCCTAACGTCTAATAATGGATGAGAAGGTAATAGAGATGTAACCCTGTGCCGTCTCGAAGATCTAGGGCCGTGTATCGGGAACAAGGCTGGTGCAGCAGGGAAGAGTACCGGGTCAATGGCAGGCTTCCGAAGCTTCTGCCTCTGAGACTTACCTACCAAGAAATACTTGCTTGGGTCATTTCACACATTGGGTCCCTACCGTAGAGCATATAGTAAGTATGTGGCCCATATCCGGTATCCAAGAAGGACAAGGAGATCCCGTGCTCAAGAGGGAGGCAGGCTGACCAGCTCACACACACCTGAGGTCGTTCGGTCTGGGGTAATTGCAGTTGCTTTCAGGCTTGCATTGATCCCTGGAGAAGCCTGTGCGGTCGTTTCGGCTCTCGCGGCGGTGTGTCTGAACCTGGAGCTAAGAAGTACAGCATACTGTCAAACTTTCAGCCTCATTTCGTTACCTTAGTGGTTCAGAGCCCTACAGAGGTTTCAGGAACATGCGGAGTTTGCTAGGGCAAACAGTTTGCTACAGATAAAAGTTTTTTCTTTCATCAATTAAAGATCTTCTTATAGGACTACATCTTCATAAAGTAGCTAGACACTTATGATTACATGTTCATTTCACTAATTACTTCTTCTATATTTGACAGATTATGAGCCTGAATGTATATTGATATTTATTTATTCATTAAGTCATTTATTTCTATTCAAAATGATGAAAAAAAAACATCTCATCATCATTATTATTTCATGAACACTAGAAAGAGCCTTAAGAAATAAAGTGAATTCAATGTATAATGAGAAGTTATTCACATCAAATTATTATAAATTCATAGATAAAACAGTCAAAAACAATTCTTACAATCATTTTAAAGTTGAATCTTTACATTAAAAACAACTTCATTGTCAATTTAGATGTTCTCATCATACAAAATGACTATAATGTTATATGATCTTACATTTTTAAAAGTTACAAAACTTAAAGAGTTAATGAACTACTCATCATGAAGAATGTTGATTAAATACAGTCTGATGAGTGCTGAATTATGAGATTTAATAATAAAAAGTAATGTTGAAATCTTATTAAAGTTAGATGTTTTAAGTCAGTCAGTAATGACTGAAGAATTTATATCTAAAACAACAACAACTACATCAACAGTCTTAGTCAACATTACTTAAGCTGACTAAATTATATAAAATAATAAAATTACAATCATCATTGTTCTTATTGTCAGCTCAGAGATCACTGTTATTATAGATGACATAAAAACAGCAAAAAAATATAAAATTATCTTGTATATCTCTATCTATCTTATAAGTTTAATCTTAAATATATTTTATTCAACAATCTATATGTCTATCAACTCAATCAATACTTCTCTATTGATGCTTATGCTTTAAAGTATAAGACACTCTTATGAAAAATTGCAGTCTTCAATCTTGTCATTAATAAAACTCTGAAAATCATTATTTTTTTATTAAATCTAGAATTCTTCTATTCTCAATGAATAATGACAAAATACTTTAAGACTCATAATGTAATCTTATTTCTCAATAACTTGATTGCTAAACTAATTAATGAAGAGCATCTTAAAGAAAGAAATGAGAAGCTTGTTTTAATAAGTAAAAAGAAAAATTATAAAGACAAGAAGAAAAAGAATAAGAAGAAAAATGTTGATAAAAATAAAAATAAAAATGAGATGTATATTTACTGTAAGAAAGCAGTTCACTTCAAGAACAATTACTGAAAGTTACATCTAAAAAAGATGTCTGAAGAGCTAAAGAAAAAATAAGAGATTAAAAAGAAAAAAGAGAAAAAGAAAAAAAAAAGAAATTTTTAAGTTCTGAAGATAAGTAATATAATGAGAACACAGTAATCTTGACTGCAATAAAGAACTATAATCTTGTGATTAATAAGATATCATAAATAATTAACTTTAACACAATACAATATATGTACTGTAATCTCTCTGCATTTAGCTTGATCAAAACATTCAATAATGAACTTTTTATAAGAAAAGTGTCTGAAGTGATATATGCTTAAGAGATAGAAACAATCAACTTATAATTAAAGAATAGTGATGAAAAGTCTTAAAATATTATTTTAATAAACATTTATTTTATGTCTAATATGAGGCTCAATCTCTTCTCAATTGAAACAGTCAAAACAAAAGAGATATTGATTAAAATTAAGAATGAATTATTATGTTTAAAGAATAAAGTAAAGAATATACTTAATTATATAGTATATAAAGATAAGCTATATTATCTTTAAATCTTAACAATGAGAAATTCTGTAAACAAGAATAAGACTATGTCAGTTATTAAAGATAACAAGATCTTAAGAATTACTTAACATTGATGTCTTAAATATATAGAGAATTTAAGTCTTGATAATGTGTCAAAGAATCTCAGAATAGTGAGACTTAACTTATAAGAACTTATAAAAACATTATTACATTTGTGTAATGTCTGCATGAGAGAAAATCAAAAGAAAAAAATCTTAAGAAAATTACAAAATTAAGTTACAAAGATGATTAAATTAATTTACATCAACATTGTCAGCTCTGTCACATTAAAAGCATATGATGAGTTCTTATAATATATAGTCTTCACAGATGATCTTATTTGCTAATGATATGTTTGTAATATGAAAATGAAAGGTTAAGTAAAAGATAAAATTGAATGATTTCTTAATATGCTTTTTACTAGGCTGAGTATGTAAGTTATCTATAGGTTACACAGGTCTGAGTTGAGTTCAGGTATCAGGTCAGATAGAGTGAACTTTTTTTGACTTAGGTTAGGTGCAGATTAATTTGACTTAACTTTATATAAATTACAGATTATTTGTAAGCTAAGTAAGCAAGAATTAGTCTAACTAAGCAAGTATAAGTCAGTATAAATATGTGAAAGTTTTTGTTAGTTAATTTGATAGTGTGCACATTAGAATTACACATTAGAAATGAAGATTTCATCTTAAATCATAGCATGTACTATTCTTTGAAAGTGCATAATGATGTTGTCACTGACTATGCTATAACTCTATGCTATAAAGTCTAATCAGCACTTAAAACAATCATCATCATTTACTGATGAGAATTCATTTTTATTTATTGTTTAAAGATTTATATTTTTCAACATTAAAAGATTTAAGACATAAACAATTATCATTTAACATCACTTTGTTGATGAAGTGATGTTGAACATTACTTTATCAATAAAGTAATGTTAGACATTACTCTGTCAATAGAGGTTGAGAGCTTCTGACTATGTGATTTTATTTAAGATTGAGAACTTTTAACTATGTAATTTCATTAAAGATTGAAAGCTTTTGACTATGTGATTTCATCAAAGATTAAGAGCTCTTAATTATGTAATTTCACTGAAGATCAAAGACTCTTAACTATGTAGTTTCACTGAAGATCAAGAATTTCTGATTATGTAATTTCACTGAAGATTGAGAACTCTTAACTGTGTAATTTCATCAGAGATTAAGAATCTCTAATTATGTAATTTCATCAGAGATTAAAGATTCTTAATTATGTAATTTCATCAGAGATTGAAGATCTTTAATTATGTAATTTTATCAGAGATTAAAGATTTCTAACTGTGTGATTTCATCAGAGATTGAAGATTCTTAATTATATGATTTTATTAGAGATTAAAGATTCCTGACTGTGTGATTGAGTGATGTGATGAATGATGAAATAGTGAAGCATAAAGAAGAAGTAATGTAAGTGAAGACAATGTAATTAAAGTTAATTTAATATTCACTGTTAAGAGTTAGCATTATTTACTGTCAAATTACTTTTATGTAAATTTGCTCATTACTTATCTTTCTTCATTCTCTTTTTTTTTTCATTCTTCAAATACAAATATTCTTTCTAACACACAATGTATTTCTTTTGAAAGCAAAGAAGTTGATGTTGTGTTCTGAATAGATTGTAGTTTCATGAATTTTTTACATTTATTAACATAACTATTAAGCAAATCTCTTCTGACTCTCTTTTTGAAATGAGCTAAGAGAATTGATAGTGTAATTAATTGTAAAGATGCTGTGATATTGACTGATTCATTTAAGTTGTGATGTTTTAGTCTTTTAATGAGAAATTCTAATATACATGCATCAGTTAGCTGTCTTCATAGATATTAAGTCTCATATCTTTATTCAGATCATCAGAGTCATCATTTAAAGTATTGTGAGAGTTGCACTTCAGAATGTCATAAATGATTTAATTTAAAATATTAGCTAAGCTGTTATCTGCAATGTCAGAAGAATTGCAATTCAGAATAAATACATAAAATAGATATTCTGTGTCTATATCAGCTTTATCTGAAAACAAGTCTTCTGCAGTGTTCTTTCTTTCAGTTATAAGATAATTCAGTTTTTAATGTTGAAGTAAATTGAACTTAATCATCATAATGATCTCAATAATGACTTTATTTAGTTAATCTCTTCAATAAATAATGACATCTTAAGCAAGATTAAATAGTCATTCAATCTCAACATTAGCAATAAATATAGCAAGAACATTCTTGATCATTGTAATTAATGCTGAAAAGATTATGATCTGTAACTTTCAGTACTTTAGAATGTTAAGATCATTTTTATTAACTGAGTATAGTGAAGAATTTAAGTATCAATTGACTTTCAAATCAATAATTATGATGTCATTAAATTAAGTCTTGAATTACTGTGCTTTTGTGACAAGATTTATGAACAATTTAATGACAGATAATGTTGAATTTTAAATATAATTATGTGACAAAGCATTCTCATATAAACAATAATGATTTTTATAATAAGTCTGAAACTCAGTTCAATACTATACATAATATGTCTGGCCTCACTTAGCTGACTGTACACCTCAGCAATTAGTGATGCACATTAAAAATACACATTAAAAAGATTAATAGAAAATGTACTTAATACAGTGAAAGTTTCTATGTAGAGTTAAGAACAATGATAATGTTATATAATAAGTTACTCTCATCTTCTGTTCATACATAATACTTCTTTATCTTAATTAATGCTTTCTCAATAGCTGTCTTCAGCTTTACTGTTTACTTTAAAATTGAGTTTAATTTCTTTATGTTATTCTAATTCTTTAGATGATCAAAAAGATTGATGTACACAAGAAATGTCTTGTGCATAATTGAATTATATGTTTAACTCATTGACTTTGTGTACTTCTTAAAGAATTGAAGAAGCATCATTATATATGTAACTTGCTGTCACTTCTGCTCAGATACACATAGAGTCTTAAGCTTCTTGCTTAATTTTGTGATTCTATTATATTCTTGACTAATTCAGACACATATATCATTGTAAAGTTGATAAACTCTTTACATTATATTGTAAATAGAGTTTTATTGTGTTCTGACATTCTGTATAAGTGTCAGAACAGAATGTAAATGAATAAGATACTGAATTCTCTTGAATATTTTGTATCACTGCAAAGAGAAATTCATAGCAATAGCAAGCTATTAAATCTAGATATTTAAGAATGTGTTAGTCATATCTGTTAGAACTATCTATTAAAAACAAGATAGTAATATATCTTGAATAAAGTGTTAAATAAAGTGATTTTCTTAATGATTTGTGTTAAATTATTCTTATTAAATGATAAAGTAATTGACTCATTGATCATCAATGTCTTTAATGAGTTAAGTAGATTCTTGACAGCTAGCTAAATAATATGTATAAAGCAAGAAATGATATTGACTACAGTCTGTCATATAATATTTCTTCTTTTTAAGAGCTTACTCAAAGCTCTTTATATAAATTCATTGTTACTGCAGTTGTTCATAGTCACTGCAAGAAGACACTTCTTTAACTTATATTCTTAAAGAATTGCAAAGATCTCTGTAGTCATTGATTGATTAGTATGTTGATTATAAAGAAGTTAAAAGATAAGAAGAATTTTCTGATAATTTCAGTTCTTGTCAATAAAGTAAGTAGTAACACTCATAAAGACTAGATAACTGAGACTGATTCAGTTATTAAGTGTAATTAAGATTTTAATAGTTTGCTTAAGCTCAATAAGAAGTGTTTCTTAAATGTTTTGATGTTACATCTTTATTAAATTGTCAAATTGATGTCTATCAGACATTAATGTACCTGACTGCAGCATTTAAATAAGTTTTTGAAATTCAGAGTTCTTAAGTGCTCAAAAAGAAAGATTTAAAGAGAAAAAGCTGTTTAGAAGTTATTCAGTAAAGTTTTCAGCATTAAAATATTTGTTTACTGATTTCTTGTCAAGTTTTGTCTGCTGTGCTATGTCAGAGATACACATTAGAAACATACATTAAAAAAGTAGAAATTAATATTTTTAAAAGTAAATTAAATATTTATGCTTAAGTAGATATTCATAATGATAGCTAAATAGTTCTTGATTGATCTATGATTTTAAAGAGAATTTATATCACTGTTAATTAGTGTTAAATGAGCTATATTCTCATCACAACAACAGCAGATCAAGCAAGATACATCAGTATATTAATGTGCTGTCTTTAAATACTCTTGTCACTCATTGCTAGAGTGGCTGTCAGGTTGGGTCAGGCCCAGATTTTAGGACCTGACCCAACCCACTGGGCTCAACTTTGAAACCCGACCCAACTTGTAATATTAGGTAATTTTCATTGTTTCTCGTGTAATTTTGGTAATTTTTACATTGTTGAAAAGCCCTCACAATTCTCTACAAAATGAGCCTAAAATCGCAAAAAACAGATCACTTTCAAGCTCAATGCACACAACTGAAGTTTTGTTCAAATTCTTGAAGTTCCTGTCACTATGGTTGCTCATGGCTAACAAGGCATGCAAAATAAGCAAAAAACCAGCTTTGAAAAAACCTGACAGCCACTCTACTCATTGCTGACATAAAGATAATCATCTCATTGCACAGTACAGTGTTTTTAATTAAATTTATTAATACTAAATTGACTGTCATTAATGTTCTTTTATTCATAGTTAGTTAAAATTCATCACTTTTTAAATTCACTCTGCAGCTCATTCTTCCTGACTGAGTCATCATGTTCTAAATATTGAATTAAATGTCTTTAAAAGTCAATGAATTTTAAGCTTGAAGAAGATTTCAAAGATAATTTAACTGAAGTATTTAAAGGTTCTGTTTAAGAATTGATGACATCATTATAAAGTGTAGATAATGTTAACTGACTAAAAATTATGTAAATAATTAAGTTATAAAAACACAAAGCTTTAAGAATTACTCTGTAAAGTGTACATAGTGTGTTTACAGAATTGCAACACATTCAAAGACATAAACATACTTCATAGTCAGAAGTTAAGAATTAAACACAATTACTATTTAATGTTTTTAATATATTTTTTTAACATACAATAACTGCAGAGAGCTCTGCCTTCATTTTAGATATTCATTAATTGAAAAGAACTCTTAATTTAATTACTGAGTGAGCTACTCTCAGTTAAGTTAAGAAAAGCAATATAGTTTAATTATTGCAGTAATTGCTTTATCTATCTCATGTATTTGTCACTTTTCTTTAAGAAGAAATCAGAAGATGAAATAAAAGCTATATTGATGACTTTGCTACAAATATATTCAAAAGCTGTACTATGTAATCTATGAATGTTATAGATTATCTTTACTTCTACAATATTGTGATGCATCTAAACACATTTAACACATAACACTCATCATTATAATTAGAGAAATAAAGTTGAGAATCAATATTTTTAATAAACTTTTCTGATATACAATCTTCTTATCTTCTTCAGTCTAAATATTATTGAATGTGATCATTTTCAAAGTGCACTAAAAGAATTAGATAGTGAGAGCTAATCTTTATACAGAAAGAAAAAACAAAATTACTTATTTATTTATAATTTATACAGTAAATTAAAGCATTATTGACTGCTTTTCTCTTTTAATTGTTTTAGAGTCTTTCAACTCTTACTTAAGACAATATGATTACTTCTGTAAGCTTTGTCTCATCAACAATTTATTTCTTGAATTATAATGTATATAATGCTGATAAAAATCATATTATAGAATTTAATTCTTTAAAGATTTCTCTCAGATTATTCTTTACATCTTTAGAAGTCTGCAATTGACATAAATATATTAAAATTATCTGTTAAAATTCTTTTATCTTCATCACTGTCTTATTAACTGCAGCATTCTTCTCATTAATATCTTTCTTTTTAGTTTTGTTCTCAGCAACATCTTTAATCACAACTTTCTCTTCAATAACATCATTCTTCACAACTTCTTTCTTAATCATCTCTTCAATCACAACATTCTCTTCAATCACAACTTTCTTCTCATTAAGATTCTTCTTCATAACTTCTTTCTCATTAACATCTTTAATCACATCTTTCTCTTCTTTATTAACATCTTTCTTCACATGCAAACTCTCTTCTAATAAAATAATAATGATAAATTTCTTGAGCTTAATCATCTATAATAGTCATTAATATGTTAAAAATAACTGTTAGAATTCTCTTACTTCAATTATGAATTCATTAAAATATTTATGTTTATCTAAATCTAACTTTATAATTTAGAATTCATCATCATTCTCTGTGCTCAGTGTCATGACAGAATTCTCATCATCAAAGAAAAAAATACATACTCTCTCTAAGATCTTAAGATCTTTAGCTGCACTGAAGAATTTAAGCTTTAAGATATGTTCTTTTGAGTCTGAAATTGTGTAGTTATTAATGATAAGTAGATACACATTAGAATGAACTGTTAAAATACTTACTTCACTATTATGTTTATGATATTATCAGAGTCTGTTATCTACTATTAAAAGTGTCTTATATGCATTTCTAACTTGAGATCATCAGCTATCTAAAGACTGTATCTTTTTCTCAGATAGCTTATTTATTCTTAACATTAAATTACAAGATTAATGTTTCACTTTGTCATCTCTTTAATTGTCAGATAAATTTATCATATAATAAATAAGTTCTAATGAGTTTTTCTAACATATATATGTAATATTTATCTCTTCAGTAACCTTCTTCTTTATTAGAAGCTTTACTTTCTTCTTATTCTTCTTTACAATTACAAGATCTTCAATCTTCATTTATATCTTTTATTTCTTCTGTCTTCTCACAATCTTCTATCTCTCTCAGTTAATCTCTAACTTCAGTCACTTCACTAATGTCTGTTAGCAGTATCAGACTCATAAAGCTCATAAATATATCACTTTACTGAGCTTAATATCAATTTTTTATAATATTTTCTGTCAAATTCTTCTTTATCTGCTTTCTTATCTTCACATTAACTTTAACTCACATTAATGTCAGTCTAAGCTTACTTAAGACATAGTGATGTGCTGATTTGTTATAATTATTTATTTAATCAAGAAGACAAGCATTGAGAAACAGCTTACTTTAATGTTTTCACTCTGCAGCAGTACAAAGATGTTAAGAATATTCATTCTTCTTCTTACACAGACTGTCACTTTTATCTTTAATATGTTATTTAGCTTTTCTTAATGATTTAACTTTACATGTCTCTACCAGTCATCATTGTAAGATACAGACTTCAATTTCAGACTTTTACATGCTCAATGTTATTAATGCATTAGAAATAAGCATTAGAACTTACATTAATGTCAGCATCATTAGGCTTAGCTAGAGTGGCTATTAGATTAAGTCAGGCTCAGATTTTAGAACTTAACCTGACTCACTGAGCTTAACTTTGAAACTTAACTTAACTTATAATATTAGATAATTTTCATTGTTTCTTGTGTAATTTTGATAATTTTTACATCATTGAAAAGCCCTCACAATTCTTTACAAAATGAGTCTAAAATCACAAAAGACAGATACCTTTCAAGCTTAATACACACAACTGAAGTTTTGTTCAAATTCTTGAAGTTTCTGTCACTATGGTTGCTCATGGCTAACAAGGCATGCAAAATAAGTGAAAAACCAGCTTTAAAAAAACTCAACAGTCACTCTAGACCACTCAGCAGACAAAGAGATATTCTTAATGATAGTTTTAGACAGTGTAATATGTGAAATAATGTCTTTTTATATTTTAAGTATTATTAATGTAATAAACATAGATGTTCTAACTTATCTTGAAGTTCTCATAGTATTTTGTGAGCATGTTGACAACAACATTCATGACAGAGTCTCTTTACACATTAAATATTATTAATGTGTTAAAAACAGACATTAAAATATATCTTATTATCATTGTTGTGATGCTTCTTTGAAGACAATGATGTTGATGAAGATGTGACACAGCATTTTGAAGTTTCAGAAGACATTATGATACATATTATTTCTATTAGATAATTTCAATGTACATGTCAGTTAAAGAAGAAATATGAATTAAAGTGACTGTCAGGTTTTTTTAAAGCTGGTTTTTTGCTTATTTTGTATGCCTTGTTAGCCATGAGCAACCATAGTGACAGAAACTTCAAGAATTTGAATAAGACTTTAGTTGTGTGCATTAAGATTGAAAGCAATTCATTTTTGCAATTTTAGGCTCATTTTGTAGAGAATTGTGAGGGCTTTTCAATGATGTAAAAATTATCAAAATTACATGAGAAACAATGAAAATTACCTAATATTATGAGTTGAGTTGAGTTTTAAAGTTAAGCTCAGTGAGTTAAGTTAAGTTCTAAAATCTGAGCCTGACTCAACCTGACAGTCACTCTAATATAAATGTTGAAATTCATATTCTTAATGATGCTGATGAAGGTGAGATGTTCAGAATTAAATGATTATGTAAAGAAAGATAAGCTAAGCTCTTAAGTTTGTTTTATTTACTCAATGAATTTCTCAATAACATTACAACAACAACATAGCTTCAGTAACACTACATTAATAATCTTAGATTGAAATAATACATTTTACATTAAAACAAAACACTTACATCTATTAAAAGTCTTCATCTTAGACATTACATTCATAGAGTCATCAGCAACATTAGATATGTCTAGTTCTTTATCTTTAATGCATCATTCTAACAGTTTAATTAAAACAGAAGCATCTTCATTATATCTTTATAATAAATTTTATCTCTACAAGATCACAATCATCACTGAATTATCTATTAAGTCAAAGTCATCTATCTTATTTTTAATGAATGATTTTAACAGTTCTAAATAATATAATCAGAACAAAGTGAACTTCAAAGATGATGAAGTTAAGTAGAGTGACAAACTACAATAAAGTGAGAAATACAGCTAAAGAAGAAGACTGAGTAACTGTAAAGTTAAAGAAGAAAATGACAGCTGAGATTACATTACAGTCATTAAAGAAGTAGAGATTCAAGACTGACAATATATATATATTTTGTCTATTTTTTAACAGTACTTTCTAATGTATCTATAGTGATCATACTCAGAAAGATCAGATGCTATTAAAAAAGTATAAAGCTTCTGATTCTTAAACTATCATTTCAGTGACTGATTAAAGAGATTGTGCAGAATATCTTATTTAAATCTTATCTTTACAAATCAGATATATTTATTCACTGACAAAGCTCTGCTATTCAGGCTGTACAAGAAGCTATGAAGACATTCTTAATAGAATATTTTGAGAGTAATACTTTACATATTAATGTTGAGATTAACTACTAATAGATATTTAGACATTAATTTGTGTGCAATTTATGTGAAATGCATGACTATTTAAATAAAAAACATAAAGTTAATTCATTACTTCTATTACAAATTGATGTTATTTAAGTTCTTCTCAAATCTCTAAAGATAGTATTACAGTTATAGTCTGTAAACTACAATGCATGTAGCTTAACTCATTATAATAGAATCACACTTGTTCTTAACTTATTACAAATACATATTAAAAATATAACTATAACATGATTGTGATGTTGTCTAAATTTATATGATAAACTTATGCTACATACTAACTCAATAGAGCATAGAATTGAGATCAGTGTAACTCATTATGACTAGCTCTATCTGCATGCAGATATTTACACAGATTGTAAATAAAGTTAATTTATACATAAATCTGACCTGACTTAACCTGAACTTTAGTGCA
>JAABUJ010001899.1_pt1 | contig 28202 bp, 26 predicted proteins | sample 5559131 | NCBI WGS metagenome assembly JAABUJ01 (sample SAMN10711875, study PRJNA513366) | rock metagenome | isolation source: Antarctica rocks | place: Antarctica: Victoria Land, Mt New Zealand nord | collected 2016-01-07
CCCAGGCGCGCATGATGTCCCAGGCGATGCGCAAGCTCGCCGGCAACCTGAACCGGGCTCAGACGCTGTGCCTGTTCACCAACCAGATCCGCGAGAAGATCGGCGTGCTATTCGGCTCACCCGAGACTCAGCCCGGCGGTCGGGCGCTGAAGTTCTATGCCTCGCAGCGGCTCGATATCCGCCGTATCGAGACGCTCAAGGACGGGACCGAGGCGGTCGGCAACCGGGTACGGGTCAAGGTGGTCAAGAACAAGGTCGCGTCTCCGTTCAAGCAGGCGGAGTTCGACATCGAGTTCGGCAAGGGAATCTCGACCTCCGGCTGCCTGATCGACTACGGCATCGAGCACAACATCGTCTCCAAGTCCGGCTCGTTCTTCTCCTACGGGGAGGAGCGTCTCGGGCAGGGGCGCGGGAACGCCAAGGCGTTCCTCGACGAGCACCCCGAGATGGCGAACGAGATCGAGCGAAAGGTCTATGACGTGCTGGGCCTCAGCCATGACCTGGTCAAGCCGATCGAGCACGATGATCCGCCGCTGGCGGCGGTCGGCCCGGCCGGGGCAGCCGGGGCAGCGGGGGACCGCGCAGCCTAAGTTCAGAACGGCAGGGAACACCGCCCGGCTAAAAACGTGGACCAAAGCACCATGCTCGAGGCCCAGGCGCGACTTCAGCGCGCGCTGGACCTCAGCTGCGCCTACGTCAACCGGCGTGACCGGACGGTCAGCGAGGTCCGCGGGCACCTCGAGCGCCACGCCATCGACTCAGAGCTGATCGACGCCGCGGTGCAAACGCTGGTCGATCAGGGCTTTCTGGACGACGTTCGGTTCGCGCGGCTGTTCGTATCTGACAAGCGCGAGCTCGAGCAGTGGGGAAACGAGCGAATTCGCCTGCGGCTGATCGCTCGCGGAGTCGAGCGCGAACTCGCCCAACAGGCCCTCGAGGATTCACACGATCCAGACGAAGCACCGACCGAGCTCGACCGAGCGCTGGCGCTGCTGGATCGCCGTTTCCCGGCGCCGCTGGTTGACCGTCGTGAGCGCGAGCGGGCCCTTGGCGTGTTGATCCGCAAAGGCTATGAGAGCGAGCTCGCGCTCGATGCCTTGAACACCCGCGCCCATAGGGACTGAAAGGTACTAGGATTGGGTTAGCGAACGAACGGCCCGCGGGCCGCAAAACACCAGCAATTCAGGTAAATCGACGGATCGAACCCTCAGTGTTGACATCAAATCTGCAAAGGCCTCCAGACGGGCCCGGAATGGTCTTAGACAGCTTCAGCTGGCAGTAGCTCCATAGGCACAGTCGTCGCCTGGACTGGCAAATGTCCGTGCCGCACGCGCGGGCCGCTCGGTCGCTTCCCAATAGTCAAGAATGGACTGGGCCCGTACGCCGGGCTCTAGGAGAGGAACGACCATGGAAATCATCGGTGCCGCAGCAGTTATCGCGGTCGGAATCGTGGTCGCCGCCGTTTTCTACTCGCGTCCGCACGGGGTGCCCGCCACGGCTGCCGAGAGTGACGTCGCCACGGCTGCCGCGCTACAGGCGGCACTGGCGGAGCGCGGGAGCGCCCTGGAGCGAGGAGAGGAGACGCTGGCACGGCGCGAATCCGAGCTGGAGCGCGCCGAGCTTGGACTGACCGAGAGCCGGATCGAAGCCGAGCGCACGCTCGAGCGCGTGGCCGGCATGTCGGGCGCCAAGGCCAAGCAGCTGCTGCTCGAGACGATCGAGGATCAGGCCAAGCACGATTCGGCCCGTCGCATCCGCCAGATCGAGGAGGAGACCAAGCGCGAGGCGGAGCGGCGGGTGCGCAACATCCTCTCGGTCTGCATGCAGCGCCTAGCGGCGGCTCACGCGGCGGAGACGACCGTGTCAGTGGTGCAGCTGGCCGCCGACGACATGAAGGGTCGCATCATCGGCCGCGAGGGCCGCAACATCAGGGCTCTGGAGAACCTGACCGGCGTCGACTTCATCATCGACGACACTCCTGGCGCCGTCGTCTTGTCCGGTTTTGACGGCGTCCGCCGAGAGATCGCCCGGCTGACCCTCGAGAAGCTGCTCTTGGATGGTCGGATCCATCCGGCCCGGATCGAAGAGATGTACTACCAGACCAAATCCGAGCTCGAGAGCCACATCGTTGAGCTCGGCGAGCAGGGGGTGTTCGACGCCGGCGTGCAGGGCGTCCACCCCGAGCTGGTCAAGCTGCTCGGCCGGCTGCGCTTTCGCACCAGCTACGGCCAGAACGTGCTCGCCCATTCGATCGAGGTCGCCCAGCTGGCCACGATGATGGCCCACGAGCTCGGCGCGAGCCCGAAGACCGCGCGCCGGGCGGCGCTCCTGCACGACATCGCCAAGTCGGTCACGCACGAGATCGAGGGACCGCACGCGCTCGTCGGCGGTGACCTGGCGCGCAAGTACGGCGAGTCCCCCGCGGTCGCTCACGCGATGGAAGCGCACCACAACGAGGTCGAGCCGCAGACGATCGAAGCGGTGATCGTGCAGGCCGCCGACGCCCTGTCCGGAGCCCGGCCCGGCGCGCGGGGCGAGTCACTGGAGCAGTACGTCAAGCGCCTGCGTGACCTGGAGCAGATCGCCGCCCGCCACGACGGCGTCGAGAAGGTCTACGCGATGCAGGCCGGGCGCGAGATCCGGGTGATGGTCCAGCCGGGCGAGATCGACGACGACGCCGCGACCCTTCTCTCCTATGAGATCGCGCGCGAGATCGAGAAGGATCTCGAGTACCCCGGTCAGATCAAGGTCACGGTGATCCGTGAGTCTCGTGCGGTCGAGTACGCCCGCTGAGCGGCCGGGCGGGCGGCTGTCGATTACCCTGAAACCACGATGAAGCGCTACCACCTGACCACCTTTGGCTGCCAGATGAACGCCCATGATTCCGAGCGGATCAAGGGGATGCTCGAGTCCCTGGGCTACGACGAGGCGCGCGCGCAGGCCGACGCCGACCTGATCCTGTTCAACACCTGCTCGATCCGCGAGGCGGCTGACAGCCGCTTCACCGCCCGGCTCGGCGAGGCCAAGCGACTAAAGCGCGAGGACCCCACGCGGCTGATCGGCGTCGGCGGCTGTTGGGCGCAGTCGGTCAAGGAAGAGGTGTTCGCGCGGTTTCCGTTCGTCGATGTGGCATTCGGTCCGGGTCAGGTCCACCGGCTGGCCGAGTTTCTGACCAGCGATTCGCTGAGCGCCCAGGGCTTCTTTGAGTTCGAGGCCTTCACCGGTCACCTGCCGGCCAAGCGCGAGCGTGAGTTCCAGGGCTGGGTTCAGATCAGCGTCGGCTGCAACTCCGTCTGCTCCTACTGCATCGTGCCCTCGACGCGCGGGCGCGAGGTGAGCCGGCCTGCGCAGGAGCTGGTCGACGAGGTCACACGGCTCGCCCAAGATGGTGTCCGCGAGGTCACGCTGCTGGGTCAGAACGTCAACTCCTACGGCCGGGACCTGCCGCGCGAGCAGCGGCTCACCTTCGCCCAGCTGCTGTGCCGCATCGACGCCGTGGCCGGCGTCGATCGCATCCGTTACACCAGCCCACACCCCAAGGACATGCACGAGAACGTGATCCGGGCTCACGCCGAGCTCGAGGCGCTGTGCGAGCACATTCATTTACCGCTTCAGTCCGGTTCGACCCCGGTTCTCAAGCGCATGCGCCGCACCTACAGCCGCGAACGCTACCTCGACCGCGTGGCGCTGATCCGCGAGCACGTCCCAGATTGCGCTCTGACCACCGACATCATCGTCGGCTTTCCAGGTGAGTCCGAGGCAGATTTCGAGCAGACACTCGAAGTCGCAGAGACCGTCGGCTACGACGGCGCGTTCACGTTCATCTACTCGCCGCGGCGCGGGACCGAGGCCGCGACGCTGCCCGATCAGCTTCCCCACGAGCTCAAGGTGGCCCGGCTTCAGCGGCTGGTCGAGGTGATCCAGCGCCGCGCCCACGAGCGGGCTCAACGGTTCGTCGGCCGCTCCGTGGAAGTGCTCGTCGAGGGTCCGTCGAGGACGGACCCGAGCCGGCTGCGGGGCCGGTCGCGTCACAACAAGGTGGTCAACTTCGCTGGGCTGGGCGCTCCAGGGGAGCTGGTGCCGGTGCAGATCGGCTCGGCGACCAGCCAGACGTTGAACGGCGAGGCGTCGCTGCTGGCCCGTGCCCTGGCTGAGCGGCCAGGCGCCGCTGCTCCCAGCGCTCTGAGCTGAGCCGTCGGCGGCGCAGCGGCGTTCCGTCCGCTGCCTGTGCGAACATACGTTCGTGCGATGGGAGAACCTCAGCATCGAGGACGAGGAGCGGGCGCGTCTACCCGGCTACCGTGAGGAGGCCGTGGTGCGCCATTTCGACGCTCCCGACGCGATCTCCACCCGGTTCTATGAGGTGCAGGCCAAATCGATCCTCAACCGGGTTCCCGAGGCCTCGCAGATGCCGTTTCGTTGGACGATTAACCCGTATCGGGGATGCACTCACGCCTGCGCTTACTGCCAATCGGGAGATACTCGAGTACTCATGGGGGACGACCGAGAGATCCCCTTGCGTGAGCTTGAGGCTGGCGACGAGATCTATGGCACGCGTCGAGTGGGCGCCTATCGGAGATTCTTCAAGACCGAGGTCTTGGCGAAATGGTCCAGCATCAGACCGGCGTTCCGCGTTGAGCTCGAAGACGGTACCGAGTTGGTCGCAAGCGAGGAGCATCGGTTCCTCAGCCGACGCGGGTTCAAGCACGTCACCAAGGGCCCAGGGCGGCTACAGCGCCCATACCTCACGGTCGGCACTCGACTGATGGGACTGGGCGGCTCCTGCGACTCCCCAACACATGACGGGGACTACCGCCGCGGATACCTGTGCGGGATGATCCGCGGCGACGGAACACTGGGCCGGTACAGCTACGTTCGGCCGGGCAGGACAAGCGCGGGCATGTATCGCTTCCGCCTTGCGCTTGCTGACGGGCAGGCGCTTCGGAGAGCCAAGGATTTTCTTCTACTCAGCTCCATCGCCACATCAGAATTCGCGTTCGCTCAGTCGGCCGGCGCCCACCGCGCGGTGAACGCCATCCGTACTCAGACGCGGGCCGGCTACGAGCAGATCACCGACTTGATCGAGTGGCCGAGGCTGCCTAGCTTGAGCTGGATCAAGGGCTTTCTGGCCGGCATTTTCGATGCCGAGGGCTCGTGTTCCGCAGGCATCCTTCGGATTTCGAACACCGATGAGCAGATGATCGCCTGGACCGTAGCTGGGATACGGCGGCTCGGATTTGATTGTGTGGTAGAGCGTCGATTGCAGGCAGCGACCACCGTGAGATTGCGCGGTGGGCTTGCGGCCCGTATGCGCTTCCTGCTGGGCATCGACCCGGCGATTACCCGGAAGCGAGCCATCGAAGGTACGGCGCTGAAGACGGCCGCCGATCTGCGGGTACGCTCAATCGAGTCGCTCGGCATGGTGATGCGGATGTACGACATCACAACCGGAACCGGCGACTTCATCGCCAATGGCGTGGTGAGCCACAACTGCTTCGCTCGGCCGACCCACACCTACCTTGGCCTCGACGCGGGACGGGACTTCGAGCGCGAGATCGTGGTCAAGGTCAACGCGCCCGATCGGCTGCGCGCCGAGCTGGCCAAGCCCTCGTGGCGGGGCGAGCACATTGCGCTGGGCACCAATACCGACCCGTATCAATGGGTGGAAGGGCGCTACAAGCTGATGCCAGGCATCTGGCAGGCGATGATCGACGCCCGCAACCCCGGCTCGGTGCTGACCAAGTCGCCACTGCTGCTGCGTGACCTGGACCTGATGCGCGAGCTGGCCGGGCGGGCTGACTTCAGCGCCGCGCTGTCGGTGCCGACGATCGATGAGCGGGCGTGGCGCGAGACCGAGCCGCACACGCCCAACCCAAAGGCGCGGCTGGAGGCGGTGGCCGAGCTGACGCGGGCCGGGATCAGGACGGGCATCCTGGTCGCGCCGCTGATGCCCGGGATCAACGATGCGCCCGAGCAGGTGGAGAAGATCCTCGAGTTGGCCGATGCGGCCGGGGCCGCGTACGTGACCGGCATCGCCCTGCATCTGCGGGGCGAGGTTCGCCAGCTGTTCCTCGACTGGCTGGCCGAACGTCGCCCCGACCTCGTGCCGCGCTACCGTGAGCTGTACCGGCGCGGCGCCTACGCGCCCGTGCAGGAGCGCCGCAGGCTGGCGGGGCTGGTGCGTGGACCCGATCTCGGTCCCTTCGAGCGGGGCAGAGCCGCGCCTCGGGCCCCGGTCGCCCAGCAGCACTCGGCGCCACCGGCACAGCAGGAGGCCCTGTTTGGAGCGATACCACCGTGAAACCGAGGCGTCGAGCGGTGGTAGGTAGAGCAGGCACGTTGTCCGTTACGACCCGAGAGAGCCATGCCGAGGCAGTTCAAATCACGTAGGGACCTGTACCTCGAGCGCATGTTCGAGACCCGCAGCGAGGCGTGGGAGCGCGTCGGGCTGTCGGTGGACGTCAGCCAGCGGGTGGTGCGGCGGGCCCGGCGCGAGGCCGCCGTGCTGCTGCCACTGCTGGTGGCGATCCTGGTGGCCTACAGCCACCTCAGCGACCTGGTTGGAAAGCACACTGCCGCAACGTTGCAGACGCCGGTTCGGATCGCCGTGGTGATCGCGCTGGTGGCGATCGGCTGGGCGCTCGCCGGCGATATCGGCCGGGCGGCGGGACCGGTGTTCCTGCGCCGCATGGATCCCGCCACCGCGGGGACCGTGGGCTTCCTGATCCGCCTGGTGACGATCGCCATCACGCTGGTGGTGGCGCTCGACGTCGCCGGGGTGAACGCACAGACGCTGGCGGTCGGGGGCGCCTTCACCGCCGTCGTGCTCGGTCTCGCCGCTCAGCAGACGCTCGGCAACGTGATCGCCGGCATGGTGCTGCTGAGCGCGCGCCCGTTCCGGGTCGGAGAGCGCGTGCGACTCCAAGCCGGATCGGTGGGCGGCTCGGTGGAAGGAATCGTCAGCTCCCTGGGACTGCTCTACACGACCTTGACCCGCGGGGCCGACCAGATCATGGTCCCCAACAACGTGGTGCTCGCGGCCGCAGTCGTGCCGCTCAAGGAGCCCGAGTCAGTCGACGTCAAGGTGCGGCTGACCTCAGGGGTCCGGCCGAGCCAGGTCCAGTCGATCCTCGACGATGAGATCGCCACTCCCACGCGCCAGAAGGCAGTCGTGCTGCTCGAGGAGGTGGACGGCGACGACCTGGTCGTGCGTGTTCAGGCCACGCCCGAGCTGCCCGACGATGGCGCCCGGCTGGCCGACGAGATCATCGCTGCCATGTCGTCGGTGACCGGCGAGCACGCCACGACACCGGCTCGCTGAGCGGAAGCTCGGCGAGCACGCCGCGACACCCGCCCGCTGAGCGCAAGCCCGGCGAGCACGCCGCGACACCCGCCCGCTGACGCGAAGCCCATGCGTCAGCGGCTGGAGCGCTGTCGATCGGCCATCGTCGCCGCGATCTCGTGCGAGCCCAGGCGCCGCGCGATCTGCGCCGCGATCGACGGTGCCAAGCCCCCGAACGCCGCGCCGAGGCGAAGCGCCAGCGGGGCGACGTCGACCTCGGCGCGGTTGCGCTCGATCGCGCTGATCACCGCCCCGGCGACGTCTTGCGGGCTGCGGGTCCCGACCCCCGGGGGGAGCTTGATCCCGGTGTCGGCGAACATCCCGGCATCGCGGATGAAGCCGGGAAACACGGTCGACACCCCAACGCCGTAGCGCCCGAGATCCTCGCGCAGCCCGAGCGCGAAGCCGCGCAGCCCGAACTTGGTCGCCGAGTACAGCGACGAGGCCGGCGACGCGGTCTTGCCTGACAGCGAGGACATGAACACCATGTGACCCCGGCGGCGCTCGATCATCGACGGGGCCAGGGCCCGCGCCAGCGCGATCGGAGCGCGGAGGTTCACCTCGAGCATCCGGTCGATCTGGTCTTCGGTCAGCTCCTCAAACGCGCCGCTGGCCGGCAGCGCCGCGTTGGCGATCAGGATCTCGACTCCGGCCGCCTCCGCCTCCTGTCCCAGCTGCGCCACGGCCCGACGATCGGCCAGGTCAACCGTCAGGGTTCGCGCGTCGAGCTCTGACGCCAGCTGATCGAGGCGCTCGGCCCGGCGGCCCGTGAGCACCAGCCGGGCTTCACGGGCGCTCAACGAGCGGGCGATCGAATGCCCGATGCCGCCGGTGGCGCCGGTCAGCAGGACGGTGCGCCCGTCCAGGTCACTGTGGTTGCGGTTGGCCACGGCGGGCAGTGTAATCGCGGCGCCCGGCACCGAAACGCTCAGTCCGTCGCCAAGCACGCTTGAACGCGGGACCTCGGCCGGGCTGCACCATACTGCGCTTGATGGCGCCGGCCGAGGTGATCGCCCTGTTCGGTCCCACCGGCGTCGGCAAGACCGAGGTCGCGATCGAGCTGGCCCGGCGACTTCGGGCGCGCGGCGAGCAGCCCGTGGCGGTGTCGGCCGATGCGCTGCAGGTCTACGCGGGCCTCGAGCTGCTCACCGGCGCCGCGACGGCGGCCCAGCGGTCCCAGCTCGAGCACCGGCTGCTCTCGTTCCTGCCCGTCGATGCCTCGTTCAGCGCCGGCCAGTACTCCGAGCTGGCCCACGCCGAGATCGACGAGCTGCTGGCCGGCGGGCGCCGGCCGATCGTCGTCGGGGGGACGGGGCTCTATCTGCGGGCCGCGCTGACCGACCTGCGTTTGCGCCCGGCGCCCCCGGAGGGAGGGCGCGAGCGCTGGACCGAGGAGCTGCGCCAACGCGGCCCGGAGGCCCTGCACGCGATCCTCGGCCGTCGGGCGCCGTGGGCGGCCGCCACGATCGATCCGGCCGATCGCCAGCGCATCGTGCGCTCCTTGGAGCTACTCGACGCTGGGGAGCTCGAGCCTCCCCAGGGACCGTCGCAGCTGTGGACGGCCACGGTGCGCCGCCCGACCCGGCTGATCGGGCTCACGATGCAGCGCGAGCTGCTCTATGCCCGCATCGATGCCCGAGTCGACGCGATGCTGGCGGCCGGCGCCGAGGAGGAGGTGCGCCGTGCCAACGCCGCGGGTTCATCGGCGACGGCGCGTAAGGCGCTCGGCTTTCAGGAGCTCCTCGCCGGCGACGCCGAGCAGATGAAGCGCCGGACCCGCAACTATGCCCGCCGTCAGCTGACCTGGATGCGAAAGCTGGCTGACGTCATCGAGCTCGACACGAGCGGACGCTCATCGGCCGACGTGGCGGCGGAGATCGCCGCCGGCTGGGGCTAGCCGACGCGGCGGGGTCAGAACAGCGGGGTGAACGGATACATCACGACCACCGCGACCACCACCCCCAGCGCCCACACCGTCACCGCGCCGGAGGCCAACCGGCGGCGCAGGCGCCAGGCGCTAGCGATCAGGTAGGTAACCGCAACATAGATGCCGGGCATCACGATCACCATGTAGTAGAGGTAGCTGGTGCGGCTGTCGATCACGCTCAGCAGCTCGAACGGAAGCCAGGTTCCGATGAACCACGCGACGCCCAGGATCGCCAGCTGGAGCTCGCCGACGTCGAACTTGACCACCGCGCCGTGGCGCTTGACCACCACGCCGTCGAGCCCGACCGCCGCGCCTTCGGCCTGTCGCCGCGGCCGGAGGAGGCGATAGGCGCAAAAAGCCAGCGCCGGCAAGGCCAGCAGCATGATCGGCGGGCTGACCATGCCCAGAAAGCGCGACTCCGGATGGATCGCGTACAGCCCGGCGCCGGGCAGCGACGGGCTGATCTGCAGGTAGACGATCGGCTTCAGGTCCACCAGCCACTGCCACGGGTAGGAGGCGATCCCCGTGGGGCCGTGCGGGCTGACCTGCTGTGCGGCATAGGTGATCATGTGCTCGAGGTGGGCGATCGGGCCGCCGGTGATCAGCCTTGCCGTGGCGTCGGCGTATGGGGTGGTGGCCTCACCCATGACCCACAGCAGCCCCATGAACACCGCCACGCCGGCGATCGTGCAGGTCAGAAAGCGCGCGAGCGCCGGCGCCAGCCGCCAGTGCGCCGGCCCTTCGCCCCGGCGCCACACGGTGATCAGCCGCCCGAGCTCGAGCAACGCGAGCACCAGGACCGCGTAGGGAGCCACGAGCTTGAACGCCGCGGCCACCGCGAACGCAAGGGCCGCCGGCCAACGCCAGCCGCGCAGATAGAACGCCACTCCCCAGACCATCCCGGCGACCGTGTAGATGTCAAGCGTCCCGATCCTGCCGTGGACCAGCAGCAGGTTGTCGCAGGCCATCAGCCCGGCGGCGCCCACGGCCGACCAGGGTCCGCCGCCGGCGGCGCGGACGAGCGCGTACATGCCCAGGATCGCGATCGTGCCGAACACCACGCTGCCCAGCCGCCAGGCCAGCGGGCCGTCCCCGAACAGCTCGATCGACGCGGCCATGATCAGCTTGGCGCCCTGCGGATGCTCGGCGTTGGGGTCGGTGCCCAGCGGGGCGTCGGCGTAGTGCGCCCCGGGCGGTGGGTGGATGCCGGCGATCACCCGGGCGGCGTTGACGTAGTAGGCCTCGTCGAAGATCAGCGTGTGCTCGCCGGCTCGGTGGCAGGGCGACTGGCAGGGCTCGCCGAGTGCCGCGGCGCGAGCGCCGAGCGATAGTCCCGAGATGATCGCGAGCACGACCAGGGGAGCCGCGCAAATGCTGAGCAGGCGCCTGAACACCGGCGCGACGCTACACATAGACTGGCGCCGAGTGGACTTCGCGAAGTGGCATGCGCTCGGGAACGACTACCTGATCGTGGAGCGCGCCGAGCTGCCGTTCGAGCTGACCGAGGCGCGGATCCGCAAGCTCTGCGCCCCGCACACCGGTGTGTCCGCCGATGGGATCCTGCTCCTGTCCGAGCCCGACGAGCCGGGCTTCGTCGCGCGACTGCGGATCTTCAACCCGGACGGCTCAGAAGCCGAGCTGTCGGGCAACGGCACCCGGGAGGCGGCGCTTTACCTGCGACGCTCCGGCTGGGCTGGCCACGACCGCTTCTCGATCCAGACCGCCGCCGGCGAGATTCGCCCGGCGATCACCTCGGCCACCACCGCGAGCCTCGACCTCGGGCGAGTGCGGCTGAGCAGCGACGACTTTCCCGCCGGCGGCCCCGATGGGCGCGGCGGATTGGCCGCCGGTGGACGGCGGTGGACTTTTCAGCACGTCCAGGTGGGCAACCCGCAGTGCGCGCTGCGAGTCGACTCAGAGCACGAGCTGATCGAGCTCGACCTGCCGGGCGTTGGCCCCGAGATCGAGCGCCACCCGATGTTTCCCCGCCGCACCAATGTGTCCTGGTATGTGACGCTCGCCCCCCGGCGCATCCGCGCCCGGATCTTCGAGCGCGGCGTGGGGGAGACGGCCGCGAGCGGCACCGGGGCCACGGGCGCCGCGGTGGCCCACGTGCTCGCCGGCGGTGACTCGCCGGTCACCGTGGGGCTCGATGGCGGCGAGCTGGAGGTCGAGGTGGAGGAGGATCTGCACGTAACGCTGACTGGCTGGGCGGTTCCGGTGTTCAGCGGAACGCTCGCCGACGAATTCGTCAAGGAGCTACATGAGACCGAGTAAACGCCTGGATCAGATCCCGCCCTACCTGTTCGCCGAGCTCGAGCGCAAGATCGCAGCCCAGCGAGCCGCCGGGGTCGACGTGATCAGCCTCGGCATCGGGGATCCTGACACGCCCACCTACCCCCCGATCGTCGCCGCCGCCCAGCGTGCCGTCGCCGATCCCAGCACTCACAGCTACCCGTCCAACCGAGGACGCCCGGAGTTCCGCCAGGCCGTGGCGGCGTTCTATGACCGGCGCTTCGGAGTCTTACTCGACCCCGAGACCGAAGTGATGCCGGCGATCGGCGCCAAGGAGTGCATCTTCAACCTCAACCTGGCCTTTCTGGACCCGGGCGACGTGGCCCTGGCCTCAGACCCCGGATATCCGGTCTACACCGGCGGTCCGCTGCTGGCCGGCGCCGAACCCGTGCTGATGGGTCTTGACCCCGAGCGAGGATTCGCACCGGATTTCGACGCCATCTCAGCCGACGCCCTGGATCGTGCGCGGCTGATGTTCCTCAATTACCCCAACAATCCGACCGGGGCGGTCGTGCCGGACGGTCTGTTCGAGCGTGCGGTCGAGCTCGGGCGCCGGGCAGAACTGCTCGTGGTGCACGACAACGCCTACAGCGAGACGACCTTCGACGGCTACGTGGCGCCCTCGTTCCTGGCCACGCCGGGGGCCAAGGAGGCCGGCGTCGAGGTGTTCTCGCTCTCCAAGGGCTACAACATGACCGGCTGGCGCTGCGCGGCGATCGTCGGCAACCCGGCGGCGATCGCCCAGTACTGGAGGCTGAAGTCGAACATCGATTCGGGGCTGTTCGACGCGGTCCAGCTCGCCGGCGCGGCGGCCCTGGCTCCCGAGGTGGACGCCGAGGTGGAGGCGATGAACGCCATCTATCAGCGCCGCCGTGACCTGGTCTGCGACGCCCTCGCCCGGTCCGGGGTGCAGGTGACTCCGCCGAAGGCGACGATCTACGTGTGGGCGCCGGTTCCGGACGGCTTCGGCTCCGCGGCCGAGTACTGCGAGTACGTGCTCGAGCGGGCCGGGGTGGTGATCTCGCCCGGTGGCGCCTACGGCCCCAACGGCGAGGGGTTCTTCCGGATCTCACTCACCACGACCGAAGAGCGGCTGCTGGAGGCGGTGGAGCGGCTGCGCCGGCTCTGAAACGAGCCTCGCCGAGGGCCGGCGCCCGGACTACCATCTTCGGTGTGGCCGAGCCCCAGCCCGATCAAGTCGCCAAGCGAGCACCCGGCGCCGATGGTCAGCCTACCCGCGGGCGCGCCCGCCAGCGGGCGTTGATGGTCGCGGCCGTGCCCGCCGGCGAGGAAGATCAGTTCGGCGAGCTGGCCGAGCTGCTGCGCACGGCGGGTGTCGCGGCGGCGGGCGAGCTCGTCCAGCGCCGTGATCTGCCGCATGCCAACTCATATCTGGGTACCGGCAAGCTAGACGAGGTCAAGCGCCAGCTCGCCGCCGCCGACGCCAACCTGGTGGCGGTCGACGACGAGCTCTCGCCGCGTCAGGAGCGCAATCTGGAGTCGGCGCTCGGGGTGCCGGTGATCGACCGTACGGCGATCATTTTGGACATCTTCGCCGCCCACGCGCACACCGCGGAGGGCAAGCTCCAGGTCGAGCTGGCTCAGCTGGAGTACAACCTGGCCCGAATGCGCGGGCTATGGTCGCACCTGGAGCGGCTCGGCGGTGGGATTGGGACCCGGGGACCGGGGGAGACCCAGATCGAGACCGACCGTCGGCTCGCGCGTGACCGGATCGCTGCGCTCAACCGTCGCCTGGCCCAGGTGCGCTCGACCCGCTCGGTGATGCGCGCCGAACGCGAGCGTGCCCGCCTGCCCGAGATCTCTCTGGTCGGCTACACCAATACCGGCAAGTCGACGTTGCTCAACGCGCTGACCGGATCCGAGGTCCCGGTCCGCGACCGGCTGTTTCACACCCTCGATCCGACCACCCGCGTGCTTCACGCCGGCGGACGCGACTATCTGCTCACCGACACGGTCGGGTTCATCCGCAAGCTGCCCCACCAGCTCGTGGACGCCTTCGGCGCCACCCTGGAGGAGACCCGCCGGGCGGACCTGATCCTGCACGTCGCTGACGCCTCGGTAGCCGAGGGGGAACTGACCGCGATGACCCGGGCCGTGGAGGATGTCCTTTTGGAGATCGGCGCCGAGGAGGCTCCGCGCCTGCTCGTGCTGGCCAAGGCCGACGAGATCGACGAGCTGCGCCGCGCCGAGCTGGCCCGCTGCCACCCCGACGCGGTGCTGGTCTCGGCCGTTACCGGGGAGGGAGTCCCGGCGCTGGTCGAACGCATCGAAGCCGAGTTCAGACAGCGGCTGTCTGAGATCGAGCTGCTGCTGCCCTATGACGAGGGTGGGCGCCTGGCCGAGTTGCACGAGCTGGCCGGGGACCTCGAGCGCGAGGACACGCCGGATGGGGTGCGCGTGCTGGTGCGCCTGCCCGCCGCGATCGCCGCCCGGTTCGCGCCGTTCGCGCTCAGCCACAGGCCGACATGATTCTGCGCGTCGTGCGGCTCGATCCGCGCGCGACGCTGCCCACCCGGGCTCATCCGGGCGACGCCGGCCTGGACCTGCACGCGCTCGAGGCGGCGGTGCTGGAGCCGGGCGAGCGCGCCTCGGTGGGGACCGGGATTGCAATCGAGATCCCGCCGGGTCAGGCCGGACTGGTCCTGCCCCGCTCGGGCCTCGCGGCACGACACGGGATCTCGCTCGTCAACGCCCCGGGGCTGATCGACTTCGGCTACCGGGGCGAGCTGCGCGTGCTGCTGCTCAACACCGACCGCCGGGCCCGCTTCGAGCTGGCCGCCGGAGATCGCATCGCCCAGCTCGTGCTGGTCTCGATCCACGCCTTTGCGCCCGCCGAGGTGTCGGAGCTCGAGGCCTCAGAGCGAGGCAGCGGGGGCTTTGGGTCCAGCGGCAGCTAGCTGAGACCCTCACGGCGACACCGGTCACGGCGACACCGGCGGTATCAGACCGTGGGTCTCCAGAAACTGAGTGGCGACTGCGGCGGGATCCTGCTGGGCGATGTCCACCGCCTGATTGAGCCGGCGCATGACCGCCGTGCTGAGCAGCGCGCTCACCCGGTCAATCGTCGCCGTGAACACGGGACCCTCGACCGCCGCTACGCTCGCCGAGACGACCGGGATCACGTTTCCCCAGCCGAACACGTTCTCGGGATCGCGCAGCACCTCGTAGTCGCCGCTGGCCAGCTGACCGTCGGTGGTGCCGATGTAGGCGGCCTGCACCGAGCCGTCGTTGAGCGCCGTGTACTGAGCGCCGAGGGCGAGCGTGGTGAAGGCGGCGGGATGAAGGCCGTAGACCTGCTCGAGCGTGGGCAGGCCCGGCGTGCCGGTCTGAAACTGCGGTGGTCCGCCGACGGTCACCGGTGATCCCATGCCGGCCAGATCCCGCAGCGAGCGCAGCTGATTGAGCTGCGCGTAGCCGACCGTGACGCCGATCGCGACCGTGTCGCTGAACGGGGTCGCGTTGAGCAGCTCCAGGCTGTGGGCGGTGGCGTAGCGCCGGGCCGCCGCGTAGGCGGCCCCCTGGCTGTGGAAGCCGTGCGGATAGGCCGCGACCGCGGAGTCGAACACGTTCAGATACTCGGGGTACATCGCCAGCGCGCCGGTCTTCAGTGCCTGCAGCGTGACGCTGGTGGGGCCGATGTTGCGGTTCAGCTGCACCGAGAAGCCCTGCGCCTGCAGTGCCTGCAGGTAGAGCTCCCCGAGCACGAACTGCTCGGTGTAGTTCTTGTCTCCGATCGTGACCTGAGGCTTGCCGGCGCCCGGCAGCGCCGCGGTGCTGGTGCTGGCGGTGCTGGCGGTGCTCGAGGTGGTACCGCTCGTCGTGCTGTCCGATGCGGCGGTTGTGGAAGACGAGGTGCTCGCCCTCGGACGGCTCGCGCCCGATCGCCTGGTCGCGGTCGAGCTCGAGCCCGGCCCCGAGCCGCAGGCGCTGCAGATGAGCACGGCTACGATCGCCAAGCCGGCTGCGCGCAGACCTGGCGCCCGCCTTTTGACGGCTGTAGCCCGGGGTTGGCCCGAGCACTGAGGCATCGGCTTGGATCCCGGCCGCGGCATCGCGTTATACCCCGGCCGCGGCAAGGGCATCGGCGTGGGCGGCCATCTCGAGACGGTCATCGAGCGGCTCGAGCTCCCCCGGCCGGCCCAGCGCGGTGGCGATCAGCCAGTCGGCGAACCACGCGTTCTTGGGCAGCAGCGGACCGTGCATGTAGGTGCCGATCACGTTGCCCTGACGCGCACCCTCGTGGCCGCTGCGGCCATCGTTTCCGTGGCCCTCGAGCACGTGCCCGAGCGGCCGGGTGCCCGGCCCGAGCACCGTGCGGCCGGCGTGGTTCTCAAACCCGGCCAGCACGCCTCTGGCCCCCGATGACAGCTCCACCTCGATCGCGATGTTGCCGACCAGACGCGATCCGCTCGCGCGCACGGTCTGCAGGTCGAGCAACCCGACCCCCGGGAGCGTCTCGGCGCCGAGCTGGTAGGAGTGCCCGAGCAGCTGATAGCCCCCGCAGACCGCGAGCACCACAGCGCCGCGGGCCGCGGCGGCGTGCAGGTCGTCCCGCTTGCGCTCGGCCAGGTCATAGGCACAGAGCCTCTGGTCACGGTCCTGGCCACCGCCGATGTAGTAGAGGTCGGCTCCGTCGGGGGCCAGCGGCTCGCCGAGACCGGCCGCGCTCAGCTCGAAGCCGAGCCCGCGCCAGCGGCAGCGGCGCTCGAGCAGCAGCAGGTTGCCGCGATCGGCATAGATGTTCATCAGGTCCGGGTACAGCGCGCACACCCGAAGCCGCGGCTCAGGCACCGAGCATCACGACAACGCTGCCGACGTAGTCCTCCGTGGGGGCGATCAGCTCGCGACCGACGGGGCACAGACCGACCGCCGTCGCCTCAGCCTCGAGCGCGGCCGGACTCAGGCGGTCCAGCCGGACCAGGTCATCCTCGCCGAACAGCTCCCCGTCCGTGGTCACCGTCTCGCGGCGGCGCTCGAGCAGGAAGCCGTCGCCATCGGAGCGGACCGCGGTCGGGCGGCTGCTGTAGACGACGCCGTCGAGCTCGCATACGTCAGGCAGGGGAGCCGGGTCACCGGCTCTGACCTCGAACACGTCAAGCTCGTCGGCCAGCGCCACCGCGGCGACACCCCCCTCCCGCAGGTGCCCGCGAAGGCGAGTCAGAAAGCGGGCTCGTCCGGGGGAACCACCGAGCAGCTGGATCGTCTGCATCGGCACGATGCATAGCGCGAACCGTCGCCCGAGCGCCAGCTCGCGGGCGTCGGCGAGCGTGGTTTGGAGCACCAGGCCGGCCGAGCGTCGCGACAGCTCGGCCAGCAGCTCGGGATCTGAGTCCAGCGCGGTCACCGCGTGCCCCGCCCGGGCCAGGGCGATCGCCGTGCGGCCGGTGCCGGCCCCGATGTCGAGGATCGGACCGCCGTGGCGCTCGGCCAGGACCCGCCACAGCGGCAGATCCTTCCTGTAGCTGCCGCACTCGAGGTCGTGCCAGATCACCTTCACTTCGCCGGCTCCTCGTCCCAGAACCGGGTGGCGTGGCCGCGGCGCGAGAGCTCAGCTCGCAGCTCGAGCAAGGCCGTATAGGTGGGCAGCGCGAACAGCCGCCGGCCGGAGGCGGTCGTCAGCGCCTCATCCAGCGCGGCCGCCAGGCTGGGGATGACGTGCAGGCCCTCGTTTGCCACGCCGGCGTACTTGAGCCGCAGGGCCAGCTCCGCCGCACGGGTTCCGGCGCAGGTGACACGCCGCGCCCGTCCGGCCAGCAGCTCGAAGTCGGCGTCCCAGATCCACGAGACGTCGCGCCCGTCCGCCGTGCGGTCGTTGAGGATCCCGAGCAGATCGAGCTCACCGGGCTCCAGGGTCAGCGTGCGAAGGATCTCGTTGGCCCCGGCTGGGTTCTTGATCAGCAGGATCGAGAGCTCGCGGTCGCCGATCGTGATCCGCTCGGCGCGGCCGAACGCGGCGCTGACCGCCTCCAAGCCGTCGCTCACCTGGCTCAGCGTCAGGCCGAGCGACAGGCACAGCGCGGCGGCCCCGAGCGCGTTGTAGACGTTGTAGAGCCCCGGCAGAGGCAGCGAGACCTCGGCATACCCTTGCGGCGTGTGCAGCTCAAAGCTCGCGCTGCGGGTGCCGTGCAGGCGGATGTGCTGCGCCGCGATGCTCGGCTCCGGCCGGCGGCGGCCGCACGAAGGGCAGTGGTAACGACCGAGGTGTCCGAGGTAGATCGCCTCATAGGCGAACACCGCACCGCAGTTGCGGCAGTGCTTGGAGTCGGCCGCGTGCTGCATCTCCGCCGTGGCCATCGCCGGATCCTCGACTCCGAAGTACACGACGTCCTGGCGCTCTCGGCCAAGGTCGGCGATCAGCGGGTCATCGGCGTTCAGCGCCAGCCGCGTGGCCGGCAACGTGCGAACCAGGGTCGCCCAACGGTCGGCGACCGACTCGAGCTCGCCGTATCGATCCAGCTGGTCGCGAAACAGGTTGCCGAGCAGCAAGACCCGCGGGTGAAGCTCGGGTCCGACCTGATCGAGCCAGAACTCGTCGACCTCGAACAGCCCTAGCCGGCCGGCGATCGTACCTCGGCGCCGGGCGGCGGCCAGCAGCGCCGAGGCCACACCGCCGGCCATGTTGGCCCCCGCGCGGTTGTGCACCAGCCTCGTCGCCGAGCGCTCGAGCACCGCGGCGGCCATCGCCGCCGTCGTCGTCTTGCCGTTGGTGGCCGAGATGATCACGCAGCCGTCGCGCAGTCGGGCCGCGAGCCGCTCGATCGCCTGGGGATCCAGCCGGGTCAGCAGTTTTCCGGGCAGGCTCGTGCCGCCGCCCCGCCCCGCCCGTCGGACGAGCTCGCCGACTGCGCGTGCGGTCAGGATCTTGACCTCCAGGGCACTCATGCTCTGGCCGGAACGATCGCCCGGACCGCCCCCGGCAGAGCCCGGACGGTCACCGGCAGCTCGGCGATCGGGTCACCGTCGGCGTACATCTGAAACGGTCGCGAAGCGGCGATCCGGACCGACGCGCAGCGCAGGACCTCGACCGAGGGCTGGTGGACGTGCTGGCCGGAGAACACGGTGGGCAGCAGGCGCAGGAAGCGCAGCTTGGGTATGTCGGCGACTATCACCACGTCGAGCATTCCGTCCTGTAGCGAAGCGTCGGGCGCCATCAGCATGCCGCCACCGTAGGCGTTGGAGTTCGCCGCGGCGACCGTGTATCCGGTCACCGTGCGCGGCTCACCATCCTCGGGCTGCACCGTGAACGTGGCCGAACGCCAGGTGATCAGGGCGCGCAGGGCGCCGTAGGAGTAGACCAGCGGACCGCGGACGATCCGGGTCTCGTTGGCGATCCGGTTGGCCACCGAATCAAAGCCGCAGGTGGCGATCCCGATGAACGTTCGCGAGCCGACCTCGCCCAGGTCCAGCGCGCGCTCGACGCCGGTGGCGAGTATCTCGCACGCGGACAGCGGCTCCTGTGGGATGCCCAGAGCCCGGGCGAAGTCATTGCCGCGTCCGCCGGGGAGGACACCGAGGAGGCCGCCGCGGTGCCTGAGCTCTCCGGCGACCGCGCCAACCAGCCCGTCGCCCCCGAAGGCCACCGCGGTCTGGCCGGCGGCGGCCGCAGCGGCCGCGAGCGCGCGGGCATGTTCGAGGTCGCGCGTCGGCTCGGCGCGGTTCTCGATGCCGAGCCGCCGCAGGCGCTCCTGCACGTCGGCCAGAGCCCGCCCGGCCCGTCCACCGCCGGCCGCCGGGTTGACGATCAGCACCGCCGTCAACGGGTGACCAGCGCATGCAGATTCTCGGCCACGGCCACCGGCACGGGCGCTGATGCGGCCTGCGCCTGCTCTCGGGTGGCGATCCCCGTGAGCACGATCGCACCGTCGATGCCCGCCGCCGCGGCTCCAGCCAGGTCGGAGTCCAGGCGATCGCCGACCATCAGCGCCCGCCCGGGCCCGAGGCGGTCCAGGGCGGTCTCGAAGATCATCCGGTCAGGCTTGCCCACGCTGCGAGCCGTGCATCCGGTGGCATACTCGAGTGCCGCGACGATCGCCCCGGTGCCCGGCCACTGGCCGTCGGCGGTCGGAAAGGTCCGGTCGCGACCGGCGGCGATCATCGTCGCGCCGGCCAGCACCGCCTGGGTCGCCGTCCGCAGCTCGGCAAAGTCGAAGTCGTCGTGTCCGGCCACCACCACGACCTCCGCTCTCGTGGCTCGATCAGTGCCGTTGACGATCTGCGCGCCGCCATCGGAGACGTGGCGGAAGATCGGCGCCGCGCCGATCACCATCGCCGAGGTTCCAACCGGGCGTTCGGCCAGCGCCGCCTGGATCGCTGAGCCGACGGTCACGATCTCCTCCAGCGACGCCTGCAGACCCAGGGACCAGAGCTTGCGCACGAACTCCTCCGGCGAGCGGCGGGCGTCGTTGGTGACAAAGGCAATCGCCTTGCCGGCCGCGCGCAAGGCACCGAGCGCCTCCACCGCCCCGGGGGTGCACGTGTCCTGGACCCAGACGCAGCCGTCGAGGTCCAGGAGCACCTGGTCGTAGTCGCTGAGCAGAGGGGAGAGGGGGATGTGCGGGCGAAGCAGCGGGACCGACATTGCAGCAGATCAAGCCGGGCGCACCGATGTCGCCGGGCGAGCTGCTCTGAGGGTCCGATCGCGCGGGACCCCCCGGGCGGCGCGTTGCAGAACCGATACTGGATTTCGGGAAACCGGCGGCCTTCGCGCGCCGCGCACAAGTTTCGTGTCGCTTCGGCACGAAAAGCTCGCGCAAGTACGACGCCAGGGGTAAAGTTCCTGGCGTCGCACCTGCGACTACACCCATCCGGTCCACGCGCCCCTGCGAAAGGAGGCACCATGGGTTGGAAAGGCACCTGAGTCGTTCCGGCGGAGGGTTCGTTTAGCGGCGGCCCTCCGCCTTATCTTTGCCTCACGCGTTAATCGGCCGCGCAGCACAGACCTTTAGTCCTCGTCCAGCCGGCCTGGACAAGGGTTGAGGTTTCCAGCCTCTTTGCCGATGTACTGGGCAGATGGAGTCCGTATCTCCAGCCAGCGCGCCCGAGCCGCTGCCGCGGTCTTCCTCGAGCTGGGTGACGGCACTGCAGCTCGGCGCCCTCGCCGCGGCGTTCATCGTGGTCGCACTGACCGCCGGACTGTATCGCTGGGACGTGTGGACGCTGGTGGTCATCACCGTGTTCACGATCACCAGCGAGCTCACGTCGATCGACGCCGGCCCGACCGCACTGCGGCTCTCGGGCACCAGCCTCGGCCTCGTCCTGTGCGCGGTTCTACTCGGTGGCGGGCCGGCGGCGTTAGTGGGGGTTGTATCGGTGGCCGTCGGATGGCTTCGCACGCGCGAGGGGCCCCAGCAATTACGCAACAACCTGGCCACGTACGCCTGGTACCCGCTGGTGGCTGGTCTGTTCTTCCGCGGAGCGATCGGGTTGACCCACGTCGGCCGCCCCGACCTCGGCTATTACCTTCTCATCTTCGCCACCTACGTGGTCTCGATGTCCGCGAACTTCCTCCCGATCGCCGGCTTCACGTGCTACCTCAGGCGCAAGCCGATGAGCGAGATGGTGCGCGAGGCGTTCGTGCCGCTGCTGCCCGCGCAGCTGTTCTCGGCCCTGCTGGTTATGGGGGCCGTATACCTGGTGATGGGACTCGGAACTCCCGGGCTGGTCGTGCTCGGGCTGGTATTCGTGATCTTCCAGTACCTGGTCGGCGAGCTGCTGACCTCCAAGCGGCGCAGCGAGGAGCTCCAGCGAGTCGCCGCCACCGACGATCTCACCGGGTTGCCCAACCGCGAGCGCTTCCGGGAGGTCGTCGAGCAGCGGATCGCCGAGGTGCAGCCTTCCAGGGCCGGCTTCGCGGTGATGCTGATCGACCTGGACCGCTTCAAGGAGATCAACGACACCCTCGGCCATCACTACGGAGATGTGCTGCTGCGCGATCTCGGACCCCGGTTGGTCGCGGCGATCGGTCCCGACGGCATGGTCGCCCGGCTCGGCGGGGACGAGTTCGGGGTGCTGCCGCCGGAGGGTGCGCATGGGCTCGCGGTGCTCGAGCGCGTGGTTGGCCGCCTGACCCGGTGCGTCCACCAGCCGTTTGCGGTGGACGAGCTGTCGCTGGAGGTGGGGGCGAGCATCGGGATCGCGCGGTTCCCCGACGACGGCGAGGACTCGCACGCGCTGCTGCGCTGTGCCGACATCGCCATGTACGCGGCCAAGGAGGCGCAGACCGATTACAAGGTCTATGCCGCCGAGCAGAACCAGCACTCGGTCCGGAGGCTCAGCGTCCTTTCTGACATCCGCCACGCGCTGGACTCCGAGCAGATCGTGGTCCACTACCAGCCGATCGTCGACCTGGTCGACTACAAGGTCCGCGGCGCCGAGGGTCTGGTCCGCTGGCAGCATCCTCGCCATGGTCTGATCCCGCCCGGCGCGTTCGTCCAGACCGTCGAGCAGACCGACCTGATCGGCCCCCTCACTCGCTACGTGCTCGAGCACTCGATCGCCCAGTGCGCCGCCTGGCGACGCGACGGCTGGGAGTTGTCGGTCGCCGTCAACCTGTCGGTGCGCAACCTGCTGGACCGCGACCTGCCGCGCGAGATCGAGCGGCTGCTGAACAGCTATCGCCTCCCGGCGCAAGCGCTCCAGCTCGAGATCACCGAGAGCATGATCATGTCGGACCCCGATCGGGCCCGCGCCACCGTCACCCGCCTCAGCGGCCTGGGGGTGCGCATGTCGGTCGACGACTTCGGGACCGGGTACTCGTCGTTGGCCAACCTGCGCAGCCTGCCGATCGACGAGCTCAAGATCGACAAGTCGTTCGTCGCGCCGATGCTCGAGGACGAGAGCGACCTGATCATCGTCCGTTCGACGATCAACCTCGCCCACGACCTGGGCTTGCGGATCATCGCCGAGGGAGTCGAGGATCGCGCCACGCTCGAGCGTCTGTCGCTGCTGGGCTGCGACCTGGCACAGGGGTTTCATCTCAGCCGCCCGCTGGCCGCCGAGGCCTTCAACGTATGGCTCCACGATGCCGAACCGGTCCCCGCCGGGCCGAGTCCGGCCCTGGCCCGGCCGCCGGTCTCCGCGGGGGCGGTGCTGTTGGAGCGCCCGGCGCCCGAGCTCGACACCGCCTCGGCGCTCGGGTGGAATCCCAGTTCGAACGGCGAGTCGCCGGCTAGAACAGGACGGCCTGAGGACTGGGTTCCGGCGGCTCGAGGCAGTCGGGCCCGTCGTAGCGGGCGTCGTTGACCGCCCAGCCGACCGGCGTCAGCGCAGTCTCGCGCGCCGGCAGCCCGGCCAGGATCTGATCGAGCTGGGAGACCGGCGTCGAGGTGTCCAGCCAGGCGCGCTCGGCACCGCGCCCGAGGATCACCGGCATCCGATCGTGCAGCTCGGCGAGGGCCGAGTTGGCAGCGGTGGTCAGAATCGTGCAGGTGCGCAGCTTGACCTCCTCGGCGCCGTGCCAGATCGACCACAGGCCGGCGAAGGCAAACGGCTCGCCGCCTTTGCGCTTGATGTGAAACGGCTGCTTGGGACCGGACGGCTGGGCCTGCCATTCATAGAAGCCGTCGGCGATGATCAGGCACCGGAAGCGCTCGAAGGCGCGGCGGTAGGCGGGCCGCTCGGTGATCGTCTCCAACCGCGCGTTGATCATCTTCAGACCGGTGTCCGGGCGCTTGGCCCAGGAGGGCACCAGCCCCCAGCGCAGCAGGTCACCCCGCGGCGCGCCCTCCCGGTCAGTCGTGACGGCGAGCACCTCGTCGCCCGGCGCCACGTTGTAGCGCCTGCGCACCTGCAGCGACTCGCTGATTCCGAACCGGTCCCGGATGACCGCCGGGTCAGGAGCCGCGAGCGTGTACCGGCCGCACATCGCGCGCTGCCCGGCCTCAGCGCGCGCGGGCCGCGGTCTGCTCGGCTCGGTCGGCCGCAGCGCGCCGCTGCCGGCGCCGTCCGAAGTACACCAGTACGCCGATCGCCACCGCGACCAGCACCAAGCCGTAGAAGATCCCCAGGTCGAGCGACAGACCGCCGAACGGCAGCGCGACCAGGTTCACGATCCCGAACCCGAGCAGCAGGATCGCGATCACGAGGACGACCACGATCACGATCCCGCGGACCCGAGCCAGCGCGCCGGCGCTCGCCGGGGGCGCCACCAGGCCCATGAACTTCAGCCCCCGGAGTTGACGGCCGGTGGGAGCCTCGACTCCGAGCCGCTCGGTGGCCTTCTTGAGGTCACCGGCGCGGCGCTCGGCGAGTGCCAGGGAGGCGTCGGCCATCCGGCGCAGCTGTAGGCGCTCCTGCGGCCGCGCAGCGGCGATCGCGCGCTGGAAATGCGCCCGGGCCTTCTTGGCGTCGTAGCGCTCGGCGGCGCGGGCGCCGAGGATCGCCTGCGCGGCAGCCTTGAACTTGGTTTCCGCCTCGAGCTCCTCGTCGGAGCGGCCCTCGAGCTGCTGCATGGCCGACAGCTGGCTTCGCTGCTCCACCCGCATCATTCGCTGCTGCTTGGCCATCGTGAGCATCAGTCTAGTTACTCATCTAAAGCAGCAGGCGGGCTCGAGACAGACCGTCCGGGGCGCCGGGATCAGCGCCGCGGTGCGATCACGTAGATCCGCCGTGAGAGCAGCAGCTGACCGCCATCGGTGGCGCTCACCGGAGGGGGCCGATAGATGTCGATGTGGCGACCGTTGATCGCGCCTCCGGTGTCCTGGGCGATGAACCAGCCGCCGTATCCGTCGTGGCGGTAGGCCGGAACATAGACGCGGCTGCCCAGCGGGATCGCCGAGGGGTCCACCGCGAGCGACTGGTAGTAGTGCAGCGGGAGCGAGAGCCCGGGCGCGAAGCTGACGTCGCGCAGCGGCACGTGGTGGCGACCGGGGCCGGCCGACCAGCCACCGGTGGCCAGCGGGAAGGTGACCGCGCCGAACCGATTGCGCCAGTAGCCGCCGGCGCGCCAGAACGGCGAGCCCGCCTGCCAGCCGTCCGACGGCGAGGTCGATCGGCCGGCGGCCGTCACCCAGCCACCGTGCCCCAGGGAGCCGATGTGGTACAGGCGACCGTCGAGGCCGATGCCGCTGCCCTGCATCGAAAGACCGGTGGCCGAGTACAGCCAGTCGATCCGGTGCAAGCCGGTTAAGCCCGGCGCCCTGACCAGCCGCCCGGCAAACCAAGCCTCGGGCGCCGGCCAGTACTCGGTGATCGCGACTCCCGAGAGCCAGCGCCCGGCGGCGTGGCGGCTGGGCACCGGCGCGAGCTTGACCTTGCGCCGCCGGGTCGGCGCGAGACCCCCGACCGGCGCACCGCCGCTGCCCCCCGACCCGGCGGAACTCGACGCAGGCATCGTCGAGCCGCGGGCGACCGAGCCGATTCGGCTTGGAGCGAGCCCGGTGGCCGCGGCCAGCAGGACGACGAGCGCGATCGCCAGACCGGCGGCCCGGCCCGCGATCGCGGCGAGGCAGGGGGTTCGGCGCTGTGCGGGCCTCATCGAGAAGGCGCTCGGGGGCACGATCGGATGCCGAACCCGCGCGAGCGGCTGCAAGAGTATCGGCGCCGCGGGTTTGAGTGTGGGCGATGCAGTGCGTGCCCGGTAGCGGAGCGGAAGCCCAAGGAGGCGTTGCAAGGCTTAGGCCGATGTAGCGGCAAACCTGGCCAGCCTGGCCAGGTCTTGCTAGGCTGGTTCAGCGATGGGCGAGCCGATCAGCATAAGCGAGGCGAAGACGCAGCTGTCGAGACTCGTCGCGCAGGCCGAGCGAGGGGAAATCGTCACCATTCGCCGCGGGCACAAGCCGGTCGTGAAGCTCGTCGCGATAGCCCCTCGGACGCGGTCGGAGGGCTCGCCGGTTGGCGCGCTGAAGGGACAGATCTGGATCGGGCAGGATTTCGACGAGCTCGGCTCTGAGTGGGATGCCTACATGTGATCACGGGGCTCCTGGATACCCAGGTGCTGCTGTGGGCTTTCGCCGCCGATGACAGGTTGCCGGCATGGCTCGGCGAAGACATCGATCGCGATCCTGCATCATTCGGAGTGAGCGACGTATGCCTGTGGGAGATTGCGATCAAGCGCTCGACCGGGAAGCTCCGCACCCCAGAAGACCTTCCTCAGGTCGTCGCCGACGTCGGCTTTCACCAGGTATCGATCACGCGCAGCCAGATCTGGGCGGTTCGGGACCTGCCCTTCCATCACCGAGATCCGTTCGACCGGCTTCTCGTTGCCCAGGCGAGAGACCTCCGCGTTCCGGTCGTGACCTCAGATGACGCGATGTCCGCATATGACGTCGCCGTTCTGTGGTGACCGAAGACCGTCGCCCGCATCCCGCCTCGAGTCTGTCCAGAGCAGGGGCACGGTTTGTCATCAACCCGGCACAAGCAGCTGAGAATCCACACCTGTAAGACGTCGGTCGAATGACAGCGCCTGTCTCGCGCCGCCCGAGCCCGTTGCTATCCGGGAAGGCGATGCTGCACGCCGGGGAAGCGCGCGAAGTCGCGATCGTAGGACACGATGTCGGCGCCGTGCTCCAGTGCGAGGGCCGCGAGATGGGCGTCACTCGTCAGATTGCCGGCGGTGCCGGTGTCGCGCAGAAGCCCGCGGAGCAGGCTGACGTGCCGCGGCGTGGGCTGGGCGACGACGGCGGCGGGAGCCGCGAGCCACGTCTCGACCTGGCCGGTCGCTTCGTCGACGGTCATCGGTGTAGGGAGGAGGGATGGGCTGGTTCCGATGCGGATGAAGGCCAGCAGCGCAATCCAAGCGAGTCCCACCGCTTCGGTTCCAGCGAGTGAGGCATCCAGCCATGAGCGTGAGCGTTCGTGGTGCGTGCTCTCCCTGTCGACCGCGTAGAGCAGCACGTTTGCGTCGACGACGACGACGGCGTCAGCGACCCTCGGTAAGTCGGCGCGCGAGCGCTTCGTCCTCGAGCTCGCTGGCGAGGCTCAGCGCCTTGGTGAGGTCCACGCGCGGCGGCCCCAGCGCGCGCGGCGTCGTGTAGCTGCGGCCATCTGGCTCGTTGGGCGCGAGCCCCGCGCGAACCGCCTCGTTCACGGCGCCCTTGAACGACAGTCCGCGCTCGCGCATCGCCCGCTCGACGAGCAGGCGCGTGTCAGGATCAAGGGTGATTGTCGTCCGCATTGCAGCATCATAGCATCACAGTTGACGATGCCTTGATGCTTTGCCACGGGATGTTCGGTCGAATGACAGCGAGCCCATACCAGCGGGCTCTTCGGAGCCGCCTCGGTCTACATAAGCCCGATTATCGAGCGTTGGGGCGCACACTTAGAGTTGACCAAGTCAACCAACTTCGTTAGGCTGGGTCGATGGCCGAATCTGTGCCCGTCAACGAAGCAAAGACACGGTTGTCGGAATTGATCAGGCGGGTCGAGAGTGGTGAGGAGATCGTGATTCGTCGGGGCGTCACACCCGTCGCCAGGCTCGTTCCAGAACCAGCCACGCGCATCCAACCACCCGGAGCGTTACGCGGCCGGATCGAGATCGACGCCGACTTCGATTCACCGCTGGCGGAGTTCGACCATCTACGCCCAAGCACTTGAGCGCGCTGATACTCGACACGCACATCGCGCTCTGGTGGCTGGCCGACGATGCTCGGCTGACGCCAAGACTGCGCGAGCTCGTCGGTCGCTCCACGGATGTCTACCTGAGCAGCGCTTCGACTTGGGAGGTCGCGATCAAGCTCTCGATCGGGAAGCTGAAACTGAGTCTCGAACCCGATACGACATTCGCCTCGGTCTGCGTGGCTCAGGGCTTCCGACTCTCCTCCATCGATCACGACGACGCCTGGGCGGTGCTCCGCCTGCCGATCACCCGAGCCGATCCGTTCGACCGCGTGATCGCCGCGACTGCCCGACGTCGAGGCTGGACGGTCGTCACGGCGGATACCGTCTTTGATGACCTCGACGTCCCGACGCTCAGACCGTGACCCCTCGCGGATCTTCCCGGTGTAGGCGTGTTCGTGTCGGGGCTGGATTCCGGGGTGACTGAAGCTTGCAAAAGCTCCTCAAAGAGGGGTATGGTGGCCGGTAGGCATAAGCCCGGCGGTCATCCGCGGGTATCGATCAGATTGTTTTCTGTCAGGAGGAGTTCATGTCCGAAGAGCTCGACGGTGCTGGGACTGCTGCTACCGCGAATCTGTTGGCCTCGACGCTGACGCGCAGGTCGGTTCTCAAGGTGGGCGCCGCGACTGGGGGGCTGGTGTTGGCCAGCGGATTGTTTAAGACGATGAAGGCGGAGGCGGCGCAGAGCATTCTTGCCGAGCCCGACGATGTGACGCCGTTTTTGACGATCTTCACGGTCGCGCAGAGCGCTGAGCAGCTCGCGATCACGCTGTATCGCCATGGCGTCAAGAACGCGGATAAGCTCGGCCTGTCCCCTCAGGAGCTGAACTATTTCAAGGCGGCCGGGATCGAGGAGCAGATTCACCACACGTTCTTTGCGAGCATCACTGGGGTGGCGGTCCAGCCCGGCGCCACTAACTTCAGCTTTCCTCAGGGCGAGGCCACGTTTGAGAACCTCGAGCTGTTCATCACCGCCCAGCAGCAGCTCGAGGGGGTCTTTGACTCGGCGTTTCTTGCTGCGGTGCGCGAGCTCTCGCACCTGGGAGCGCACCGTTCGGCCCAGAT
>JAABUJ010001903.1_pt1 | contig 28181 bp, 26 predicted proteins | sample 5559131 | NCBI WGS metagenome assembly JAABUJ01 (sample SAMN10711875, study PRJNA513366) | rock metagenome | isolation source: Antarctica rocks | place: Antarctica: Victoria Land, Mt New Zealand nord | collected 2016-01-07
ATCAGCACTGCCCTGCCGACGACCCGACCATTGGGGTTACATGCCAAAGTGTCACCGATAGGAGCAAAGCGCCGCCGGGCTGCTCTAACCTGTTTGTAATGACCAACCCTCCCGCCCTGGACAGGCACGGCGGCTTTGACTGGCAGGCTGAGGCCCCGGCGTACCGGGCCAAAGTGCTGGACAAGCTGGAGCAGATGGGGTTGACCAATCTGCGGGAGCGCATTTTGGTGGAGCAGATGTGGACGCCGCTGGACTTGCAGGCGCGCTACAGTGCGCACCGAGGGGCGATTTACGGCCTGTCATCCAACGGCTGGCGGCAGGGGTTCCTGCGGCCCCCCAATGCCTCGCCGGACGTGCGCGGGCTGTATTTCGTGGGAGGCTCCACCCATCCAGGCGGTGGCCTGCCGCTGTGCGCGCTGTCTGGCACCAATGTCGCGAGGGAAATTGCAGGGCAGATTGCAGGAGAAACGGGAGGCGGGCAGGAAAAAAGCTAGCCTGCCAGGGAGATTAGCCGCGAGAGGGTTTGCCGCTCTGCCCGCACACGCCCACCACAATCCGGCGCTCGGTAGGTTCCTCGGCTTCCGGCAGAAGCAGGGAAATCGGCGAGTGCAGCGTGATGCCCAAGCGGCGGGCAATGGGACGAGCGGCGGGCAGCTCATCGTCTACATGGACGCTTTTCAGGGCCGCCACCAGCCCTCCCGGACGCACAAAGGGAGCCAGCCACGGCAGCAGCGTTTCCAGGGGAGCGACGGCCCGCGCCACAGCCACATCAAACTGCCCGGCATACGCCGCCAGCCTGCCCGCGTCCTCCGCCCGCGCATGGACAATCTGCACATCGTTCAGCCCCAGGTCATCGGCGACGGCGCGGCAGAAGGCCAGCTTCTTGGCAGTGGAGTCCAGCAAGGTCAGCGCCAGGTCGGGCCGGGCAATCTTCAGGGCCAAACCGGGCAGCCCCGCCCCAGTTCCCACGTCTATGAGGCGCGAATGCGGGGGAATACGCACGGCCTGAAGCACCGCCAGCGAATCAAGGAAGTGCTTGACGGCAATGCCGCGCGGCGTCGTAATGCGGGTTAAGTTCAGGCGGGTCACGTTCCACTCGGCCAGCAGTGCGCCGTAGCGCGCAAATTGGCCCAGTTGCTCACCCGACAGGCCCATCTGCCAGGCATCGTTTGCACCGCGCCGCACAATCTCTGGAAGGGAAACAAACACACGCGCTTGTTGTGCCCCGCCCGCCTGATTTCCTGCCTAAGACAGCAAGCAGGGGCAAAAACTAATGAGACGCGCGCTCCAGCAGCCGCCATTCCTGGCGGGCCTCGCTAGGGCGAAAGGTTGTAAAAGGCTGAGTTTCCGGGCGGGGCTGATAGCCATGCCGCTGCGCCCAGTGCATAATTTCATGCTCCGCTTTGTGGCGGTCATGCAGATTGCTGGCAACAAACAAATAGCGCGCGCCGGGACACGGCAGCTCAAGAACCACGGCATTTCCTTTCCATCCTTGGGGACAGCAGAAGCGAAAAGCGTCCCCTACGCCCGCAGCCAGCAGTGTTTCCTTGATAAAGGCGTGGCTGGCTGCGGGCAGATTGGGAGCAGTCACAGACGGCCTGGCGGCCTGGGCACAGGTCAGCACGGCGGCTTCCTAAGCAGAGTGAATACAGCTTCACAGCAGAGTAAAATGCCCCGGCGTCCCCCGTAGGCCTGTGCTTGCAGCGCCTACAGTTTTTATTATGGCGGACGGGCCAGGGGAACACACTGCGCGGAATGCGGGTTTGAGCACAGCCATGAAAAGCGCAGGCGGCCGCGCACTCTTGTTTAGGTTTCGCGCAGGGCGTGTATCTTAAGCGAGAACGCAGAGAAAGAAAGCAAACACTATGGACAGTTCGTTTTGGAAGACATTCATCCTGGGCGGCGCGGGGGCTTTTGTCCTGCTGGTTGTGCTGCACAGGCTGGGCTGGGAATAACCGCGCCCTAAGGCGTTGGCGGCACGGCACGGCCTTCCGGGAGGCTGAGCGTGCGCAGGCCACCCGGACGGAATGCCAGCACCAAAGTGGTGACAAGAGAAACAAGCGCGCACGCCAAAATGGTGGTTGGCGCTCCCAAAAAGCGTGCCAGCCACCCCGCCATCAGTGACCCGAACGGCATGGTGCCGATAAACATCAGCGTGTAAATGCTCATCACGCGCCCGCGCAATTGATCCGGCACGCTGAGCTGCATAAGCGTGTTGCTTGTCGCAAAGCACAGCACAAAGCCGTAAGACACAATAGCCATGGTCGCGTACGCCACCCACAGCGTACGCGACAGGCTAAACACCACTAAGAACACTGTTGCCAGCAATGAGCCGGTAATCAGCATGTTGCGCTGACGCCGCGCATTGCCCAGCAGGGCCACTGTCAGCGCGCCCCCCAGTGCCCCCACCCCGCGCACTGTTTCCATAAACCCGAACGCTTTCACCTGCTCGGCATCGGTCGCGTGAGGCAGCAGCGTGTAGCGCACAAAGACAGGGATCAGCACATTGAACGAGAACGCGAACGTCCCAAACGACCCGACCAGCAGGACCAGGCTGCGCACGGTAGGGTGTGATTTGACAAACCGAAAGCCCTCGCGCATATTGTCCCACACGCCGCGCACTGTGTTGTCGGCGCTGGCTTGAGGCACGGCGGCGCGCTGAGGCAGGCGTATCATCAGCAGCCCGATAATCACGGCGCACGAGAGAAACGCATTGCCCAGGAATGCCGCCCCGATACTCACCCGCGCTGCCAGCAGCAAGCCCGCCACGGCAGGCCCTAGCGCGCGCGCGGCATTGAAAACGCTGGAGTTCAAAGCTACCGCGCTGGGCACGTCTTCCCGGCCCACCAGCTCCACAATAAAGCTTTGGCGCACCGGCATGTCAAACGAGGCGGCAATGCCCGATAGGGCCGCGAAAAAGATCACGTGCCACACTTCCACCCGGCCTGTCGCGCACAGCAGGCCCAGGCCCAGCGCGCACAAAATCAGCACGCTCTGCGTGACCAGCAGCATCTTGCGCTTGTCCACACGGTCGGCGACCACGCCTGCAATAAGCGTGAATGCGAAAATGGGCAGGCCCCCCGCAAAGTTCACCCACCCGGAGTAAACATTCGCCAGGGCTTCCACCGCTGCCGAGGGGGTCTGCGCGGCCCCGCCCGCCGCCATGCCGCCGTGACGCAGCAGGGCGCGCGCGACCGGGTCTACCAGCAAGACGATCAGCCACCCTTGCGCGAGGTTCTGCGCCCATGTCCCAATCAACGAGATTAATTGGCCTGTCCAGAAAAGGCGGAAGTTGCGGTGGCCGAGCGCCCGAAATGCGCCCTGGTTTTTGGGAGCAGGCCTAGGTGACGGCGGCGCGTCGCTCAGGCTGACTTCGCGTCGCTCTTCATCAAAGGCTTCCTGCTGAAGCTGCGTGCTTGCCATGAGGGGTTCTTCTCTAAGCGACTTCGCGCAATAGGCGCGGCAGGGCGGCTTCGTCCTGCCAGTCTTCGGCTTCCGGCTTCATGCCTAGGGCGCGCGCCGCTTCTGCGAGAGGACGCAAAGCTTGCGCGAGGGCGGCTTGCCGGCGAGGGTCCAGCGCGTCCAAAGCTTCGGACAGGCGGGCGCGGCGCAGGCGACGGCGTTCTGCCAGCAGCGTGCGGCCCTGCTCGGTGAGGGCCAGACGCACCACGCGCCGGTCGTTAGGGTCGCCGTGCGTACGCTGCACCAGGCCGCGCTTTTCAATGCGCTCTACAATCTGCGTAGTGGTGCTCAGGGCCACGCCCAGCGCTTCGGCAAGCTCCCCCATGGTGGGCCGCTGCTCGGAGGCTTCGCGCCCCAGCACGTTCAAAACGCGCAATTGCGCGACAGGCATGTCGAGCAAGCCTGCGACCTGCGTATCCTGCGCGTACAACGCCTTGACCACATCCAGAAGCAGACGCTCAATCTCGTCAATGGCGGGCAGTGCTGTTACCGGCTGCATATTCTTGTATCCTGTGTGTAGGCTAATGGTTTGCGTGTGCGAAGTATATGAGGTAAACGTTTGCGAGGCGTGCTTTGTTCCCAGCTCTCGCCTGCGCAAGGTTGCAGACAGTAAAGCGAACCAAGTGGCAGGAAGTTTGCCTTTGCGCAGGGAATACCCTTCTATCATGTTAAATTGGGAGGGACAAGGATGTTCCGCCACGACTCGTGCGCGTTTTATGTGCTGCGCTTTGTTCTTATTGTTCTGCTGTTCTTGTACGGCATGCAATGGGTGATAGGCCGGTTATTCCCCTATCAGCCCTTTTTGTTCCCTTCTCGGCACTTTATGGCCCTGCCCCGCTTTCCCGCCGCCCGCCGTTCTAGTGCGCGGCAGGCGCAGGCCCCAGATGCGCTTGCAGAAAGCCTAGGATGCGCCGGTGCAGCAGCACGTTCTGCTCCGGGTCGGCGGCCCCTGCCAGATGCGTGCCTGTGAGCGGCAGCAGCTCAAACGGTTTGCCCGCCTCGTACAGTTTCTCCACCAGCTTTAATGTGTTGACAAAGTAAACGTTGTCATCAGTGATGCCGTGGATCAGCAGCAGCGGCTTTTGCAGCTCGCCGGCATACGTCAGCACACTGCTTTTCTCATAGCCCGCTTTGTTTTCGGACGGCAGCCCGAGGTAGCGCTCCGTGTAGCAGGTATCATAATCGCGCCAGTCGGTGACTGTGCCGCCTGCAATGCCGCACGCGAACACATCCGGGCGGCGGATTGTCGCCATCGCCGCGAAGTATCCCCCGAATGACCAGCCGCTGATGCCCACCCGGCTCATATCCATCTCGGGGTATTTGCGCCCCAGAGCCTGCAATCCGGCCACCTGATCGTCCAGGGCGATGTCTATGAGGTTGCCTACGACAGCCCGTTCCCAGTCGCGCCCTTTGCCCGGCGTGCCGCGCCCGTCCAGCGAAACCACGATGAACCCCTGATCGGCAAACCATTGGTCTTCCAGATACGAGCGCGCGGCGCTTTGCACCACTTTCACGGTTGGCCCGGCGTAGACGCTGACCAGCACCGGGTAGCGCTTGTGCGGGTCAAAACCGTGCGGACGCAGGATTGCAGCGTCAAACGTGCGGCTAGGCGTCACAGCCTCGGTGAGTTCCAGGTTCGGCAGCACAGTCGGCTGCTCCGCGACCGAGGGCAGCACACCGATGGCTTCCCCGTTCGTCCGGCGTAGGGTTACGGTGCGGCTGCCGCCCAGCCCCGAAAACCCTTCCGCGTAGACCGCGTGGTTCTTGGAGAAAACAGCCGTGTGTATTCCCTGTCCCGTGCTGAGGGGTGTGGGCGCTCCCCCGGCCAGCGGCACACGGTAAAGTTGTCCCTCGCGGGCGTCCGGGCCGCCCGTCACCACCACCTGCCCGCCGGGTTCGTCTACGCCCGCCACGCCGTCATAGTGAAAGCCTGAGGGCGTCAGCGCGCGCACGAGTGCGCCATTTTTATCGTGCAGCTCCAGTTGCCAGTCGCCGCCGCGCTCGGAACTCCACAAGAACTGCTGCCCCCCGGCCAGCCAGTGCGGCAGGGTCGTATTGCGCTCCAGGTTAATCCACGCCGGGTCGTGCTCGGCCACCAATGTCTGCGCCGCGCCGGTGCGGGCGTCCACGGCCAGCACCTGCGCGTCCCGCTGACGGCGCGACAGCACCACCAGCGTGAGGGGCGCGGCGGCTTCTTTCCACGCCACGCGCGCGAGGTAGGGAAACTTGCCGCTGTCCCACTGCGCCCACGTGGTTTGGCCGCCGTTTGCCGAGATGATGCCCAGGCGCACGCGGGCATTGGGCGTGCCCGCGCGCGGGTAGCGGAATGCATTGGGCGGGTCGGCAGGGTTGGTGGGGTCGGGGATATACAGCGTTTCTACCGGCGACAGGTCGGCCTCTTCGTAGGCGAGAAACTGGCTGTCCGGCGACCACCAGAAGCCGTTAAACCGATCCATCTCCTCCTGCACGACAAACTCCGCCACGCCGTGCGTCAGCGTGTCCGAAGCGCCGTGCGTAATCTGCCGCACTTGATTATCGGCTAAATCTAGGACAAACAACTCGTTGTCTTTAATCGCCGCCACGCGCCTGCCATCCGGGCTGAAGCGGGCATCCAGCCACCCTTCCCCGGCCAAGGGCGTGACATGGGCATCCGCGCGGCGCACCACAAACAGCTTGCCCGAAAACGGCAGCAGCACATGCGCGCCGTCTTCGGAGATTTGAAACGATGTAAACCCGCGCAAAACCTGCCGCGCCCGCTCGCGCCGCGCTTTTTCCGCGACCGACAGCGTTTCCGCTTTGCCGCCCAGCAGCGTTTCCGGGGCAAGCACTTCATGCACGGCCTGGGTTTGGATGTTCATCTCAAACAAGCGCAGCACGCGGTCGCGCGGGCCGGAGCGCAAAAACAAAGCGGCGCGGCCGTCTGGCGTCAACTGCACCAGACGGGGCACGCCTAGCGAAAAGTTCTGGGTCTGCGCCAGCGTTCGCAGGTACGCGGCGGGGTCGGCAGGGGCGCCTGCAGGGGAGGCGGCGGGAGCGCCAAAAGTGGGTGAAAGCATCAGGCAGCACGCCAGTGCGAAAAGAGAAGGGCGCACGTCGGCGATTTCCTTTCTGGTGAACGAAACCAAGGGGCTGCCCCCCCATACGCCGTGCCCGGCCCTTTTTCCTGCCTACCGACTGTGAAAGCAAAACAAGCGTGAAGTCCTATTGAAATCGCCGCGCGACTGTGGAATAAACAGTGCGCCGCAAGCCGCAAGCCGTCGGGCAGCAAAGCCTTTGCCAGCGCGTGTTCAAGCCGGAAAAAGCGCGTGCCGAGCTTGTTCCAACGACGGACTAATTTCTTCCGTCATTGGCACGCGCTCGTTCCGCGCAGAAAACCCCCAGGATACGCGGACAAAAAGCCGTTCTGCCTCCGGCGCATTTGCGCTGGATATTTGGGATTGTTCCGCCGAAAGCAAAAGAAGGCGCAGGGCGCAGGTTTTGCACAAGCGCCGAAAGCAGTCAACGCCCATGCATTATCAATCGCGCGAAGTTCAGGACACGACAGGGCAAACGCTGGACAGCGTCTTGTTTGCCTCGCATCCGCAGCCGCTGTGGGTGTATGAAGTCGGCACGCTGCGCTTTTTGGCGGTCAACGACGAGGCTTTGGCCCGCTACGGCTACACGCGGGATGAGTTTTTAAGCCTGTCTGTGCCCAACCTGCATCCCGCCGATGACGTGCCTGTGTTCCGGGAAGCGATAAAGAAACGCCCTTCGGGCACGACGGTCAGCGGCCCGTGGCAGCATCAGTACAAAGACGGCACGCGCGTGACAGTAGAAATCAGCGGGCACGACACGCAGTTTGCGGGACGGGCGGCACGCCTGATTGCCGTGCAGGACATCTCCGAGCGATTGCAGGACGAAGCGACTTTGCAGCATGAGCGCACGTTCAGCGCCGCCATTCTGGACACCGTGGGCGCACTGGTGGCGGTGGTGGACAGGAAAGCGCGGCTTGTGCGCTTCAACAAAGCGTGCGAAGCTTTAACGGGGTACGCCGAGGCGGACGTGCTGGGCAAGCACGTCGGCACTTTGTTGCTGCTGCCCGAAGAACGCCCTGGCGTCCAGGCCATGTTTGAGCAATTGTGCGCGGGCAACTTCCCCAACACGCACGAAAACTGCTGGGTGGCAAAGAGCGGGGGACGTCATCAAATCTCCTGGGCAAACACAGCGCTTTTGGACGAAGCAGGGCAGGTGGAGTTTGTCGTTGCCACGGGCATTGATGTCACCGAGCGCCGTCAAATGGAAGCGTCTTTGGAGGCCGCGCAGCACAACTACCAGGCCATCTTTGAGAACGCGCTGGAAGGCATCTTCCAGACCACGGAAGACGGGCGGTATCTTGCGGTCAACCCCGCCCTGGCCGCGCTGTACGGCTACAGCAGCCCCGAACAGCTCAAGGCGCAGATAACCGATGTGCAGCACCAGCTTTATGCCGATCCGCGCGACCGGGAGCGGTTTGTGGCGCAGATGCGCGCCGAGGGCGTGGTGTCGGGGTTTGAGGTGCAGATCGTGCGCAAAGACGGCACAACCATCTGGATTGCCGAGCATGCGCGCGCAGTGTGCGATGCGCAGGGCGAGTTCTTATACTACGAAGGCACAGTGCAGAACATTACCGAGCGCAAAGCATTGGAAGCCGAGCGCGAGCAGCTGTTGCAGGAAGCGGTGGCGCAGGCCGACCGCGACCCGCTCACCAGCCTGCTTAATCATCGGGCCTTCCATCACCGTCTGGAAGAGGAAGCCGACCGCGCCCTGCGCACAGGTCAGCCGCTTTCCATTGCCGTGCTGGATTTGGATAACTTTAAGTTCTTTAACGATGCCTACGGCCATGCTTCGGGCGACGATGTGCTGCGGCAGGTAGCGCAGGCATTAGCTGGAGAGTGCCGGTCTTACGATACGTTGGCGCGGCAACGTTCCCCGATGACGCCCCCACCCGGCTGGAAGCCCTGAGCCTGGCCGACGAGCGCCTGCTGCGGGCCAAGTCGGGCGAGGGCGAAGACGAGGTGGCAGCGACACTGCGCGCCTCGTTGATGTCGTCGCTGTCGGGCTTTTCCATGCTGGATGCCTTGGTGGCTGCGGTGGACAACAAAGACCGCTACACGCGGCATCATAGCGAGCATGTCATGTCGCTTTGCCTGCAAATGGCGCGCGAGATGGACATGGACGCCCCGAGCCGCCACACCCTGGCCGTCGCCGCCCTGCTGCATGACGTGGGCAAGATCGGCGTGCCCGACCGCATTCTGCGCAAGCCGGGCGCCCTCAGCGAGGACGAGTTTGGGGCCGTACAGCAGCACCCTATGATGGGGGCGATTATCGTTGGGGCCGTGGCCGGGCTGGAAGAAACACTGGACTGCGTGCGCCACCACCATGAGCGTTGGGACGGGCGCGGCTATCCCTTGGGCCTTGCGGGAGAGGCTATTCCCCCGCTGGCGCGCCTCATGGCGGTCGCCGATGCGTACTCGGCCATGACTATGGATCGCCCTTACCGCAAAGCCAAGGAGGAAGCTGAAGCCCTTGCTATTCTTCAGGCCGGGGCCGGGACGCAATGGGACATGGCCTGCGTGCAGGCGATGGTGCGCGCGCGCCGCGCGCTTGCCCTGCCGTGTTATTCTAAAGGCAAGTAGGCCAAGCACCTCCGCCGTTTGCTTTTCCCATCATACACTTTCACCGCCCATCATACACTTTCACCAAGGGACGGCAAGGCGACGCAGCGATAGCCCTGCCGCGCCAGGCCGTCTAGGATCAGCGGCAGCGCTTCCGCCGTTGCCGCGCAACCCTCGCCGTCATGCAGCAGCACAATCGCGCCGGGCCGAACAGCTTTCAGCACGTTGTGCGCGATCTGCTGGGGATCAGATAACTGATAATCACGGGAGTTGATGCTCCACGCGCACAATTCCAAATCGGCGCGGCGGGCCAGCCACGGCAGAGCCATAGACTTGAAGCCGTGCGGCGCGCGCAGCCAGCGAATGGAGGCTTTAGGACACGCGCGCTCGACGCTCGCGCGGGCCTCGGCCAGCGTGCGGCCCACCCGCCCCCACGGCGGCAAGACCAAGGGCGCGTGCGTCTGCCCATGCAGGCCAAGCGTGTGCCCGCCCTCCGCAATGCCCCTCAGCACCACCTCGTTTCCGGGCACCTGGCTGCCCAGAACAAAGAACGTCGCCTTCGCTTCGCAGCGGGCCAGCGCCTCTAAAATACGCGGGGTGACGGCGCGAGTGGGGCCATCATCAAACGTGAGTGCGACGACGCGCTCCTGTGTATCCAGCCGCGCCAGAATAGGCAGCCCCCATGTCCACGGCGCGACAAACACAAACACAAAGTACGCGCACAACGCAGGCGTCAGGAACAGCCCTAATGCGTGCGGCCCCGTCCACGGCCAATGCAGCGCATAATGAACAGCCATCGCCCCCAGGCTTGCCTGCACGGTGCGCACAGCCACAATGCCAAATACGGGATTGGCAGTGCGAAGCATGGGATTGAGGGTGCGAAACACAGGGTCAGCCACGGCTGCCGCCGCCATCGCCGTGGGCATGGTCAACAATGCGCGCCTTGGTGGCAGACGCGACCAGGGGCAGGCCCAAGGCACGCGGCTTGAAATACTCCGCCAGCCCCCGGCCCTGCGCGGCGCGTCCGCCCTGGCTGACCGTGGCACTGCAAAGCGTGCGCGCATAGAACGGTGCGCTGTCCAGGCGCGCGCCCAGCTCAAACACCGCCGATACCTCCCCGCTTTGCACCCGCAGGCGCGTGGCATAAGGCAGGAGAAAGCCGTTGGCTCGCACGCGCTCCAAGCGCACCCGTGCGGCGGGGTCATGGAGCGTCAAACGCCCCCCGGCGAAGCGCAGCAAGTGGCTGACCGGGGGGGCATTGTGGTAGCGCACATGGTAGACCAGCACCGCCTCGCCTTGCCCAGACGCCTTCCCCTCATCTCCCAAGCTTGCCCGCCCCCAGTACCAGTCTTTGATGTGGGCATCAAACGGCAGCGTCCCCCAGTTGTGGTCGTGGTAGCCCAGGCCGTCAATGCGCAACCGCTCCGCGCCCCGGTTGGCATGCTCGCGCAGGGTAATCTGTCCGCTGACGCCGCAGACGGGCGCGGCGGGCAGCCAGCAATGCGTATCACCCACGCTTTCCGTCTCGCAGGCTGGCACATCAACAGGCTGAAGCGGCGGGGCTTGAAACCACAGGTCGGCATCCACGCGGCGGCGGTTGGCGTTTTCGTCGCTGATGTGCAGGTGGTACGCCTGTCCGTCCCACGCCAATGTGTTCGGGCCAAAGCGCAGGCACGCCGGCTGCACGGGATCGGCTTGTATCTCACGTTCAGGGAACCGGGTGAAATGGTAGGCGTGCAGCGCGCCCTGCTTGTACAGCGCAAAAAACAGCGCATTGTGCGCATAAGGGTTAGACGCACGGCCTCGCAGGCTGTCCCGGTAGTAGGGGGAAAAGGGGTTGCCGAGAAACCAAATCGCCGTGAGCGCCCATTCGCCGTCCTGGGAAAGCGCGTCAAAGTACCACCACTCGTAAGCGCCGGGCGCGGTTTGCAGGAGGCTCGTGTGCGCGGCGTCTTCATCAGGCTGGAGGACTAGCCGCATAGATAAAAGTTTCTAGGGAACAGTTAACGTCGTCAAGGAAATAGTTAATGTCTGTCTAGGGAATAGTCAAAGTTTGCTTGGGCGCTCCCGACGCGGCCATGCCGGGACGCAGCAGCGACTGGCTGGGCGCATAGCCGGTCGCGCCGCCGTGCGCGCCGCCCAGGATACGCACCTGACGCCACGCACCTTGCTCCGCCAGCACCCGCGCAGGCGTGCCGGGGTTGATGAGCAAAATGCGCCCCGAAAGGTACAAATGCACGGTTTCCGGGTAATCGCTCTTCTCGCCCGCCCCATCGGGCTTGGCACTTGCCTGCTCTTGCAATTGCAGCCAGCGCGCCAAATCCCCTGCGCGGCGGGTGGCAACCGGGATCATCTGCTGGCCGGGAGTGGGGTGAAACACAGCGTCATAAGGCGGGCTGTCGGGAACCCGCATCAGCGACGCACCGTCCCGCACAGCCTGGCGCGGCGCGGCGGTGTGCTGCACCAGCGCTCCAATCAGCAGGCTGACCAGCGCCAACCCCCCCACCAAAGCCAGCAGCGGACGCGGAACACGAACGCGCGGCTTCTGCGCCGGGGGCATCGCCTGGTATCCTGTCTGCTGACTGGCCGGCACACTGGCCGCTGTCATGCTGATTGTCTTTTCGCTCACCGGCGCGACCAGGTGCGACCGGAACTGGTGGCCGCAGTGGGCGCAAATCGCGGTATCCAGGGCGGTTGACGTTTGGCAGGTCGGACAAAACTTGACGTAGGTGACGCTCACGAGATTGTTGCGTTGCTCCTTGCGCGGGGGTGAGGCAGCGGCCCACGGTCATCATTATACCACGCCGCCGTGCCCCCCATATCTTCTGCGCGCTTCCCAGGCATTTCAGAGGGCTTGCCAAGGCATTTGGAGCGCGCTGCAGCGACGGAACAAAACCGTCCGTCGTTGGTACGCGCTTGCGACGCGCTGGGAAAGAGTAGAAAAAGAGTTAAGGCGTCCCTCCCAAGGCACGGGGGAGGGACTCCGATAACGCAGGGCAGAAACTCGGAGGGCGAGGGCCGATGTGCTACAATCGGGCTATGGATTTGTTTGATGACGGCAGCCACGCGCCCGCCCCTACCCCGCCGCACACGCCGCTCGCCGCCCGCATGCGTCCGCGCACGCTGGAAGAGTTTGTCGGGCAGGCACGAATTGTCGGGCCGACCTCGCTCCTGCGCCGCGCGATTGAAGAGGATGCCCTGACTTCAGTTATCTTTTATGGGCCGCCTGGCGTGGGCAAGTCTACCCTGGCCGGGATTATCGCCGGAACCACGCAGGCACATTTTGAGAACTTCAGCGCGGTGACGCAAGGGCTGCCCGACCTGCGCAAAGTGATTGAGGCCGCCGCGACGCGCCGCCGCTTGTACGGCTCCAAGACAGTGCTCTTTATTGACGAAATCCACCGGTTTAACAAAGCGCAGCAGGACGCCCTGCTCCCGCATGTGGAGAACGGCACGGCGGTGCTGATCGGCGCGACCACGGAGAACCCGTACTTTGAGGTGAACGCGCCGCTGCTTTCGCGGGCGCGCGTGTTTACATTTGAGCCGCTTTCCGAGGAACAAATCGGCGAGCTGCTGGACAGGGCGGTCTCGGATGAGGAGCGCGGGCTGGCGGCTCTGCGCGTAGCACTTGACCCCGAGGCCAGGCAGCACATTATTGATAAAGCCGACGGCGATGCCCGCACTGCGCTGAGCGCCCTGGAGCTGGCGGCAACAACCACGCGCCCCGAAAGCCGCAAAGCCGATGCCGTGCGGCGCGTCACCCGCGAGATTGCCGAAGAAGCCTTGCAGCAGCGCGCCCTGCGCTACGACAAAACCGGGGATGCGCACTATGATACGGTTTCAGCCTTTATCAAGAGCATTCGGGGCAGCGACCCGGACGCAGGCTTGTACTATCTGGCGCAGATGCTGGCGGCGGGGGAAGACGCCCGGTTTATCGCACGAAGACTGGTCATCCTAGCCTCGGAGGATGTGGGCAACGCTGACCCGATGGCGCTGCTGGTAGCGAACGCTGCCGCGCATGCCGTGGAGTATGTGGGCTTGCCGGAAGCGCAGATTAATCTCGCCCAGGCCGTGACGTATCTGGCCGCCGCGCCCAAGTCTAAGGCATCGTATGTGGGGCTGAAGCGCGCTTTGGCGGATGTGCAGAACGAGCGGGCGTCGCCAATTCCCAAGCCTTTGCGCGACGCGCGCAGCGGCACAGGACGCGCGCGAAAGGGCGACGCGCCGTATTTGAACCCGCACGACTACGAAGGCGGCTGGGTGGCGCAAACGTACCTGCCCGAAGGCGTGCAGTCGCAGGCGTATTACGAGCCGACCGACAATGGCTTTGAGGCCCAAATCAAAGCGCGCCTGGCGGTGCAGCAAAAGAAAGAGTAAGCGTTCTAGACGCCCCGCCCCCTGGCAGGGAACGCATTGACGCCCGGCAAGTTTATGTGGATAATGAACGGGGAAGTGGCGCACCCGCAGGCAGGCGCGTGGATCGGAGCACCGGTGACGGATTACACACAGATTGATGCAGACCTGAGCGCGTGGGTAGATGCCCACGAAGCCGACATTGTTGCCGCCGCGCAGGGGCTACTGCGTATCCCCAGCGTCAAAGGAGAGCCTGCCGACGGAGCGCCGTTTGGGGCCGAGACGCGCCGTGCATTGGACTATGCCTTGCAGGTGGCTCAGGAGCAGGGGCTGACCGTCAAGATGCTGGACGGCTATGCGGGCCACGCCGAATGGACTGCGCCCCAGGCTGCCCCCGACGCGCCTATTGTGGGCGTGCTGGCCCATGTGGATGTGGTTCCGGCAGGAGATGGCTGGACCACGCCGCCTTTTGCCGCCGAGATCGTGGACGGGCACCTTGTCGCGCGCGGCGCGATTGACGACAAAGGCCCCGCGATTGCCGGGTTGTTTGCCGTCGCCGCCGCCAAAGCATGCGCCGTCCCGCTCACCCGCCGCCTGCGCCTCATTTTAGGGGCGGACGAGGAAAGCGGGTTTGGGTGCGTCAAGCATTACTTTGCGCACGAGGAGATGCCCATCACAGGCTTCACGCCCGACGCCGACTTTCCCCTTGTCTATGCTGAAAAAGGCATCGCCAACGCCGTCCTGGTCGGCCCCGCTCCGCCGGAAGGCAAGAAAATCCACATCCTCAGCCTTCAAGGCGGACTGCGCCCCAATATGGTGCCGGACAGCGCGGAAGTGGTGCTGGAAGACCTGACGACGGTGCAGGCGACACTGGCGCGGCTCAACGGGGTCGTGGGGATCAAAGCCGAAGAAACCGGAACAAAAGGGGAAGTGCGTGCCCTGGCGCGGGGCATCTCGGCGCATGGCAGCACGCCGGAGAAAGGGGTCAATGCACTGGGCTTGCTGTGTGATGCGCTGCTGCTGCTCGACCACCATGAAGACCAGGTGGATTTGATACAGAACCTTAAGACTTTAGCAGAGGACACCACGGGAGCTTGTTTGGGCATCGCTGGGGCAGATGATGTGGCAGGGCCGCTGACCTGCAACCTGGGGCTAGCTGGGTACGAGAACGGGCAAGTCTCGCTTACGTTTAACATCCGCTACCCGGTCACCTGGAACAAAGGGATTTTGGAAGACAAGTTGCGGGCAGGAATTGCGGGAACCCGCTGGACATTGCAGGAGTTAACAGACCAGGCTCCCTTATACGTGCCCACGGACGACCCGCTTGCGCAGACATTGCTGGAAGTTTACCGCCGCGAAACCGGCGACGGGCGCGCCCCGCTGACAATGGGCGGCGGCACTTATGCGCGGGCCATGACCAAAGGCGTCGCCTTTGGCGCAAGTTTTCCCGGTGCGGGTTCGCCCGGCCCGCATGAAAAAAACGAAGCGTGGGCAGTCGCCGATCTGGTGCGAGCCACCAAGATTTATGCCCACGCGCTGGCCCGACTAGGCAGCCAGTAAACTGTTGAAAATCATTGAGTAACCAGGAAACAAACATGTTAGCCAGTCCGCCCACTGTGGTTGTCGCCATGAGCGGGGGTGTCGACTCGTCGGTCGCCGCCGGACTGCTCAAGCGTCAGGGCTATCGCGTGCTGGGCGTCACCATGCAGATTTGGCAGGAAAGCGCCACGCAGACCAAGGGGGCAGGCTGCTGCTCGCTCGGCGCGGTGGAAGACGCCCGCCGCGTGGCCGCTAAGCTAGACATCCCGCATTACGTGCTCAACTTCCGCGAGTTCTTCGCAGATAAAGTCATCGGCAACTTTGTGGACGAGTACAAAAAGGGACGCACGCCCAACCCTTGTGTCAACTGCAACCGCTACGTGAAGTTTGACGCCCTGCTGGCAAAAGCGCAGGCACTGGGGGCCGACTTTCTGGCGACAGGGCATTATGCGCGGGCCGAGTTTGACGAAGACCACCGCCGCTGGGCCTTGCGCCGAGCCATAGACAGCGACAAAGATCAAACGTATGCGCTGTACCATTTCACGCAGGATGAGCTGGCCCATACATTGATGCCTCTCGGCTCGGTGGTCAGCAAAGCGGAAACGCGGACCATCGCCGAAGAGCTGGGCCTTGCCGTGGCGAACAAACCTGACTCGCAGGAGATTTGCTTTGTGCAGGGCGGCTCCTACACCGACTTTCTCGCGCAGACAGCCCCCGAAACAGTGCAGCCTGGACGGATTGTAGACACAGCGGGAACCGTGCGCGGCAGCCATGACGGCATCGCGTTTTATACGATAGGTCAGCGCAAGCGGCTGAATGTCGGGTCGCCGATCCCGCTGTATGTCATCGGCATTGAGGCCGACACCAATACAATCCGGGTTGGGAGTAACGAAGACCTTCTCGCCGAAGGACTGGTCGCCGATGATGTAAATTGGGTCGGGTGGTCCGGCCTCCCGGCGCAGGAGGAATCGCAGCCGGTGATGGCGAAGATACGCTACAATATGGAATCCGTCCCGGCCTGCATCTCGGCAGGGGATGGGCCAGGCCAGATTGTCGTTCGGTTCGCAGAGCCGCAGCGCGCAGTCACGCCGGGCCAGTCGGTCGTGCTGTACGAGGGCGATGCGGTCATCGGCGGCGCGACAATCCAGCGTCGCTTGCACAAAGGCGAATAACGGATGGCACGCGCATACAACAACTTAGGATTGCTGGTTCTAGCCGGAGTCGGTGCAGGGACAATTCTGGGTGTATGCGTCGGCCTGCTGCTGGGGCGGCAGGCAGGCCATGACTCGGAAGCCGCGATGGCTGAGACAGTGGAAGACCTTCAAGCAAAAGCGCAGCAAGTGCTCAGTGAGCTATCAAAGAGCATCGCTCAAATGCGCGGTCAAAGCGCGGCGAAGTAGAACCTTACAAAGAGTAGAAACAGCCCGCGCAGCAAAGCAAACTAGACCGGCTGCGAGTGGGCAAGGAGACCTGAATTTGAACCTGACGATGCACACTCGCACTCCTAACGAAACCACCTGCGTTTTGGCGATTGAGGGAGAAGTGGATGTTTATACATCACCTGAACTGAAGCAGCATATTGTGGAGCTTGCCGAAAAAGGCACCAAGCACCTGATTATCAACTTATCTGAAGTGGAGTATCTAGACAGCACCGGCTTGGGCGTACTTATTGGCGGACTGAAGCGCCTGCGGGAAAACGACGGCAACATGGCTTTGGTAGGGCCGGGCATGCGCATTTCCCGCATCTTTGAGATCACCGGGCTGGATAAGATATTTGACATCTATGCCACCGAACAGGAAGCGTCCGAAAAGGAAGGGGTGTCTTTGTGATAGACACCCAAGCAGACCAAGTGGAGCTGATCCTGCCCTGCCGCCCGGAGTATGTCGGGGTCGCACGGCTGGCTGTGCTGGGGATCGCCAGCCGCATGCCGTTCTCCTATGACGAGGTGGAAGATGTGCGCCTGGCGGTCGGCGAGGCCTGTACCCATGCCGTGGAGCGGGCCGGAGACACGCCCGCCAAAATCCATATTACCAGCATGATTACGCCTGGCGTACTGACTATTGACGTGGTGGATGATATTCGCGAAGGCACTCCCCCGGCCCACCCGACCGAAGACACGCAAATGCTGGCTGATGTGGGCGTTGACCAGGAAGGACTGGGCGCGCTGCTCATGGAGATATTAGTAGACGACGTGGAGATAGTCGCCACGCCCTCCGGCACTCGTGTCCGCCTGACTAAGTATTCGCCCGAGTAGGTTCAAGTGTTCGCCCGAGTAGGTACCCCAGGCTTGCGGCTTCCCGTACCCCGCAGCGCCGCGTTTATTGAATGGAAGAGTTTCGCCATATCCATGACACAGAAAAAGTCGGCGACTGATTGGACGCATGACGATGCGGAGACGCTGTTCGCGCGCTATGCGCGCACGCGGGACACGCAGCTTCGCGACAGGCTTGTCGTGATGCACCAGAACCTCGTGCGTTACCTGGCAGGCAAGTTCGTCAACCGAGGCGAACCGCTGGAAGACCTTATTCAAGTCGGCACCATCGGGCTGATCAACGCCATTGACCGCTTTGACTCCGGGCGCGGCACCAAGTTCTCCACCTACGCGACCCCCACAGTCGTGGGCGAGATACGCCGCTACTTCCGTGACAAAGCCTGGAGCCTGAAGGTGCCCCGCCGCCTGCAAGAGCTGAACCAGACTGCCTCCAAAGCGCAGGAAGCACTGAGCAGCAAATTGGGCCGCCCGCCCACCATCCAGGAAGTCGCCGCACGTCTTGGAGTGAGCGAAGAAGAAACCCTGGAAGCCATTGAGCTGGGCAATGCCTACGACACGGTTTCCTTAGACAGCAAGATGATGCACGACTCGGACAGCGCGCCGCTGTCGCTGGCCGAGTTTGTGGGCGCGGAAGACGAATCCCTGCAAAGCCTGGCCGCGTATGGCGACTTGGATCAGGCAATTGAAGCCCTGGAGCCGCGCGAGCGCGCTATCATCATACACCGCTTCTTCAAGGATATGTCGCAGGCCGAGGTTGCCAAGCAATTGAATATCTCCCAGATGCATGTTTCGCGCTTGCAGAACCGCGCCCTCACTCAGCTGAAGCGCCTGATGATTGTCGCCAAGTAAACTGATGATTGTCGCCAAATAACCCCTTTCCCTGTCCAGTTTGTTCTCCCGAAACAAAGCAATGCTTCACCCCTCCCCGGACATTCTTTCGCTGTGCCAGCCGGACGCATCGCGCGTGTTTTTCAACCTTTCGCCTGCCGCGCTGACCGAGGCCGCCCTCGGACGCCGCGAAGCGCAATTGACCGACACCGGCGCGCTGGTCGCCCGCACCGGCGCATTTACCGGACGCTCGCCCAAAGACAAGTTTCTGGTTGACGACGATCAGACCCACGCGCTCGTGGATTGGGGGCCGATTAATCAGCCGCTTTCGCCTGCACAGTTTGACGGCCTGCTCGCGCGCATGACGGCCCATGCCCGCGCGCTGGACTTGTTTGTTTTTGACGGCTTTGCCGGAGCCGACCCGGCCCACCGCCTCCCCATCCGCGTTATCACCCAGTATGCCTGGCATTCTTTGTTCGCCCACCAGTTGTTTTTACGGGCCACTCCCGAAGAGCTGGCCGCGCATCGCCCCGCGTTTACCCTGCTGGACCTGCCCGGCTTTCGGGCTGACCCCAGTGTGGACGGCACGCGCTCGCAGACTGTGATTGCCCTGAACATGGCGCAGCGCGTCGGGCTGATTGGCGGCACGGAGTATGCGGGCGAGATTAAAAAAAGCATCTTCACGGTGATGAACTATCTTCTTCCTCAGAGCGATGTGCTTCCTATGCATTGCTCCGCCAACATTGGGGACAAGGGGCGAACCGCTCTCTTTTTCGGCTTGTCGGGCACGGGCAAAACCACCCTTTCCGCCGACCCCGCGCGCCGATTGATTGGCGACGATGAGCATGGCTGGTCAGGCGAGGGCGTGTTCAACTTTGAAGGCGGCTGCTACGCCAAGTGCATCCATCTTTCGCAGGCGAGTGAGCCGCAGATTTGGGACGCCATTGGGTTCGGTACCGTGCTGGAAAACGTCGTTATTGACCCCCATACCCACCGTGCCGACTATGACAATGCCTCGCTGACCGAGAACACCCGCGCCGCGTATCCTGTTGATGCCATTCCTAATGCCGTCATTCCCGGCATAGGCGGGCAGCCGGACACGATTATCTTCCTCACTGCCGATGCGTTTGGCGTCCTGCCGCCCCTGTCTCGCCTGACCCCTGACCAGGCGATGTACCACTTTTTGTCCGGCTATACCAGCAAATTGGCAGGCACCGAACGCGGCGTCACCACCCCGGAGCCAAACTTCAGCGCCTGTTTTGGCGCCCCGTTCTGGCCTCTGCCGCCCACCCGCTATGCCCAGATGCTTGGCGAGAAGCTAGCCGCGCACCGCGCCGCTTGCTTTCTGGTCAACACCGGCTGGAGCGGCGGGCCGTATGGGGTCGGGCAGCGCATAAGCTTGGCATTGACACGGCGCATGGTGCAGGCGGCCCTGTCCGGCGCTCTGGCCGACATCCCCACCACGCAAGACCCCATCTTTGGCCTGCACATCCCGCAGCACATAGACGGCATCCCCGATGCCCTGTTGCAGCCGCGCCAGACATGGGCCGACCCCAACGCCTACGATGCCGCCGCGCGGGCTTTGGCACAGCGGTTTGCGGACAACTTCCGCCGCTTCCCCTTTGTTTCCGACACCATCAAAGCCGCCGGGCCTGTTTCTTCAGGCATTTAGCGGCATTGCCAGCGCGTTCCTCGCTATGATCAACGACAGAAGGTTTTGTTCCGTCGTCGGTACGCGCTAGGAACGCGCTTGACACGCCTATGCAACGCGGGCAGAAGGGCGGGGGGCCTCTTTGTTTAGGCGAACAGCATGCGAATAAGCTGCGTGCCGTCTTCTACCTGCGTGGTGGCTTCCTGCACGGCACGCTCGTCAAAGGGAAAGTGCGAGGCGGTGTGTGGAGCCTGCGAATCGTACAGCAGGAACGGGACAGGGCCTTCCTCGTGGGTTTTGAGGCTGAGCGGCGTCTTGTGGTCGGGGGCGATCAAGAGGCGATAAGGGCCGCGCTTTTCCATGCCTGCGCGCAGGGTTCCCAGGGTCTTCCGGTCAATGTCTTCAATGCTTTGCAGCTTGTGCTCCAAATTGCCCTCGTGGCCGCTCTCGTCGGGCGACTCTACATGCACATAAACAAAGTCGTGCGTGTCCAGGGCGGCGAGGGCATAGCGCGCTTTGGCTTCGTAGTCCGTGTCAATATAACCCGTGGCACCGGGCACGTTGATAATGTCCAGGCCAGTGGCACGGGCCAGGCCGCGCACCACATCCACAGCGGTAATCACCGCGCCGCGCTTGCCGAAGGTGGCGAGAAAGTTCGGCAGCGAGGGCGCGTAGCCCTGCCCCCACAGCCAGATCATGCTGCCAGGAAGCTTGCCTTCCTCGCGCCGCTGCCGGTTGACAGGATGGTTGTCCAATATCTCCAGCGAGTCGTACATCATTTGGCGCAGGCGCTCGGCGCGGTCGCCTTCGGGCCAGTAGTCGCTTAAGGGCTTGCCCTGAATGTCATGCGGGGCCGTGGTTTTGACTTCTACAGGGCCATCCGGCCAGCGCAGAATATGGCGGTAACCGACGCCGGGAAAGAACGACAAGCCGCGCCCGCCCAGCTTCTTCTCCACAAGCTCAATCAAGGGCCGGGCTTCTTCCGTGGAGATGTGCCCCGACGAATAATCCTGCATGGTTTCGCCGTCGCTTGTGACCAGCGAGCAGCGGTAGGCCACGTCGCGCTTGTCCAGGGGAATGCCCATCGCGACCGCCTCAATCGGCCCCCGGCCTGTGTAGTACCGGCGCGGGTCGTAGCCCAGCAGGCTCATGTTGGCGGCATCCGAGCCGGGATACAGGCCGGGCGGCACTGTCAGCACGCTGCCGACCAGAGACGTTTGGGCCAGGGCGTCAAAGTTTGGGGTACGGGCGGCCTGCATCGGCGTCTGTCTATCAAGCTCGGCCAGCGGCAGGTCGGCCATGCCATCGGGCACCAAAAAGATGTATTTCATGGGGTGTTGTCTACGGGGGGAAGGTCATACCCGGTGAGCAGGCGGTAGGCATCGCGGTACTTGGCGGCGGTCTTTTCGGCAATGTCGGGCGGGAGGGCGGGGCCGGGACTTGTCTTGTCCCAGTCCAGGGTTTCCAAATAGTCGCGCACAAACTGCTTGTCAAACGACGGCTGCGCGCGGCCCGGCTTGTAGCCCGACGCATCCCAAAAGCGCGACGAGTCGGGGGTTAGGGCTTCGTCTATCAAGATTAGCTCATTGTCCAGAACACCGAACTCAAACTTGGTATCGGCCAAAATCAAGCCGCGCGCGGCGGCATGGGCTAGGGCGAACGAGTACAGGGCAAGGCTGGCCTGCTCTAATTGCGCGAACATCTCAGCCCCCACCAAATCAATCGCGGCGCGCTGGCTGATATTCTCATCATGCGCGCCCACGGCGGCTTTGGTGGCAGGCGTGAACAGGGGCTGGGGAAGCTTATCACACTCGCGCAGGCCGACCGGCAGGGGGATGCCATATAATTTCACCTCGCCGCCATGCCCGAACAACTGACGGTAATCGTTCCAAGCCGAGCCTGCCAGATACCCGCGCACGACGCATTCCAGGGGCAGAGCGCGGCACTTCTTGACTAAGAGCGACCGCCCGGCCAAAGCATCCCGCAACTCCTGCGTGACTGCCCCACCCGCCTGCTGCACCTTTTGCGCAATCACGTCTATGTCGGACGACAGCAGATGATTGGGGACAAGTGCGCTTGTCCCCGCGAACCAGAAGACGGACAGGGCGGTCAGCACGCGCCCCTTGTCGGGGATGCCGGTCGGCAGGACAACGTCAAACGCGGAGATGCGGTCAGTGGCAACCAGGAGAAGCGCGTCGCCCAAGTCATACACATCGCGCACCTTGCCCTGCGTAAAGCGCGGGACGTTGAGAATATCAGTGGACAAAACCAAAGGCATAACAAACCTACCAAAGGGTTAAGGAACAACTTTGCCCAAAAGCTGACGCGGGCTGATGGGGCCAAAGTCACGGCTGTCATTGGAGTGCATCAGATTGTCTCCCAGCACGTAAATGGTGCGGTCGGGAGCGGGGGACGGCACGCGACCCATCACACGGCCCGCAAAATAGGGGCTGTTGTAGGGGCTGAACAGGGCCGCCACCGCCTCGCGCCGCCCATCGGGAAATGTCAGCCACGCGGGGAACCGGGGGGCGGGGCCAGTCTGAATGGCGGCAATGCGTTTGATCAGCTCATCGCCATCCGCACTCTTGAAGACAATCACATCGCCCGGCACCAGAGAGGCGCGGGGCACGGTCTTCCAGACAACCACAAGCTCGTGGTTATGGAATGTGGGTTCCATGGAAATGCCGCTCACCTCCACCCGCCGGACATTCACCCAGGCAGCGATGGCGACAACTAAGAAGACCGAAAGAAACAGCCATTCGCGGCGGCGCAGGCTGGCCCGCGCGGCGCGTTTCTGCTCGGCGAGCGGGTCTGCCTGCGGGGCGAGGGGGTCATAGGGGGCATCCATGCGGGAGAGCTTTCTAGGCGGGGTCTTATATGTGCATTGTTTTATAGGTGGAGAGCGCGCAGAGCGGCATCCATTGTGGCGGGCACGGTGGCGGGATGCGGCACGGTGTTGATGGCGCGGTCGGGGTCTTTCAGGCCGTGCCCGGTCAGGGTGACGGCGACAGTGGCGGGGGCGTCGCCAAAGTATCCTGCCTGCGCCAGCTTGCGCAGGCCCGCGATGGGCGCGGCGCAGGCAGGCTCGACAAAGATGCCTTCCAAGGAGGCCACCATCTGGTAGGCTTCCAATATCTCGTCATCCGTGACCTTATCTATGGTGCCGCCGGATTGGTCACGGGCTTGCAGGGCGGACTGCCACGAGGCCGGGTTGCCGATGCGTATGGCGGTGGCAATGGTGTGCGGCTTTTCTACAACATGGCCGTCTACGATAGGCGCGGCCCCGGCGGCCTGGAAGCCCAGCATCTTGGGCAGGGATTGGCTTTTGCCCGATGCCTGGTACTCACGGTAGCCTTTCCAGTAGGCGGTGATGTTGCCGGCATTGCCTACAGGCAGGGCATGGAAGTCGGGGGCGTCGCCTAGGGCGTCGCATACCTCAAACGCGCCTGTCTTTTGGCCTTCAATGCGATGAGGGTTGATATGGTTCACCAGGGTGATTGGGTATCGCGCGGTGATTTCGCGGACAAGGCGCAGGGCATCGTCAAACGTGCCTTCAATGGCGATCACTTGCGCGCCATGTATCAATGCCTGGCTCAGCTTGCCCAGGGCAACATCGGTGTTGGGGAGCAGCACAAAGCACTTCAGGCCGGCACGGGCGGCATAGGCGGCGGCTGAGGCACTGGTGTTGCCGGTACTGGCGCACATGATTGCCTGCGCGCCGTCCTCCAAGGCTTTGGTGACGGCCAGCGTCATGCCACGGTCTTTGAACGACCCTGTTGGGTTCATGCCTTCGTACTTGAGCAGCAGGCGCAGATTGGGCGCAATAGCCTTTGCAAGGCGCGGGGCTTCCAGCAGAGGCGTATTGCCTTCGCACAGCGAGACAATCGGCGTGCTGTCGGTGACGGGCAGGAAGGCCCGGTAGGTGTCTATAATTCCCTGTCTTGTACCCATTTAAGTCTAGCCCCAGGTCTTTGGCAGGTGCAGCGTGTCGCCGTTGAGCGAAACGTAGTCTTCGGCCCCGATGCTTGCCAGCAGGTCGGCGGCGGCAGGGTCAAATGCCCCGTCTTCTTTGAGATACTCGTCGCGGATGTGGACGCCGACTATCTGCGCCGCCACGAACTCACATTTGGAGGGCGGCAGCGCCATAATCCCTGTTGCGCGGCATTCTAGGGATGCCGGGCTTTCGCCAATGCGGGGGCACTTGATTGTGTCCGCATCGGCGCGGCTTAACCCCAGGCGCGCGAAGTCGTCTTCTTTGTTTGTGCCCTCGGCAGACGTGTTCATAATCTCGGCGAGGAAGCGCGGCACCAGGTTGATGACGAACACGCCGGTCGCTTTGATATTTGCCAGCGTGTGCTTGTCCTCGCCTTTGTTCTGGCTGAAGGAGACGCCGAGCATGGGCGGGTAGGTGGCAAGGCCCGCGTAGGAGTTGTACGGGGCGATGTTGGGCAGGCCCTCGGCGTCCTGCGTGGAGATGAGGGCGATAGGGCGAGGGGCGATCAAGCACGCCCAGAGTTTGCCGTTCAGTTCGCGGTCTAGTTCGTCGGCTTTGTAGTGCATTTGTTGGTAGTTACTCTTCTACGCGGATCGTGTTCTGAATGCCGCTGACGATGTGCAGGCGCGAGATGACGTCCAGGGCGGAGCGCAAGTTCGCTTCCAGGCACTTGTGCGTAATCCAGACTATCTCGGCATCGGCTTCTGCGCCGTCACCAGGCGGCGGCAGGGCGCGCTGAAGGACGCTTTCTATGCTGACGTCAAAGTCGCCGAAGACGGACGCGAGGCTTGCCAGGACTTTGGGCCGGTCGTGGGCGAGCATGCGCACGTAATACTTGGTGCTTAATGTGGCAATCTCGCGCACGGGCTTTTGGCTGCCGACAGCATAGCCCAGCCGCCCCGTTGCGTCCATGTTGATATTACGGGCGGTTTCTATGATGTCGCCTGTGACGGCGCTGCCGGTGGGGAGGCTGCCTGCCCCGCGTCCGTAGAACATCACGTCGCCCACGGCATCGCCGCGCAGATAGATGGCGTTGTACACGTCGTTGACTGACGCGAGCGGGTGCGACTGAGGCAGCAGGGCGGGGTGGACACGCACCTGCAGCCGGCCCTCGGCGTCCTCCTGTCCAATCCCGACCAGCTTAATGACATACCCCAAATCGCGGGCGACTTCCATGTCGCGTTTGCCGATTTGGGTAATTCCCTCCACCGATACCAGCGAAACATCAATGCGCGACGTGAACGCGAGGCTGGCGAGAATGGCGGTCTTGAACTGCGCGTCGTACCCCATGATGTCGCTGGTGGGATCGGGTTCGGCGTAGCCGTGCGCCTGCGCCTGGGCCAGCACGTCCGCGAAGTCGGCATCTTCCGAAGCCATTTTGGACAGGATATAGTTGGTGGTGCCGTTGACTATGCCGATAATCTCGCTGAAGCGGTTGGCGGCAAGAGCTTGCCTCAGCGGCTGGATGATAGGAATGCCGCCCCCGACACTGCCCTCAAAGCTGAAGTCTAGCCTGCGATGCTCGGCTTCCCTCAGCAGATCATGGCCCACTTTTGCCATCATTTCTTTGTTGGCGGTGACAATGTTCTTGCCCCCTTCCATAGCCCGCAGGACATACTCTTGCGCGGGATGGACGCCGCCAATCAGCTCACACACAATGTCAATATCGGGGTCTTGGAGCACGTCTTCGGCGTGATTGGTGAGCAAGCCAGGCGCAACCGAGACGGCGCGGGGCTTTGCCAAATCCCGCACGGCAATGCGTTTGATGACCAGAGGGCAGCCGACTTTGCGGGCGATAGCGTCGGCGCTTTCGGTCAGCACGCGGACAGTGCCGCTGCCGACCACGCCCAGTCCCAGTATTCCAATGTTAATTTGCGGCTTGATAGTGGCTTCTGCTGTCTGCGTTAGGTTAAGAGTGTGTATAAGTAACCGTCACATGGCAATAAATCGCCGTGCTGCCTTTACGAACACGGCATTAAAATGCCGTGCTGCCATTGTGAAACCCGCCTGCGCGGGTTAGGAACGGATTTATCTTAACCCACGTCCTCCGGGTAGCCAGTGCTTCAGGTGGGTTTTCTCATAACAGCACGGGGTTTTAACCCCGTGTCAATCTCTAAGGTCTAAACAGGTTCCACGAATAAAATAGGCTGGCCCTGCTGGACAAGTTTGCCGTTCTGCGCGGCGATTTCTACAATGCGCCCGGCCACTTCAGAGGGCAGCTCGCTGTAGACTTTCATCGCTTCAATCAGCCCTATGGGCTGCCCGATTTTGATGCGGTCGCCGACCGAGACAAACGGCGGGTCTTCGGGGCTGGGCGAGCGGTAATACACTCCCATCATTGGGGACTCCTGGGCGATGCGCACCGCGCCTGATGCGGGCAAAGGCGGCGCACTCGCGGCAGGCGCGGGCGCTGGAGCCGTGGGTGTCAGGACGGGCGACTGCGAATACGCCGGGATTTGACTGGCGGGCAGGGCGTACGGGTGCAGCATCACGCCGACATTCGCACTTGTTTCGGGAACCAGGCCGCGAACGCTGATAGTCAGGCCGTCTTCTTCAATGGTGAGTTCGGCCAGGTTATGCTCTGCAACCAGAGCGGTCACCCGGCGCAGCAGTGCGGCGGCGTGGTCGGCAGGCGCGTTGTCTTGAGTGGCGGGCGAGTTGTCGGCGTCGTTGTCGGCCAATCCGGTTTCTTTCTTTTTGCGTTCTTGGCGGGGGTCGCTGGCCTGGGAAACGGCGGCAGCGCGGCAACTCTTGAGCCGAGGCTGTGCTGCATTGTAGCGTTCCGGCCTGCGCTTTGTCAACCCGGCGGGCGGTGCGGGAAAGCGGCTTGCGGGGGGGTTGCACGGGTGTTTTGCAGGCTCGGCATGGGCATTGTGACGACGGACGGTTTTGTTCCGTCGTTGGTTCGGGCCTGGCGCGCGTGTGTAAAGCCATTGACACGGGGGCGAAACTCCGTACTGGGGGTATGAACACGGGGTTGAAACCCCGTGTGATTCTCGTGTGGTTCTATAATGATTCTATGATGGCTCTGTGGCAGTTCTTTAGTAGGTGTTCAGTAGTTCTTTAGTAAGTATTTAGTACCGGGGTATTGTGGGAGTGGTGCCGCGCCATAAAAACGATGCTGAAACAATGGACAAACAGCGTCATGCGGGCAGGAAAAACCTAGCCGCGCAGCGAAACTGCGAGCCATGATGAGTTTGGATGATCTGCGGCAGCAGATTGATAGTTTGGATGCAGAGCTGGTTTCGCTGCTGAACCGGCGAGCATCGCTTTCAATAGAGGTGGGGCGGCAAAAGGCATCATCGCCGGACGCGCGCTACTTTGCGCCGGAGCGGGAGCGGGATTTAATCAAGCGCCTGCTGGCGGAGCAGGGCGACGGTGCCCTGCCCAAAGAAGCACTGGTGGCTATTTACCGTGAAATTATCTCGGCCTCCATAGCGTTGCAGAAGCCGATGACGGTGGCGTATTGGGGGCCGCCCGGCACGTTTACCGAGATGGCGGCCCGGCTGCGCTTTGGGTCATCGGCGGGGTATTTTGATTGTGCCACCATCCCAGATGTGTTTGGCGAGGTGGAGCGCGGGCGGGCGGATTATGGGGTCGTGCCTGTGGAGAACTCCACCGAAGGCGTGGTGAACTACACACTGGACATGTTCCACGCGACATCGTTAAAAGTATGCGCCGAGGCGTATGTCAATATTGTGCAGAACCTGCTGACGCACGCCACTGACTTGAAGCAGATCAAGCGTTTGTATTCGGCTCCCATTGTGATGGCGCAGTGCCGTGGGTGGCTGGATGCGCATCTGCCGCATGCTGAGATTGTGGAAGCGCAGCCGACATCGCGCGCCGCCGAGCGGGCATCCCAAGACCCCCATGGCGCGGCGATTGCGCCTGAGCGGGCTTCGGAAGTATACCAAGTGCCCATGCTGTACACGCAGATTGAGGACAGCCCGCACAACCGCACGCGCTTTTTGGTGGTGGGGCGCAACGAGCCGCCACCATCAGGGCGCGACAAGACCAGCCTGCTGTTCGCGGTGAAGAACCGGCCTGGCTCGCTGGGACGCGCGCTGCAATCATTTGAAAAGCACCGGGTCAACTTAACTATGATAGCATCGCGCCCGTCCAAGAATGCCGCGTGGGAATATGTGCAGTTTGTAGACTTGCAGGGCCATGAGCGGGAAGCGCCCATTGCCGCCGCTTTGGATGAACTGCGCTCGCATTCCATTTATGTGACTGTGCTGGGGTCATACCCGGAAGCGTAAGGAGGATTTGGGATGAACAAAACGGTTTGGGCGACACTGGGGTGCGCGGCACTCGCTTGGGGGGCGGTCTTGGCGCGCGCCGATGACCCGCCGCCTGCGTCTCATGCCACGCAGTCCCCTTCCAATACTATGCAGTCGGTGATGCACTACAACAAAGGGGTCGCGCTGTACGAGCAGGGCAATCTGTCC
>JAABUJ010001904.1_pt1 | contig 28181 bp, 13 predicted proteins | sample 5559131 | NCBI WGS metagenome assembly JAABUJ01 (sample SAMN10711875, study PRJNA513366) | rock metagenome | isolation source: Antarctica rocks | place: Antarctica: Victoria Land, Mt New Zealand nord | collected 2016-01-07
AAAATGAGACAGAGTCATTCTCTGATTATATTAAGATTTAAATGATCTTTAAAGAATAAGAATTTACAGAGATTCAGACTGTTATTTAGACTGCAGAGAAGAAGAATTAATATTTAGATGAATAGATTTGTCTAATTAAAATTAGACAGATCAATAATAAGAAAAGATGATGATTCATGAAAATTAATTGCAGATTATAAGCATTTAATATACATAATGAGATTGATAAACTTCTGAGAGATGAAGACTCTTAAGTCTCACTTAAAAGAAAATTACATACAGAATTTTCTTATACTTTTATTAACTCTTTGAATTCAACAAAGTGATATGCATTCAAAGTTGTGTATACACTTTCAGCAAAACAGACACAACAGCTAAAGAACTTGCTTATATATAATGAAAAGTTCATCTATAAATATACTGAATTTATATACAGTATTGTGACAGCATTTCACTTAATCTCTAAAAACTTCTTTAATAATTACAATAAAATTCTCTTTATTATGCAGTTCTTAGCAAAAGAACCTTGAGATACATAATTTTGTCATATTAATGAGAATAAACTTCTAAATAATAAATTATAAATATTCTTTTCAGAGTTTCTGCTCAATCTCATCAAGAACTCAGTGAATTGTGAGCTTAACATAGTACAAAAATACTTAAAAGTTATGCAGAAATTTACTTAATCAATTTAAGCTTTTACAACATATCTTAATATGCTGAAGAATCAGCCCTTAAGCTATATAGAGAAACAGAGAATAAGTTATTTTTTTATGAAACTTCAATTAGAGATTTAAACAACTTTAATTAATTATTAAGATTTCTTAAAGACAAGAAAAAGTCTAATAGTTTTAACTGCTAGACTAGAGATTAATTAATGATTTATAAATAATTATATAGTTCAGAGTTACATCATTAAGAAAATTTATAAATACTGTTTATATTCTTTTATTTAGGCAGCAAAGTCACAGCAAAATAATTATCTCAATTTTAAGATTACAAAATTAAGTCATTATAACAATGCAGATAAACTCTGTTTTGAAACTGATGTTAAGAAGAATGACTACTATAACTGTGAAAGATTAAGTCATTTTATAAAGAATTGCAGAAGTTCTTTGAAAAATCTTAATTACATTAAGATTAATGTAGTTAAGACAAAAAAAGACAGAGTCTTGTTGACTGCATTTTAGTAATGAAAATTAGATTAGAGATCATAAAGAAATTTAATATTATAAAGAAAAATTAAGTTTAAATTAAATTTAATTAAATCTCTGTCAGTGTACTGTTGAACACTGCAGTAAAGATTAATGTGATGTTTTAATGATATGTTGTTGCTCATTAACTGACATAAGTTGATGCAGAACTTCTGAGATTAGAGTTTTTAAAAAAACAATATGTTTACTGCTATGATGCATATTTAATGAAGTATAAACTCATCAACAATTAAGAATAAAAGCAAACTGAAGAGCAGTTATTCTATATTTTAAATAAAAATGAATCTGAACTCATCTTTAATTTCTTAGATCTGAAATGACAATGTATTCATATTAATTGTGACTTATACACATAACATTATAAGATAAAATAAATGTCTCTGATTATTGATGAGTCTGAAATATTTGTTAACAACATTTAAAATTAACTTACTATTTATACATTATTGATGATGCCTGAGTCAAACTCATTAACAACTATTATATATGTTGTTAATGAAATGTCAGTGCTATCTTAACAATACAACAGATACATAAATGTGTTCTTTAAAGAGAATGTTGATAAATTGTTATTTTATTAAGATCATGATCATGTCATAAAGACAGAGAGACATAAATCATTTTATGATTCACTTTATAATCTGTTGAAAACAGAGCTACAAGTACTTAAAGAATATCTAGATGATGTTTTAGCAAAGAAATAAATATAATATTTTGTTAACTCTGCAGAAACATCAATTCTGTTTGTCTTAAAAAATGAAGAGAGCTTACATTTATGTATTAATTACAGAAATCTTAACAAGATTACTGTCAAGAACTGTCATTCTCTATCACTGATTAGCAAGACACTTAATCATTTAAGTGAAGTCAAGATGTTCATTAAACTATATCTTAAGAATGCTTATTACTGCATTAAGATCAAGAAAGACAATAAGTGAAAGACTGTGTTTTGTATATGCTATAATCATTTTAAGTACATAATTATGTCATTTAAACTGATTAATGTCTCAATAACTTTTCAACTCTATATTAATTAAACATTAACTGAGCTAGTTAATGTCTTTTATATAATATATTTAAATGATATTCTGATCTATTTCAGTTCTCTAGAAGAATGTCAGAGTTATATGAAATAAATTCTGAAGCAACTTTAATGATTTAAACTGTATGTAAATTTAAAGAAGTGTACTTTTCATATTATACAGATAGAATTTCTTGAGTTCATTATCTTTACTATTGATGTTTTGATGAATTAACAATGAATTAAAATCATAAAGAAATGATCAGTATCTAGAAGCTATTATGAGATATAAATATTTCTAAAGTTTGCAAACTTTTACTGTCACTTTATACAGAGATATTTTAAGATCACTGTTTCTTTAATTGATCTGTTAAAAGGCAGCAAGAATGACAAGAAGATAGATGCATTTAAGTGATTATAAATGACAGTGTAAGTGTTTTATAAGCTTCATAATATCTTTATATAAATGTCTATTCTAATGCACTTTAATTCAGAGCTAAGAGCTCAGATTGAAACTGATGTCTTAATAGTTAAATTAATGAGTATTTATTTACAGCTTTAGATGAATGCTCAATGACATCTTGTTGTTTTCTGATTAAGAAAGTTAAATCTAACTAAAACACACTATAAAATTTATAATTAAGAATTGTTGACAATTGTGAAGGCATTTAAACACTGATGACATTACCTTGAGAATAGTCATTATCTTATTGAGATATTTATGAATTACAATAATCTATAAGAATTTATGAATGTAAAATCATTAAATAGAAGACAAGCATACTGAATTATAAGGCTAGCTGCTTATGATTTTATAATTATACATTAATCAGAAAAGACAAATCTCATTAATGTGTCATTGAGATGCTCTGACTACAAAGTCAAGAAAAATATAAACAGATTGCTGTTAACATTGCAATAAAAGCTGATCACACTATCTTAAGAATTAAAATTAAGCATTATTGCTTTAATTAATTAAATCAATGCTTGAAGCTTAGATCTGCAAATTATACTGATTATTTTATTAAAAGAATATTGATTAAGTACTCAGGCTGAAGATCATAACTGTTAAGAATAAGTTAATAAGAGATTTAGAAAGTCTTTATTTGAAAATAAATTAAAGAATGATGATTATACATCTAATTTATCTATATATAATGTAACAGAAAAGCTGCTTAACTCTGTTGCTGAAATTACTGATTGTAAACAGTTCATTTTATGTGCATTAATTTAGAAAGTGACTAACAACAAAACAGTACATAATAAAAGATAATTATTCTTTCTTAAACTTATTTATCTCTTGCAGAACACTGATGTTCTAACAGTAAAGATGTAATAAGATTTAAAATTACAAAATAATTGCAGTTATCAAGACATTAATGATAATCTGTGAATGTTTGATTTCACTGAACTACTTTGTCACAAGAACAAGATATACATATTATTTGACAAAGTCATTAAGAATAAACTCATAAAGCTGCATCATAATGATGTTTTAGCAGAACATTATAAAGTAAACAGAATAATTGATTTGCTGTTTAAAAAGTATTATTGAGTCAATATAATGAATGATGTTTAAAAATATGTTGCTTTGTGTACTGTATGCTTAAGAATTCAAGTATTAAGACACTGTTCATATAACAAATTACAGTCATTGTCATTATTTACTTAATTATGAGAGAAGATAACAATGAATATAATCACTGACTTACTGTCTAGCAGATAAGAAGCTAATGTTTGTGATTTCATATTGATAATTGTAAATCATGTTACAAAGATAACTCAATATATTTCTGTCACTAAAAAACTCACTGTGATCAAGTTAGCTAACATGTATATTGAATAGATCATATATTGTTATGAAGAACTCAGAGATATTGTTTCAGACTGAGAATTAATCTTTATCAATACATATTGATTTGAATTCTGTTATCAACTTTAAATGAAGTGAAGATTAAGCACTGTCTTTTACTTGCAAACTAATAATTAAACTGAAAGACAGAACTAAACTTTAAAACATTATCTATATTATTATTATTGTAAAGAATAAGATAACTGAGTGTTCTTTCTGTTAATGATAGAGTTTGCATATGCAAACAGAAAATATGTAACAATTAATTGAATATCATTTAAGACATTAATGAACTATTACTTAAGAATTGCTTAATACATTGAGAACAACATTTATGAAGAGAAGATGTCAGCAGTGAAAGACTGAACATAGTAAATGAAGAAAATCTGTATTATAATAATAAAGCAATGATAAGTCACTGTAAAAGTGTAAGTTAAGTACTTTGACAAAAATCATGTTCAAAAAAGCTACAATGTCAGTGATTTAATGCTATTGTTTCATTAAGAACTTAAAGCAACACAGATTAAGTAAGAAACTGTTGCATAAATTCATTGAGTCTTTTTAAATTGTTAATCTTATTAATAAACAAACATACTAACTGACTCTGCCTGCTCATTACAGAATTCATAATGTATTTTATGTCTTATACTTAAAGTTTCATAAATGTTATCTAAACAATAATTCTTTGTCAGAACTGCTCTTTCTGAATCTCATAAATGATAAGAAAGAATATAAGATTGAAGAGATCTTAAATAAGAAATGAAGAAGAGAACAGTTACAATATGAAGTTAAATAAATAAAGTATTTAATAGAATACAATGAATGACTTTAAGTAGAGAATATGAAGAATGCAGAAGTGTTGCAATAAGAATATGATGCAAGAATAGAGAGAAAGCACAAGTATAAATGAGATTTAAGAAATTAAAAACTTCTATTGAAAATATTCTACATAGTATCATTTAAAAGAAGCAAAATCAAAATACAATTAATACATCAGCAAAACATTATCAAATCATTCTGTCATCTCTATATCTGCATCATTATTAAAAGCAAAAGACAAGAACAGTGACTGCTTATCAATGTTATGATCACTGTTAAAGTAACTAAGTCACAGCATTGAGTTGTGAGAGCTTTTTAAGATGTTGTTACTTAACTGAAGAAAGAGAAGCTTATACTTGAAGTGAAGTAAGTAACATGATGATGACAGCAAAGTATAAGAAAATTAAGAGAACAAATTATAAAGTAAAAGATATTTAACATAAATATCTACATCACAGTGACTGTTTACTGCTCTTAAATTATGAGCAGCAACAGATTGTGAATCTTTATAGACTTATGATGACTGCTGTGATGTCTCACAACATGAATAATATAGATGATAACATACTTAATAAATGATGTCTACATACAATTAAGATGACACTGAAGTCAAGATTAACAGACATCATTGACTGTCATAATGATAATATAATTAACAAACATATACAAGTTATTAACTCAGCAATTAAAGAATGTGAAGATCTGTTATCATTAATGTATTACAAGATGACAGGAAACTTTCTATTAAACTGAGTTGCATAGCTTTTAAAGCATCTTGCAATAATTGCAATTCTGATTTTTAACAATGTTACAGTGACTAATGTTGTTGCTGATATGTTTTGAACAGTAAAGACAACAGAGAGAATTCAACTTATTGTTGATATAACAATTATGATGTGACATCAAGATGATGTCAGTATGAGCAAATAAGAAAGTAAAGAAATTGCTGAAAGTATAATGTTATGAAGTGATGACATTCTTGAGAGCTGAGGCAAAAATAGAATTGAGATGTAATGTATGTAATGACATTACTGCAGAAGAAGAATGTGATGTATGATGCAGAGCAGAAAAATATTCATTAATTGCAGTTTTAAATTTAATGCTCTTCTGAGTAACAGATTTCTAATAAGCTGATTGCACTGCAGAGACAGTGTTTTATGATATTAATGATGCAGTAACAATCATTAAGTGAGCATTTTCAATCAAATTCATCAACAATGACTCATTTACAGCTTGAGAAAGCAGAGATGAGATGTAAAAAGACAGCATTTCATCATTGAAAAGATTAAGTAAATATAACTGTGTCTATATGCAGCAATAAGATCTTTGTTGCTGTCTTTTCTGTGCAACAATATTATTTAAAATGTACATCTCATCATTGTTGTGTAAGCATTTTGTTAACAGATTCATCTTGAGACACTTATGTTTCTTATGTACAATATTTATCTTTATCTTGTTCTGTTTCTGCAGATTGTTTCAGCAGAGTAAGTATGTTGATGATATTACTTATAATATTTGTTATATTCTTAACTGACTTAGCTCTTACAGACTTGATCTTCAGGATTGACTCTGACAAGTTTGTTAACTCATTGATGTTTAAGATTATATTGATGAATAACATTTAATAATGAACACAATGAGAATCTAAAGACTTTTTGTTGTGTTTCTTTATATTTGTATGAATGTATCTCTTAAACTGCAACATTATTAGAATGTGTTGATGTCTTAAATGCTATATGTATAAGAATTGCTGACAATCTCACTGAATTCTTAATGAGAGACACAGCAGAAAGAACATTTCTCTTATTTTTCTTAATGATTATAATGTTGCTGTTACTACACTTTTGCTATTGTGCTGTTTATACAGTGTTATGAGAGAGAAACATCATTTAAAGATATGAAGTTGCTATGACTTCAATATGTTAAGATGTTGAAGATGAAACAAGTATAAGTTATGTATGAGAAAGAATTTCTTATATATTGCAACTGAACAAAGAGATCATCAATCTAACTGATTTGAAAATAAAGAAAAGTTGATTTTGCTTATGTTTTATGTGTTATTCATTGTTAAACAATGCTGAATCATCATCTATCTGAATGCAGCAAACTTAAAGTATTGTATAAGATCATCAGTCTAGCTAAGATAGACAACAAGTGAAATATATAAAAATGTTAAATGAACTGTTGCTTACATCTTGCTGATCTGAGTTCATAAAATCACAGTATATTTATAATTTTGATGATACATTAATGTGCTGAAGAATCAGCACATAGAAGAGAAGACAATTGTCATAATATTACTATACATTCATACTGAATTATAGCTGAACTTCTTATGCAATGATTAATAAGCAAAGTACTATATAGACAGTCTTTGCATACAAATCTTTTAAGTTTCTTAGTTGTTAATCTTCATCAATACAAGATCTTAACATTGAAACTTCATTAAATAGCTATCATAATGTAGTGTCTCACATTGTTACATATCTTACTCATCAGCCTCTTATAGATAAGAGGCTTGTAAGTTCACAGTATATTCTTTATTGATTTTTTTAATATGTATTTTTAATGTACATCATTGATTGCTGAGATGTACAGTCAACTAAGTAAAATTAGATATATTATATATAGTATTGAACTGAGTTTCAGACTTATTATAAAGATTATTATTGTTTATATAAAAATGCTTTATTACATAATTATACTCAGAATTTAACATTATCTATCATTAAATTATTTATAAATCTCATCACAAAAGCACAGCAATTCAAGACTCAACTTAATAACATATAACTATTAATTTAAAAATTAATTAATACTTAAATTCTTTACTGTAATCAATCAATAAGAATGATCTTAACATTTTAAAATATTAAAAATTATAGATTATGATCTTTTCAGTATTAGCTACAATGATTAAGAATATTCTTACTATATTTTTTACTAATGTTAAAATTGAATGACTATTCAATCTTGCTTAAGATATTATTATTTATTAAAGAGATTAATTAAATAAAATCATTATTAAAATTATTATAATGATTAAGTTCAATTTACTTCAACATTAAAAACTGAATTATCTTATAACTGAAAGAAAGAATATTGCAGAAGACTTATTTTTAGATGAAGTTGATATAGATATAGAATATTTATTTTATATATTTATTTTAAATTACAATTTTTCTGACATTTTAGATAACAACTTGACTAATACTTTAAATTAAATCATTTATGATATTTTAAAGTGCAACTCTCATAATACTTCAGATAATAACTTTAATGATTTGAATAAAAATATAAAACTTAATATTTATGAAGATAGCTGACTGATGCATATACATTAAAATTTTTATTAAAAGAATAAAATGTCATAACTTAAATAAATTAGTCAATATTACAGCATCTTTATAATTAATTACACTATCAATTTTCTCAGCTCATCTCAAAAAGAAAGTTAAAAGAGATTTGCTTAATAATTATATTAATAAATATAAAAAATTCATGAAACTACAATCTATTTAAAATACAATGTCAACTTCTCTGCTTTCAAGAGAAATACATTGTGTGTTAGAAAGAACATTTGTATTTGAAGAGTAAAGAGAAAAAAGAGAATGAAGAAAGATAAGTAATGAATAAATTTATATGAGAATAATTTGACAGTAAATAATGTTAATTCTTAACAATAAATATTAAATGAATTTTAATTACATCATTTTCATTTATATCATTTCTTCTTTATGCTTTACTATTTTATCATTCATCACATTACTCAATTACACAGTCAGAAACCTTCAATCTCTGATGAAATTATACAGTTAAGAATCTTTAATCTTTAATGAAATTACATAATTAAGAGTCTTCAATCTATAATGAAATTACATAGTTGAGAATCTTTAATCTATAATGAAATTATATAATTAAAAGTCTTCAATCTATAATAAAATTATATAATTGAGAGTCTTCAATCTCTGATAAAATTATATAATTAAAGATCTTTAATCTTCAGTAAAATTACATAATTGAAAGTCTTTAATCTCTGATGAAATCACAAGATTAAAAGCTTTCAATCTTAAGAAAAATTACATAATTAGAAACTTTCAATCTCAGATAAAATTACATAATTAGAGATTCTCAATCTTAAGTAAAATTATATAATTAAGAGCTCTTAATCTTCAGTAAAATTATACAGTTAAAAGTTCTCAATCTTTATTAACAAAATAATGTTTAACATCACTCTGTTAATAAAGTGATGTTTAACATTACTTTATCAATAAAATAATATTAAATGATAATTATTTGTGTCTTAAGTCTCTTAATGTTAAAAGATATAGATCTTTGAACAGTGAATGAAGATGAATTCTTATTAATGAATGATGATGTTTATTTTAAGTGTTGATTAAGCTTTGTAGCATAGAATTATAGCATAGTTAATGACAAGATCATTATGCACATTCAAAGACTAGTATATGCTATGATTTAAGATGAAATCTTTATTTTTAATGTGTAATTTTAACATATACACTATTAAATTAACTGTCAAAAACTTCTGCATATTTATATTAACTTATACTTGCTTAATCAAACTAATTCTTACTTACTTAGTCTAAAAATAATCTGCAATCTATGCAGAATTAAATTGAGTTAATTTATATTTAACTTAAGCTTAAAAAAGTTTATTCTATCTGATCTGACATCTGAACTCAATCTAAATCTGTGTGACCTATAGACAATTTGTATACTCAGTTTACTTAAAGCTTTAGCTGATATATTCTCTCAATAAAATGAACAGAACTGTTTAGATATCAGTGTTGAATTTTTTAATTATACATTAAGATTAATGAGAGTGCAGATTTGCAATACACAGCATTTGCTTTTACATTGAATTCTAAGTGCATTGATGCTGCTATCATTGCAAAATTTATCTGCAAGCTCTATTTCTCTTTTCTTTTCAATAATGCTCTGTTGATTCTTAATGTCAGTACAGACACTAAAATATAAACTATTAATTTTGATGAGTTATGCTCTGTAAGCACAATTAACTGAGTTCTTTTGTCTGATAAAGATATTAAATAATGAAAACACAGCAGCTTAAGTTAAAGACATTGATCTGAGCTTAATTCAGTCATTATAATGAGAATTAAAGTCATTAATAAGTTTTGCAGACTCAATAATCACACTGTAGAGTCTCTTTTAATATGTGCTTTGTCATCAACAACATTAAGAAGTCTTAATTATCTTTTAAAAAGATTTACTTCATTTATGCTTACATGATGATCAGCACTCTTAAAGACTGACTATAGTTCTTATAAAACTGTTTTAAGTGCATTATCTTCACTCTTTATTTCTGATTTCACTGTGCTTATATCACTTATTCAGAAATACAAGATCTGATGATTAAGTTAAAGTGTTAAGATTACATTTATCATTTAGTTATAATGATGATTTTCTGTCTCTTAAATTAAACATTAATTGATGATCTTCTCTGATGTTGCAAGCATCAGAGATTCTAAAGTGCTCAATTGATGTTGCTTTTAAACTTAAAGAAATGATGCAGAACACTGAGTTTATCAATGTTGCTAAGAAGATGTATAAGTAATTAATTAATTTGTGATTAAAGAATCAATAAGAAAAGAAATTGAGTTGCTATATATATTTAAATTTAAAGATCAAAGTAAAGAGCTTGAGCATAAGACTCTTTATAACAGAACTTAAATAAATGAAGAATAAAGTTATGATTCTTTTAACAACAATTAAGACTGAGATAAAGTGTATAAAATTTCATGCTTATGTAAATATATAAATTAATTCATTTAAAGTGTTGATCATTACTGATTATCTGACTGCAACAGTCATGTTGTCTTTAAACAGAAGTTAAGATTTGAACTGTCTTGACTTTTAAAATTAGATTTATCTTAGTGTTGTGAGAAGAGCTGCAAGAATGCATAGCTGATTTAGATGTGTTAACTAAGAGTGAAGAATGTAAAAATATAATATTCTTAATGTTGCAGCTCTTTCTGAGATGCAGCTTTACTAGTTCTTTAGATTGATTGTAGTCAGTTATGAGATTTATTACAACACTGATATCATTTAAGAAGTATGTTAAGAAGCATTGCATTTTAATTAGCTAGAATCAAATAGCTACAGCTGTTGATGTCAAGTCTTAAACTCTATACAGTTTTAATTTGATGCAGTCTGATTCTGACTTAGAGTTTGAAGAAAAAGTGTGATATCTTTGATGAGAAGGTTATACAGAGGGCATCTGTGCTGTGACTGAACAATTGAAGTTAGGTAAATGTAGACATAGAGTGCACTTTTGATGTAGAATGTGACAGAGACTATGTCTAAATTATATGCAATGAAATGATTTTTATGTAATGTAAGATCTGATGTTCACTCACCATACATGTACTTTCTATCTTCAATAACTTCAGATATTTACATTGTATTTCTTTCCTTCAATTCTCACCATGACTATTCTCTTGACAATCTTCATCTTCTAAAACCTTCATGAAAGCTCTGTTAAAAGCAGCATCTTTGACTCAATCAAGTTAAGAAAGATGAATGGATACAATCTGCAACAACAAGGGCAAGACAGCAGTGCTTCAAACCTTGCTTCACTCAAACTCTCACTACAAGCCTCTCAACTTTTCACAGACTTTCAGAAAGAGAAGTCTCTGTCACAGAAGTGAGCTTGAGTGACTGTGATGAGTTACTAGTCTTGCTGATTCTTCAAAACAATGAGTTAAGGCCTTTAGCAGGCTTGTGGTCAATGCTGTTCTCAGAGAATTAGGTGTAATGAACAACAACCTTGTGACTACTGCTCATTCATATTCAAGGATTGTGTTTATCAATCAGTCACTGATGGAGACCTGACACCCCTCCAGAAAGTGCAGCGGGATATCAAGGAGATGCAGCGGGATATCAAGGAGAATAAGGCACAGACTGAGAAGGTTCTGCAGCAAGTCAGAGAAGACATCGCGAAACTCAAGGTGGTTGTGTGGCAACTTCTGGAGTCTGAGTTAAAGCAGAGGATAGAGGAAGCAGCCCTATGATACCATTTTGGGCGACGGCGAGGTGTTGAGACAGTCAATGGGGATGGCAGCGAGGTTGAAATGCGTTGAATTGTGGATGTAAACACCAGGATCTTGGCGACGGCGAGGTGTTTACCTAGGACGCAAACAGTTAGCTTCGGAATTGTGTCTATCCGAGTCTGTTTTCGGGCCGACTACCATCCGAGTGTTATCAGTCGCATGGACCAGCGGAGTCTATTTTTAATCATTCCTCCGCACCTCCAAAGTATGAAAACCAACAGTTCCCTCCTTGACAGTCTACCATGGAAGCGCCCGACCCTTTTTTGCAAATGTATGCGCCCGGGCGTCCGGCGGCAATAATTTCGGATACTGAAGTTGGTCTGCGAAACCGTGAGTCGTATAGATTTTTCATTTACTGATTCAGATCAGGTAAACGGCGTGGCTCTACCGGCGAGGTCCCAGAGCCAACACGCAAAAGTTGGTGTCTGTGGGAGCAGCAACAGTGCAAACAGATATCGTCAACATCGCCGAATGAGATCGAACGACAGCACGACGATCCCAAACAGCAAGGTCAACTCCCGTCACCATCTCCCAGCAAGACACCAAAAGCAGGTGTAAGTATCACCAACCTTCACATCTGCCAATGGCTGATGTGGGATTTAGTCTCTTAATCAGTGTACTGCTCTACATCAAATCAGCATTGGAAATCGAAAGCGGAAAGCCGAGCCGGCTATCGAGGACATCCAGCCTCTATCGCAAGTGTTTGACGAGCCTCGTCGGAAGCGACTTCACACGGGTAATGATACCATTTGCAGCACCAGCGCCGCTTCTGACCGCATTCTCCATTGGATACACGAATCACGTTGGCCGAAGATAGACTTCAAACCCGACCCGAATATGGATCGCCCACCGCCGAAGAGATCCCGGTCATTGTCATCGCAGGGGGAACAATCTGATAACGGTACTGCTACACCGAGCGACCAAAAATCTCGAGCCAAAAAGAGCTCTCCCTACGTTGATCTACGCTACCAGATGCTGCTGGAGCTGAAAAAGAGCTTTATGAGAGACTCTGAGGCTGGAATCTTAGCTGCGGAAAAAGGAACGTGCAAAACCCTTGTGGGTACCGAGCAGAGAATACCCCCGGACACAATTTTCGACGATCGTTTCTTCCGCCAAACTTGCGAAAAGATACAAAATAAAAACGAGACAAGAGTCATCCGCGACATCGCTTTGTTGATAACTCCATCGGCGGAAATCTTAGCCACACGAGGGATGGAGGGACTGGAATATCTGGTGGAAAGCACGAACGCAGGGTGGAATAAGTCTATTCCTTTCGAAGGCCCTCGGCCCCAACCGGATTACTCCGTAGGGTTCCGGTACACTGCGTTTTCGGACGATCAGCTCAAGAGGCTCAACCTCAAATTCGACAAAAGAACGTATTTTGCGGCGACGGAAGAGATTCACTTTCCCTTTTTTACATGTGAGGTCAAGTGTGGCAACCAGGCACTTGATATCGCAGATCGCCAGAATGCGCACAGCATGACCGTCGCGGTAAGGGGTGTTGTCGAGCTGTATCGAAACGTTGAGCGTGCAGAGGAGCTCCACCGAAAGATTCTTGCGTTCTCGATCTCACATGATCATCGAAATGTAAGAATCTATGCTCATTACCCTGAGATAGAGAGGCTGGACACAAGATATTATCGCCATCTGATAAAAGAATTCAGTATTGCCAATGAAGATGGCAAGGACAGGTGGGCGGCCCATCAGTTTACACGCAACGTCTACGACTCCTTCGTCCCAACGCACCTCAATCGAATTAAAAGCGCAGTTGACCAGTTACCCGATCCTGCCCTTGAATCATTCCAATCCACGCTTAGTACTGAGGATGCTATAAGCTCACAGGAGACGGCGGTCAAAAGCGCGTCCTCATCACAAGAGGTTGGCAGTTTCAAAAAGCCAGCGCCGCGAAAGGCTGGAGGGATGACTACAGAGCTCCGGGCGATGATTCAGAGGCTTGAGAGTAAAATTGAGCAGCAACGCGAGGACACCAAGCAGCGGGAGGAAAGGCTTGTGGCACAACTGGAGCAGCAGCGTAGGGAGTCGGAGCAGCAACGGAGGGAGTCGGAGCAGCAGCGTAGGGAGTCGGAGCAGCAACGGAGGGAGTCGGAGCAGCAGCGGAGGGAGCTCATGCAGTTGTTGAGCCAGCAGAGCGATCAGTTGAAGCAGCTCTTGAGGCATTGAACAGCTGGCGCAGGTAGGGCTGTAAACGCCCGAGACCATATCTGAGATTGGGCGGAAGATGTTGTTATGGTATCTGCGAGTTGAATTTTTTATGTGCGTTTCTCTCGGCGATCACATGTGGATTGGAACGGAATGGTTCGATGTGTACAATCAATATTATATGATGTGCTTACGGTAGATCCTGTAACTGCGAAGCGGGTTGTACATTGTTATCATGGTGACCTAGCAGTACACATAAAATTACCTGACCAGCAGATTAGGGTTCATGTGAGCTTATAAGCTTCAAGTCACCTCATTTTGAAGAAAGCTGTGCGTGATTGAAAAACTTGTTGAAATTAATTTTTTTTCATTATTATTTGTCAGCAACCTACATACTAAAGAGCTCAATGTGTCCTTCTTTTCTTCTTTAGTTATTCTGTACTGCAATTCTTGTAAAGTGCAGATGATGCATGTACTGCTTTCAGAACAGCATCAAGATTCTAAAGCTACAGTAGCTGCTACACAAATTAAATCTAACCTCTAATTGAGTGTATTTCACAACAAATCTTAAAGATAATTTGTTAGTTGTTCAGCTTAAGACTCAACAGAACATCAAAATTGACAATGTCTTGTTTAAGTAGTTATTAATTTAATATCTTCAGATTTTACTGTTGCAAGTTGAGGTTTCAGAGAAGTAAAGAAGAGTTTTAAAAAAAGATAAATTTGTTTTAAATATTAGTTAAGTTGCAGATTGTACTGCATTTTCATTTAATGAGCTTGTAACAGATCTTATGACATATCTTTCTTAATTAAAAGTATATAAGTATTACAATCTCATTTATATGTCAAAGAACATTAGACATGATTCTACTTAATTAAATAAGAACAACTGAATTCTGCTACTACAACACTGAGTATATAATTATATAAGTATGTATTATATATTAATGAAACATTCTGAAAGACAGACTGCTGCTAAATAAACATTTGCTATATATTTTTATTTTAAGAACTAAGAATTAGATTTGCTAGCTTTTTGCAGTTAGAAGCACTTCAAAAAGAATGTAATTATTGAGTTTAATTTATTTTTAATTTATCAATTATTATAAGTGACTACTGATCTCAATTGTTCACAGCTGCAGTTACACAACATAAATCATCAGTTATTTTACAGTTCTGTATGTTCTCATCAGTCTTTACATATAAATCTAAAGATTATTAAGCATACTTTATTTAAGATCAAAAACTTTAATATAATTAATTGTATTCAGAAACTCAGACAAACAGAGTTGCTAATTTATGCTGAAGTTTTTGTATCAGTTAATGTACATCATCAATTAATTATTTTAACAAATAATAAGTCTTTGTATTGACATTTAACATCTATTAATCATTAAATATTTTAAATATATATTCTGTAACTGAATTTCTGTCTGCTTTGTTTGAACTGACTATAAGAAATTATAACAAATTGACTTTATTCAGAATGCTAAGATCAAAAGAGTATTTATTTAATAGATTGTTTAAAGAAAAAAGATCTTTAAGTTACTGCTGTCACTCTGTATTACTCATCTTAGTTATAGTTGTTGATTAAAATGAGAAATCATTAAGATAAAAGTGAATACAATCTGTTTTCTTTTCTCTTGCTCTTTATCTATACTGACTCTTCACTAATAAATGACAGATCTTGATGTCAAAAAAGATGATTGTTGTTTTGTTATCATTTAAGAAAAGATTACTGAGTAACTGTTTATGAAGATCTTTTTTTACTTAATAATAAGAAATGATAAGTTCATAAGATACACTAACTGCATTAATCTCTACAGCTTATCTACTTGACAAGTATCTAGTACTTGTAAGAACTTATAAAGATATTGTTGAGAATTGAACTACACTGAATCTATAGATAAGAAGAGACATTAAGATATAAAAGTATCAACACTGTTAGTTAGCTGTCTGATCAGTGCTGTATGTTGAATTCTATTGTTATTTAAACACTTTATTGATAGAAGATAAGCAGATTAGCTAACTAACTATTTTGATACTGTTAATATTTAATCACTCATGATGCACATAAGTGACACAGAAGCCACATTAGAAAGAAAAGAATATGCTGTGATATTGATACAATGATTATTTATTGCAGATAGTATGAGTTTCAGAATGATATAGAATTTATTTTTTCACTTATTACAAGAAAGATTATAGAGCACAAAGATAAAAGAAAATTAAATTTAATTATCTTAGTCTGCAAAGTCAAAAGCTTATGCAATTTAAGACTTAAAAGAGAAGTCTTTACTTTTGTAGCTGCATTAAAAGAATAATAAAGTTATTTAAGCATGAATGCAGATTCTCTTTAATGAGAAGCTATATTTAAGTCATCACTGAACATCTGATGTTTTAATATGCAAATATAAGATTATTAAATTAAAATTTCTTAATCAATCATTAACATCAATTTCTCTGTTACAACAAGATATGTATTTAGTTTCTTTCTCATAAAGTATTAATTTAACTATTATAAGTTACTGTCTCTCAATGAGAGTCAGCTCTTAAAGAATTTAGAAATTAACATATTAATGAAAAAGAATAAGATTAATTAAGCTGCTTATTGAGACAGTCAGATTGACATAAATGACTATTTCAGTAATTAATTAGAAATAGATGTAAATGTGATTGCAATAAATATCAAAACAATAGTGATAGCTGTAAAAAACTTACTTAATACTTACTTGCTGCTCTGATCTGAAAATGACAGACTTTAAATATTTTTTTGAGATAATTAATGCTTAAAGAAATAACAGTGACTAGCTTTAAAATAGATAGTTATTGCTGAAGATATAAATTTTAATAGTTATGTCATGAGATCTGACATTCAGCATCACTATATACATTAATAGATTCTCTGTTGTCAGTAACTCTAGTGCTAATATCAGCTCATCAACTTTCTTTTATTAATATAAGAATTCATTTAATCTGTATATCTCTACAGCTTAAAAAACAGATAACTTCAAACTGATTTAAGAGATTTCTTTAAATATCTGTTTATCTTTTTAAATAATCTATATTAAGTAACAATACACACACTTATCTTAATGAAAGCTGTCACATCAATTAAGATATAATCTTGCAATCTTTATCTGATAAGCACATTAGTTAATAACATTTAAGAAGAAAATCATTAGATCTGATAAAGTATATAATGAACATTTAAATTGTAATATTATTGAGAAGCAGTGCTCTAGCTGCTTCTATTGAGTCAATTAGAATTAACATCAGAAGTTAAGTAAAGTTTTTAACAATGTTAACTGCAGTCAACATTCTTAACTTTTTTAAGATGATCATAACTCATAAATATATAATTATAGAGTTTCACTAAATGACATAATATAGCATAAATATCTTCTTTCTTTTAATAAATTATGAACTCAAATTAACAAGAAGCTTCTCAGAGAAAGTGCATACTTTTAGTGTATTAATAGCTTGATATATATCTTATTAAATAGATAAATAAGTATCTACAATAATTAAATATATAAACTTAAATTATTAAGCAAAATCAGCACTTTCAGCAGCTTAATATGTATCTTATTAAATAGATAAATAAGCACTTACAGTTACTTATTAAGAGCACTGTTCTTCAGCAGCTTAATATAAGTAGATTGAGTGCATAGATTGTCTATATGTTATTGTTAGATAAAGTTAAAAGATAAAAAGCTGCATTGCTAAGTGAGCAAAAGTCTCAGCTATATAGTTATTTAAGATTATTACATTATAATTTTAGACAGGCAAGAGCAATTTCTTATAAGAATGAATAAAGTAAGAATAAACATCTAAATGAAAAGAATTGATGAAAGATCATAATGATAAATTAGTGTAGTAAGAAAAAGAAAGACATCAGCATTATAATAAGTTGCTGATCACAAAAAAGACATTAGTTCTTAATATTACTTTATCTTACTCTTGCATTTTACTGAGATTCATCTCTGACATTACTTCATCTGTTTGTTCTTGTTCTTACACTTCATCAGTATTCTCTTATTCTTCATATTCAGCATTATTCATTTATCTTTCATCATCTTAATCATGTCTGCATCTGTCATTCTGTCATTTTTCCTTAAATATTCAACAATAAAGTTTAATATATTGATCATTTTCACAAGAATGCTCTGAGTCTTCATTATGTGATTTTTAATGATGCTTAGTTTTTCTTTTAAAATGATGATGCAATTCTTCACTTCAGCAATATAGCTTCATATTTCAGTCATTGTCTTTATTTATTTATTCAGACATACATTTAGTTGAGTGAAGCTATTAAGTAATTTTTGTATTAGAACTTGTAGAAGAGATATATCAGTAATAAGAATTGCAGTGAATAGAGATTGTAACTTAATTAATGTTATAGTTAATTTTGTAATGAATAAGTTCATTAATCATTATTTATTCATTAAGAAAACATCAAGTTCTGTTTTATCTGTCTTTCATTTAGACATACAAAGTATAGTAAATAATGTAAAGACATTAAAGCTAATTGCTGTTTATGATAATGTAATCATTTCAGTAGACACAGTGATAATATTAAATGTAATTAAGTCTTGAAGTGTTGATTTTAACAATAGTGTTGATTAAGTAAAGAAGTTTAAGATAAGCTTTGTCATTAGATTTAGTATAGATGATGATGTTATTATGATGAATGAAGCTGAGTTTAATGTTAATGATGATGCTGTTTTGATAAATGAAGCTATATTGATGTTTTAACACAATGAGTCAGCTTAATTCAACAGTTTAGCTTTCATAACTTTCATAATAAATAATTCTGCTTTGCTGTCTTTGACAGTTTTCTTTGATTTAGAGACTGATTATGAATTAAGATGTATGATCTTATTGTTAAATTAAAGTATATTGTCATTTTTAATTTAATGTATATCATAATATATCTTTATATCTGCTTCTCTTTTCTCTTCTTTACATAACTAATAATAGTTCTTAAAAATGACATAGCAATTCTCATCAATATTGTTCATTATAACAGTCTCATTACTGTAGTTAATTCTTAAAACTCTAATATCTTTCTATTGATTGAAGTCTACAAATCACATTGTATCTTTCTTGTTTTTCTGTATCTTTCATATAATTATATAAACATTGTAGTCATCAAATCTTTTTCTATTTAATGATAATTCATCTAAATAATTTAACATTTCAATATAAAGCTTTCATTCTTTTCATACTGTCTAAGAAATGTTGCTCACTTTAGTTATATTAATCTTTTTATTTAATTTATTGTCATATCATAATTTATAGTTCACTGATTCTGAGTTTTTCTTTTAATTAATCATTTTGACATCTTATGATATAAAGAGTGAATGAATGCTGTATACATCTTATAGAAATAATTAATGTGCAGTATATTTCTTAATGTTGTTTGAAATTGCATAAAAGATGTAAAGAATAATAGTTAATAAAAGTTTTGATGAATAATGATGTTATTTATTTCTAAATGTTTATTTACATTTTTGATATCTGTCATTTAAGTTTAAATTGTGTAGATGAAATTCACTGCTTAAATAAAAAATGCTGTTATATAGTTATGCATTAAATGTTTATCTCAATTTATACAGTCACACTAGCTCTTTAACATTTCTCAAATCTTTAATATTGACTTAACTGTCAAATTCTGAGTTATACTTAGTCAATAAGCTGAATATTTAATAGTTATGTCTTTGTCTCTTTAATACATTCTTTTAAACAGCAGTTTTTTAACTTCTCACTCTTTTTCATCATTCACTATAACTTCTTTTGACTTTTTTGACCTTAAACATCAATATGAATCATTGATATGAGCTGATTTCAGATGTGTTATTGATATAACATCATGAATGCATTAACTCAATGATAATTTTAGTCAATATATCAGTTTTTTAACACAATTCAGAACTTTTAGCAGACTCATAAATTGCTGTCTCAGCTTCTTATGCTTTTTCTTTAAACTGAGTAGTGTATAACTCTTATATAAATGTAGATTTATCAAATCTTTTGTCTTAAAGTAGAGAAGTTTATGCTTTTAATTGTAGTTATATTTTATCATTATGATGATGTGTACTATTGCATCTTTAACATCAATATGCATCAGTCAATACTGATCTATTGTTATAAAAATAACTGACTTTCTTTTTTTCTATTCTTCATTATGATTAAAATCTATTCACTTCATGTTAAGCTCTTTTATTCAGAGCAAGTTCATGACTTTGTACATACACATATTAAAAATAATCTGATTAAGACTCAGTCTGATTAAACTGTACTTAATTGAGTTGTTTAAAGTGACTTATAGACATATTAATACAGTTAATTAAAGATCTGACTTCTTTAAAATCATTAGTCAGTATTGAAGTACAATTTTAGCTGTTTAATTTGTTATTTCTGAGCTGTCATTCATTTATAAATGATAAACATTTAAGTAGAGCAAGTCTATCTTAAGTTACTTAAATACTTCTTTTTATAGATTCATCAAAAATTTGCAGTCTTAATTTAATATAATTATTCTAAATAAGCTTCAATTCAGAAGTGCTAGATAATTCAGCAATGATATTGCTCACTTTTTTGTTGTTATAATATTTTGATCAGATATGAAAATGATTGTCTTACTGAATTTATCTGTCACAGACATTATGATGTTATACTTCTTCAGTTTAAACAATGATAAGACTAGAATAAAGTTGATTGTCAATGTATGAAATGAACATAAAAACATAAAAATTGACTGTAAGACTTCATAAGACTTGTAATGTGATGTTTGATTGAGCTGACATTGCAGACAATGTTATATGTAGTTATGAAGATTCTTTAATAGATTATAGAAGTAAAGCAAATTAATCAATTTCTTATGTGTTTATACATATTCTGAGTAATCAATGTCATCATAAGCTAACTTAAACATTCTGTCATTAAGACTTTTTAATATACATAGATAAGATTCTTTCTTAAGATCTTTATAGAAGATAAGACTGTCTCTTACTTCATATAGAAGTCTTGTGATGTCAGACTTCAAAATGTTGTTTCTTTTTAGTATTTATAAAATGTGTTCTTATCTCAGTTCTTCAGCATATTTGCACTTAATATTCTGTCACAATTGATCTAAAACTTTCATTAAGATTCTTATGTAGACAGCTGTCTCAGAATCAGTCTGTAGAGCTTTTAATATAAAGTTATTCATTTTAGATTGATTCTTATAATTAATTACATGCTTACAAACATTGTTATCACTAAACAATCAGAATAGAGCATCTAATATTGTGTTTAATATTTTAAACTTATAGTGAACATTTAGATAAAAGCACTGAAGATATTTAGATACTTAAATAAGATATAAATTAAGTTTCTTCACTGCAGTAATATTTAGACTAAACCTACAGCTAATTTCTACTGAGACTGCATAATCAATGTAGATAATTACATTTTTTACTATCACTTCTATTATGTGTCTGATCTTCTTAACTACTCAGATCAATTCTGTCACTTTAAGTTCTGTTAATTAATATTACATTTCAGTATCTTGAAGCAGTCTGCTTAGAAACAGAACAGACTTCATGAACTTTTATTTTGAAGTATTATTTTTAGTAATCTTTTTTACATAATATATATGCACTTCAAAGCTAAATTCTTTGAATGCATTCAGATCAATGTAGAGTTGTTATTTTGATGAGAAATGCATCAGAATGATTGACTAAAAGAATAGAGACTGAAGATAATGAAAGATATTTAACTTCTTTAAGATTGATTTATTCAATTTAATAATAATGATTATTCACTTTTTAATGTTTTCTTTAATTTCTTTTGCTTAAAGATCTTAATTTAAGAAGATCTTCTGCTGCTAAAGTGACTTGATGATAGCTGTATAATGTAAAATATATTATTATAAATAGTCAGTTAACTGAGATACTTTTCTAACTGACTTAAACTCAAAGAGAATTTAATTCTGAATATTACAGTTAACTTATTCTTTAAAGTTATGAGACTCAAAGCATTCACACATTGACTTAACAGCTAAATAGACAGATATGTTAAATAGAACTTCTTTAATAAAAGATAGATTCTCATCTTGTTTAAAATATTAAATATATTGTGAAGATGATTTAAGTGCTTCTTTAGCATATTAAAGAAAATGACAATATTGTTAATATAGATTCTGATGTATGATCTTTATCTTTGTAGAATGCAATCAATCATTTATTAAACATATATTAATGAGTTTCAATATCTTATAACAGCAATCTTGAAGATTTTCTGATCTCAGTGTAAAATAACAGTTAAACAGTGCTAATATACTCATTTTACTCTTTACTAATAGAAGAAGAAGCTGCAATCAACTGTGAAAATATATTTAGTCTTTTAAACTACAATTAAAATGTTAGTCTGACTAAATACTGAATAGATATTCAGCATAATGATTTTGTTAAATACTTAAATATCAATTACTACTCTATCTTTTTGAATCTTATCTGATAGATTTTTTCATATCACAAAACAGAGATAGATAAAAGAAATAAAGCTTATAGTTCACTTTAAATGATCTTGTATCTATAACTTATTAAATATTATATTAATTATTTCACAATTCTTTTAATCAACTAAATATACACATACTTGTTCTGACTTGTACTGAGTCTTTTAATTGTCAATAAATAAAATATTCATTCATTCTTTCTTTAAGATCTTTATCAAGTTGTCTTGATCTGTTTAAAGATGAGAATATAAATACATAATCATTGTGATTTGAGTCACTACAGCATTAAATCTATAAACTATTACTTTATGTATGATTTTTCTCTCAGAGCTAGTCATCATTTTTAGATAAAATGTCATCATTATGATCACCAGACTTCAAAAACACATTCTAACTCAATTTATTTATTTTATAATTGTAAAGACTGCAAGTTCTGAATTCTGCAAATTGACTAGATAATATCTGTTGACTTTATATTTCACAATATAACTGAGATGAATTTTTTGTAAAATGAAATGAGACACATCTGAGTCATTTTGCACTTATATTATCAATAAAATATAATTAATAATGTAAACATATATTGCTGTGTTTTCTGTGTGACAATCTAATTTAAACAGAAGATTATAATTTTAAGATAAAGCAGTTTTAACTATTAATACATTTGTATGACTTCTGAGCTGTATAATTATATTTTTATAAGTCAATATAGTCTTTTGCATCAAGTCAATTAATTATGTAATAACTGTTAATAATAGTTCAATATCATCACAACTATTCACAATTGCTTTTTTGCTTACAAGCATAATAAAAATATTCTTTAAAATGAGAATATTGATGTCTACAAGCATCTTAATCTTCAAATTATTGACAATATGCATTTCTTTAATGATTACTGTTAATTAATCATTATTGTCAGACAGATAAATGATTAAAACAGTATATTTATCATAATAATGAGTTTCAGTTCTTAATTCTTAAATCATAATGAGTAATAAGATTCATTTAATTAAGATATCTGAAATCTGTTTCTTTAAAAAGCTTCTGTTAATCAGACTCATAATGCAGTCTATATTAAGATAGATTAGCTCTTCTTTTGTTGTAAATGTTAATTTTGCTAAGAAAATGATGTATCTTCAGCTCTGAAAATCATAATCAGTAAATATATAAGAAAACAGACTAGCTAGACTTAATTAGTATAGATCTTAACAATTTAACAGATTTTATCTTTTAAATTATCTTATTAAGCTTCTGTTTAATCAATTTTCTGTTATTGTATCAGTTATACACATGCTTATGCAATTTGTTTCTGAACAGAAAGATTTTACAGTAGCTGTAACTGTTATTTTGTATTTTAATTATATAATTTACATTTACAGCTTTTTTTTCATTCTTTTTATTCTTCAGTTTTTGCTCTTAATCTAATTCATAGATTTCTTCTTCTTTCTGAATATTGAGCATATCAATTTTCTGATATGTATCATTATAATAAATATTCTTAAATTCTTAATAGTAAGTCTAATCATCAGCAGAAGATTCATTCTTAAAAGAATTCACTTTTTAAATGAAATATATTTAATTGCTGTATTCACTGCAATTATCTCATCATGAGAGCTTATTGTCTCTATTTAAGCAATTAAACAGTTTTTTAATCTGATTTTTAAATCTTTAATTCAATGTATTTATCTTAAATGATGATCTTTCATTTTTAAAGATAATTTAAAAAGATATTTTAAAGCTTAATTGAGTGTTTAACAGAGCACTTTGTGAATAAGATTAAAATTGTTGTAATTAATTATTAGATTGTCATTGCAGTCTGAGTGAATATGAGAAATTGTTATATCTTGATGATGAATATAACAGATAAAAGAAAGATTAATAATTATAAATATTTTAATTATAAATGCTGTAATCATACTGATCTTGCTGATTTTATTAAACAAATCTATTAAATTAAGAATTGTACAAATAGCTATTGTATTAATTTGTCTGTTTAACTAAAAGAATATTAATAAAATCTTTAACAGATATTTCATTCTTAAATTTATTGATATCTCATTGAAGAAGCATGTCAATATGCATTCATGTTTAAATTATTAAATTAAATTCTGATTTATCTTAATCACAGCTTTTGACAGCAATCATAAGAATGATAATATATTTTATTAAGTTACAGCAATTTTTAATATCTTCAACAGTGTATTTAATTAAGTTAAACTTATTTTAAGTCTCACTGAGCAATACTTTAAAGTGTTTCTTTAATGTCTTGCATCATTCTTCAACATCATTAAAGTGAGCTATCAGTTCAAGATAAGTGATCTTTAATAGCTAATTATTTCATCATAGTTTCACTTCTTTACATAAATTAGCATCAAGATTTTAACATATTTGCTTAACATCTTAAGTAATAGTTGTCACTTTAACTTAATTAATGAAGACATAAACATTTCAATAATAGTTCTTGTTATTCTTATTAACAATATCACTGTCTTCTTTCTTCTTAAACAGATTTAAATAGAATAAGCTGATATTAACTGACTTTTATGTCAAGTTATCTTCTTAAAAGTTAACATCACTGATGACATCATCTCTGTGAAGATCAGAAGAACTAAGTGAACTAAGTAACTTAAATATAATTTGCTGTAAAACATCTTATTCTTTTAATTAAGCAATTAATGCAGTGATGATCTGCAGAATCTATGCTTAAACAGTAGTATTCATATCAGCTAAGAAAGATGTATTGTCATTATTGTCTTAAGAATCAACATTTTGATTATTGTTTATCATGCTTTGTAATGAATTTTGAGAAATATTTTCAGTAATGTCAAAGCTAAACTCAGTTTTGATGACTTAAGATGCTTATAATATGATAGAATGCTCTAAGATATTTAGATCAATTTTTAATGAAATGATAATGAAACATTATAATTCTCATTCAGTCATAAACAAGTTTAAGAGATCTAAATTAAATATATTGTCAATTTTTAACTGCTAATTAGCTGTTTCAGCTACTCACTGAAGAAAGAATGAATTTATATATAGTATTATTGTATTTTAAGTAAAGATCTGTAATGCTGAATTGAATAGAATCTGATTATATGTTTAAGCAAAAGAAAATATGTTAAAAGATGTTAAAAAAGTAATTTAAATTTCTTAAATACTTAGCTATTTATATAGAGTTGTAACTCTGTAAATAAGAATGATGATGTTGTCAGATATGAATGAAATAAAGTTAAGATTCATTGATTTATACTTTTTGAGCTGATAAGCTAGAATTACTGTATAATTAAATAGTCTTAATAGATTAGACAAAGAGAATTTGTTGAAGATTTTTAAATGTTTTAACTATAAGATGAAGTTACAGAACAAAAGAGCAGTGTAATGTAATAATAAGATGATAAGATTTCTTAATGATTTAACTTATTAATCTCATTATTATCTAATGCAGCACAGAAATTAAGCTGTAGAACTGATGATCTAGCAAGTTAGAATTTTAGTGAATAATTAATAATTATTTTAATAAAATATCTTTGATGCTATCAAATTGTTATTGTCAGATAAAGTTAAAAGGTAAAAAGCTGCATTGCTAAGTGAATAAAAGTCTTAGCTATATAGTTATTTAAGACTATTACATCATAATGTTAAATGAGCAAGAGCAATTTCTTATAAGAGTAAATAAAGCAAGAATAAATGTCTAAACAGAAAGAACTAATGAAAGATCATAATGATGAATTAGTGTAGTGAGAGAAAGAAAGATGTCAGCATTATAACACTATAGATTACATAAGTAAGAGTTAAGTCTAAGTATTAAATTAAGTTAAGTTAACTTTTATTCAGCTAAGTTAGATACAGATTAATCTGACTTAATCTGTATAGAGTTATGAGTTTTTTGTAAGTTATTATTAGCTTAGTAGACATATATATAGTCTTAGTAAGCATGTGTATGCACTTAGTAAGCATATATATAGACTGAGTAAGCACATACACATGCTTACTAATGTGTGTTTCTAACATGCATCTTCACTAAAAGTCATGATTTTCATAACTTATTCAGTAATATATCTTGTGACTATGTAATTTATCCCTATATGACTAGTTAAGATGTAATTTATTATAATTAATATATTAATAAGCTTTCACATTTTTAAGCTTTAGCTCTAACCTTACTCATAATGACTAGCTTAAAGTTCTTAAGTTTAATCTATGCAGATATAAGTAAAGTTAATCTGTGCACAAACTCAATTTAACTTAATCTGAATTCTAATGCAAATTTAGATTAAGTGCACTTTTTTCTGATCTGACTTAACTCTATACTCAGTCTAAATATAAGTCATTGAGATAAATAATTATTTATTGTTTTACAAAATAAAAGATATAAAATTTTCTTTATTTTATTTACATTATTTTCTATGCATACATTGTTATTTTACTTTATTTACTTCTTATACTATGTGTTAACTATCATCATCATGAACTTCAACAACTTCTTTATAAAGCAACAACTTATCTTAATTCTTATTTATAAAAACTACAATTAATGATTCATTCTTATATAGAGATGACTGATAAAAGAAGATTTATAAAATGTAATTAAAATTTTAACAATTAATATTCTCATCAATAAATTTTTATTTTCTCTCAGCAATCTTAACTTCAAAAATCAGAAAATTAATGTACAAATTTTATATTAATTTATTATTTGCATCAATATAGATGATTAAGAATATTTAATAAATAACATTAACATAAAGAATATTTAAGATACTTTAAGATTTAAATATAAAAAGAAGTTGTAAATGATAAAGAGACAGTATTTAATGAAGTTTATTAAATATAAAATGTTAAAAAATATATTCATTAAAGAAGTATAAACTTATTTAAGTAAATTCAGCAGAAAGATTGCTGCAACTTAATTTAATATAATTAATTTATTTAAGTTAAAGTGACAGTTTTAAATACTGCATTAAGCATTATTAAATAAATATATTATAATTTATAATACAATTAATGCTCAGAACTTTTTCAATGTTGAAAGAGATCTATAAAAGCTTTAAAAAAAAGATATAATTTAAAATTAAAAAGATCATTAGTGTTCTGTGAATAGATAAATAATAATAAGATAAATATTTAATAAATTATAATTGTAATTCATTAAATTACTGTGTAAGTGACATTAAGAAACATCATTAAAGATTATTTAACTTTAACAGTGATTAATTTTCTTATTATAAAGTCTTTAAATATTTTCTTTGTTAAGACATTCATAGCATTCAGAACTGTGAATATTTTTTTAATATTTAAAGAAATATTTAAAAGAAGATGAACAAGTTGATTATAATTAAGTTATATTATAAGTTAAAATTTAAGCATAAAAAGAAAAGACATAAAGTCTTTAATATTATTATTATTTGTTCTATTAACTCCCTATTCAGTCCCTATCTAGGTCTATGAGGGCGAATCGCCTTTGCAAAGGAAAAACCAAAATGGAAAACCTTAGTTCTGCCTCGCGGGCGCCCCG
>JAABUJ010001905.1_pt1 | contig 28170 bp, 25 predicted proteins | sample 5559131 | NCBI WGS metagenome assembly JAABUJ01 (sample SAMN10711875, study PRJNA513366) | rock metagenome | isolation source: Antarctica rocks | place: Antarctica: Victoria Land, Mt New Zealand nord | collected 2016-01-07
CCGAGCAGCCGCTCCCGGTCGGTGACGAGCTGCTCCTCCAAGGCGATGGCCTCACCCGTGCGCCCGGCTGACCGGTAGGACGAGGCGAGGTCGCGGCGGGCGGCCAGGGTGTCCGGGTGCTCGGCGCCGAGCAGCCGCTCCCGGTCGGTGACGAGCTGCTCCTCCAGGGCAATGGCCTCACCCGTGCGCCCGGCCGCCCAGTAGGACAAGGCGAGGTCGCCACGTGCATCCAGGGTGTCGGGGTGCTCAGCGCCGAGCAGCCGCTCGGTGTCGACGGCCACCCGCTTAAACAGGGCAGTGGCCTCGCCGGTGCGTCCGGCCGACCGGTAGGACGTGGCGAGGTTCCCGCGGGCGGCCAGCGTGTCGGGGGCATCGGGCCCAAGCTCGGCCGTCAGGCGGCTGTGAGCACCTTCCCATACCCCCGGCACCACGTTCCATTGTCCTGTTCGATAAGCAACCGCGGCGGCGGCGATCGCGAAGTCAAGGACGGCTTCTGATGGGACGCGGTCCCCGATGGCATTTAGCAGGGCGCCTGCCACGTCGGGCGCGCTGCGTCGAATCAGCTCCGAGGCCACCCGCAGGGCGTGAAGGGCGACGTCGGGACTGCTGTTGCCTTCTACCGCCGCGAGGGTTGTGGTCTGAAGCAGCTGGAGCGCCGCTGACTGGTCAGCTACATCCTGCGTAAGCAGGACTACAAGTAAGGCGGACGCGCACTCTGCGGGAGGTGCGGAAGCGAGGAGACGCTGGGCGCGGCCGTACCAGCAGGAAGGTCCCGCGGCGGCGACGCCCATCAGGGCGAGGTCGAAGCGGACCGTGATTGGACTGCTAACTCGCAGCCGGTGCTCGATGAGATGACTGAGGGCGGAGGGCTGCTTCAGGAGCGGTATCGAGTCCCCCGCTTGGTAGGCAGCGCAGGCGTCGTCCAGGGCCTCCAGCACCGGCAGCGCTCCTTCCCCGACTTGGGGCACCCGCGGGGCGTAGACGCCGGTGGTCGGATCAATGGTTGTGGCCTGTGCGGCGTGGGACAGGCCGTGGCCAATGACGGCGACAGGGTCCGCGGCGGCGGCCCTAGCTTCGAACAGGTATTTAGACGCCAGGGATGTCTGGGGCGCGGCAACTGCCAGCTCTTCCTGCTCGAACCAGGCTATAAGAAAGTCGAGGACGAGCTTGACCGGCTTCCCCCGCGCCGCCTTGATTTGGAATGCAAGACGAGCCATGGGCTCTGCGAGTTCGTAGAAGGTGAGGCGGCGGTCAGTGGCCTCGACAAGTAGCCCGCTTCGAGGGCGGACCCAGCCTTGCCGACGCAAGTCGCTGATGGTCTTGCCGACGCTTCGTTGCTCGCTGGCGGTCGCGGTCGCGAGTTCCCGAACGGTCATGGCCCGGTCAGAATCGGCGAGGGTCCGGACCAAACGGCGTTCTTGGGGGGATAGCCGGGCGAGTTGCTCCTGGTAGTAGGGGGTGAGGTCGTCGAAGCGCTCGATTAGGGCCGAGACCAGCTCGTCGAGACCGTTGACGCTCAGCCCGGCGCCGAGCAACGCCCAGACGCGGGGCTGGCCCCCTGCCAGGTGTTCCACCGCAGCTAGCTGGGCGTGGGCGCGGGGTTCGGTTAGGCGGTGGCGCAGCGAGGCGTTGCCCTCGACGTAGGCAATGGCACCCAGCATCGCGGCTGCCTCATACGCGTTAAAAGGCTGCAGGGTAGTGGTGTCGAAGAAGCCGTAGAAGGGTTCGGCCTGGTCCAGGAGGTACTGCGTCAGTCTGGTGGCCGTGGTGACCAGCAGCAGCGGTCGCTGGTCCTCGAGCAGGGCGCGGAGTTTGCGCTGCCCCTCCCCGTCGATCCCGCTGAGGATCTGGTCGAGGTTCTCCGCGAGCACAACGATGGGCCCACCCGCGGCTGCGGCGTCCAGGACGGCACGCTCTAGATCCTGAACCGAATTCTGCGAAAGGGCTGCCGATGGTATCGGAGCGATGCAGGGGCCTTCGAGGTGCTCGAGGACGGCGCCGAGGAGATCGCGGTAGGAGTCGATCGTCCAGGGGTCTTCTGGGAGCCAGCTCACCGACACGGGTAGACCAGCTGCCTGCAGGTGTCGGACCCGGTAGTAGACGAGGCTGACCAAGTGGGTCTTGCCGGCGCCGCGGGGGCCAATCAGGAGCCGGTGGGCGCGCTCGGCCGTGTTGCCCGCGCGGCGGACCCGATCAACGATGTCTTCGAGTAAGGGCCGACGGTGCACGAAGAGGGTCTCGAGGGTGCTCTCATCAAGGAGGCTGGGAGTGAAGCGCGCGAGGGCCACGTCAGCTCCGCCGGATCTTCCAGATCCGTTGCAGGGCTGGGTAACGCCAGGAGTAAGCCCCCGCGGGATCTTTGGTCAGGTAATGGTCGAGCGAAAGCAAGACGAGCAGGTCCCGTAGTTCCGCGTCCGATGGAAGGGGGAACCGCGAGGTTCTCGCGGCGGCTTGCAGTCCCGAACGAGTGACGGGCGACTCGGCCGTGCGGTCCAGGATCCACTCCGCGGCCAGGGTGCCATGGCCGTAGTAGGGCGCGAGCCGCGTGAGCAGGTGGGTGCTCTGCTGGGAGGCGTCGAGGTCGGCCACAGCACGCTCGAACACCTTGTCGGTATCGCCAGCGGCCATCCGTGTGATCTCCTGGTCGTCGCGGGCGTAGGCCACGATCAGGTGCACCAGGTAGGGGATCCCGCCGGTGATGCGGGCGAGCTCGGCGGGAGTGTCTGTGTCGTATTCGAGGCCGGCACCGAGTAGCAGGCTTTCGCCTAGCCACTTCGACCATGCGACGTCAAACGGGCCGAGGTGAAAGTTGTCGAGGTCGTTGACCAAGTCGTCGCCCGCGCCGATCTTTCTCAACACGTGGTGCATCCCCACCGACCCGGTGAGCAGCCACCGAACCGCGCTGTCCGCTTCGGCGTCTCGGAACCTGCGCAGGACTGCCAGCACGTCCGCTGCCGCGGTCGGACCTTCGTTCTCGGCAATTGAGAGCAGCATGTCGGGGACCTCATCACAGGCCAGCAGGAGTCGGTCTCCCCGCTCTTGCAGGGCCTCCGACACCTCTCCAAGTGCAGCCTGGAGAGCGGCCACAGGGGCGCTGCGGAACGCCGGAGCAAGGGTGAAGCTGACACCCTCGACGGTCGCGGTCGCTCCCGCCATCACACTCTTCAGCGCCCGAAGCGCCCGCTTCGGAAGCCGCTGAAGCTGGTACACCCGTGCTAGAAGGCTCTCGGCCATCTCGGTCGTGCTATTCACGCCTTGGAGGCTGACCTTTACGCACAACCAATCCGGAGGGGGCTCCGCGGCCAACTTGTTGAGCACGCTGGTTTTGCCGAGCCTCCTCGGCTCGTTGAGGCGCACCGAGGACGTCGCAAGCATGGCCCATAACCGAGCGATGTCTTGATCGCGACCCACCACATCGTCCAAGGGCAACTGGCCCCCGGGCGTGGCCGACAGCGGCCTGGGCTCAGGTATTGCATTATGCAATGGGTCCTCTTTCAAGACGAAGTCAAGCTTCACGTACAAATGTACAACAAGCTGGCCGTACATGATGATCGGGGGGAGCTAGGTATCCGGAGACTGAGCAGCACCGGGCCGGAGCGCTTGTGCGTGCGGTGCAACGGGTGCCTTCGGGTACGTAGTGCGGGAGGTGTCGAGGTTTGGTCGCAGCTGGTGCTTCCGGGTTCTGCTGCTAGGCAGTCGTCAAGCTGAAGGTCGCCGGTCGATTCGATGGCGCCTTCGTCTCGGTGTTGCAGTGATCGCACGCCCGGGTCACGGCCGCAGGATGTCGGCATAGAGGGCAGGACCGGAGCAGCAGGATGTCGGCATAGAGGGCAGGACCGGAGCAACAAGATATCCGCTACGCTTAGCGGATGACGGATCGCCTGCGGCGCCCACGCTGCCCGGACGGCGCTGGGGCGCCGCCTGGGGTGGCTGGCGTGGCGCGCTGGGGCGCCGCTCGGGTGGCCCTGGGGGGCGGCACGGGAGGCCGGGCGAGTGGCTGACGTCCCGCCCGCGCAGGCGGGGGAGGTCGGGCGGCGTGGCTGAGGTGCAGCCCGGGCGGGCGCTGGAGGGTGGGTCGGCGGCGGACCGGGCCGGGCGTGCTGGCGGCGACGCCACGGGCGGGGTGGCACCGGCCGGGGACGCCACGGTGGTGGCGCGTTCGGGGTCTGGTCGGCGGCGTCGTCGGCAGGTGGTGGCGCGGCCGCATGCGGTGTTCGCGCGGTTCTCGGTTGAGGAGTTCGAGGTTCTGGGTGTGGCGGCGGCGGCGGCTGGGTTGACGCCGACGTCGTTTGTGGCGGCGCGGGCGGTGGCGGTGGCCCGTGGGGTGGTGCGGCCGGTGCCGTCGGGGACTGCTGAGGTGGTGCGGGAGCTGGTGGAGGCTCGGACGCAGCTGGTGCGTTTTGGGGTGTTGTTGAACCAGGCGGTCGCGAAGCTGAACGCGACCGGTCAGGTTGATGGCGCGTTGGTCGCGGCGGTGCAGCGGTGTGACGCGGCGACTGCGTCGTTGCGGGCCGCGACGGAGCGGCTGGGTCGGCAGCGATGACGGCCCGGCCCAGGGCGGCGAGCCGGCGGCTGTGGGCCGTCGGGCGAGGGCGTGGGTGCGGCGGGTGATCGGCCGGGTGTACCGGGGGGGCAAGGTCGGCGGGCTGGTGCGGTATCTGTATGGGCCGGGTCGGCACAACGAGCACGAGAACCCGCATCTGGTGGCGTCGTGGTCGGGGTGCACGCCGCAGGAGCTGGCGGTGGTGGAACCGGAGTGGACCGGGGTGGGGGAGCGGGACTACCGGGGTTTGGTCGCGGAGCTGGAGGCGCCGGCGCGGTACGCCGAGCGGGGGGAGCGGAACCCGGTGTGGCACTGCCCGCTGCGGACCGCCCCGACCGACCGGGTGCTGACCGACGGTGAGTGGGCTGAGGTTGCGGTTGACCTGATGCACCGGACCGGGATCGCGCCGCGCGGGGACGACGGCGGCTGCCGATGGGTCGCGGTGCGGCACGACGAGGTGAGCATCCATGTGGTGGCGGTGTTGGCGCGGCAGGACGGCGCCCGGGCGCACCCGGCCAACGACTGGCACCAGGTCCGCGCCGCCTGCCTGGCGGCGGAGGCCAGGTACGGGCTGCAGGTGACGGCGCCGGCGGACAAGACCGCCGCTCGGCACACCACCCGGGCTGAGACGGAGAAGGCGGCCCGCAGCGGGCAGGTGGTGCCGGCGCGGGACTGGCTGCGCGGGCAGGTCCAGTACGCCGCTGCCGGGGCGCGGGAGCCGGCCGTGTTTCTGGACCGGCTGCGGGTCGCGGGCGTGGTCGTGCGGGAGCGGCGGGACCCTGACGGCCGGCTGTCGGGCTATGCCGTCGGGCGCCGGGAACCAGCAGGGGAGACGGTGCTGTTCGGCGGCGGGAAGCTCGCGGCGGACCTGAGCCTGCCGAGGCTGCGGGCGCGTTGGCAGGCCGCGGGCGGTGCCCAGGAGGTGAGCGTGCCGGCGGTGGCGGTGGAGCCGGCGGAGCGGGTTGCGCTGTGGGAGCAGGCGAGCGCCGCCGCCGCGCAGGCCACCGAACAGGTCCGCCTGGCCACTGGCCAAGCCGATGAGGGTGGGTCGGGGGAGGCGGGGGACGCGGCGGCGGCGGCGGAGGTGTTGGTGGCGGCGAGTCGGCTGATTGAGGGCGACACCGGCGGCCCGTTGACGCAGGCGGCCCGGGACTACGACCGGGCCGCCCGGGAACGCCGCGGGCGGCTGGTGCCGGGCTCCGCGGGTGGCTCGGCGCTGCGGGCCGCGGCGTTGCGGATGGCGCAGGGCGGCCGCCGGCCGGGGCGGGCGGAGGCGGCGCAGGTGGCGTTGCTGATAGCGCAGATCGGGCGGCTGTCAGTGTCGATCGCCCGGCTCCGCGAGGCCCAAGACCGGCAGGCGCAGGCTGCGGCTGCCCGGCGGGCAGCGTTCACGATCGGCGAGGCCAACCGCCACTGGACCCACCAGGCGCAAAGCGGTGCGGCCGAGCTGGAAAACCGCCAGCCCGCAACGGCCACCCGCGCGGGTGTGTCGACACCGGCGCCGGCCGGTCGCCGGCCACCGCCGGGCCCTGAGCCCCGCGGCCGGAGCCGTTGACCTCGACCGAGGCGCAGTGAAGTCGTCCGTGCCGGTGGCCGACACTCCTGCGTGGCCGGCCGGAACCGTGCTGGGCGCCCTGACGTCCAACGAGGGTGCGGGCTGAGGGGGTGAGGGGGTGAGGGACGGTCTGCACCCCCGACATGGTGGCCGGCTGGCGTTCGTGGCGGTGGCGGTGCTCGGCGTTGCCCTGACAGCTGTCGTCGTCGGTGTCCCAGGCGACACGGCGGATTCGGTGCCACGGGCCGCCGCGCACGACCAGGCCGCCGCGCTCCTGACCAAAGTAGTGCTGCCGGCTGGGGCGGTACGCCGCACCCGAGCCCCCACGGCGCTGCTGGACTGGCCGGACCGTGCCGGGTCGACGACCGTGGTGCGCCTGAGCCGGTTCTGGACCGTGCCCGCCGGAACGGCCCCGGAGGTCCAGCACGCGCTCGGCGCGCTGCAACCCAACGACCTGCAACCCGACGGCCGTTCGTATGCCGGCGGCGCCGGGCCGGAGCAGGAGGTCTACGGCCTGCGTTACGCCGCTGCCCCGGAGGCCGAGGTGGTCTTGCTCGCGGCCCTGGTGGGCCCCGGCGTCGTTGGTGTGCGTGCGGACGTCGAAGTCACCTACCACCCACTCAGGAGCAGGCGGGAACGGGTGCCCAACGGCGACACCACTGCCCTCGTAGAGGTCGTCGATAGCCGGCTACCCCGGCCACTGAGCAGCATCAGTTTGCGCGGCCCGGACTCCCGGCGGCTGGCCGACCTGGTCAACGCCCTGCAGGTCGCCGCCAACGTAAGGGCCAACTGTCCGAGCGAGTCTCTGAAGCACCGCCGGGTCACTTTCACCGGTTCGGGTCCGACTGTGGTGCTCACCGACGGGGTCTGTACCGGTCTGACCTTCAGCCTCGACGGCCAGGCCCGCCCGCGCCTCCAGGCAAGCAGCCAGCTCGACGCTGAGCTTTACCGGCTAGCACCAATGAGGTGTCAGCCTCGACGGCCAGGCCCTCCCGGTCCTGCAGCCCAGCAGCCAGCTCGATGCTGAGCTGCGCCGGCTAGCACCAATGAGGTGAGCCAGGGCCGTCGCCGTCGGCCTGAACAGCAACGTCTTGCGGCCGGCGATGACTGGACGGTCCCGGCAGTCGTACGGCAGCCGCATCCCATCTCGCGCGGCTCGCTCCCCCGGCCGGTGCGCCCGTACCCGTGCGGTCTGGCACGCCATCGTGGCCTCGCGGACGGCTCGGCGGGTCGTACGCTCACTGTGTCTGAGGCCGCCCGACGGCCATGTCGTGCGCGGCATCGGCGCTGTTGGCCGTCCGCTGGTCAGAAGGTGACGTGGTGCCAACTGGTGCCGCCGTCAGTGGTCATGAGCAATTCCTCGACCGGCTGAGGTCCGCGTGCGCCGCTGACAGCCTTGCCGTGGATGACGACTCCCTGGGTGGGGGTGGTGAAGCCCAGGTCGGTGAACCCCACGCCGCCGTCGAGGTACTGCGCGACGGTGTGCCAACGGTGGCCGCCGTCGGTGGAACGCTCTAGCCAGCCGGCGGCGCTGGAGGTCGCGACGACCAGGGTGCTGGTACTCGCGGCGGCCAGCTGTCCGCCGTCGCCGCGCGGGTCGGGGCTGCCGACGACGACGCTGCGTCCGTCCCGGGTCGCGACGAGCTGTTTCTGCGAGCTGCCCGCGGTGCCCTGGCCGGAACACAGCGTGAACAGGGTCCGGGCATCGGGAGCTGCCAGGGAGCTCAGCGACAGCCGACGGCTCACGCGGCACGGGTCGGGGAAGGGCCGCCAGGCGCGACCGTCGGCGGCGGTTGCCTGCAGCGCGGTCGGGCCGACGGCGCCGGCCTTGCCTGCGGTGCTGCCCAGCGCCGCGAACCCGGCCGGGGGGTGCAGCGCCAGAATGGCGGTGCCGCTCGTCGCGTCGCTCTGCATGGCCACAGACCTGAACTCGTCCCGGTCGGTTTGGCTCTGCAGCAGCGCGAGGTTCGGACACGGGACTGCGGCCTGGCACGGGGAGGTGATGGCGTTGACCTGGCCGCCGGCGGCGGCCAGGTCAAGGACCCGGGCGTTGAGCGGCAACTGGTGCCAGCTGCGCGCCCCGTCGTGGGTCGCCCACAGCCCGGGGCCGTAGGCCCAGCCGTCCCGGTCATCGGCGAACCGGACTCGGCTCACCGAGGTGAGCCGCCCCTCGGAAGCGGGGTCCGGCGCTAGGGCGGTGCGCGGCGCCGGCACACCGGCCCAGTGCGCACCGCCGTCGGTGGTGCGTAGCAGCGAGGTGCATGGTGGGCTCGTGCACCCGCCGGTCGCGCCCAGCACGTAGCCCAGCGACAGGGAGGTGAACGTCACCGACGCCGGATGAAAACCCCTCGGGACCGGACCGCCGGGCGGCAGGTCGGCAGACGCGGTCGTTCCAGGAGCAGCCGCCGGTCCTCCCGGTCCGGGCGGCGGTGTGGCGGGTGCGCTGCTGACCGGTGCAGAGGCCGGTGCAGAGGTCGGCCGGGGTGCCGCGGTGCGCATCGGCGTGGCACCGGTGGAGCAGCCGGCAGCTGACGCCATGACCGCGGACAACGCCACGCACACACCCCAGCGGCTGATCACCTCACAGGTCTACCAAAGATCAGCTGAGTGAACAGCCGGAGCGATGTGCTGGCGCCCCGGTCCTTCAGGCTGACGGGTCCAGTGCTGGGAACGGGGCGCTCCGGGGCGGTGAGGAGGTAGGCACGGTGCTGCAGCCGCGGGCACAAGCATGTGCAGGTGCAGGGCCAGCGGCGCCAAGCCGCCGCCAGCAGCAGCAGCAATTAGCTCGACGTGCACGTTCGGTACGGCCCAGCTGTGGGCTCATCAACGTCGCCGGCGACAGGTCCGGCCTGCGGACAGCCAGCAGCAGCTCGATCAGCCATGCGCATTCGACCAGTGAACGGACGCAGATCACGAGGGCTTGATAGCCGGGCTGCCCGGTTGACTGCTTGGGTCAGTGGCTGGTGGGTGAGCGCCGGGTGCCGGAGATGGGTGGGAATGCTGGGTGGGCGGGCCGGGTGGGGTTCGGCAGCGGTTGAGGTGGGCGGTTGTGCAGGGCTTGGCGTAGTTCGCTGAAGGCGGCGCTGGCGTGGGACGCGGCCTGGCGGGTGGCGCCGCGGACCCGGTCCGCGGCGGTGGGGGTGCCGGTGATTGTGCTGAGCGGTCCGGTTGCTGCGGAGAGGGCGGCAGTGCTGCGGGCTGCGGCGTCCAGGACCGGGTGCGGGCCTTCGGTTGGGGCGGTGAGGGGAAGCCACAGCAGGGCGGAGCCGCGGCCGCGTGGAATGTCTTGTCGGGGGGCCAGGAGCCGGTTGGTGGTGGCGGCGGCGTGTAGGCCGTCCCGGATCGCGCTCGCCACTGGCACGGTTTCCAGGGCCCAGCGGCTCAGTGGCTGGGTGACCCGGGCGAGGTCGGCCGGCCGGTGGTCGCGTTCGAGCCGGTCGACCAGGGCGCTGAGCGTGGTCAGCTGTTCCCGGATCTGGCGGGCGAGCAGCAGCACGCTGGGGGCTGGTGGGGTCAGGGTCGCGACCTGGCCGTAGGCGAGGTGCTGCAGGTGCGGCAGCGCCGCCTGCAGGTGCTGGGCGGCGAGTTCGGCCGGCCCCTGGGGGTCGGTCTCGTGGCCGTGGTGGGTGGCGGTCAGGACCTGGGTGGTGAGTTGGACGCCGTCGAGTAGGGCTCGGGTGACGGCGCGGGTCTCGGTGGCGGTGAGCGCGGGGCCCCGCTGGGACAGCAGCGCGGCCAGGTGGGCGGTGGTTTCGGGTAGGTCGGCCAGGGTGCCTACCGGCGGGAGGGGGCGTCTAAGCGGGAGTTGGGTGTCGGCGCCGCCGGGTGGCAGGGCCGCGGTGTGGGCGCGCATCTCCTGGGTGGCCAGGTGCAGCAGGGCGTGCGGTTCGGGTTGGAGCAGCACGGCGTGGGCCGGGTGCCTGGGGGGCAGCGCGGTGGCCAGGTCGGTGTCCAGGGTGGGTAGTGCGGCGGCGAGGTCGGCGACGTTGCGGGCCAGGCTCCAGGCGTTCGGGCCGGTGAGCTCGGCGGTGGCGTCGTGGTAGCGCTCCAACGCGGCGGCGGCGCGGGCCGCGTCCTGCCAGGCCTGGGTGAGCGGGCCGCCGGCGACGGCCAGCGCCTGGCTCAGCGGCAGGCCGGCGTCGGCGGCGGTCGGCAGGTCGATCAGCGCGGCGTGCAGCGCGTGCGGTGGGCTGGTGGCCAGCAGCTGCGGGTCCGCGCCGGTGCCGTCCGGACCGGTTTGCAGTACGGCCCGGGTCAGGTCCCGCAGCTCGCCGGCGACGGTGTCCCGGCACACCAGTGCCGCGTGCTGCTCGTCATCGGGCAGCGCGCCGGGTGGTGGTGGGCCGGACGCGACCAGTAGCGCGGCGGCCCGGGCCAGCTCGGCGATGTCGTCGCTGTACCTCATTGGCGTGGCCTGGTCTGGTCGCGGTCCAGGGCGGCCAGGGCCCCGCCGAGCTCGCGGCTGGCCCGGGCGCAGGCCATCGCGGTGGCCACGGTAGGGGCGTGTTGGGACGCGGTGAGCAGCCGGGCGCGGGTGGCCACCAGCACCGCGCGCAGGTCGGCGGTCGCGGTGTCCGGGATGGTGATGAGCTCCGGTGGGTGCAGCGGGTCGATGAGCTCGTCGATGGCTGCGGACAGACAGGTGCTGGCCCGGATCGGCAGTACGTCCAGGTGTCGACGGCCGGTCGCTGCGAGCAGCTCCCGGTCCAGGTCCAGGTCCGTCGTCATGGGTGTCTTCTCTCTGTTCGGGGGCGGGTGGTCAGGGTGCGGCCGCGGCGGGCCGTGGTGGGCGGCTGGCCGGCCATCTGTGGACAGCGGGAGCGGCGCGAGTTCAGCGGTGCCGGGCCGTGCGCCCGGGCGGCCGGGTCGCCGGGGTTCGGGTTGTTGCCCGGTCGGTGCCGGTAGCACCCCGGTCGCTGGCGGCCGGGTGTCTTCCGGCGGGTGCGGGGGCGTCGGTGAGGGCGGTCGGGAAGCTGCTGGCGACGACGTCAGCGGCGGTGGGGGTGCGCGGGCCGGTGCTGCAGGGCGCGCCGGGTGTGGGGGTGCGCTGGGCGAGGCGGTGGTTCAGGACCTGCGCCGGGCTTTTGGCGCTGCCCAGCTCGCGTTCGCCAGCGACGGCGAGCAGCAGCTGTCCGGGGTCGGTCCCGGCCTGGTGGGCCTGCGCCAAGGCCTCAGCCAGCTCCGGCCAGGCCGGGTCGTCCAGGACGGCCCGGCTGGTCTGTTCGGGCAGCCCCGCAGTTACCAGGGGGGCGTAGCGAACCTGGGGTGGGTCCTGCGGGCCGGTCGGCAGGCCGGGGTGGTGCGCGACCGCGTCTGGAGTCATCAGGTTCGCCGGGGCCAGCGCGTCGGGGACGGGGCCGCCGCTTCGGGTGTCGCCGGTCGTGGGCTCCGTCGTGTCCGGGGCGCGCCGGCCGGTGCCGTCCTGGTCGGCGGTGGCGGCCAGGGTGTCGGTGTCGGTGTCGGTCCGGCGGGTGGTGCGCGCGGTCCGCCAGTCCGCGGCTTTCTGCGCGGCGGCCAGCGCCGCGGTGAGGTAGGACGAGGCGTTGCGGGTGGCGTCGCCGGTGACGTCCTCGTGCTGGGTGTGCAGCTCATCCATCGGGTCCTCCGGAACCGTCAGTGGTAACTCCGGTCGGGCTGGCCGCGAGGTCGGTAGTGGGGGTGGGTGGCCACCAGCCGGCTGGGGCAGGCTGGACGGGCAGGTAGGGCTGCTCGGCGTCGAAGTGCCGGGTCGGGTCGCAGTCGGCGAACGGGCCGGCCGGTCCGGTGAGGATCGGTAGCTGCTGGTCCAGGTGGCTGGCGTACCAGCTGGCGATGCCCAGCAGCGGGTCGGTGCGCAGCGCCTCCCAGGACCGCCACAACGCCTCTAGCCGGGCGATTGCCTCCGGGTGGCGCCACCACTGGGCGCACCAGCGGAACGTCGGGGTCGACCGGCGGGCGTAGGTGGCGGCGAACACGTCGGCGACCCACGCCTCCAGGGAGTCAAAGCACGGCAGGAACGTCGGCGCGTCCTCCGGGGTGGGTGGTGGCGGGTGTTGCAGCAGGGCTCGGTTGTCGGCGGCGCTGCCGGCGAACTGCCGGTCCAGCTCGGTGAGCCCGTCGTCGTCGGCGGTCATGGCCCGGCCGGCCGGGCGGGAGCAGTAGCGGTGGTGGTGGCGCGGGCCCGTTGGGTGATCAGCTGGGTGGCGGTGGTTGCGGCGGCGGTGATCTGGGTGGCGTGCGGGCCGGTGTACCAGGGCTGCAGGCTCAGCAGCGCTGGTTTGGCGCCGGTGGCGAGCAGCAGCGCCCGGCCTTTGCCGAGCTCGCGGACGGCGCTGGCAGGCAGGATCCGCTGCTGCCGGGTGGCGTGGGTGCGGCTCGTCCCGCCCCGCCCACCGCCGCTGTTGCGGGACACGGTGAGCACGTCGTGGTCCCCGACCAGCCGGGAGAGGTCTTCGGCGAAGGTGGGGTCGTCCATCCCGGGGCCGATGAGCTTGACGGTCGCGGCGCCCCACAGCGCTTTGGTGCCGGTCTCGCCCCACACCCCGACAGCTTGGCTGTAGGACTGCAGGATCGTCAGCGGCACGATCCCGCGCGATCCCAGGTGGGAGTACAGCGCGGGCAGGTCGGCGATCCGGCAGATGTTCGCGGCCTCGTCCAGGACCAGCACCATCGGTGGGTCCAGCCGGCCGCCGCGGTGTTCGGCGGCGGTGACGCCGCAGCGCAGCACCCGGTCGGTCAGGGCCGCGACCAGCGGCCCGGCGCTGCCGCCCTCGTCCTTGCTCAGCAGATACAGGGTCTGCCGGGAGGTCGGGAAGGTTTCCGGCTGGAACTCCACCAACGGCCCAGCCACCCCACCCGCAGGATCGGTCCCACCAGGGTCATCGGGGCGGTGGGAGGCCCTGTTACAGGCCGGTGGGGTGACCCAAGCGGTGATCTGCCCGTCACGAAGGCAGGCGGTGGCGGCGCGGGCGGTGAAGTAGACGCTGCCGCGGGTCTCCGGGGGGCTGTCCTGGGTGCCGCGTAGGGTCCGGGCCAGCAGGTCGTAGCCGTGCTCGCGGAGCAGCCCGCCGGGGATGGGGGTGGCCTCGTCGGCCAGCCAGGCGTAGACGTCCAGTAGCGTCCCGCCGCCGACCGCGGCCGCGAGCAGCAGCGTGGCGAGCAGCTCTTTGGCGGCCGGCCCCCAGATGTCGCGGCGGTCGTCTTCCACCGTGGCGACGAAGTGCCCAGCGAGGCGGTTGGCCTCGGCGACGGTGGTCAGGTCGCGCAGCGGGTTCCACCACCAGCTCTGCGGGGTGTGGGCGATGCGCTGCGGGTCGAAGGTCCACACCCGCTGTCCGGTGTGGGTGGCGCGCAGCGCTGCGGTCTCCTTCCAGCCCTCGACCTTGTTGCTGGTCAGCACGACCGGGCCGGGGGCGGCCAGGGTGACCGGCACGGCCAACGTGGTGGTCTTGCCGGAGCGGGGGGCCATGAACGCGACCGCGACGTCCTCCCAAGAGCAGAACAGCTCGGCCGCGCGGGGTTTGGTGCCGAGCCGGCCGAGCAGCAGGCCGACGTCGCCAGCCGGCAGGTCTCGGGCTCTGGTGCCAGCCAGGGACGGCCGCAGTCGCAGGGCCCGGACGGCGGCGTGGCGGCGCAGCATCGGCGCCAGGTGCACGCCGCGGGCCAGGGACCGGCCGGGGTCATCGGCGGCGGGGGCGTTGAGGTAGCCGCGCAGCAGCAGGCCCGCGGCAGGCAGCAGCACCAACGCGGCCAGGGCCGCCGCCAGGGCCAGCACCAGCCTGGGGTCGGTCCCGGGCCAGAAGCCGCCCGTCCCGTTCCGCACGATGCCGATCAGGGTGGTGAGGGTGAACGGTGCGCTGTGCCAGCCCCGGCCGGCGAGCACCGAGGCCAGACCCCCGGCGGTCCACAGCGCCCCACCGATGACTGCGGCGACCGCGGCGGCTGCCGGGATGAGCCAGGCCGCAGAGTCGGTACTGCCGCTGCCGGTGGGGGTGATGGCCCGGGCCATCAGCCACCCGCCCGAGGAGCTGACGGGGTCGGGGTGATTGGCAGCACCGGCGCCAGCGCTAACGCCGGGGCTGCACTGGTCACGGTGCTGCCGGTGGGGGTGGTTGTCCAGCGCTTGTTGGTGTTGTGTACCCCGGCGGACAGCTCGGCTTGGGTGAGGTCCAGGTGCATCGGCACGCCGGGGCGGCGGCCGATCTTGAGTAGGAAGTTCCCCATCCCGGGTGGCCCGAGCCGGTCATCCCAGGACGGCGGGGTGGACCAGGAGGTGATCAGGTCGCGTTCGGTGTTGGTGAACGGCACGACGTGCTGCAGGTCGTCGAGTTCTTGGGAGGGCAGCCCACCGACGATGACGGCGCCGGCGCGTTCGACGAACCCGCGGGCCTTGGCGATGTCCTCAGGGTTGGCTAGGGCGCGCAAGTCGCTCATGGTGTGGGTGATCTGGGCTATCCCGACGCCTTGGGTGCGGTTCAGCCGGGTGAGGGCGTCGACGTTGTCGACCATCCCGACGCCGCTTCTCAGGACTCGCCACAGCTCATCGAGCACGACGAAGAACCGGCGTTGCGGGGCCGCCCCGGCGTCGGCCAGGGCGTTGGCGCTCTCCACCGCCCCGAACCCGTCGGACCAGCAGGCGAGCAGTACGGCGGCCTGCAGGTGGGTGTCGGAGCTGCTGATGCCGGAGACGTCGATCGCCACCCCGGGGCTGTCCAGGGCGATCCGGGTCGTGGTGGGCCGGCTGAAGGTGTCGCCCAGGGGCCCGTCGAGCAGGGCGAGCAGGCTTCGGTGCAGCGGGTCGACGCTGGTGCGGTACCGGTCGTCCTGGCCGCGGTCCAGGGTGACGGCCCGGACCTCCGGCGGCCCGTGGTCCAGCACCTGGACCAGGTCGGGCAGCGTCGGTGGCCCGTTGGTGGTGGTGTCGTGCCTGGTGATCAGGACCCGCAGGGCGGCGGACAGCACAGCGCGTTCGTAGTCCGCGATGGGGGTGCCGCGCACGATCAGGATCAGCCCGGACAGCACCGCCAGGCGCCGGCCGTGGGCTTCGGCCCGCAGCCGTTCGGCTTCGCTGCCGCCGAGCTGTTGGGCGGCTTGTTCGATCGCCCCGACGTCCAGGACGTTCAGGCTGCCCAGGCCGCGGCCGAGCCGGACGACCTGCCCACCGATCGCGGCGATCAGGTCGGCGTAGTCCGGCTTCAGATCGCCCAGCACCAGCGGTCGGACGCCTTGAGCGGACAGGCCCAGGACCTGCCGGCGGGTGAAGGTGGACTTCCCGAGGCCGGGCAGGCCCAGACAGAAGTAGGACGGGTTGGGCAGGAACTGGCCGCGTTCGAACCAGTTGATGACGTCGAAGCACACCGTGGTGCCGGCCCGTAGGTGCCGCCCGATCGGGACGCCCAGGGTGGGGGTGCCGCCGCCGACCGCCCACGGGAACAGTCCGCAGGCCTGCACGGTGGTGGCCCGCCACTCCGGGGGCGCCTCGACGTAGGAGACCCGGCCACCACCGGGCCCGCGGTACCCGCGGGGGGTCAACGCCGCCATCAGGAGCAACCGGTGGAACGTGGGCGGGCCGCTGCCGGGCCGGCGGGGCGGGGCATCGCCGGCGGCGGCAGAGCCCGGGGTGCAGCCGAGACGGCCGCAGCAGGCAGGGCGCCGGTAGCAGCGGGGGCGCGGGTCGGCGCGGCGGTAGGGGTGGGTGTGGTGGCGCGGCGGTGCTGCGCGGTGATCCCGTGGTGTTCGCGGTTGACCAGGTCGGCCAGGTCGGTCAGCGGCAGGTGCCCGGCGCCTTGCAGCAGCCGCACGGCGGCGCGCTGGACCCGGCGGCGGTAGGAGTGCTCGAGCACGATCCGGGCGTAGAAGCTGCCACTGGCCACGGTCGGGGCTCCTTGGCACAGCTCGAGCAGCAGCACCCCGGCGTCCTTGCTCGCGGTGCCGGCGTGTTCCAGGCCCTGCCGGCGGAGCTGACCCAGCACGGTCACCGGGTCCACCGGCTCCCCCCTACCGAGCAGCACGGTGATGGCGGCGGCGATGTGGGCGTGCTGCGGGACGGTGAAGTCCTGCTCGGCTAGGCCGGCCAGCAACGCCCGGGCATGCTGCGGGGTGGTCTGCAGCGCACAGCCCAGCACCGCCGCCTCGGCAAGGGGCTCCCCGAGCTCGCCGGGCACCTCCAGGCCGTCCGGACTGGCGTCCGGCCCGGGCTGCTCGAGCAGCCCGGCCTCGTCGGGGGTGTGGTCGAGCTGGGCGGTGGCGCCGCCGAGGGCGGTGAGCTGCGGCCGGCGTCCCATCCTGATGTCCCTGGTCCTAGAGGTACTGGCGCAGGACGGCGGGGACGGCGACGTGCGCAGGCAGCACCAGGCCGACGCCGAGGGCGGCGGCGAAGGAGGCGGACTGCCCGGCGTAGACCCGGCGCAGCCGCAGCCGACTGGCCCCACCGGCCTGGTCGATCAGGTCGGTGGCGTGCGCCAGCGCGGCCGGGTCGGTGACCGTTACGGTCACCAGCAGAGCGAAGCGGGTCAGGCCGGCGCCGGCGGCTTCCTCCCCAGCTGTCTGCCGGGCGGCGAGCAGGTCGCTGCTTTCATGCGCCCGGGTCTCGCCCTTGCGCATCGTGGCCTTGCCCAGGGCGGTGCGGACGTCGGCGTCGGCGATCCGGGCGGCGCTGGCCGGGTCGTGCGGCCGGTACAGCAACGTCACCCGCTTACGGGTCAGCTCATCACTAGGTTCCAGGACCGCCCGCAGCACCTGGGACTGCACCGCCCCGCGCGGGGCCTCGGTCATCTGCCAGGTCACCGACGTGCCGCTGTCGTGCCGCAGCGACCCCCAGCCCTCGACCTGCCCGGCCGGTCCGGCGCCGGCCCAGTCGACCTGCGGATCCTGGCCGTGGGCGTGCAGGCCGTCCAGGACCGGGCCGGCCGCCGGGTCGTAGGCGACCCGCACCGTCTGGGCCAGCTCCGCGGCGTTCAACGCCCGCACCCCACCGGCACCAGTGCTCGCCAGCTCACGGAGCAGCGCCGGCAGTCGGCTGCCGACCTGCGCCGCCATCTCCGCCGGCGTCAGCACCCGGGACCGGCGCGCCGCCTTACCGCCGCCATCGGTGGTGCCGGTGGTGCGGCCGGCGAACAGCTCGCTGTCCTCGCTGACCCGGCGGGTCGCGGTGAACGTCAACGACACCCGCCCGGTGACCTGGGGTGAGCCCAGGGCGTAGGTGTCGGCGACTTCGGTGAGCATCCGCCGGGCCAGCTCCGGGGCCCCGTCGGTCAGCAGCTGCCCGACTTCCCGGGCCAGGCGGGAGCCGGGGTCCGGGGCGGTCTCCACCGTCGCCGACGCGGCTTCCAGGTGCGGTTCGCGGGGGAGCTCGGCCAACCACCGGCCCCACCGGGCGACCCAGGTGTCGGAGGTCTCGGGATCGACCAGGGCGCTGCCCTCGGGGTCGCAGCGCAGCACCACCGAGTAGTGCCGGGTGGCCGGGACGTGCAGCAACGCGAACGGCTGGCCGTAGGCGTCGACCGCCTCGTAGAGCACCGACGGGGCCAGCAACCCTGGCAGGGTGGTGCCGCCGCAGGCGGCCGGGGCGACCAGGCCGGAGCGGTAGAGGTGCTGGCGGGCCCGCCGGCCGCGCAGCCACAGCACCCGGGCGGCCGCTGCCTGCCAGCCGTTGCGCCCGGAGCGGTTGCGGTACAGCAACGGCAGCACCCCGGCCGCGACCACTGCCAGCACCACCAACGCCGGCAACAGCCCGGCGAGCATCTGCACCAGCACTACCAGCACTACCCCACCCAGCGCCACGACCGTGCCCAGCAACCCCAGACCGGGCAGCCCGGGGGTGGTCGGCTTGCGCCAGTTCCCGTACGTCCGCGGCTCGGTCGTCTCGGCGCCGGGCCGGCCGGCCGGGCCGGTCGTGGTCGTGCTGGTCACCGTCAGGCTCCTTCGTCGGTGCTGCTCGCGGCCGCGGACTTCGCGCCCCGCGCGGTCACCTGGGCACCCTTGACCGCCAGCGCCACCCCAGCTCCGGCGGCGCTCGCCGCCCCCGCCCCAGCACTCGCGCTACCGCCGCCCGCACCAGCCGTGGGGCTGCCGGCCGGCGATGGGGCCGAACCGCCCGGCGTGCCCCCGCCCCCACCGCCACTGTTCCCACCGCCGCTGGCCCCGCCACCACCGCTACCGGTCCCGCCGCCGGGGGCGGAGGAGCCGGTGAGCTGGCCCTTCCCCGCACTGCCGGAGCCGCTGCGGGGGCTGTCGCTGACCTGGCGGGCGCCGGTGGCCAGCGCGGCGCCGGCCAGCGCCCCGCCCAGCCCGCCGCCCCCGCCGCCGGAGGCGGCAGCAACCATCGGGGTCGCCAGGCGCATCAACGCCGGCAACGCAAACACCGCCAGCACGATGAGCATCAAGCCGGACAGCACGCTGATCACGTCGTTGCCGTGGCCGGCCAGGGCGAAGGCGCTGGCGTACACCAGCGCCGCTGCCGGCTTGTAGAGCAGGAACGCCACGATCCAGGCCAGGGTCCGCTGGAACCAGGCCCGCCCGGCCGGGGTGGCCAGGCCAGCGGCGGACAGCGGCAGGGTGCCGGCCAGCAAGGTCAGGATCCCGACCCGGGCGAGCAGGAAGAAGATCTGCACGATGCAGGAGATGATCCCGAGCAGCGCGACGATGAACTCGATCCCGATCCCCAGCTGGGTCATCTGCGCCGACCCGCCGGCCAGCGCCCCCAGCCGGGTCGTCATCGACCCGCCGACGGACTGATTGATGATCCAGCGGGACCAGGCGTCGCCGGCGACGCTGAGCACGTCGATCGCGGTGACCCCGGCGCCGACGACGACCACCATCGTGCCCAGGCCGCGGGCGGCCTCCCCGGCGACCTTGCCGGAGCGGGTGATGGCCATCTTGCCCGCCACGTACAGCAGGGACAGCACCAGCAGGAAACCCTGCGTCCAGTAGATCAACCCCTGGACCTGGGCGACCGGCCCGCCGGCGCCGCCGATCTGCGGCGTCGGGACGTCCACCCAGAACGTCGTCATCGTCTTCACCAACCGGGCGAACCCGTCGGCGAAGCCGTCGACGAAGGCCTGCGCCGCCGCGTTCGCCGCCCCGCTGACGGCCCCGCCGGCCGCGTCGCAGCCCTGCCTGACCCCGGGCAGGTCGCACAGGCTCACGAGGTGACGCCTTGCCAGGGCACGTAGCCGGCGATGTCCGGCACGACCTGCGGCTGCTGCAGGGCGCTGGGCGGCAGGTCCAGCTTCCAGTCCGTGCCGGTCCAGCGCAGGGTGTCGGTGCCGACTTGGATGCGTCCGCTGCGACCCCGGGTCGCCAGGCTCACTACGGCCAGTTCAGGGCTGTAGGTGATGTAGCGGAAGCCGACGTACTGGGTGTAGCCGCCGGGCGGGGGAGCGTTGTCCTTCAGGCTCGCAATCAAGTTCAGGTAGGCCGTCTTGCCCGGGCCGTCCACCAGCTGCTCCTGAGCAACCTCGCGGAGGCCGGGGATCTCAGGGGTCGCCAGGGAGCGCACCCCGATTTGGGCGTCGGCGAGCAGCGCGCCGGTCGGGGTGTGGGAGAACCCGGCGTGCACGGCGCCGTGGACACGGGTCGGTCCGTCGGTGGCGCTGACCGGCAGCGCCACTCCCTGGAACAGTTCCCATGTCACCCCGGTGGGTGCCGTGGTGAGCACCTGCTGCTTCGCGGGCGGGGTCGTCGCAGTCGGGACGGCGGGGGCGGGGGCAGCCGGGAGACCGACCTGGGGCGCCGGTCTGCTGGCCGGCGCACCTGGGCGCAACACGAGGATCACGACCGCTACGCCGAGCAGAACTGCGAGCACGGCCAGGGCGGGGATGAGTCTGCGGTGGCGCTTGTCGTTGGGCATGCCGCTGTCGTACTCCATCACCGGCGAGGTCGCCGCCCTGGGCGGATCCAGCAGGGGTGTAGGGGTCACGGCTAGATCAGTGCGCTGGCGAGTGGCCCGGCGGCGCTGCCCAGCACACAGGCCCCCAGCACCCAGCCCAGGCTGCCCATCGCCTCACCGCCGCCCTCACCCCGGCGGTGCTTCAACGCCATCATCGCCGCGACCACCAACAAGCCGGCGACGCACACGAACGACACCAACCAACCACCCCAACCCAGCATCGTGGTCAGTCCCTGCGTCCCCGGCGGCTGCTGCTGGCCGGGAGTCGGGGCCGCGGCGTACGCCGGGGCGGCCGCGACCAGGGGCGTTGCAGCAGCGGCGCACAGCACGGTCAGCCTGTGCCCGCTGGCGCGGCGGAGCGCGGGCGCGGGTGGCTTGGGGGTCGAAGCAGTGCGCACAGGTCGTCCTTCCAGAGGGGTGACGCGACAGCGAGGGTCACCAGCGTCAGACCAGCGTGTATTCAAGCATCTTTACCCATCCACACCAGTCGAAAAAGACTATGGGGGGTGACCTGGTCCGGTCAAGCGGGCGTGGCGTGCGGCGACTCGAAAACGTGGCGCCCTGTCTGGGCTCTGGTCGCCGCCGTGACGCCGCGGCCAAGTGGGCTACGGCTGAGGCTGTGGAGAAAGGTCAGGTGGGTTTGCGGCAGGTGTAGGTGTTGTAGCGCCAGCAGTTGCGGTGCAGGTAGAACTCCACGCCGGCCATGCTGTTCACGACGAGGTGGGACCGCCCCAGGGCGGCGCCGAGCCGGTAGGGCAGCCAGCCGGCGGCGGCGAACAGCTTTAGCATCGGCAGCATCCGGGCCGTGATGTCTTCAGACTCGACGTCGACGAAGCCGGCTTCGCTCAGCAGCCGTTCCAGCACTCCGTGCTCAAGTCGCTGGAACGCAGGCATCGCGGCAATCTGGTTGATCTGGGTCAGGAACGCCTCGTCGTGCGGTGAGGTGCTGTCCTTGGGCGAGCGGGAGTACTCGAAGTGCACCAGCCGGCCGCCGGGGCGCAGCACCCGGTACAGCTCGGCCAGGACGTCCTCGACGCGGTCGCTGTGGACCAGTGTCTCCATGCTGTACGCGCCGTCGAAGCTTGCGTCCGGGAACGTCAGGGCTGCGTAGTCCATCTGCTGGAAGTGCAGGCTGTCGGTGAGGCGCCGGCGGCTGGCCCGGCGCCGGGCCTCTTTGATGTCTGGTTGCTGGACGTCGATGCCGGTGACGTGCAGCCCGTGCACCTCGGCTAGCCGGCAGGCGACGTCACCGACGCCGCAGCCGGCGTCCAGTGCGCGCGCCCCAGCGGCCAGCCCGAGCTTCTGGGCCAGCAGGTCCTCCATGCGGCGCATCGCCGACCACACGTCCCAGCTCGCGTCGCCGGGTCGGAACAGGCCGTAGTGCTTGGTGCCGCCGAGGAAGCGGTACAACAGCCGGGACTCCCAGGACCGGTAGTAGTGCAACACCTCGCCCAGATGCTGACTGCCACCGGCACCGGCACCGGCGTCGCCGTCGCGCGCGCCCAGCACGGCTTGCTCCGCCTCGGGCGGGTCTGCTGCGTTGGCTCGGGGCGGGTTGGGGGTCCTGGGCATGTCCTGTCCTTGGGGTCGGCGCGGCCTAGCTGGCTCGCGGCTCGGCGACATTGTCATCTCCGGCGATGTAGGCCCGGACGAACGGGTGGTCGTACGCCGCGGCGAGACGCTCCAGGCAGCGGACCTCCTCGTCCAGGTCACGGCCGCCGGCCGGGGAGTGCAGGACCGAGGGGCGGGCGCGCGCACCGCTGGCCTTGGCTCGCCGGGCCAGTTCCAGGGCTGCTGCTTCGGCCAGCACGGCGGCCTGATCCCGGCCGATCCCGGCGGTGCGTGCGGCAGCTTCCGCGTCGGCGCGGGCGGCCGGGTCGACGAAGCCGCGCAGGGCCCGCTGAGCGTCCCGGATGTCGGTGACCTGCAGGATCAGTCGGTGTTGGTCCCCGGTCACCGGCAGGCGATAGCCGTTGCCTGGGGAGTCCGGTTGCAGGACCGCGGCCAGCGGCTGCAGCCGGCGCAGCGACCTGCGCCGGGCAGCCCTTCGGCGGACAGCCGCCAGATGAGCCGAGATGGCCTCATAAGCCGACCCGGTCCCGATCAGCAGCAGACAGCAGGACAACACCGCGGCCTCGGTAACGGCGTCGAACCGCACCACCGAGGGACCGGCGCTGCCCAGCCAGGCAGCGACCACGACGACCTTCAGGGCGACGTAGCCGAAGCCGACCCCGATGCCGGCGGCGCCCAACCGAAGTCCGGTGCGCAGCGGCCCGACCGGCGCTTGCCGGGCGAAGCGTCGGGTGGCGCCGAACATCCCCATCAGCGCCCAGGTGAGGTAGCTGAGGTAGGCGGCCCAGGTGAGCGCGGTCGGCACTGCGGCGTCGTAGTACTCCGAGCGGTGCTTCAGAGACGGGGGCACTACGGTCGGTGACGCCACCGCGAACGTCACCAACATCGTGGCCAGAGCCACGACGGCCCAGGCGTAGTGGCGGTTGGCTCGTCGTGCTGCGCGGTTGGGGTCCAGGCTGCTGTGCAGCTCGCGGGTAGCGGCCGCAGCCACGACCGTTAGGGCGTGGGCAAGAAGTGCGGCGCTGCCAGGATGGCCCAGGAGCCGCTCGAGCCCGCGGTAGGCGACGTCTACCTGCAGTAGCTGTACCAGCCCCAAGACAGCCAGCGCGACCCATAGGCTGCGCGCCGTCGTGCTGCCCCGCAGCATCCGCGCCCGGGCGGCCATGAGCAGGCACAGGCACAGCCCGGCCAGGCCGTGAAGCGCATCAGCCACCGCCACCGCCGGTCGAGCCCAAGGCCAGCGCAAGTCGGTCCAGGACCGCAGCGACCTCCGCCGGTGGGCTGACCGGCATCTGGCTGACGCGGGTGCGTGCCGTGATCCGTGACTCGATCAGTAGCGCGATCATCTCGGCTTCCCGCTCCTTGTCCTGGTCCTTGACCGAGCAGCGCATCTCGACCTGGGTGTCCGAGGCGGTGTTCACGCCGTACCGGCCGAGCCAGACGGTCACGTCTCGGACCGTGCCGTGGTGCCGCCACAGCATGTGACCGACCTCGTGCAGGATCACGTGGTCGCGGTACCAGTCACTGACACTGCCCTCAGCGAACACGACGTCCTCGTCCTCGAGCGGAACCCACAGCCCGGAGGGGTCGTCGCGAAGACCAGGGAGCAGCGGCAGCAGGCGCAGTGGGCGCCGACGCCGCCGGGACAGCTGGTCCAGCAGGCCGTTGATGTCGAACTGCCTGGGCAGGTCCAGCTCGGACAGCATCTGCTCGCAGCACTGCTGCAAGCTCTGGGCCGGCGCTGTCATCGTGTGTCTTCTCCGTCGCTTTGCGTTGCCGGTGCGTGGCCGGTTCGGTCAGTCCCGACGCGGGTCGGTTGGTTCGAGCCGCTCGACCCGGCGGGCCTGCTCGACCATCGCCGCGATTGCGCGCAGCGAGTCCGAGGACAGGTCCGCGGCCCGCAGGGCCAGCTCCCGCACGCCGGCCTTACGCATCGCCGCCATCAGCTCCAGCTCCGCCTGGATCTCCTCGGCGATCTGCTCGTTGAAGAAGTAGCCGGGCGGCACCCGGAAGTACCCGGCGATGGCTTCCAGGTGGTGCTTGCCCGGGTTGTCCCGCCGACCTGTTCGCAGCAGCCACAGGTAGGACGCCGAGATCTTGGTGCCGGCCTGGGAGATGGCCTCCGCAACTTCGTCGTTGCTGCGTGGGCCGTTCTCGCCCTGCAGCGCGTCGAACAGGCCGTTGATCCGCTCGGCCAGGGTGGCCCCCGTCGGTGCCCGGTCGTCCTTGCCGCGAGCCACTCCGGTGCACTCCTTCGCCGCCAGCATGACCCATAAAGGATCCCGACGACTGGTGTACCACCAGTGACGGCTTGCAGGACACCCCAGTCCACATCCGTCATCCTACTGCCGTAGACACACTCCGCACACATCGCGACTAGTGTAAATCCTACCGGTCAACTCGCGGGTAGGCAGCTCAAGGAGGACGGATGTACCACCGGTCGGCACACGGCGGGTCTGCCAGCCGAGCCACGCTGATGTGCACGCTCGCCGTGGGTGCCCTCGCGGGATGCGGCGGACCGGCCACGCCGTCCACCTCAAGGCACATGCCTCCCGTCGCCTCCCGGGCCGCGCCGACTCTGCACAGCTTGACCCCGCGGGACTCATCCGTCACCCAAGTGGCAGGACGGCCGGCGGGCGCACCGCCAGCCCATCGGCAGCGGCCTGCGGTCGCGTCAGTCGTGCTCCAGGACCCGCTTGGCGTCGCCCGTGGCTACGTCAGCGTCCGCAACACCTACCGCTACGACGACGTGGCCGGCTACTCAGCGGCCCTGACCGCCACCGGCTGGACCACGACGGGGTTTGCTGCCCGGAGCCGGCCGGACGCTGCAGCCCTGGCCCGGGTGCGTATGGCGCAGGAGGTCTCCACCGTCAAGGTCCTGACCGTGCGGATGGATGGGGAGGCACCGAACACCGCAACGACCCGGTACATCCAGGTGTCGTTCACCAGCACGCTGACCTACCGCGGCGACGGCAGCGGCCGGCCGCAACGGCAGGTGTGGACGCTGCGCCTGGTCCAGCAGCCCAAGGGCCGGTGGCTTGTGGACGGCGTACCTGGCACTGGCTGACCGCGGCGAGTCCCGCCCCACCTACCCATGCCAGTCCCGACCCGACTGGCTGACAGGAGTTCTGCGTGCCCGTCCCGTTGCTGCTGTCCGCCGGCGCGGGGCTGCTCGCGGTCCCGGTCGTGGCGGTGACGATGTTCCTGGGCTCCGGCGCCGCCGACCCGCCACCGGCCGGCACGGTCTGCACCCTGATGCCGGTGACCACCACGGGCGCCGGCGCGCCGCTCATGAGTTCGGTGTTGACGTTGACCGGTGAGCAGGCCGGCAACGCCCGGGTCATCGTGGCGGCCGCCAAAGCGCTGGGGTTGTCGCGGGAGGCCGCGGCGATCGCGGTGATGACCGGCCGGCAGGAGTCCGGGCTGCTGGTGCTGGCCAACCCGGCGGTGCCGGGCAGCAGCGACCATCCGCACCAGGGCAGTGGCAGTGACCACGACAGCGTCGGGTTGTTTCAGCAACGCCCCTCCCAGGGCTGGGGGACTGTGGGGCAGCTGATGGACCCTGGCTACGCCGCCACCACCTTCCTGCGCAGCCTGGTGCAGGTCCCGGGCTGGCAGCACCAGCCGTTGTGGCAGGCCGCCCAAGCTGTGCAGCGCAGCGCCGACGGCACCGCCTACGCCCAATGGACAGCCCTGGGGACCGCGGCCGCCGACGCGTTGTGGGACCACACCAGCGGCGCACTTACCTGCACCACCGTGGCCACCTCGGTCAGCTTCGGTGGCGCCGGTGGCGGGTTCCCGGCGCAGGCGTGCAGCGTCGTGCCGGACCCGTCCACCGGTACCGGCTGCCTGACCCCGCGGATGGCCGCGCTCTACACCCAGCTCGTCGCCCAAGGCTGGCACCCGGACTGCTACCGGCCCAGCGACCCAGTCGCGCACAGCGACCACCCCCTCGGCCGGGCCTGCGACGCACCGCCCGGCAGCTACGGCGTGCTCCCCACCGCGGCGCAGAAAGCCGCCGGGGACGCCCTGGCCGCCTCCTTGCAGGCCAGCGCCGGCCGCACCGGGGTGCACTACCTGATCTGGTATGGCCGGATCTGGAACACCGAACGCGCCCGGGAAGGCTGGCGGCCCTACACCGGCGCCGGTGTCTACAACACCACCCCCAGCACCCCGGACGGCATCACCGGCGGCCACTACGACCACGTCCACATCTCGGTCTACTAAAGCGAGACTGCTGTGGACGTTATTGACGGGAAGCCGAGCGGTGCTTTGTTCGACAGCTACGATGTGGCGATGGCGAAGCAGACGAAGGTGACGATGATTGACGACCTCGACGGGGACAGCGAGGCAGTGGAAACCGTCCGTTTCGGCCTGGACAGCACCTCCTACGAGATTGACCTGAGCGATGAGCACGCCGGGGAGCTGCGGACTGTGCTGCAGCACTACGCCGACGCGGGGCACCGGATCAGCGGCGGCCGACGCGCGAGGGGTGTGCGGCCGAAGAGGCAGCCAGCGGCCAAGACCAGTGCCCCGACCCCGGACGAGGTCCGCGCTTGGGCTCGGGAGAACGGGCTGAAGATCAGCGGGAGGGGCCGGATCAGCACCAAGGTGTTGGCGGCGTACGAGGCTGCGCACTAGCCCGCCCCGGAAATGACGCTGCGCTGGACGAAGCGGCGTCAGGTCTAGCTGGTCGCGGCGGCGGCCGGGCCCTCGGGACCGGACAGGTTGGCCGGGAGGACCGAGGGTGGGGGCGGCTCAGGCGGGGGTGGCTGCTCGTGTGGCTGCGGCCTGCAGGAGCGTGGCGAGCTCGGCCCGTTCCGGTCCGGTCAGGGCGCGCTCGAAGACCGGGGCGCACTGCGCGTCGGTGAGCTCCTCGGCCCGGGCGCTGAGCTCTTGGTGGCCCCCGCCGCCGCCCAACGGCTGCGGCCAGGCGTAGAACTCGGCGTAGGCGTCGCCGCCGTTGAGCATGACGGCCTCGAGCGGGTCCAGGCCCAGGGCGGCGACGGCAGCGACGTGGGCGCTGCCTCGCCACTCACGAAGGACATGCAACGCGTGCGCGGCCCGCCCGGCCGGGTCGGCCGGTCGGTCCTGGGCCCGCCAGCCGGCGAACAGCGGGAGCCCGGCTGGGCTGACCGCGTCGGTGACGCGCTCGGCCAGCTCGACCAGGCGGGCGGCACCGTCCAGGGACGTGAACGCAACCCGGCCCTGATCGGCGAGGGCCTGGGCGTAGAGCTCGGCGCCGCCCCGGGCCGGACGCACCTGCAGGGCCCGGTCCCAGACCGGGCGCAGCGCGGCGGGGTTGAAGAACCCCAAGGCCGCCGCGACGACGTCGGAGTCGACGTCGCCGAGCACACCGCAGCGGCCCGCCAGGTAGAACGCGAGCAGGTCGGCGTAGCCGTGGGAGACCCCGAGCTCGGTGGTGCCGGGGGCGAGCATGAAGCCGGCGCCGGTGTCGTAGACCAGGGCTTTGGTCGCGTCGCAGGTCTGCTGGCCGGTGAGCTCGGACGGGCTGGTGTCAGTCACGGTCGGTTGCCATCTCGGTGTCGGTGAAGTGGCTGGTGGGGACCAGGGCGACGGGCCGGACCCACCCGGCACTGCCGCCCCGCAGCTTCATCGGGGTGGCGACGAAGAAGAACCCCGTCGGGCGCGGGATCGCACCCAGGTTCGTGAGCTTCTCCAGGTGCATGTGCTCGCGGGCCCGCCCGACGAAGTGCAGCGGGAAGAAATCCGGGTCGCCGGCGTCCTTGGCCGCCTCCATCGTGTCGAAGCTGACGTCCATGGCGTAGGCATCGATCCCGATCAGCTTGATGCCCTGGTCCAGCAGGTAGTTCAGCCCCTGGACCGACAGGCCGCCCTGCAGCTGCCAGTACTTCTCCGGGTCGTCGATGTGCTCGTCCGCTCCGGTCCACAGCAGCACGATCGTGCCGGGGCCCAGGGTCGCGCCGACCCGGACGATCTCGGCCTCCAGGTCCGCCACGGTGATGTCACGGCCCGAGTGGCCGCGGAAGTCCAGCCGGACACCGGGGCCCATCGTCCACTCCAGCGGCACCTGGTCGATGGTCTTGGCAGGCTCACCGGCGACCGTCGGGCCGAAGTGGTAGGGCGCGTCGATGTGGTTACCGGCGTGGTCGGACATCTTCACGTCCATCCAGGCCAGGCCCAGCGCCTCCGGGAAGTCGTGCCGGTTGATGCGCTGGTCGTCCGGGTCGGTCATCCGGACGTTGAGGAAGTTCGCCATCGCCGCGGCGCCGCGTTCGTGCGGGACCAGGGTGGAGGTGAACCCCCACGGCGGGTAGTTGGCCTGGTCCAGGAACACACCGCAGTCGATCGCGGTGAACGGCTCGTCGAACATGAGGTCTCCGATCGGGGTCGTGGGCTCAGCCGCGGGTGGCGGCGGGCAGCGGGGTCTCGGGGCCCTCACCGGCGTCGCCTGCGGTGGCGAGCTCTCCGGTGAACAGCGGTGAGGCCTTGACCCGGCGGTGAAAGCCCGGGATGAGCAGCGGGATCGCGAAGCCCAACAACACCAGGGCCCCGGCGATGAGCTGGAGCCGGTTGAACGGGTACTGCGCGATCGGGTAGACGGTGTAGCGGATCACCAGCGCCAGCACGGCGATCCCGACGACCGACACC